>Ga0209415_10000295_pt1 | contig 89116 bp, 118 predicted proteins | sample PeaSoiSIISIP2007_FD_187696 | JGI IMG/M metagenome (GOLD analysis project Ga0209415, IMG submission 187696) | Peat soil microbial communities from Weissenstadt, Germany - SII-SIP-2007 (SPAdes) (version 2) | ecosystem: Environmental > Terrestrial > Soil > Wetlands > Peat | place: Germany... | reverse complement strand
CGGGTCCGAGCCTCTCCCGGGCCACATCGAGCCTCGCCTCTATGTTCTGGATCTTGCCTTCGAAAAGAGAAATCAGGTCGTTCCTCAGGCCCTCCAGCTCACCCACCTCCACGACAAGCTCCACGTCCTTCAGCTTCGACTGGAGGTCCTTTATCTGGTCGCTGTAGCGCTTCGATATCATCTCCCTCTCCTCCTTTGTGATCCTTCCCTCTGTCTCTGCCTCGTAGAGCTTCATCATTGCCGACGAGAGCAGGTCCCTCTCCACCATTACGGTCCGCATCTCTCTCCTCGAGCGCTCCAGGTCGGTCGAGGTGACGGTGGATTCCTTTGCCCTTGGACTGGATTCCGCCCGGGGGACCGCGACCTTCTCAGACTTTGGACGCGAGTAGTACACGTAGCGGGCGACGACACCACCTAGGCCGAGGCCTACGGCCAAAGCGACTACGGCAGTCAGAACATCGACCATGTAGGTGATTCCTGCCCGTGCTCCAGGGCCTTCGATATAAAAGTAGGATTCCTGTGTTTTATCAGCCTGGCGGCGGAGAGATCATGATGATGTTGTCCCCGCGGACGATGAGCGTCCCCAACGACGTCGAGGCGCCGTCCTCGGTGACCTCCTCTGCCTTCTCTAGCGAGAGGTTCATGTGCTGGTCGAAGCCCTGAAGGTTCCCCCTGATCACTTTCCCTCCCTTAAGCTTGATTAGTACGACCTTCCCCATGCTCGTCTCGAGCTCCTTGACAGCCATGTCTGCTGACAATCGAATTCCTTGTGCCGGCCTCTCGAATTGATTTATTTAAGGAGTCATACATCTCTTGGCAGTTGAAGAAGTGGGTCCTGTCCCGGCGGGATTCCGTCGAGACCATATCGAAGATCGAGTCCTCCCTCGGACTTGCTCTGGACCTTTCGAAATCAGCCCAGGCGCAGTGCACCGAACCAGAGGAGGGCGCGGTGTTTGTCGCCCTGGACGGCTATGAGTTCGTGCAGGAAGGGGAGAGCTACATCCCATACCTCGGTTCACAGCCGACCCTGGGGTTGTTCCCGCAGGCGGTGGTGGACGAGGGCGCGATCAAGTTCCTGCTCAACGGGGCAGACGTGATGCGGCCGGGGATAAGGAAGTTCGACGACTGGGGCCCGGCCGGAAGGATGGTGGTGGTCAGAGAGGAGAAGAAGGGGAGGGCGATCTCCGTGGGGCCCACTCTGGTGAGCAGCTCCGAGGCCCAGGGGATGTCCAAGGGGGGGTGCATAAGGAACGTCCACCACGTCGGGGACAGGTACTGGAACCTCCACAAGGCCCTGTGACGTAGGACACTTTCACCGAACCCTCCCCTTATATGCTGAGAACGAAATTCGCCATCTCTGAACTATTCTCTACAACTCGGTCTAACTAATTCATACGCTTCATAGAATTGCAGAGCCGCCCTATGCTTAATAATAGGGGACGGGTCATGGACAACAACCAAGAAATGTCTGGAGTTATGCAGGAGCGCAAGATGGAAGGGAAGAGCAAGGAGATCCTGCTGAAGGCCCTCAACCTAAGGAGCATAGAGGACATCCCAAAGATCCAGGAAGACGTGGCCAATAAGACGATCATCATCCTGAAGGTGACCCCTCTAGCGCAGAAGAGCCTCGAGGAGCTGAAGTCCTCCGTCGAACAGCTGTATGAATATGCGACTTCAGTGGGCGGCGACATCGCCAGGCTCGGGGACGAAAGGGTAGTGATAACCCCGCCCGGCGTCAAAATCTGGCGCGGGCTGCAGTAGCGTCGTTAACCCAAACCCCGCAGAGCTCACATGGCCGATAAGAAGGCTAACAGATTCGAACTAGTAAACCCGGATTGCTTCCTGCACGGCGGGATGGATGGCTGGTATCCTGTATATCCTCTGTATCGAATAGGCTAGATTCTCGGTCTTCCGCTTCTCACCGTGGTTGACGAGCACCAGTTGGAGCTTCGGCCTGACCTTGCCGACGAACCGGATTATCTGATTGTAGTCGCTGTGTCCGCTGAACCCTTCTATCTTCTGGACAGACGCCTTCACGTCGACGATATTGATCTTCCCGTTCTGCTCCATCAGGCTCGCCTGGCTCCCTCCGTCCAGGACCCTTCGCCCGATGGTCCCCTGGACCTGGTACGAAACGAACAGGATCTTGTTCTTGTCTGACGGAGCTAGATGTTCGAAGTAGTCTAAGACCGGTCCCCCCTCCAACATCCCCGAGGTGGCCATTATGATGGCCGGCCCTTCGCGGTAGGCCTCCTCCCTGTCGGATGGGTGCTCGACTTCCGTGAAATATTCGGACTTGAACGGATTAATCCCCTCGTCCAGAATCTTACTCCTGAGCTCCCTCGACAGGTAGTCGGCATATGAAACATGGATTGCCGTGGCCTCGGATATCATCCCCTCGGTGAAGACGGGCGCCTCCACCAGGACCTTATTCCTCATGTACTGATCGATGACGAGAAGTATCTCCTGGGCCCTCCCCACGGCTGGGATGGGTATCAGCACCTTTCCCCCGTTCTTCAGGGTCCCGTTGATGGCGTTGACGAAGTTCATCTCCACCTCCTCGCGGACGGGCATGATGTCCTCCTTGGCGCCGTATGTGCTCTCAGTGATGAGGGTCTCGACCCGCGGATAGTTCCAGGTGGCCGAGTCAAAGAGCTGGGTCCTTCCGTACTTGTAGTCCCCGGTGTACACTATGTTGTGCGCCCCCTCCCCTATGTGCAGGTGCACCGTCGCCGAGCCTAGTATATGCCCCGCGTTGTTGAAGACAAGCTTGATGTCGGGGGAGATGTCCGTCACCATGCCGTAGGGGAGAGTTATGGCGTGCTGGATGACGTCCCTGATGTCCTTCTGGTCGTAGATGAGCCTCCCTCCCTCTATCTGTGCTATCTTCACGAAATCGTGCTGCAGGAGGGTCATGAGCGGAAGCGTAGGCTCCGTGCAGTAGACCGGCCCGTCGTACCCATACTTGTACATCGCGGGGAGGAACCCCATGTGGTCGAGGTGGGAGTGGCTTATCACGATGGCGTCTATGTCCCCTGGGGAAACGTCTGCCCAGTCAAGCCGCGGGTACGCGTCCCAGGTGTTCCTCGAGCCCGGATGGATGCCGCAGTCGAGCATGACCTTGCTCTCAGCGGTCTCGACGAGCATGCAGGACCTACCCACTTCCTGGAACGAACCCAGTGTCTTGATTGTGACGTGCTCCTCGGTGGCCATCCGGGGCCTGAATATCGCCTCTCCCAGCTCTCTGAGGAACTTTTCCCTGGCCTCACTCCCGGTCTTCAGGGCGTAGTAGACGTTCTGGATCGCAGTCGATTTGATGTGGGGCGCCTTCCTGACCTTCACCTTCCACCCTGTCTGGTCCATGGCGTTCCCGAGGTCGAAGCCCGCCTCCTGCGAGAGCAGCTTGGGGTTGTCGGCCTCCACGGTTATCTCGCCGAGAGCGTCGTCGAAGAAATAGTTCGACACCCCCGCCTCAGGTGGGAAAAGCCTCTCCAGGGCCTGCCTCGCCTCGCTCTCCTGCTTGCGTATCGACTTCTCTGTCCTGGTCACCACCCGCTTCTTCAGGGAGTTGACAATCTCAGAGATCACGTAGCTGTTCTTGTGGAGGTAGGCGGGGTTCTTCGTGTAGAGGGCGATCCTCGGCCCCTCATACTCAATCCTGGTGATCTGAGCTTCCGCTGGGATGTTGTTCAGAATGGCGCCCATAAGGCTCGCGCCGTTTGCTTTCTGTTCCAATCCTAATTTTCAGATGTAAATTGAGCGAGGAGCTTGTCCTTCTCCTGCTCCGAAAGTTCCCTGAACCCTTCCTTGTCAAGGATGGCCACGTCGAAGTGGTCTCCGGTGGCCACGTTGCGCCTGGTAGCTGCGATTATCGCCTTTGCAGCCAATGGGTACGCCTTCATCACTGTCATCCCGTCTTTGAACTCGGACTCTAGGATCCCGTAGGCTACCGGGGAACCGCTCCCCGTCGCGATGACGTTCTCCTTGTTCATCGACCCGAAGAAGTCGACGTTGAACAACGAGCCTCCGCTCGAATCGACCCCCCCGACGAGGACGTCGGCGATGTACGGGTAGAGCCTAGACGAGAAGAGCATGTTGGAGACTACCTGTGCAGCCGCCTTCACCGGCATGGGCCTCCCTTTCTCGATGCGGTAGAGGTTTGTGTAATACTTCAGGGTGTCCACCACATTCTGAGCGTCAGCCACCCCTCCTGAAATCGTCATGGCAATGTTGTCGTCGATTCGGAGGAGCTTCTTTCCACGCTTGTGGGCGATGAAGCCTCCCGCCGTCACCCTGGTGTCAGTGGCGAGGACGACCCCGTCAGAGCAGACGAGACCCACAGTGGTGGTACCGTGATAGACCGCCGAGCCCAGCGTCTTCCCTCCTACTTGATTCGAGTCTCTAGACACCTTTCCAAAACCTCTCAGAACGGACAAATCCCGCGTGAGGCTGTTAGTTATTTAATCTTTCGAGGGTCGTTTCAATCTGCAATCGGAGAGCCTCTCTTTCTTCGCATTGTCCTTAAATCACAACAGGAGGCCCTCGGCCAACGTGGACCCCGGGTACCACCTGATGGAGCTCCCTGCTAAAGTTCTCATCGGCGATGGTGTCATTTCGAAGCTCGGTGATTTCATCAAGGACTCGGCGGGAGAAGGCAGGGTGGTAATCTCAGCCGGCTCGAACGTGGCCATCAAGGTGAAGAAAGCCGTCAACTCGTCGATCAATAACGAGCCAGTCTGGGTGGAGGTCACTGCGGCAGACACCAAGAACGTGGACAAGGTGATGGCCGAGGCCGCCTCTTCGAGGTGCATCATAGGAGTCGGAGGAGGGAAGAGCGTCGACGTCGGAAAGCTCGCCGCATTCAAGATGCACCTGCCGTTCTACTCCGTCCCCACTAGCGCCTCGCATGACGGGATCGCGAGCCCCTTCGCGTCCCTCAAAGGCCTGGATCGGCCATACTCACTGATGGCCAAGCCTCCAGTGGGAATACTGGCGGACATCGACATCATTGCCTCAGCCCCACGAAGGCTCCTCGCTTCGGGGTGCGGAGACCTTGTCTCGAAGCTCACGGCCGTCAAGGACTGGGAGCTGGCCCACAGGGTGACCGGTGAATATTACGGGAGCTACTCCGCTAGCCTCGCTCTGATGAGCGCGAACGCCGTGCTCGACCGGTCGAGGGCCTTTGGAAGGTTCAGCAAGAGCAGCGTCAGGGACCTCGTTGAGGCTCTCATCAGCACCGGGGTGGCCGCCGGCATCGCCGGGAGCTCTCGTCCATGCTCGGGCTCGGAGCACCTCTTCAGCCACTATCTAGACATACTCGCCCCGGAGTCCGGCCTCCATGGGGAGAAGTGCGGCATCGGGACCATAATGATGGCGAAGCTGCACGGAATCGACTGGAGGAGGGTCAGGACCTCGCTGAAGAATGTGGGGGCGCCTGTCGAAGCGTCCCAGATCGGGGTGGACGATTCAATGGTGGTCGAATCCTTGGTGAAGGCGAGCTCGATACGCCCCGACAGGTACACGATCCTGTCCAAGAAGAAACTGACGAAGAAGAGCGCAGAATCCCTGGCGAAGACTACTGGCGTTATCTAGACTGTCTTAGGCGCTGCCGCGGCCTTCTTCTTCCTCGGCTTCGGAGCTACTGCAGCGGCCTCAATCGGCTTCTCCGTCTTCTGTTCCTCAGGCTTGGCCTGGGGCTTCGGATTGTTGAACCTCTCCATGAATGTCAGCGTGGAAACCGAGGGGACGAATTTGAAGACGTCGTTTGCAATCCCTCTCTTGATGATCTGTAGCCCCTCGAGGAGGAACATGTCCTCAGGGACAGTCACAGTCAGAGTGCCGTCCATCAGCTCGAATGTCGCCTTGCTCCCCTCCCCGGCCAGCCTCCTGTCCACCAGGGCCCTGACCTTGTCCTGGTCCGTGTCAACCGTCTTCAGGACCTGGAAATCATAAACGATGGACTTGCCCGCAAGCCTGTGGTTGAAGTCGACCTGGGCCCTTCCAGAACCGACGAACCTGATTATCCCTACGCGGTTATCAATATCGACGGAGTCCCCCACGGAGAGCTCGTGCTCTCTTTCTCCGAACTTCCTGAGGGGGATCATGCGCAGCTGGGTCGGGTTCCTAACTCCGAACGCCTTGTCCGGCGGGAGCTCGATCGCCTTCTTGTCCCCTACGGACAGCTTCGCTACTTCGGCGTCCAGCCCGGAGATCAGCCACCCTTCGCCGACCGCGACAAGCCTAGGCTCATACTTCCTGGACTCCTCATAGATCTTCAGCTTCCTGGCTTCGTCCTCGAGAGTTGACTCTATCCCCTCCCCGGTGTCCTTCACGCGGGCTGTGTAGTTGGCAAAAATCAGAGTCCCTTTCTCGAAAGCCATCGGATTCGACCAGCCGCGGTGTTGGGTTTATAGACTTTCACGGGTTTCGGAAGGTCTTCATCGTTTCACCGATGGCCTTCAACGTGGTGTCGACGAGCCCTTCGTTGATCTGCCCCATGCACCCTACCCTGAACACCTTCCCTTTGAAGGGGCCGAACCCTCCGGCGATGACGACCCCCTTGTCATGGGCCAGGGCTTTCCTGAACTTTGCGTCGTCCACGCCTGGCGGGTAGAACGAAGCCACCACCGTCTTCGAACGGACGGATTCCTCCGCTACGGGGCCCAGCCCCATCCCAGCGAGCCCCTTGTAGAGCAGCGCCGACATCCTGTCGTGCCTCTGGACCCTGGTCGCCAGCCCCTCCTCCAGGAGCTCATTGAGTGCTTCATCGAGGGCGTAGAAGAGCGGAAGGGCCGGGGTGAAGGGCGTCTCTCCGTTTGCCCCGTACTCTAGATACCTGGGAATCTCGAAGTACCTCGTCTTAGGAGGAGACCCCCTGAGGAACTCCACCACCCCCTGACTCACAGAAAGAAGCGCCAGCCCCGGAGGCGCGGCGATGCACTTCTGGCTCCCCGTGATGCACATGTCGACCCCCCACTTGTCCACGGGGATCGAATAGCCCCCGAGGCTCGAGATAGCGTCGATGACCGCGAACGCACCGTGGTCTTTGGCCAGCCTGGTTGCCTGCTCGACGTAGGGAGCCGCAACACCTGTGCTTGTCTCGTTATGTACCAGGAACATGGCCTTGAAGTTCCCCTGGGCGTCCATCGCCGCTTTCAGCTGTTCGATGGTGGGGACCTTCCCAAAGTCCGAGCTGACCCGCACGGCCTTCCCGCCCGCCAGCTCGACCGTCTCCGCCAGCCTCGTGCTGAACTCCCCGAACACCAGGACGACTGCGACGTCCCCGGGCCTGATGAGGTTCCAGACCGCCGCTTCGACCCCGCCAGTCCCCGACGAGGAGAGCACAAGCACCTCCCCCTCCGTCTGGAATAGGTGCCTCGTCTTGTCGAGGACCCCCTTGTAGAGCTCTCTGAACGCGTCCCCACGGTGGTTGATTATCGGGCCGAGCATCGACCGCATCACGCGGTCGGAGACGTTGGTCGGCCCCGGGAGCATTATCAGCTTCTGCTTACTGTCCATGCTCTCCACCCCTCAAGTCCTTACGCATAAGCGCTCTGACCCTCTCCACCCCTCCGAACTTCTTGACGAGCTTCGCCACCTGGGGGGGGACCAGGCTCTCCCAGTTCTTCTTCTCCAGTATCCTATCGCGGACGTTCGTGGCCGAATACCTGCTCCTGTCAAGGTAGGGGACCGCCCTGACATCCATCTTCTCCCCTGCGAAGAGCAGGAAAGTCAGCGCGTCGTTCGTGAACACGACGTCGAATTTCGGCACCATGGACACGACGGTCGACGCCCACAGGGAGTGCGAATCCGCGTCGGCTATGGGGATGGCCATCCATTTCGATGGGTCGACTCCGTTGCCGTCCAGGGCGCTCTTGATCATGGTGATCCTCTCAGCGGCAGTGAATGGGTTGTCTCTTTCATGGCTCCTCTGGGCCGAACCGACCACAACGTAGAGGTAGTCCACCTCCATCAGTGCAAATTTCACCGCCTCCAGGTGGCCAAGATGGAAGGGCTGGAACCGGCCCACCAGAAGACCGACTCTCATCCGCTCTCGATTTCGGCGGCCCGGTCAGGCCTATTTAAGACAGCACGGCCGCGAGTTAATCAGGACAGATTCTCACGCCCCAGCGTGGACGCGATCGAAGTAGACGGCTCCCAGGGCGAGGGGGGCGGGCAGACGCTGCGCACGGCCGTTGCCTTCTCTGTAATCCTCGGCAGGGCAGTCAGGGTCGACAGGATCCGCGCAGGCAGGGAGACTCCGGGGTTGAAGAGGCAGCACGTCTCGGCCCTAGAAGTACTGGCCAAGGTATTCGGAGGAAGATTGGAAGGCGCAGCTGAAGGGTCCACCACGATTTCATTCGTCCCAGGGGCGCAGCGAGTGCACGAGCTCCGCGTCGACATGGGCACAGCCGCGAGTATCACGCTTGTCCTGCAGGCCGTAGTCCCGGCTGTTTCACTTACGGGGTCGAGGCTCAAGTTACATCTTGTCGGCGGAACCGACGTCCCCTGGAGCCCCAGCTATGACTACTTAGAGCGAGTGGCGAAGGAGGCATACAGGACGATCGGGATTAATTTCGACATCACCACGAGCAGGCGCGGATACTACCCAAGGGGAGGTGGGAGGGTGACCGCCTCCATTGAGCCCTCTTCGTCGGTGGCTCCGCTCGACCTTTCGTCAAAGAATCCGCTGAAAGAAGCCAACATCGTGAGCCGCTGCGGGTCGCTGCCAAGGCATGTAGCAGAACGCCAGCTGACTTCGGCTATCGCGGTCCTTAACGAAGCCGGTATCAAAGTGGCCCGCGGCGAGGTCTCGGAGGAACCATCCGATTCTCCTGGCTCGTCCGTCCTCTCCTCACTCGTCGCTCCGGCTGTCTATGTGGGGTCCGATGGTCTGGGAGCCAGAGGGACACCCGCCGAGGATGTGGGGAAGGATGCAGCGACCCGGTTCGCCAAGATCGCGAAGTCGGGCTCTGCCCTCGACGCAAACGTGGCTGACATGATACTCCCATTGCTGTCTCTCGCCACGAGCCCGTCGAAGGTCAGGATACCCGAGGTCACTTCGCATCTGAAGACCGGCATGGAACTCGCCGCACAGTTCACCGGATGCTTGTGGTCGACGGAAGCGTCGGACGGAAGTGTAATCGTCACCATCATGCCCAAGCAGGGCCAATCGGACTCTGTCGGGCACAATGTCTAAAAGGGCGCAACTTCGCCGTTGAATTGAATCCCGATGTCCTACGAACAGTACATGCCAGGGGCGACGGCCGTTGGCATCGCTTACAAGGACGGAGTCGTCCTAGGGGCCGAAAGGAGGATCACTCTCGGAAGCTTTGTCCGGAGCAAGACAGGGAGGAAGGTCTTCCGCATAACGGACAGCGTCGGAGCGGTCTGCGCCGGAATGGTCGCAGACATGCAGAACCTGGTGAAGGAAGTCGCTGTCTATTCCAAGCTGAAGGAGTTAGAGTCGAGAAAGAGTCTGAAGCCAAACTCCGTGGCTAAGCTCATGTCCACGCTGATGTTCCAGAACAGGTACGCGCCGCTCCTAACCCAGGTGATACTTGGCGGTGTGGGAGACAAGCCACTGGTCTACGTCCTCGACCCCCTCGGAAGCGTGATTTCGGACCAATACGCGACCGTGGGAACAGGCGAAGAGACAGCCATAGGCGTGGTTGAAGCAGGGTACAGCCCGACCATGACCCAGAAGGAGGCCCGTGACCTAGCGGTTTCGGCCATCAAGGCGGCCATCGCAAGGGACGCTATGAGCGGAAACGGCATCGACATACTAACCATAGACAAGACAGGCATCAAGGAAGAAGGGATAAATCTCTAGGAGGGCCCAGCTCGTGTGGACATACAAAGGGATCAAGGTCCACTGGCTCGGGCATGACTCGTTCGTCCTGCAGGGCTCGAAGACAATCATCATAGATCCGTTCCAGGCGAAGGGGGACTACAAGGCCGACATCCTCCTGATTTCGCACGAGCACTCTGACCACTTGAGCGACGACGACATCAAGAGGTTCTCCAACCAATCCACAATCCTGGTCGCCCCGAAGATCTGCGAGGAGCCGCTGTCCAAACACCCGCACGAGAAGAAGTTCGTTTTGCCCGGCTCGAAGATCGAGCTAAAAGGGGTGGGAATCGAGGCGGTCCCGGCCTACAACATCAATAAGTTCAGGGAGCCGGGGAAGGTCTTCCATCCGAAGGCGGACGGCAAGGTGGGGTACGTGGTGACCCTCGACGGTGTCAGGTTCTATCATGCCGGGGACAGCGACGCCACCCCGGAGATGAAGGCTCTCAACGTCGACGTGGCACTGCTCCCTGTATCAGGGACCTACGTGATGACCGCCGAAGAGGCTGGAGAGGCTGCCAAGGCCATGAAGGCCAAGGTGGTTGTCCCCATGCACTACGGCAAGATCGTCGGAGACAGGCGCGACGCTGAGAGGTTCAAGAAAATCCTCGAAGGCGTGAAGACAGTAGAGATACTCGAACCCGAGTAGCCCTATTCGGGTACGCTCGTCGAGCTGATCTTCCCGTTGTCCAGTTTGACGAAGAGGTACCTGTTGTCTGCGAACACCAGGGTCAATTCGTTTTCTTTCTCTTCGACAGTCAGCAGCGCTTTTCCGACTATTCCGTCGAACTTTGCCATGTTTGCCTATAGGCTGACGAAGTTCGTATTTCTGTTTTGCCGATTCAGTCCTTCAGGTACTTGGTGAGCTCCCCTTCCTTCGAGTCGGACTCCACGGGTTCGACCGAAGAGCCAGTGGATGCCCTGATCATCTCTCGGATCACCTGGTCGATGCTCTGGCTCCTCCTCTTCGCCTTCAGGCGTTTCAGTGCGCGGTGGGTGTCGTCGTGGACCCTGACCGACTTCGCCATCACCCTCCAGCCGACCCGGGCCTATCTAAACCTAGAATGTCTGACTCAGTTTCGTCGCGAGTTCATCATCTGCCCGGGAGCTTACTCCGGACTATGACTGGGACGGCGTTCACCTCATCGTCGGTGCGACCTGTTTCGTCCGCGATTTATCTTTATTTGCGGAGGGTGGAACCGCGGCCGTGGGTTTTCTCGACGGCGTGCTGATCGTCGACGCCACCAGGCTCCTCCCGGGCGGCTTCTGCTCCATGCTTCTCTCTGACATGGGGGCTGACGTCATCAAGATCGAAGAGCCGGGTCTGGGTGACTACATGCGGGCCACCCCTCCCACGAAGAATGGTAGGAGCCCTGTCCATTCGACAGTGAACAGGAACAAGCTTAGCGTCGGCATCAATCTCAAGTCGCCCGAGGGGAAGGAAGTGATGCGCCGGCTCCTCAGGAAGGCAGACGTGTTCATCGAAGGCTTCAGGCCCGGGGCGATGTCGCGGCTTGGCTTCTCGTTCAGCGAAGTCAGGAAGGTCAATAGACGCATAATCTACTGTTCGATTTCCGCCTACGGCCAGGACAACAAGCTCAGCTCGATGCCTGGACATGACATCAACTTCCAGGCAATGGCTGGGACCTTGGGATACTCGTCGGGCCCCGAGGTCCCGCAGCTGCAGCTCGGTGACATGACTTCAGGCACCTACGCCGCCCTCGGAATTCTCGGAGCGCTTGCGGGACGAAAGGGAGCCGTCCACCTTGACGTCCCCATCGTCTCGTCTCTTCTCTCCTGGATGGTCATCCCGGCCTCGGCGTACCTGGCGACCGGCCGCCCACCAAGAGAGGGCCACAGTCTGGTCTTCGGGTCCACCCCGTTCTATAGGCTCTACAAGACCTCCGACGGCAAGCACATGGCCGTGGCGGCGATAGAAGAGGGCTTCTGGAGGAACCTCCTCAGAGAGCTCGGCATCCCAGAGATGGCCAGGATGAGGTTCGGGTCGCAGGCGGAGAGAAGCAAAGTTTCCTCTGCCCTCACCCGCATATTTGCGACCAAGACGAGGGACGAATGGGCCAGGCGCCTGATGCACAGGGACACTTGCACCACCCCCGTTCTTACGGTCGAGGAAGCGCTGACAAGCGATTGGGCCAGGAACCTTTCGATGCTGCTTCAGGTCTCCAGGGGCGAAACAATACTCAACGGTCCCATCAGATCCAGCCCCAAGATGCGGACCAAGCCCTTCACGAGGGCCCCGGACCTGGGGCAGGACACGCAGGCAGTGATGAAGTCCTTGGGCTACACCAAGGATGAGACGGCGGCGCTGAAATCAAAGGGCGCCATTCAGTGATGGCCTTGCCTAGGCCCGCTGCATCAAAATCGCGAAACCCTGGCCTCCCCCTACGCACAGGGTGGCCACCCCGTATTCCTTCCCCGAGGCCTGCAGTTCCCTGGCGAGGGTCCCCACCAGCCTGGCCCCTGAAGCGCCCAGCGGGTGCCCGATTGCAATGGCACCTCCGTGCAGGTTTACCCTGGCCGGGTCGAGTCTGAGCTCTCTGATCGCGTACTGGACAACCACCGCGAAAGCCTCGTTGATCTCCCAAAGGTCCACCTGGTCTGCCTTCATGCCAGCCCGCGCGAGCGCCTTCTGAGACGCAGGGACCGGTCCCTTCCCCATCACGCTCGGGTCCACCCCGGCCCACCCCATCGAAACTATCCTGGCGAGAGGCCTCAACCCGTGCTCGTCGAGCTTCTCCCTGGAGGCCAACACAACCATGGAGGCCCCCGCGTTTAGGGGCGAGGAGTTCCCAGCGGTTATCAGACCGCCGGCCTTGAACGACGGCGGGAGCTTCTCCATCTGCTCCATCGTAGTGTCTTTTCTGATGCTCTGGTCACCGTCGATGACTTTCTCTTCCCCGGAGACCTCCACCTTCAAAGGCAGCAGCTCGTCCCTGAACCAGCCGCCGTCCAGGGAGTTCGAAGCCTTCATGTGGGACTCCACGGAGTACCTGTCCATCTCCTCTCTGGTGAATCCCTCTTCCTGGGCGAGCTTCTCGGCGGTCAATCCCATGGAGTAGCCAGTGCTCATCTGGTATCGCATGTACTCGGGTCTGGTGAGAAGGCGCGTGTTCGGCGCCAGGGCCGGGTTGTTGCCCATGGGGATGTGAGTCAGGTGCTCCATCCCACCCGCGAGGACGACATCCGAGTTTCCGGTCATTATCTCCATGGCCCCTTCGGCGGCCGCGTTCATCGACGACGCGCAGGCACGGTCCATCCCCATCGCCGGGACGGTAACAGGGAGCCCTGCGAGGAGGACGGGGTGCCTCCCTCCGTAGAGCCAGTTCTCCCCCGTCTGGAACGCGCACCCGGTCACCACGTCTCCGATCTCCTCGGGCTTGAAGGTGGTCTTCTCGAGGAGCCTCCTGATCAGAAGGCTGAGGGCCTGGTCCATCCTGATCGAATTGTACACGTCCCTCTCCGGCTGCGACGGCCGAGAGCGAGAGAAGGGCACGCGCAGGAAATCGGCGACATAGACCTCCTTGAGCTCGACCATGGCCTGACTACTTGCCTTTGAACTCCGGTCTCCTCTTCCCCAGGAACGCAGAGACCCCCTCCTTCAGGTCTTCGGTCCCGAATACAACGCCCGCAGCCATCGCCTCCATCTCCAGACCGACGTCTGTGGTGGTCTCCGCTCCTCTGTTCAGAAGCTTCTTCGCGAGCATCGTCGCCACCGGGGCCTGAGTCGACGCGAGTTCCCTCGCGTAGTTCACCGCGTCCCCATCGGGGTCCTTCGCAGAAACGAGCCGGTTGACGAGCCCTATCTCGTAGGCGCGTTTCCCCTTGATCCTCTCCCCCGTCAGGATCATCGAGCTCGCATGCGACACACCCAGCAGCTGTGGCAGCCTCTGGCTCCCTGACCATGCGGGTATCAGACCCCTGGACAGCTCTGGGAATCCTATCTCCACGTCTTCGGTACCAAGTCTGAGGTCGCAGGAAATTGCGAGCTCTAGCCCGCCTCCCAACGTGTACCCCTTGAGCACGGCGATGGTGAGCTTGGGCACGTCGCCGAGCTTCCTGAGAGTCCTTGCCCCCTTTCTGGCGAACTCCATGAATGAAACGGCGTTGCTGTAGTATTGCGAGAGGTCTGCCCCAGCGGAGAAGACCGACCCCTCTCCGGTGACGAGTACCACCCTGACCTCGTTGTCCGCGCTCAGCTCATCGGCGATGCGATCAAGGCTGTTCAGCACTTCTGCGTTGATCAGGTTCAGGCGCGGGCGGTTGAGAACAATCCTAGCTACGCCCCCCGCGAGCCTCTCGAAACGCACTACCTCTGCGCCACTCTGATCGGCCGATCGGACCCTCGGCTCCGCGGGGGCGCCTGGTGCCGGCGTGGCGCCTGGAGGTGAGAGCCTGCCTTCGATGGCGTCGCGGAGTTTGCCTTCAGCGATCGACTTCGCGGGGGCGAAGACCTTGCAATCGTACTTCGAAGCGAGCTCTTCTAGCTTCGACTTCACCTCGGCATTGCTCAGGTCCTTGGCTACCGCTATGGGGCCGAATGGCCGGTTCATCCCCAGGGTCACCCCCTTCTCGATGTCTCCCGGAGTCGCCACTCCCTCCTCTATGAGCTTGACCGCCTCATTGATCTCGAGTGCGAATATGTCCATGATGGTGACCTTCTCGGTGGCGGGGGCGGCAGGAATCTGCGCCCTCCCTGTGGACCAGTCATAGAACCCCCTCCCCGTCTTCTTTCCGAGCCTCCCCTCCTTCGCCATCAGCGCGAACGTCTTCCCTTTCCCGTATTCGGGGGAGAGCGCCTGGGAGAAGTATGCCAGCGAGTCTGCTCCAATGTCGACCCCGACGAAGTCGAGGAGCTCGTAGGGTCCCATGGGGAGCCCCTGGGCCTTCGCGAAGCTGTCGACCTCCGCGGGAGTCGCGACTCCCTTGTCCATTATCAGGCAGAAGAACAGGGTGTCGGCTGCGTTAATCCTGTTAACTATGAACCCGGGGCTGTCCTTGGCGACCTTCACCGCGGTCCTCCCCAGCTTAGCGCTCACCTCCATCATCGTCTGTACGACCGCCGGGTCTGTCTTGGAGCCGGGAATCACCTCGACGAGTTTTATCAGCATAGGCGGGTTGAAGAAGTGCAAACCCACCATCCGCTCGGGCCTGTCGGTGGCGGATGCCAGGTCAGATATCCTGATGTTCGAGGTGTTGGACGCCAAAATCGCGTCCCTTGGCGCGATGGCACTTGCCTCCTTGAATACAGACTTCTTGAGCTCGATGGACTCGGGGACTGCCTCCACTATCAGGTCGGCGTCTGACACCGCCTTGTCCATGGACTCGAAGTACGCCAGTCTTGACAGCGCGGCGGCCGAGTCTTCCTTGGTTATCTTCCCCTTCTCGACGAGCTTGTCGAGGCTCGCCCCGATTCTCCCCTTCGCCTTCTCCAACATCGCAGGGAACTTATCAGTCACCCTGACGTCGTAGCCGCTGACGGCAAAGAGCTCTGCGATGCCGTGCCCCATGTCCCCGGCGCCTATGACGGCGACCTTCCTGATCTCCACGCCCTATCTAAAGGCGGGCCGGCCGGCGGTCGCTTTAGTCTTTGTGGGGCGACCCCAGCTCTCATGAGAGGAAAGGTTATCTTCGACTCGAAATCATGGTTACCTCAAGGATACCACCATGCTGGGCATCAGTTTGCCGATGGCCACCCTGAAGTTTTCAGGCGAGAGCGCATGAGCACGCTTTCTCCGTCCCCTTCCGACTATAACATCACGATAACCGATGAACAGGAGGCGTTCAGGAAGGCGGTGAGAGAGTTTGCCGAAAAGGAGCTCGCCCCTGTCGCCCAGAAGATAGACAAGGAGAACCAGATGGACATGGGCCTTGTCAAGAAGGCTGCAGACCTGGGCCTCTTCGGCATCCCATTCCCCGAAGAATACGGCGGGGGAGCCGGAGACGATCTCTCACTCGTACTCGCGACAGAGGAAATTGCCAGATTCTCAGCGGCCTTCTCCGCAGTGGTGGGAGCGACATACCTTGTCTCGACTCCGATCTTCCTATTCGGGAACGAAGAACAGAAGCAGAAGTACCTGATTCCCATCGCCAAAGGACAGAAGATAGCAGCCCACGCGATGACAGAACCGGGGACCGGCTCGGACGTCGCCGCCATCAGCACGACCGCCACCAAGAACGGAGACAAGTATTCGATAAACGGCAAGAAGATGTTCATCACAAACGGTGACAAGGCAGAAGTCTTCCTGATCTTCGCGAGGACTAGCCCGAAGGAGGAGGGCAAGAGGCACCACGGGGTCACCGCTTTCATCGCCGAGAAGGGGATGCCCGGCCTGACAGTCGGCCAGAGGACAGACGTCATCGGCCTCAGGGGTGACCAGCCCGTCGAGCTGATAATGGAGAACCTCGAAGTCCCAGAGAGCAACATCGTCGGCGAGATCGGGAGGGGTGTTAGGATAGCCCTCACCTGCTACGACCACGGCAGGGTGGGGGTCGCAGCGCAGGGGGCCGGACTAGCCCAGGCCGCCCTCGAGGCCGCCCTGGACTATGCTACCCAAAGGCAGACCTTCGACAACTACCTCCTCAGCTACCAGCAGGTGCAGTTCAAGATAGCCGAGATGACCGTGGCGGTGCACACCGCGAGGCTCCTGACCTACTGGGCGGCCACTCTCACCAAGAAAGGGAAGGACTTCATCAAAGCCTCCTCCATAGCTAAGATTGTCGCCACCGAGGCCGCAGAGACGAACGCCCACATGGCAATGCTGATCATGGGCGCCTACGGGGTGTCGGCCGACATGCAAGTGGAGCGGATTCTCAGGGACTCGCAGATCATCAAGACCTACGAGGGGACCAACGACATCCAGCGCCTCACCATCATGAAGGAAGTGGCGAAGGAAATGGGCGTGCTGGGCTAGCCCAAGAACGAGATTGAAATACGAGCCTGAACCCCGAAACAAGAGACTGAAAGTTTGAGCAGAGTAGCCATCGTCGGCATAGGCCACAGCAGGTTCGGGAAGCGTACGGACGTCAACGTCGGGGAGCTGGCCTTCGAGTCAATCAAGCAGGCCATCGACGACGCCGGGGTCGACAAGAAGGACATCGGCAACGTTGTCGTCGGCAGCGCCGGGGGGTGGTACGAGGAGTCCCTCCCCGCCGTGGTGGTGAACGAGTATGCTGGGCTGAGCGGGGCGGGGACCATGCGGGTCGAGGCGGCGTGTGCGAGCGGGAGTGCTGCCGTGAAGTCAGCTTACAACAGCATACTCAGCGGCGAGACCGAGGTGGCCATGGCCGTGGGGGTGGAGAAGATGACCGAGGTCGATACCCCGACGTCGGTGGAGCTCATCGGAAGGGCAGGCTCGTACATGTGGGAGTTCGAGAACTACGGCATGACCTTCCCGGCGTATTACGCGCTCTACGCTGTCGCCCACATGAACAAGTTCGGCACCACCGAAGAGGACATGTCCAGGGTCTCGGTGAAGGCCCACCACTACGGTTCGATGAACCCCCTGGCCCAGTTCCAGAAGGAGATCACGCTCGAAAAGGCGATGGGGTCTCAGGTTGTCGCCTGGCCGCTGAAGCTGTATGACGCCTGCCCGTTGACCGACGGCTCGGCCGCGGTCGTCCTCGCTTCGGAGGAGGCTGCAAAGAAGCTGTCGGACACCCCGGTCTGGATCAAGGGGGTCGGTTACTCGTCTGACACGGCGAACCTCAGCCGGAGGTCAGACTATGTTGGGCTTCAAGCAGCGGTGTCGGCTGCGAAGACCGCCTACTCGATGGCAAAGGCGACCCCTCAGGACATCGATGTCGCCACAGCCCACGACTGCTTCACCATCGCCGAGCTGATGGCCTACGAAGACCTAGGCTTCTGCAAGAAGGGGGAGGCGGCGAAGATGATATGCGAAGGCGAGACCGAGCTCGGAGGGCGGATTCCGGTGAATCTCGATGGCGGCCTCAAGGCCAAGGGGCACCCCATAGGAGCGACGGGGGTCTCTATGGCGGTGGAGATCACAAAACAGCTGAGGGGGGAGGCCGGAAAACACCAGGCCCCGATAAGGAACTGCCTTGGGCTGGTCCACAACATCGGGGGGACAGGGCACTACGCCTACGTGACGATACTCTCCAGGGACTAGCCATGTCAGAGATACCATCCCTACATTCGAGAAGGACCCTCAATTTGAGGTTCGACATCCCGATCTCGAAGACCCACGAGTTCTGGGACGCCCTGAAGGAGGGAAGGTTCGTCACCACCAAGTGCACGAAGTGCGGGAATGTGTCCTTCCCGCCCCAAGCCGACTGCCCGAAGTGCATGAGCAACGAGTTCCAGTGGATCGACTTCGGCCGGGACGCCGTCCTCGTGACCTACACCCAGGTCAAGATACCTCCCGCGAGCTTCGCAGGGAGCGAGCCCTACACCATAGCCATAGGAGAGCTATCAGATGGTCTGAAGGTCCTCGCCTGGCTCGAAGGGGTCAAACAGGAGGAAACTAAGCCTGGAATGGAACTCAGGATCGAGGCCAGGTCCAGCAAAGAAGGGAACGCGTACTACGTCTTCGTGAAGGCCTAGAATTCCTTCGGGGTGTCCCGCATTATGTCGGCCACTCTCGCCAGCTTGTCCCTGTACATCAGGACCTTCGTCAACGAACCTTTGAACTTCAGCTGACCCTTCAGCACTGCCGACTGGAGGTCCACTTCTCCCTTCGCTACCTTGCACCATGAGTCATAGGTCCCGTCGAGGGCGAACTCGGTCGACGATCCAGGCACAGCCTTCTGGAGCGTCGTGACGCCATTCTCCACGCCGAGGACATAGTTCTGCCCGATGTCAGAGACGTTCAGGGCGATGCTCGTCTTGAGGGTCTTCGTGCTCTCCGTCCACTTCGGGTCCTGGTTGAGAGCCGCCAGCACCTGTGAGAAGTACTCGTCACTAAGGTACTTTGCCATTGGCTTTCGCTCCCGATGCTCTCTTTTTGAGGTTAACTATGGCCCCTGAGGTCAGCACAGTGACCAGCTTCTTTCCTCCGATCACGATACTTTCCGAGTCCCCCCGAAGCTTGGGTGCCACCGCATCCGTGGTCTTCACAATCAGTGCTCGGGGACTCCCCTTGACCGATATGACTTTCATTGGTCTGTGCCTGCCTTCCATTATTTCTGTGAAGGCCCTAACGTCCTCTTCTGAGAGGTCGGAGTCTGCCTGAAAGAGGACGTACCGCTTTGACATGCTTAGGTTTCACCCAGGAGGTTGGTGAAGAATTCCCTCCCGTGCCCCTTCATGACGAAGGCCCTTGGTTTGACCTTCAGCCGGATCACATCGCTAGAGCCGAGAGAGAGCTCTCCCCGCACTAGCTTTTGTTTGTCGAGCCTCAAGAACAAGGACGAGTGCTCATCCACGTACTTATCCAGATCGCGGACTAGCTCACCCCTGAGCGTGCTGGGGAGCTTTGAAGTCAACTCCTGGAACGCCTTCGACGCTTCGTCCCCGTGCAGGTGCAGGTCTACTTTCTTGATGGCGTTGCCGAAGTGTCCCTCCATCTCCTCAGTTTCAAACGAAGCGTCCGACGCGAATATCTCCCTGACGGCCAAGCTCACAGTCTCAGGATCTTCAGTGGCGTGGAGAAGGTAAGACACATCAAATGATTGGATTGCGCCTTTCATCGAGAACTTCGGGTTGGAAATCCCACTATAAGCGCATCGTCCGTTCGGGACACCATCCAGTGACGACGGCAGACGAACTCGCTCCCTACCCATCGAGAAGATTAACTACACCCACCCGGAACGCCTTCTCGTGGCGCCCAAGAAGCTGACCGTCGAAGACATACTCTCCGACGAGCTCAAGCGCGAGATGAACATGGACACGGAGACCTTCGCAGTCATCGACGACTGGGACTCGGTGCTGCACAGCGTCTACCAGATGCCCATCGAATACGCAGGCTACACCAACCGGGTGGGTGACATGAAGATCTTGAGGGAAATGATCGACACGCTAGCCACCTCGAATTTTGAACACGTGAAGAGGAGCGAGAGCAGGAAGAAGCAACTCGCCCAGTACACGAAGACCCTGAGCATGTACTACAACCTCGTCTTCACAAAGGGGAAGAAACGGATCGGTTACGGGGCCCTCATCCACTTTCCGAAGCTGAAGTCCAACCCCGACAGGAGCGGGGGAATAGTCCTAGCCTCAAAGATCACCCTGGACGGGAAGAAGCACGAGGCCACCTTCGAGAGGGGAAAGTTCGACGACTTCCTTGTCGAGGTGAAGCCCTACATCAACCTCCTCGGGGACCTGTACCGGCAGTCCCGCAAGATGTAGGCCGCCCTTGAGACGCTACATCCTCGGGGTCGAGAGCACGGCCCACACTTTCTCAGTCTCCGTTGTTTCGTCAGACGGAAAGATACTCTCCAACGCGAAGTCTGTCTACAAGCCCCCCGAAGGGAGCGGGATACACCCCTTCGAAGCGTCACAGAACCACATCGCCTCAGCCCCCAAGGTCCTCGCCGAGGCCATCGAGGCTTCGGGGGTGCCCTTGAAGGACTTGGCGGCCGTTTCCTACTCCATGGGCCCGGGACTCGGCCCCTGTCTCCGTGTCGGCGGAGTGGTCGCAAGGACCCTTGCCTCGTCTCTCGGGATCCCCTTGGTCCCGGTGAACCACGCCGTCGGGCACATCGAGCTCGGGTGCCTGCTCACCAGATCGAAGGACCCAGTCGTCCTCCTCGTCTCGGGGGGCCACACGATGATACTAGCCTACTCGGCCCAGCGGTGGCGGGTGCTGGGGGAGTCCCTGGACCTGACCTTAGGCCAGCTCCTCGACCAGTTCGGCCGACACCACGGGCTCGCCTCCCCCTGCGGCCGCGCCATCGAAGAAGCTGCTTCCAGGTCGAGGAACTACCTTCGACTACCATATGCTGTGAAGGGGAACGACGTATCATTCTCCGGGCTTCTCACTGCCTCAAAGCAGTTACTGGACAGGGGGAGCACCTTCTCAGACGTCTCGTATTCCATCCAAGAGACCGCCTTTGCAATGGTGACCGAGGTGACTGAGCGGGCCCTCGCGTTTACGGGGAAGAAAGAAGTGATGATCGTGGGGGGTGTGGCGGCTAACCGACGCCTGAGCGGGATGATGACTGAGATGGCGGCAAGGCACTCCGCCACTGTGACGGGGACCCCCATCGAATACAGCGGGGACTGCGGTGCCCAGATCGCCTGGACTGGCTGGCTCACCTACTCGTGCGGCATCGAGGTCCCCATAGAAGAAGGGGGTGTGCTACAATCATGGAGGCTTGACCGCGTCGACATCCAATGGCGTGAGTAAGACACCAGCAGGCCGCGTGCTCTACAGGGGAGCCGAGGCCGACGTGATCAGGGGGGATTGGCAGGGGATGGACGTGGTGTTCAAGGAGAGGAAGCCTTTGCGTTACAGGCTCGCGGTTCTTGACGAGGCAATCCGAAGGCAGCGGACCATCCGCGAGGCTGAAATGATCCACCATGCCAGGGACGCGGGGGTCGCCACCCCTTACCTCTTGGACGTCGACGTCTCCGGTTCGACATTGGTGATGCAGTTTGTCGAAGGCGACCGCCTGAAGGACATAGTCGACGACCTGGACGAAAGAGAACTCAACGCCCTATTCTCTGATTTCGGACGGGACGTCGCGAAGCTCCACGGGGCAGGTATCATGCACGGGGACCTTACCACCGCCAACGTGGTCAGGAGTGGCCGGAAGCTAGTCTTCCTCGACTTCGGGCTGGCGTTCCGGACCCCACGGCTCGAGGATCACGCAGTCGACCTGAGGCTGATCAAGGAGACCCTTGTGGGAGCCCACCCTTCTGCATCGACTCGGGCCCTCGGCGCCTTCAACCGCGGCTATGCCTCTATCGCAGGACCCTCAAGGGCGAAGGCGGTGCAGAAGCAGCTCCAGAGCATCGAGCGCCGGGGAAGATACGCCAGGGTCACATGAAACGCGTTTTCACCGGGCAACATTTATCAGCCCAACCCCCAGGACTTCGCTGAAAGGTTTCAGCATGGCCCGCATTCACTCTCATAGGCACGGGAAGTCGCACCAGACGAGACCCCCGAGCAGGAGCACCCCTTCCTGGGTCACAACTACCCCCGATGAGGCGAAGACCATCGTCCTCAAGCTCGCCAAGGAAGGGGTCACCCCGAGCCGAATCGGCCAGACCCTGAGAGACGACTACGGCGTACCGCTTATCAAGCCCCTGCTGGGCAAGTCACTGGGAAAGATCCTCACTGAAGGGAAGGCCGCACCAAAGCTCCCCCAGGACCTCCAGGACCTTATCGACCGGGCCCATAGGGTCCAGAAGCACCTGCAGGTCCACAAGAGCGACAGGAAGAACGTCCACTCCCTCGAGCTCGTCGAAGCCAAGATCTACCGCCTGTCGAAATTCTACAAAGAGAAAGGAACCCTCCCGGGCGACTTTAGGTACACGGCCGTCGTCGCCCAACTGGCCTAGCCGGGGGCGGGCCCATGGCCGACTTCGAAGGCCTGCTCGCGAGGTACAGGTCGATAGCTACTGAGATACTTTCGGTAGCACGCAGCGGTAAAAGAATACTGGTCGTGACACACATCGACGCTGACGGCCTCTGCAGCGGCTCAATCGCGTTCGAAGCCCTCTGCCGGAAAGGCGCGAACGTCACTGTCCGGACGGTCCCTGACATCGATACGAAGGTCATCTCAGAGCTCGAATCACAGAAGTTCGACTACTACGTGTTCACCGACCTCGCCTCGACCCTGATAGCGGAGCTTGAAGCGGCGCTCAAGGGGAAGTTTCTCGTCCTCGACCACCACCAGATCCCCGACGAAGACACGTCCAACCCTTCGGTGGTCAACGCCTGGAGGTATGGGTACGACGGAGGGACTGAAGCGTGCTCATCTGCCATGGCGTGCTTTTTCGCCTCCGCCATCGACCCAACCAACGACGACCTCTCTGCGCTAGCCGTGGTCGGGGCGCTTGCAGACAGGCAGGACTCCGGGCCCGGCAGGTCACTTACTGGGCTTAACCTCGCCGCCGTGGAAGCCGCCCAGGCCCGTGGCCTCCTCCTGGTCAGCAAGGACCTCATGTTCACCGGGCGCGAGACCCGGCCCATCCACGAGGCCGTCGCTCTGACTTCCACTCCGTTCCTCAAGGGGCTGACCGGCAGCAAGGACGCCGTCCTGGCTTTGCTCCACCAGTCCGGACTGGCCCTTAAAGACGGAGGGACATGGAGGACGATATCAGCGCTCACCCCCGACGAGAAGATGAAGCTGACCGAGGTCATCGCCAGCGCCCTTGGACCCGCCGAAGGCGCCACAGAGGCCCTGACCAGCCTTGTGGGGGAGGCATACACCTTCGAGTTCGAGGACTCCTTCACCCCGTTGAGGGACGCCAGGGAGTTCGGCACGCTCCTGAACGCCTGTGGAAGGATGGGGGCCGCGGGGACGGGCATCTCCATCTGTCTTGGAGACAGGTCGGATGGCCTCAGGGCCGCCATGAAGACGCTTGCAGAATACAGGTCAGGGATCAGCAAGGCGCTCGACGGAATCACGTCGGAGCCATCAAGGATCGAGCAGCGCGGTAGCATCATCCTCGTCAGGGGGGAGGGCATCGTCGACGAGAGGCTCCTCGGCCCGGTCATCTCTATTCTTACGTCCTCCCCCGAGTTCAAGGACAAGGTGGTGGTAGGGAGCGCAGAAAGCAGGGGCTCGGATCTGAAGATATCTTCCAGGGTGGGGGACGCCTTCGTCGGGGAGGTCAACCTGGGCCTGATAATGCGAGAGGCGGCGGAGGCCGTGGATGGGGTCGGTGGTGGGCACGCCATGGCGGCAGGAGCGAAGATACCTTCTGCCAAGGCCGAGTCCTTCTCGAAGGCCGTGGTGGAAAGAGTCTCCGCTTGAAGACAGGCGCCGTCCTCGAGCTAGATCTGAAAAGCGACAAGATCAGGGACAGCCTCGCATCGGTCCTCGCCCCCGACAATGAAGGCCTCCCAAAGGGTCTGAGACTTGCCATGGAAGGGGAAGGGTCCGCCATGACCTTCAGTGTGCAGGCCGAGTCAGCTTCCACAGCCCTGTCGACCGTCCTCGCCATCCTCCGTGACGTCTCACTGTTTCAGGAGGTATGGCTTTTATCGCATGAGAAAGACGCCCGGCCCACGAGGACGAAAGACCGATGATGGACATCAAGCTGGTCAGGGAGAACCCCGACTCCATAGTGGCGAGCCTCAAGAAGAGAGGCGCCGTAGACAAGGTCCCCCTCGTCGAGGCAGCGTCCAGGGCCGACACCGACTGGCGGAAGTACAAGACCGAGGTCGACAGGCTCCGCTACAGGCAGAACGAGCTGACAGCCGAAGTGGCTGCCTTGAAGAAGAAGGGCGAGTCCATCGACGACAAACTGAAGGAGGTCAAGGACATACCTCAGAAGATCAAAGAGCTGGACGCCAAGGCCGACGAGAGCAGCGCCCAGCTGAAGAAGGCCCTGATGAGCCTCCCCAACATCCTCCACGAGAGCGTCCCCACGGGGAAAGACGAGACAGAGAGCGTCACCGTCCGGGCCTGGGGGAACCGCCCCGACTTCGGGTTCGAGCCGAAGGACCACATCGACATCCTCTCCGCCCTCGACATGGTCGACGTGGAGAGGGGAGCCAAGGTCGCCGGGGCTCGTTTCTTCTTCCTGAAGGGGGACGCAGTCAAGCTAGAGCACGCCATAATGCAGTTCGCCCTCGACTCCCTTCGGGCGAAGGGGTTCACCCCTCTCGAGCCCCCGTTCATGCTCAACCGCTCCTCCTACGAAGGAGTCGTGAACCTCGAGGACTTCGGGCCGGTGATCTACAAGATCGAGGGGGAAGACCTCCACCTTATCGCGACCTCCGAGCACCCGCTCGTGTCGATGCACAAGGACGAGATCCTGGACGCTTCCAAGCTCCCAATCAAGTACTGCGGCTTCAGCCCATGCTTCAGGGTCGAGGCTGGCGCCCACGGCAAGGACACCAAGGGGATCTTCCGAGTCCACCAGTTCTACAAAGTGGAGCAGGTAGTCTTCAGCAAGCCGGAACAGAGCTGGAAGATCCACGAGGAGCTTATAGTGAATGCCGAAGAGGTATACCAGACCCTTGGAATCCCTTACCGGGTGGTGGCCCTCTGCAGCGGTGACACGGGTTTCATGTCAGCCAAGACATACGACATCGAGGCCTGGCTCCCCGGACAGGGGAAGTACAGGGAGATGGGATCGGCCAGCAACATTACTGACTTCCAGGCCCGGCGCCTCCTGATCCGCTACCGCGAGAAGCAGAGCGACCCGACGGTACTGGTGCACACCCTGAACTCGACGGCCGTCGTCACCCGGACCCTGGTGGCGATGGTGGAGAACTTCCAGCAGAAGGACGGTTCAGTGAAGATCCCGAAGGCTCTCGCCCCTTACATGGACGGGATAACGGCCCTCAAGAAGCACTGAGCTTATTAGCCCGACTCGAACGGGGCGTTTTCGATTGCCAAAGAAGGTAGCGAAGGTAAGGGACAAGTGGAAGCTGAAGACCTGGGTCACCGTGACGGCGTCTCCTTCCTTCGGTAACACCCCAATCGCAAGGATACCGCTCACAGACATTGAGAAGCCCGAAGGGAGGGTCATCGAGACCACCCTCTACGATATCCTGAAGCAGGACCCCCAGCACTACGCCTTCAAGCTCTTCTTCCAGGTCGACAGGGTAGAGGGGGAGACTGCCTACACAGTCTTCAAGGGGCACGAATACTCCCGCGAGTTCCTCAGGAGCCTGATCAGGAGAGGCTCGTCCATGTCAGACTTCATCCATGACTACACCACGAAGGACGGATACGTGGTCAGGGTCTACTGCACAGCACTCTCCCAGGGGAAGATGAATAGCTCCAAGAAGCACGACCTCAGACTCATCATGGACCAGGTCATCAAGGAGAAGGCCGCGGGCATGAACTACGAAGGCTTCGCCCAGGAGCTTGTCCTTCAGAAGGTCGCTTCGGACGTCTACAACGAAGCGAAGAAGGTCACTCACCTAAGGCACGTCGGGGTAAGGAAGAGCAAGCTCATCTCCCGGCCCGAGCCCAAGAAGGCGGAGCCGCTAGCCCCGCTTGCCGCTTGAAACTATCTTCACAATATCCCTGTTGCTGAGCACGTGGTCCGCCGCCAGCCTCTTCCCAGTCCTCGCGTCCACCGCGTATAGGAACGTGTCCGCGAGCTCGCTGTGCACCGTCCTCGCAAGGTCGAGGGCCGTGGACCCTCCCTTCAGCACGAACGCGTCGGGGAGTACCCTGCCGTTCTTGTCGGAGAGTTTCGTCTCGTCTTCGACCGGGAAAACAACGATAGCCTTCAGCAGGCCGAAGAAGGCGCCGTTGACGGCTTCCTGGACCCCGGTGCCTCCGTAGACTTTCAACACCTTCTCCTCCACCATCTTCAGGGCGTTGACCTGCGCCGGGTTGAGCTTCTGGGGGTCCTTGACTACGAAGCGAGGGTCTCCGGGGGTGTACTCCACAAGCGCGTGCTCGACGGCCTTGCGGAGCAGCAGCTCGGCCTCCGACGCGCATGGGACAATTACCCGACCGGTCTTCCGGAGCGCCTCTATGTTCACTGGAGATGACGGCAGGTCCGCTTTGTTCGCGGCTACAAGCGAGGGCTTCGTGAGCTTCCGGGTCTCGACGACGAACTGCATTATCTGGTCGTCGGTCCAGGCGCTCGGCTTCTCCGTCCTCAGATGGAGGTGCAGGATGACCTGCTCGACGTCCCCAAAGGTAACGGACAGCCCCGAGAGCCTTTCGGCCAGGTGGTCGACTATCTTCCCACCGGTCTGCTCCAGCGACCTTGTCGCCTTCTCCCAGTCCTTCTTCAGGATCCCGAACATCCAGAGGTCGAACTCGTGCTCCACCATCGAGATGTCTCCCACCGGGTCGTGAGACCCCACCGGCACCTTCTTCCCTTCGAGGTCAGTCGAGCCCGACGCGTCCACGACCTGTATCAGGGCGTCAGCCTGTCTCAGGTCGTCGAGGAACTGGTTCCCCAGCCCCTTCCCCTTCGAGGCTCCTTCCACGAGCCCTGCCACATCAACTATCTTGACCGGGACCAGCCTGATGCCGTTGACGCAGGCCGAGTTCCGGGGGGAGTCCGTGACCCCCATCTCTTTGCATACGCACTGAGTCTTCAGGTGTGCGACCCCGACGTTGGGCTGAATCGTGGTGAAAGGGTAGTCCGCGATGGGGACGTCCTTCAGGGTGGCCGCAGCGAAGAAAGTCGACTTCCCAACATTAGGTTTGCCGACGACCCCCACAAGCACGAGCCGCCGGGAACTCAGGCCCGTTATAACCATCGCAGTGGAAGAGCGTTCGATGGTCAGGGTCTGCGTCGTAGGAGGCGGGACGGCTGGGAGCGAGGCAGCCAACGAAGCGGCCCAGGCCGGGGCCGAAGTCACCATCGTCGAGAGGCTCGACAAGATCCAGCAGGGGTGGAGGACCTGGGTAGACCTCATCAGGCCCCAGAAGCTCGACAGCCCGCGAGGGGAGCCTTCCCTCCCCGTCGGGTGCGAGTCCCTCGTCGACGAAGCGAGATCCTACGGCCAAGGCTGGTTGCGGACGTCCGCGGGCCATCAGCTGCGGTTCGATTCGATCGTTCTGGCCACCGGCTCATCCTTCAAGCCCGTAGGGGTGCCTGGCGCAAAAGTACCGGGGGTCCACGTGCTTGACAGCCCTGCTGAGTATGCGCGTCTAGGCGAAGGAAGTGCATCAGCTGACAAGCCGCTCATCGCTGGGGAAGGATTTTGCGGGCTGAAGGTGGCTGACAGGCTCTGCGGTGAAGGGAGGCGGGTGAATCTTGCAATGTCTCACTGGGACCACGGGGGGCCTTCTCCCCTGGTCTACGACGTGATGGCGAAGGCGGCCCTCTCGGAAGGGGTGAGGATCTCTATGGGCCAATTCACCAGAGCCGTGGGCCGAAGCCGCGTGGAGGCCGCCGTGGTCGACTCCGAGGCCATCGGCTGCGACCTGCTCGCGGTCGTCCCATCCAGGGTACCCAGGACAGTCCCCGGTCCGGCAAAAGTTGGTCGCCTCGGCGGGATCTTGGTCGACAGGTTCCTCGAGTCGGGGACTCCGGGGGTCTTCGCAGCGGGTGGGTGCGCCGAGGTCGAGTCTGGCGTCGGTCCTTCATTCACCCTGGAAGCAGAATCCGCCCCCTCAGGGAGGCTGGCCGGCTCCAACTGCATGGGAGGGGAGCATGCCATCGGGGCGTCGAGGTTCAACGAAATCTCCTGCTTCGGGTTGAGATGGACGAGGGTGGGCTTCAGCCCGGAGGCAGCAAGGTCCTCATCTCTCCCGACCCAATCCGTCAGCCACAGTTGGGGTCCATCGGAGGCGTGCGTGATCGTGTACGAGAAGCTCACAGGCCGCTCCATCGGGGTCGAGACAGTCGAGAGGATACTCTCGTCGAGGGGTGTGGCGCTGCCGTCGTCTCCGGGGGTCACCCTCCAATCGCTGGCCTACGGAGGACTCAGTTCAAGCGATATATCGCTCGTTTCGGAGACGGCTAGGCTGGGGCTGAAAGCTTGGCAAAAGTCCTGATCTGCGACCACGTTGAAGTGGACAAACTGTCCCTGGGCCCTTCGATCGAGGTAGACTACAAACCTGACATCACGAGGGAGGCACTCCTCGCCGCCGCCGGCGAATACGACGCCCTGATTATCCGCAGCAGGACCAAGGTAGACAGAGAGGTCCTCGACAGGGCCACCAAACTCAGACTGGTGGCCCGACCCGGGACTGGGCTCGACAACGTCGACACGGAATACGCAAAGTCCAAGGGGGTCACAGTAATCAACAGCCCAGAATCCCTGGTCGAGGGTGTCGCCGAGCACGTAGTCCTCCTGATGCTGGCCCTGAGCAGGAGGCTGGTCACCGCAGACGTCGGTACGAAGGCGGGCAGATGGGAGAAGAACGCCCTCGTCGGAAGAGAGCTGAAGGGGAAGGTCCTCGGCATCGTCGGGCTCGGAAGGATAGGCAAGCGCATAGCAGAGATTGGAAAGACCCTAGGGATGTCCGTCTTGTTCTATGACGTGATCGCCATCCCGCCCGATGTGGTCTCAGGCCTGGGCGCCAAGGTGGTCGGCCTCGACGAGCTTTTCACATCTTCAGACTACATCACTCTCCATGTCCCCATGACCCCTGACACGGCGCACATGGTGGGCGAGGCCAGGCTCGCTATGATGAAGAAGACAGCGTTTCTTGTGAACACCTCGCGTGGAGGAGTAATAGACGAGGGGGCCCTCGCGTCAGCTTTGAAGGAAGGTAAGATCGGCGGAGCTGCACTCGACGTGTTCGAGAAGGAACCCCCTTCGGGCCCGATCCTCATCGCCCCGAACACCATACTGACCCCGCACATAGGCGGTCAGACCGAGGAGGCGCAGACGAACGCGATCGTGGTCACAGGGGAGAAGGTGAGAGCCTTCTTCTCCACAAGCAGATAGGACCCGTCTGGCCGAACGTTTATTTGCCGACCGAAAACGAGGCGATTCGATGCCCATGTACAGGCAGATTTCGAAGACCTGGCAAGACATCTTCCATGAGAAGGGAGGGGACATTAGGACCAGAGCAATCCTGCTCAGGAAGGAGCCGGCCATGCTCAGGGTCGACCGCCCATGGAGGCTCGACAGAGCTAGGGGTCTAGGCTACAAGGCAAAGGAAGGGGTCGTTGTGATCAGGATGCGGGTCTCAAGAGGAGGGATGCGCCAGCAGCGTCCAACATCCGGTAGGAGGCCAAAGCACATGGGTGTTCTCAAGATAAAGTCCGCCGTCTCGTCTCAGGCTGTGGCCGAGAGGAGGGCCTCGGAGAGGCATCCGAACATGAAGCTGCTTGGATCCTACCTTGTCTGGGAGGACGGGATACACGCCTGGTTCGAATGCATCCTCATCGACCCCATGCACCCGGCCATCAGGAAGGACTTCAACTACAGACGGGTCCTCGGAATCGTAGACTAGACTATCTCTTCATCTCGCTGCTGTGGCCTGGGAATATCTTGGAGTTCGGGTCCACATACGCCTTGGCAACGTTGACCGCAAGGGCCGCCTGAGCATAGCCGGTGGCGATCAAATTCAGCTTGACCCCGTCCAGGGGACCGGCGATGTCCCCCGCCACATACACGCCCTGGATGTTGGTCTCCATCTTCCCGTTCGCCCGGATCTCTCTCCCATCTATCTGCAGCCCCCAGTCCTTGATCGGGCCAAGGTCCGCCCTGAAACCTATGTTAACCAGAATGGCGTCGACGTCAACTGTCATCTGTTCCTTTGACCTGTTGTCGAAGATCACTGCCTGGGTGATATTCGTCCTGTCCCCGATCACCTCTGCCACTTCGTAGAACAGCTTCATCTGCACGTTCGACTTCATCAGTTCGGCTACGCTCCCCTCGTGGGCCCGGAAGACGTCTCTCCTATGGACGAGAGTGATCTTCTTGGCGATGTCCTTGATGTTGAGGGCCCAGTCCACGGCCGAGTCTCCGCCACCGACTATGAGCAGATTCTTCCCCTTGAACACGCTCTTGTCCTTCACGAAGTAGTAGACCCCCTTCCCTTCGTAGTCTGCGGCACCCTTCGCCTCCAGCCTGTTGGGGGAGAACGCACCCACCCCTGCGGCCACCAGGACCGCCTTCGTCATGTGCTTGGTCCCCTTGTCGGTGCCAAGCTCGATTATGCCGTTCATCTTGCGCAGGGTGGTGACCCTCTCCCCGAGGACGATGGTCGGCTTGTACTGGAACGCCTGCTCTACCAGGCTCTTCACCAGGTCCTTGGCGAGTATCTTGGAGTACCCTGGGACGTCGAAGATGTACTTCTCTGGATAGAGTACCGCCACCTGTCCACCAGGCTCCTCGAGGGCGTCGATTATCTTGGTCTTCATCTGTCTCAGGCCCGCGTAGAATGTGGCGAATAGGCCACTGGGCCCGGCCCCGATTATGGTAAGGTCGTAGATTTCATCGGACACGGCCGTTCTTGGTTTGCCGCCTGTGGTCGATGTATAAGCATTGTTCGTAATTACACCAATCCCGATTCGATTATGTCACTGGGTTTGATTATTTCTCGGAGGAAGGTGGTCGCGTACTGCCCCTTCCCAAGGGCGAACCTGAGGGACGCGGTACGGTCCTCCAGACTCCAAGATGCATCCTGGAGTGCCAGGTGCGGCCTTCTGAAGCCTCCTTCCGACGACGCTTCCTGCATACTTTTCACGAAAAACATCCTGGGCTCGACCCCCTCTCCCGAAAGCACGTCCTTGACGATGGAATCGAACCTCGAGCCGTAGTCCCTGAAGGCATACCCCACGATTTGGACCATGGGGACCGCATCCCCGGCACGCAGCTCCCTGACTCCGTGGACCTGAGACGTAACCAGCCCTCCATCTTTGACCTCGGCCCAGTTGTCCCCGGGATGGTAGCTCGAAACGTCCTCCCCCTTCGTCAGGGCAGTGCTGAGGGTCCTGTTGAAGAGGAATGATTGGTAGGCCTGGACATACAACCGCCTGAGCTTCACAGGCACCGACCTCAGGGCCCTGAGCCATTCATTCGGGTGTCTTCCAAGCTCCTTCGCCACCATCTTTTCGATGTCCTTCCCGGGCGCGAGGAGCCGCGCCCCCTCCTCGAATCTTCCTGCAGCCAGGGCCTCCTTTGCGGCCTTGGCTTCGTCAGATTCCGGAGGCCTTCCCCCGAGGAGCATCTTCTCCACTGCGTCTTTGAATTCCTCTCGGACAAGGGCCCTACCTATCCGATGGGTGCCCGCACCCGCAGTTCCGAAGCGTTGAAGGCCGTAGAAGTTCGGGACCTTCCGCTCTTCCGCTGCCGCGGCTGCTTCCTCGATCCTGGGCAGGATTTCATCACAGCACCCCCTCAGAGTAACTGCGAAGCCGTTCCCGACCAAATTTCCTCGTGATATGGGCCTCGGGACAAATCCCACCATCGTCGCCCTGAATGTCTCTCTCACGACCTCAGGGGGCCTCTCCGACCTCCGGCTCGTCGGGGTTACGTACTGTACGGCGACCGCCTTCTTGTCTTTCATCCCGCCGTAGCTGACCTTGCTCTTGAGGGCGAACGAAAGTTCCTTCGCCATATGCATGGTGTCGACCGACCGCTTTTCGACCCGGTAGAGCGGGAGGTAATCTGCCCTGGGCTCGCTTACTATCTCCAGTCCAGCAATCTTTTCCTCAACCGCGAAGTCCTCGGGGGATGCCTTCGCTCTGGCGCTGCAGGGTGGCCCCTTGGTGGCGTACCCTTCGATGCCAGCTCCCCTTTCTGCCTCTGCGGCCTGCGTCAAAGGAGCTTTAGTTTCCCCGTGATCCCGTCAATCTCGGCGTCGGGGGCCGGACCGATACCCAGGCACGTCACCGTCCCCGGCTCCACCTGGGTGAGGCCCCTGTCCTGGATCAAGGAAGCAGGCAGCCCCGCGGTCTTCGCCTTGTGATAGAGCTCGTTGAGCGCGTCCTCCGAATCTACCTTTAGCACGATCTTCGCCTGGCCCTCGTCCTTCCATCCGTTGAACCAACCAGATTTCTTCAGCTGAGCTGCCTCGGCTGCAGCCAGGGACGCGTGGGCGACCTGAGCAGCCACCTTCCCCTTGCCCATCTTCAGGTCTGACCTTACTACGATGGCCTGTTTCATGTTGTAAGATTTGCCAACGGTTATTATGAGTCTGATTAAGGGTTTCCAGGAGTCCCAGACGTTGACGCAAACCTACGACATCCTTGTCGCCGGAGGGAGCATCGCCGGCCTCACTTTCGCCAACGAGGCAGCACATAGGGGGGCCAAGGTCCTCGTCGCGGAAGAGCATCCAGAGATTGGGGAGCCGGAGAAGTGCGACGGCCTCGTCAGCCTCCGCGGCCTAAGGAAGTACGGCTATCCTCCCGACCAGAACGTGATTCAGAACAAGATCGACACGGCCGTCGTCCACGCGCCCTCACGGTTGCAGTTCGCGGTCAACGCGAGCTCACTCGACGTGGTAGTCCTCGACAGAAGCGCATTCGACAAACAGGTCTCGTCACTTGCCGAAAGCAATGGGGCGGAGGTGCGAGTCGGCGCCAGGGTCGGACCTTCGACCCCTCGAAACGACGGGGTTGCGACGAAGGTGGGGGACGACACAGTGCACTCGAAGTTCCTGGTCGACGCGACGGGGCCTTCGTCGAGCCCCAGGAAGGGGATTCTTCCAGCTGCGAAATACGAGGTCGAAGCCCAGTGGATAAGGCAGCCCGTGGTCGAAGTGTTCATGGACGCGCAGAAGTACCCCGGCTTCTTCGCATGGGTCATCCCATACGGGCCACACCTGGCGAAGGTGGGTGCCGCGGGGTACGGTGTGAACCCGTTCAAGGCCCTGGACGCATTCCTGTCGGACAGGCCATGCACGATACTCCGCAAAGTTTCGGCGCCAATCTATGTCGGGGGCCCTTCTCCAAGGTTCGTGGATGGCAGGAGGATCTTCGTCGGCGAGTCCGCCGGTCAGGTCAAGCCGACTACCGCGGGGGGGATAATGACGTCCATCGCCGGCGCCGTTATCGCTGCGAAGTGGACCTGCGAGGCCATCAACAAGAACGACCCTGCACTGCTCAGCCGCTATCAGCTCGATTGGGAAGCCGCCTTCCTCAAAGAGATGAGGTCAATGCTGAGGCTCAGAGGAGTCCTCGAGAAGCTCTCCAATGCAGACATGGAGGCGATGATGAAAGCCCTGGCATCCCCGAAGCTTGTCCAGGGGCTGTCTCAAACCGACTTCGATTTCCACGCGACAGCCCTCTTGGGAGCCCTGGGGATATCTGGCCTACTGCGGATCGCCAGGGTTGTCGCCTCAGCTGAGGTGAGGTCGCTTTTGGTTGAAGGATAGCCAGCAATCTATATCAGCCGGTTCAAAAGGGCCTTGACAGAAATGTCTCAGGGAACAGTAACGCTCCCTCTCTGCAACTCCTGCAACAGGCCGATAAAGCCTGCCGAGAGGGCCGTCCACTTCAGCTGCCCCAACTGCCACGACTCCGTGATATGGCGGTCCGAGAAGTGCAGAACGTTCTCCAGGCACTACAAGTGCGTTAACTGCGGCTTCGAAGGCCCATAGGCGACCGTCTCATGGGTTCCTACGTGATCAGGATGAAGGTCCTTCCGGAAGACACCTCCACAGACCTGGAGAAGATGGTCCAGGGCATCTCCGCGGTGTTGCCGAAGCCGGCCCAGATAAGGAGCCACAGGATCGAGCCCATCGCATTCGGCCTTTCTGCCATAATCATGGACGTCGTCGCTCCCGAGGAGGACGGAGTCATCGACAAGATCGAGGAGGTCGTCTCCAAGGCCCCCCAGGTGAGCCAGTACGAAGTGATAGCCGTCAGCCGCATGTCCGCCAAGCTCCCACCCCAGTGACGGCCTCCGAATCACATCGGCATTCCTTTTATACCTCCGTCGAGACCGCAAATCTCACCGTTTCTCATACGATGTGAATGTGTTGAGATACCCACTCAGATACGCAGCATACGAATGGATAAAGGAGAAGAAGAGCGCCACCGACGACGACCTACTGGAGGCTCTGAACAAGAACGGGAGCAAGTGCTCCCCCGACGAGCGCGACAAGCTCCTGATGCAGCTCGAGATCCTAGGCCTGATCACCATCCGCTGGGTGTCGAAGGACAAGCGGCGCATCGAGTTCCAGGAAAAGCCCACCGAGGAACCGCGGATGCCTCGGATAAGCGAGTGACAACACCGATAAATTCTGCGACCTCTGGAGACCAGTCCGATGGGAGTTGATTTCGGGGACTCGATCCCCAGGGAGAAGATACAGCTCGAGGACATTTCAGGCTGGAAGCTTGCCGTAGACGGGTACAATACCCTCTACCAATTCCTCGCCATCATCAGGGGCATGGACGGGGGCCACCTCAAGGACTCCCAGGGGCGCGTCACCTCGCACATCTCCGGCCTGTTCTATCGCAACGTCAACCTGCTGGAGTTGGGAATGAAGCTCGTCTACGTCTTCGACGGCAAGCCCCCGGAGCTCAAGATGGAGGAGATCAGGCGCCGCTCCGAGCAGCGGCGGGAGGCGAAGGACCAGTATCTCCGCGCCCTTCAGAGCGGGGACATGGTCCAGGCGAGGAAGTACGCCGAAGCCTCGACCGTCCTGAGAAGGGACATGGTCGCCGATGCCAAGGAGCTCCTTGATGCCATGGGGATCCCCTGGGTCGACGCGCCGTCCGAAGGGGAAGCTCAGGCCTCCATGATGGCCATCGAGGGGACGGTGAACGCAGTCGCCTCTCAGGACCACGATTCCATAGTCTTCGGAGCCCCTATCCTCGTCCGGAACGTGACGATCTCGGGGAAGAGGCGCCTCCCCAGCAAGGGGATCATGATCAACGTGGTCCCGGAGCGTATCACCCTGGCCTCGGTCCTCCAGGCAACAGGGCTGACCCGCGAGCAGCTGATCGACTATGCAATCCTGCTCGGGACCGACTTCAACCCCGACGGATTCGAGGGGGTCGGTCCGGCCACCGCCCTCAAGTATCTGAAGAAGTACGGCAACCTGGAGGAGATCAAGGAGCTGAAGGACGGGCTGTCGACCATCCCTTACAAGCAGATCCGCGACCTGTACCTGAACGCGCCTTCGGTCAAGGGGGTTCGCCCCGAATGGAAGCCACTGGACAGGGAAAAGGTAGTATCGTTTCTCGTCGGCCAGCACTCTTTCTCCCGAGACAGGGTGGAGGCCGCCATAAACCGGATCCAGAGCGCGAAGGCCGCTCCCACTGAGACATTGGAGAAGTGGTTCGGCTGAGCAAGACCCTCCCCACCCTCGCTGACATCGAAGAAGCCGAGGTAGGGATCCGCAAGTACTTCCCGCCAACCCCGCTGGAATACTCCAAGGGGATCTCAGAACTAATCGGGCGAGAGGCCTACCTCAAGCTCGAGTCATTCCTCCCCACCCGCGTCTTCAAGCTAAGGGGGGCCCTGAACAAGCTGCTCTCCCTCCCCGACTCAGCCCTGAAGAAGGGAGTCATCACCGCTTCCTCGGGGAACCACGGCTTCGCCATCGCCTATGCGTCCAGGCTCTTCGGGGTCAAGGCCGCCATCTGTGTCCCGGACAACGTGAACCCGCAGAAGCTCAGAGCAATCGAGGAGCAGGGGGCCGAGATAATCCGCCACGGCAGCGGATACGACGAAGCATACGAGTACGCCCACGCCGCCTCCGAGAAGCGGGGCCTCACATTCGTACACGCATTCAACGACCCAACCATAATCGCGGGCCAGGGGACCTGTGGCCTTGAAATCACCCGCCAACTGCCTGACCTGGACACCGTGACAGTCGCCATCGGGGGCGGGGGCCTGATATCTGGGATAGCCATTGCAGTGAAGGAGTCCCTCCCGAATTCGAGGGTCTACGGGGCCGAGACCTTCTCCATCCCTTCGATGTACGAGTCCCTCGAGCAGGGTCGCCCTGTCAAGATCTCCCCGAAGCCAACAATCGCCGATGGGATGCAGGCAGCCATCCCCGGAGAGTTCACCTTCGAGGCCGTCAGAAAGTATGTCACCAAGGTGGGTCTGGTAACTGACGCTGAGCTCGAAGACGCGATCTACGAGCTGCTCACAAGGGCCAGGGTCCTAGCCGAACCGGCAGGAGCCTCCCCATTGGCAGCGATGAAGGGCCCCCTAAGGGACGTCCCCGGCAACAAGGCGGTCCTCGTCATAAGCGGGGGGAACATCTCCCCCGACCTCCTCGCTTCGATTATCACGAAAAGAGCGAAAGGAAGCTCCTGAAGTCCCTGGTCATCAGGAAGGGGTTGGACGCCCTCTCCTCCCTTAGGCTCCGGAATCGAACCTCGCCGTAGTCGTGGCCAGGATACATCACCGTCGATTCCGGGAGCCTTAGTATCACATCGTGGAGGCTCGTGTACATCGCCTCAGCTCTCTCTTTGTCGAACCTACCTATGGTCCCCACGAAAAGTGTGTCCCCGGTGAACACCTCCCTGCCGTCATACAGGCAGATGCTGTCCTCAGTGTGCCCGGGAGTGTGCAGGACCTTTACCCCCTTCCCACCGAGCCTGAGCTCCTCCCCGTCCCTCACCCGCAGGTCGCACGATATCGGAGAGTTCTCGTGCGCCACCACCTTAGCGCCGAACTTCTCTGCGACTTCCTGGAGGGTCATGACGTGGTCAAAGTGCTCGTGGGTTGCCACGGCGAACCTGACATTGGCATTCGCCTCCTTGACCGCCTTCTCGATGGGGCCCGTCTCCCACCCAGAGTCCACCACCATCGCCTCCCTGCTCCCTCCGTCAATGACGAGATAGACGAAGTTGGCCATGGTCCCAACGGGTATCTGCTTGACTATCAACAGCTAGGCCGCTTGGCATCCGCCGTAGGTTCACCTTTATGAAGTTCAGATGAGCCGCCACACTCCCCATGGCCAGGCCCGCAGGGAAGAAGCCATCCGAGTCAGAGATGACCACGGCCAGGCTGATGATGCCGACGGACGCCAACATCCTTGGGAACGTCTTCGGAGGCGCGATCATGAAGTACATGGACGAGATAGCCGCCATAGTCGCCTGGCGCCACGCAGGCAGGAACGTCGTCACCGCTTCCATTGACAGGATGAACTTCTTCGCACCCGTCTACGTCGGGAACCTCCTCATCCTCAAGGCGTCGGTCAACTTCGTCGGGACCACCTCCATGGAGATAGGCGTGAGGATAGAGGCCCAGGACCCCACCACCCGCAGGGGAGCCCACACGAGCTCCTGCTACCTCACCTATGTCGCCCTGGATGACAAGGGCAAGCCAACCCCGATTCCCCCCCTCATCGTGCACACCCCGCTGGAGAGGAGGCGGTTCAAGGAGGCGCTTGAGAGGAGGAGGAACCGCGAGGCGGAGCTGGCCGCGTCGAAGGGGGACTGACTTGCTGGCAGCCGATTGATTCCCGGCTCAACAAAACTAGAGCACGCCGCTCATAGCCGTCTGGAACTCCCGCTTGGAGGATGCCAGACTTCGCGGAAGGTTTCAGGGTCGAAAAGATGCGCAGCGGCAACGCCGCCGTCTACCAGCTGAAGGAGGAGTTCGAGAAGTTCTCCACTTCGATTCAGAAGGTGGAGACCTGCGAGTCCATCGCAACCTGCTTCTACCAACTGGAACAGTATGACGACGCCGCCGGTTGGTATGAAACCGCGGGGCGGCTAATCCTTGCTGAGCCTAGTGTGACCTCCACACTGAAGGCCATGAACGCCCTAGGGGACTACGAAAAGGCTCGGGATTGCTACGTGAAAGGGGAGGACGAGGAGAAGTTCACCGAAATCTCCACTATGATTCGGGAATTGAAGCGTGCCTGCGCCTCAGCCTAGGCGCTGCCTTTCTCTTCTTCTGCCTTCGCCTTCTTCCTGTTGATCGTCTTCGAGTGGCACTCTTCGCAGACAGGCTCTTCCCTCGGCCCGACCTTGAAGGTGTAAACGACTAACTCAAGTTCTGAATCGCAGAAATAGCACTTGGCCTTCAATTGTTGCCTCGCTTTGCCGCGTGGACCCTCCTCTTTACTACCTTTCCTCGTCCTTTGTAGTACCAAACTTCTGCATCCGCGTTGGAACTCTTCCCCCACTGGATGAGCTCCTCGAGTTCTTCCTTCGTGGCTCTTGCCCTGCCGCTCTTCACCTGTATCAGCAGGACCTTCCCATCCTTGGCAGCAAAGACGTCGACGGCACCGTGTGATGCGGCACTGCGAGAAGCCATCCAACCTCCCTTTCTCAATGAATACATCGCGGAATATTCCTTTGATCTTCCGCGGACATAGTTCGAGTTCGGCACGCAGCTCCTCGTCCCTCTTCCGACGAATGTAAATGTGTTCTATCAGGGGAAGCGAGCACACCGAGGGTCTCGCGGAAGTATGCTTGTGAGTAAGCTTATCTCGGCCAATGAATTGGCGGATATTAGTTTGGAAGGAGTCAGGAAGTCCCTCAAGGGGATGGAGTCCCGTTTCTCAGCTCAGCTGGAACGGAGAGACAGGGTCCTCAAGGACAGCAGGGATGTCATCTCTGCCTGCTCGAGGGCGATAATAGACGTCCACACGAGGCGGATGAAAGAAGCTGATAAGGAGCTGTCGACCGCAAAGTCTCTGCTCTCGACTCTGAAGAAGAACTCAGACGGATCTGTCTCCCGATATTTCGTCTCCCCTGAAGCCGAGTTCGTTGAGGCGTCGGCTGTCATCGCACTCGCCAAGGACAAAGACGTGCCGTCCATAGAGAGCCTAGGCGCATCCCCGGAGGCGTATCTCCTCGGGCTCCTTGACACCATCGGGGAGCTCAAGAGGCTCGTCCTCGACTCGATACTGGAGCGCAAGGTCTCGAAGGCGAAGAAGTACTTCGCCGTGATGGAGGAACTCTACTCCGACTGCTCGCCTCTGGCGGTCTACGACCACGTCGTCAATGGAGCAAGGCGTAAGATAGACGTCGCAAGGATGCTCGTCGAGGACACAAGGGGACTGCTTGCCGAGGAGATGGGTAGGGAGTCCGTGAGCAATTCCATGGCCCGGCTCGAGAAGAAACTCGGAAGCCGGTCCGGCTAGAGCTCGTTCAGTATCTTCGTCGTCTTGATTTCCGGATAGGGTGAGTCCAGCCGCACCACCTTCAGCTTCATCCCCCTCCTCGCCGCCTCTCTCTTTACCTCGCCTTCTAGGTGGTACTGATCGTACCCCAAGGCCACGATGTCAGGCTTCACCCTCTCCAAAGTCACGTAGATGTCCCCCTCGACCCCGAGGATCGCTGCGTCGACCTCCCTCAATGAGGACAGCAGCCGTACCCTGTCCTGCTCGTTGATAATGGGCTCCCTCTTCTTCCTCTTTCGGATGGTGCTGTCTCTGGCGACGGACACGACCAGGGCGTCGCCCAGGCTCTTCGCCTTCCCGATGGTGTAGGCATGCCCATAGTGAATCAGCTCGAAACTCCCACCGATGAATACCACCTTGATCGACTTCCTTCCTTTTGGGGTGACTCTCGCCCTCCCTCGTACCACGGAGACCAACCCTCGCTTCCTCAGCCCTTCGATCTCCCTCCTGGCTTCGTCTGCCCGGAGGCCCAGCCTTGCTGAGAGAGCGGCGGCGTCCGTCTTCTCCCCCTTCAGGTCCAACGCGAATATCGCCGCAAGAGCGTGCTTGTCGTTCATGGGTTACCAGTCTATCTTGACGACCCCGGCGAAAGAAAGTGAGTCCAAAAGCCCTTCGGCGTACCCTATGCTGAGCATGGCCATCTCGTCCTCCCCGTTGGCAAGGAAGGTCTCTGCATCCCTCATGTATAGCTCCGCGTTCTCGAGTACATGCTCGTATTGCGGTCCAAGCTTGGCCTTCACCGAATCGAGGGCTCGCCTAGTCTTGGCGACGTACTTCGGCACCAGGGTCTGTGCGGTCCTCAGGACCTCGTCCGAATTGCTCCTGACCCTTTGATCTTCGATGGAGAAGATCGCTGAAACGGCTTCGACCTCGGTGAAGTGCAGCTTGCCCGGGATGATAAGACAATGCGGGGGAGCTCCCATCTCTCTCATCGAAAGTTCAGCGAACGCTCCGGCGGCCAAGGCGGGGTCCTCCCTTCCAAGCCTCGAAAGAAGGATCGCGAACGTTCCTTCGCTCACTACTCCGCGCTTGAAGTTCCCCTCGGCGAGTAGCAGCCCTGCCATGGCATCGGCGGGCGTCACCCCCTGGCCGCTCTGGATGTCGTATTCCAGCAAGAGCAGCGTATGAGCCCCTTCCAGGAGATTTTCGTGGAGGATGTGATACGCCTGGGTCAGCTTCCCCACAGATTCGCGGGTGATTGTGACGGTCCTCGAGAACTTGTACGAATGCAGCCCCGAAGCGCTCGCAGCAGCAGAAGCTATGGTGGCAGCATGGATCACGCGCGTCTCGACACCGCGCTTGATCGCCCTGACTCTGAGCTCGTTGTGAGTTGTCGCAATCATAGGATCTCCAAGGACAGCTAGGACTGCCTTCTTTCCCTCCGCGTCGCTCAGAATCTTGTTCCCGTCTTCAACGAACTGTCTGTCGACAATGGTGAGGCTCTTCCCAGTTGAGGCCTGTACCTGCTTCAGCAGCTGCGGTTCGTGGGGGGTCGTGTAGTATTCCAGGTAGATGACGTCCGAGCCTTTCATCTCCTCCACTCCCTCCAAAGTGATCCCCTTGGCGCCCAATCCGAGGCCCACGAAGCTTAGGCGACCCAATTCCCATCATCCATTTTCAGGTGGTATATGAAGCAAGAAACAGTTTCGGCGAAGTCCCTCCCGCGTTGATACCCATCCACCACCGAGGCTATATTCTGGATTTCACGCCTTGGTTGTGAATGGGTTGATATCACGAATGCTTTTAATTCCATTTTATTCCGCGCTGGCTTCGCGGGCCCTTGGCTCAGCCAGGTTAGAGAGATGAACTCTCGGCCGGAGCGGCTGGCTCTTAGCTAGCACGTGGGAGTCACCAGCATGTCGTGGGAGGCGCAAAAGCGCCCACGAATTCGAATCCCACAGGGCCCGCTCAAGTCTTCGTAACAAGTCTATGCGGGGCTATCTTAGGGCGAATGAAATGAGGGGAGGAAAGGTGGTTTCTCCTCACGAACTGAACCGGATTCGCGCCTGTGACAAACGTAGGGGGGTTCGCTTACCCTCGACCCCAGTTCGGGGTCACCTACCTAATCGCCCAGACCACTTTCCAATACTGAGAATCGTCTCATCCGCTTAATAGCCCTGAAAATCGGGAAAATTTCCAATTGCAATGTCCCTAAAAACCGAGAGGACCTCCAGATTCCCGTTCCCTAAGCTTGACGCTTCTCTCAGAGAGGGAAACTTCGAGGAGGTCCAGCTCCCCTACACCTTGGAAGAGGCCATGGAGGAGGCAAGCCGGTGCGTGACCTGCGGCAACCCCGTCTGCATCGATGTCTGCCCTCTTCAGACCGACATCCGGGGAATGTGCGAAGCCGTTGCAAGGGGGGACATGCAGACCGCCTACCATCGGGTCAGGGAGACCAACCCGCTCCTGGGGACAACCGCGAGGTGCTGCCCCCAGCTCGACAGCCTCTGCGAAGCGGCCTGCGTCATAGGGACCAGGGGCCAACCGGTCGCCTCAGGAATGATCCAGCGATTCGTGGCGGACTGGGAGAGGACAGTATCCAGGCAGCCCGATCCGAAGACGATGGAGGACACCGGGAAGAAGGTGGCCATAGTCGGGGGCGGGCCCGCCGGCCTTGCCGCAGCCGAGCTCCTGAGGCGCTACGGCCACGGCGTCACAATATACGAGGAACTACCGGTGCTCGGCGGGACGGCCTGGTACGGCATCCCAGACTATCACCTCCCGAAGGACGTCCTCCAGTACGAAGCGTCGAGGATAGTCGCCATGGGGGTAGAATCCAAGACAGGCGTCCGCGTCGGCAAGGACCCGACCTTGGACGGACTGCGCTCAGACTTCGACGCTGTGATCGTCACCACGGGGGCCAAGGACGTCTCGAAATTCGAGACACCAGGCTCAGACCTGAAAGGAGTCTACGACGGGTACAAGTTCCTCGAGGACGTCTTCGTTTCTGGAGTTGAAAGCTACCTCGAGCACCCGAAGTACCAACTGGGCAAGCGGGTGTTGGTCATCGGAGGAGGGGACAGCGCCCTCGATTGCGCCCGTACCGCTCTGAGGTTGACCGGCGGAGAGGTCACCATCGTGTACAGAAGGACCGAAGCCGAGATGCCCGTGGACGAGATACTTGTCGAGGAAGGGAAGGAGGAGGGCCTCCAGCTCAAATTCCTCCTCGCCCCGAAGGCCTACGTGGGCGAACACGGACGCCTCGTCAAAGCCACCATGACTGTGATGAAGCTCGGGGAGGTGGATTCCAGCGGAAGGCGGAGCCCAGTGGCCACCGGTGAGACCGTCGACATGGAGTGCGACTCGGTCATCATAGCCATCGGGAGGGGGCCCAATTCATACCTGCAGCAGCTGGCCGGTCTGACTCTGGGGCCCAAGAAGTCGATCGCAGTGGACGACCGCACCATGAGCTCCATCCCTGGCGTGTTCGCCGCCGGTGACGTAGTGACCGGCGAGAGCTTGGTCGTCAAGGCAATGGCAGCTGGCAGGGAAGCGGCCCAGCGCGCACACGAGTATCTCCTTCTCCTCGACTCCCATCACATGTCTCTGTACGACTACTACTTCACCCGGAGGACGTCGGGCCGATACTACAGGGACATGCTCGACGGAAAAGAAGAAACCCTCCCGCCCGACTGAATCAGTCCGGCGACTGGGCCCTCGCGCTGTTTATAGCCCGAATGCTTTCGGGGCGACCCGTCCATGTACACCAGCACAGTCGTCGACGACGAAGCTCACGCCATGAAGATCATGAGGGGGATGGAAGACGCGTGGCAGCAGAAGGACGAGTCTTATTTCGTAAAGGTTCTCAAGTCAGAGCCAAGCCTTGTTCTGAGGGTCCACGCGGTCTGCATCCTTGCCGAAGTCGGGGGAGAGAAATCTGTCCCTGCCCTGGCCGACGTGCTCCTTCACGACCCCGACCCGCTCGTGAGACACGAGGCCGCTTTCTCCCTCGGGCAGATCGGTCTTTCAGAGGGGAACATCGCCCTCGCCGAGGCTGTGCTCAACGACAAGGACCCCATAGTGAGACATGAGTCGGCCGCAGCCCTCGGGTCAGTGGGGAGCGCAGACTCGGAGGGGGTTCTGACGAAGGCACTCTCTGACTCAGACGAAATGGTCAGGAATTCGGCCAAGGCCTCGCTCTTCAACATCAGGTTCCTGAAGCAGTATTCTGCAGGAGCGTCGGCCCGCGACCGGGCTCCCCGCCCATAGTCTCGAAGGCTTAAGACAAGGAGAGCGTCGCGCCGGTCGTTTGAGGCTCGACGGTAAGAGAGCGCTCGTCACCGGCTCCTCCCAAGGGATAGGGGCAGAGATCGCCAAGCTGTTCGCCAAAGAAGGGGCCACGGTATTCGTCAACCACCGCAAGGGCGATTCTCACAGGGAGCCAACCCTCGATTCGATCAGACTGGCAGGTGGAAAGGCCTTCGCGGTCCACGCCGACGTCTCCGACCCAGCCAGCGTCGATGCGATGTTCAGGGAAATCAAGGAGAGGGTGGGGGGGCTCGACGTCCTCGTGAACACCGCGGGGTTGGCGGACAGCAGGCTGTGGGGTATCAAGCTCTCTAGCATTACACTCGACATGTGGAAGCGGGCCTTCGCCGTGGACACCTTCGGGACCTTCCTGTGTACCCAGGGGGCAGCCAAAATAATGAAACGGGGCTCGTCCATAGTCAACGTGGCCTCCACTCCTGCACTGGTGGGGGACACAGAAGGGCTGGTCTATGCCTCGGCCAAGGGCGCGGTGGTGTCCATGACGCGGATGCTCGCCAAGACTTTGGCCCCAAGGATCCGGGTGAACTGCATGGCCTTCGGCTCCTTCGAGACGACCTGGGTCGACTGGCTGGACAAGAAGCAGAAGGAGTCCTATCTTTCAGCAATACCGATGGGGAGGTTCGGCAAGCCCAGGGAGGCGGCCAAACTTGCGCTCTTCCTGGCGAGCGACGAATCCAGCTTCATCACAGGCCAGGTCGTCATCGCGGACGGCGGAGAGGCGCTCCGCTAGGCTGCCGAAGGACCCGTCTCTCCGGCAGCAGAATAGAGCCCGCCCAACTCGTCGATTTTCTCGAGGGCCTTGTCTACTGCGTCTGTTTCGTCGATGGCCCCTCTTTCAATCGCCTTTTCCCATAGCTCGATGTAGATCTCCAGGCCTTCTTTCACCTGCTCGGTCCTCCCTTCTTTGCTGCGCTCTAACTCGTCGACATAGGCCCTGACGTTCTTCACCTTCGCGCTCATACCATTGTGGCCTCTCCTCCGACGGGTGAGAGGTAAGCCCTGTACCCCAGCTTCTCAATGGCCTTCAGGACCCTGCCCTCGTCCTTCTCTGAGGTGTTGATGAAGACGGAAGGACCCGTCTGCATCGAGTAGTACGCTTTGACCCCGCTCCCCCTGAGCTCCCTGACCTTGCTGATGATCCGGATCGAGTCCTCGGTCATTATGATTAGCCCGCTGTCCCCTGTCATCGTCAGGCTGTGCAGCTCGAGGGTGTCCCTCTCCGCCAGCCTCCCCACCTCGTCGAGGTCGTTTGCGAGTATCGCCTTCTGCATCTGGTCGCACCTCTTCTGGGCCGACTCGACCCTCGCCTTGAAGAAAGGAGAGGTCAGGACCTCCCTGTGGGCGTCCTCCGTCCTCACCCTGGACGGGAGGGGGACTATCACCATCCTCAGGTCGAAGTCCTTGCCGTCGGCGAACCTCTCGGCGTAGGTGCCTTCGTCGTCCTCCCCGGCATAGAGCCTCGAGAAACCCCCGACGAGCGACCTCGAAGCCGATGCCGCGAAGAGCCGCGCCGTCCTCGACAGACGTACGAGGTCTGGCTTCCCCCCTACTAGGAGCCCGTGGCACAGCAATGTCAGCGAAGCCCCGGCTGAAGATGAATACCCGATCCCCTTCGCCTTGCTTGTCGGAACGTTGCGGCTGTCAATTCGGAAGTCCGTGACCTTCGTGCCCGGCCTGAGCCTGTCCACCACGGCCTGAAGCCTACCGTTCGCCGATTCGTTCTCCTTCCCCTCGGTGAAGACCCCTCCGCGCCTGGTGTCTGTTATCGACGCCTCGGTCTTCATGGTCGTGGTGTTCACGGAGATGCTATCGTGATAGGGGAGCCGGAGCTTCCAGTCCTTGAGCCCGTGGTACTTCACCAGGGCCTGCATCGTGAACGCCTCTGCTCTGTGCTCCGCCAACTCAGATGACCTCTATCTCCAGCCTGCCTTCGGTCTTCTGGTCCTGAAGGAGGCGGATCATGTCTCTGGGGATGTCAATGGAAGCGGAGTCGGCACCCACGGCCAGCGTCCTGTCGCTGACGTAATCACTTTTGCGAATGACCATGTCGTGCTCGTGAGTAAGCTCGAGCCTAGGGTCCCCCGAGGCTTTCACGTCAAACACGGCCTGTCCCACGACTATCCTGATCGTCACCCTTGAGCCGCTCCTCTTCAACCCCTCTCTCACCCTAGGGTCGAGCCCTGCGCACCCCTTCGACGCACCTACGCCGATGATGCAGTCCCCGTTCTCGGTGAGGTGACCTTCAGTGGTTATTTCGATGGTCCTGGGGTGGGTCGACCTGACCATGGGGTGCCCCCGGAAATGGACCATGTCCCTCGCGCCAATCCTGCCGGACTGCGACGTCCGTCCAGCCTCCATCGGTCAGCCTGGACTCCTCTGCAGGCCGTTGCAATGCGGGCACCGCTCCTCGCCTATTTTGACCGGGGTCGCGCAGAACGGGCAGAACCTGTACCCCTCAGGTGGTTCTACGGGCCCTTGGCTCGGCGGGGCGAAGAACCCCGCGACGGTCATGATCGCACCAGCTATCGCGAACGGTATGCTCCAGAAGTAGACGAAGGGGAGGGCCAGAGCGTAGAACCCAGCGCCCATCGCCAAGATGAGGAGCCCCCCGAAAACGAGCTGCGGCCTCATTGGCCCAAGCTACCGAATAACGCCTTTATAGTTTCGAACGCCCCGGGCTTTCCATCTGCAATGACCACTGAGTACGAGCAGCTTCTTTCGAAGATGGTCGATGAAAAGAAAGCGAAGCTCGCAGAGGTCACCGGCAAGAAAGGGAAGGAGAAGCAGTCAGCGGCCATCATGTCGGACATAAGGTTCCTCGAGGTGGAGCTACAGCGCTACCAGCAGGGGATGGCTCTCTTCAGGACGAAGGACCCCCCGAAGGTTGGCCGCTGGGGCATACCAGAGACCGAAGAAAAGAAGGAAGAAGTAGCATAGGCAGTTGACGCTGGTCCTCTCCGAAAGAGACGTCGAAGGTCTCATAGACATGAATGAGGTCGGCGCCGCAGTGGAGGAGGCGTTCCGACGTCAGGGGATGGGGGAGGTCTCCAACTACATGAGGACAAGATCGCGGGGGGTGTCGTCCGTCCTCAACGTCATGCACGCCAATCTCTCCTACCTCGGCAGAGGGGGCCTCAAGTCATACATGTGGTCGACCGCGGGGACGAAATTCGTAGTTATCCTCTTCGACGAGAAAGATTCTACTCCAATCGCGGTCATGGGGGCGGACATCCTCGGGCGATACAGGACCGGGGCCGTGTCGGGGGTCGCGACAAAGCACCTGTACGGAAGGAAGTCCGGAAAGCTGGCGATATTCGGTTCGGGAAAGCAGGCGTTGACCCAGGTGCTCGCCGTCGCCGCAGTGATGTCGGTCGACGAGGTCCGAGTATGGAGCCCCCGGGAGGACAGGAGGAAGTCGTTCTCTGACGTGCTCTCTGAGAAGGGTTTCAATGCGAGCGCCCACGACACCCCTGCGGAGGCCAACAAAGGGGCCGAGGTAGCTACTGCGATAACATCCGCGAGCCACCCCTTCGTCACCGACGAGGTGGTCTCTTCGCTCTCGCACCTAAACATCGCCGGGAACAACCAGCCGGAGCACTCGGAAGTCGTAGCATCAGCCATAGGGAAGTTCGACACGGTTGTGGTCGACGACGTCGCCCAGGGGAAGGTGGAGTACGGGGACCTGATCCTGGCGGCAAAGGCAGGGACCTTCGTGTGGGACTCGGCAATCGGGCTGGGAGACGTTGTCTCGGGGAAGCAACCCGCGAGAGGAAGGACTTTGTTCAAATCAGGTGGAGTCGCCCTGGAGGACGTCGCCGTCGCGAGCATGCTCTACGACAAAGCGATGAAATCGGGCAGGTCCTACCCTAGCGTCGAATTGGTCTGAAACCCTACATTCCGGGCATGCCGCCCATTCCTCCGCCTCCCGGAGGTCCGGCCGGCGCCTTCATCTTGCTGGCGGCTATCACGTCGTCGATTCTCAGTATCATCGATGCAGTCTCCGTCGCGGCCCGGAGTATCTGCAGCTTGACCGCAAGGGGCTCCCAAACTGACTTTGCGTACATGTCGGCGACCTTCCCGTTCAGCGCGTCGACTCCATACCACTTCCCATCCTCCTTCCCATGTCTAGCCCTGAGGTCCACCTGGGTGTCGATGGGGTCCATCCCTGCATTCTCGGCCAGAGTCAGGGGGATGCTCTCCATGGCGTCCGCGAACTTCAGCGCGGCCAGTTGCTCGCGTCCCGACAGCTTCTGAGCCCAGTTCCTCAGCTGCACTGATACCTCTTCCTCGGGTGCGCCTCCGCCTGCGACGACCGCTGGCAGCTCGAAAACGTCCTTCGTCACCATGAGCGCGTCGTGTAGAGCCCTTTCCGCCTCGTCGACCACCCTCTGGGTCCCGCCGCGGACCAGGATAGTGACCGCCTTCGGGTTCTTCGCCCCTTCGACGAACACCCACTTGTCCTCCTCGACTTTCCTCTCTTCGACGAGCTTGGCGTAGCCGAGGTCCTTGGAGTTCAGGTCGTCGAGGTTGGTGACCATCCTTGCGCCGGTCGCCTTTCCTAGCTTCGTCATGTCGCTCTCCTTGACCCTCCTCACTGCGAGGATTCCCGCCTTCGCGAGGAAGTGCTGGGCGAGGTCGTCGATCCCCTTCTGGCAGATGAGGACGTTAGCCCCCGCCGCCTCGACCTTCTCTACCATCCCCTTCAGTATGCTAGTCTCTTCGTCCATGAACTGCTGCATCTGCTGGGGGTCGTTGATTCTGATCTCAGCGGAGAATTCAGTCTTCTCGATCTCCAGTGCTGAGTTGACCAGGGCTATCTTCGCCTCATCTATCTTCCTGGGCATTCCCGAATGGACTACCTCTTTGTCGAGGACTATCCCCTGGACGAGCTTGGTGTCTGTCAGGGCTCCTCCGGGCTTCTTCTCTACCTTCACGTTGTCGATGTCCACCTTGAAGACGCCGTTCTTCTTCTCAGCCACCTGCATTATGGCGTCTACGACGATTCCCGAAAGGTGAGGGGAGTCTTCGTTCACAAGCTTCGTCACCATGCTGGTGTTCGCGATCTTCAACATCTCGGACCTGTTCTCGGGGTCGACCTTCTCGGCTATCTCCTCAAGGATCTTCTGCGCCTTCTCCGCAGCCCTCGAGTACCCGTCCACAACGACGACAGGGTGGACGTTCTTGTTGATCAGTTCCTCAGCCTTCTCCAGGAGGGCTCCGGCCACCACTACGGCGGACGTGGTCCCGTCTCCCACCTCGTTGTCGGTGGCCTTGCTGATCTCCACCATCATCTTGGCCGCCGGGTGCTGCACATCTAGCTCCTTCAGCATGGTAGCCCCGTCGTTCGTTATCGTGACGTCCCCCATCGAGTCCACGAGCATCTTGTCCATCCCGCGCGGACCTAGCGATGTGCGGACTACTTCGGCGATAAGCTTCGCAGCAGAGATGTTGTTCCTCTGAGCTTCCCTGCCTCTCGACTCCCCAGAACCTTCCTTCAGAATTATTACTGGTTGACCTGCTGACATTTGAACCGATGGTATACAACCGATTGGGGTATATATGAATTCCTTCGACAGAGAGACCACGTCATCATTCGGAAATTCTTAAGTGGGATAGGAGGCGGGAAACGGGTTGAAGCGATTGTCCTCGGCACCCACTTTGTCCAGAAAGCTTGCTGCAGAGCTCTTCGGGACTTTCGTCTTCGTCCTGGTTGGGGCCGGTTCGGCCGTAGGGGCTGCCAGCCTGGGCGGTGCCAACTCAGGTACGCTGTTGCTCATCGCCGCGTTCGGCAACGGCCTCGGGCTAGCAATGGCGGTGTCTCTCACCCTGAACATCTCCGGTGGAGTCCTGAACCCCGCCGTCGCAGTGGGCCTATGGTTCGGGAAGAAGCTCGAAGCTCGGGAGGTCGTCTATTACATAATCGCCGAAATCATCGGAGCGACGGCTGCCGGGGCTGCGCTCGTGGTCTCCTTCCCGTCGGTTCTGGGGTCCAAGGTCCACTGGGGGGCCACAACCCTCGGCAGCGGGGTCAACTACTGGCAGGGGACAGCAATCGAGGCGCTGCTCACCTTCGTCCTCGTCATGGCGATCTACGGCACTGCCGTCGACACCCGAGCCCCGAAGATCGGTGGGCTCGGCATCGGCCTCGCAGTATTGGCTGACGTCCTTGTTGGTGGGAACCTCACGGGCGCGTCCATGAACCCCGCCAGGTCCTTCGGACCCATGATTGCCGGGGGCTTCATCCCAGGCTACTGGTTCATCTATATCATCGGCCCGCTGATAGGGGCGGTAGCGGCGTCTCTGGTATACACCCGTCTCATCGAGAACCCCGCGTAGCCGGGGACGGGGATAAATATCTCGAATCGAGGGCGTGCGAGTCTTTGAAAGCTTCCGGGAGCCGGCTGACAAGGGAACAGGCAAAGGAACTACTGATTAACCTAGACTCTACCATCGGGGGCGCCAAAGGGAACGCGTCCCGGGAGGCGCTGGTCAAGCTCCTCAACACCTCGGTCCCCAGCTACTCTTGGGTCGGGATATACTTGGTGGAAGGTAAGGACCTGGTCCTCGACGCATGGTCTGGTCCTGCTGCGACGGAGCACACCCGGATCCCCATAGGCAAAGGGGTCTGCGGGTTCGCGGCCAAGGCAGGGAGGACCGAGATAATCTCCGACGTCAGCAAGGACCCGAGATACATTCAGTGCTTCCTCTCCACCAAATCCGAGATAGTAGTCCCGATAACAAGCGGAGGGTCGGTGGTAGGGGAAATCGACATCGACGGGGACCAGCTCGACGCGTTCACCTCGCTGGACAGGGAGTTCCTCGAGGCGATAGCACGAAAGGCCAGTACTGTCTGGTCCTGAGACGACCTTCATAACATAGGTTATAATTTAAATAGAATCCGGATACGCACATGTTCTACCAATGAAGCTAGAGATCAAGGGCCTTCACGGATCGGTCGAGGGAAAGGAGATACTCAAGGGAGTCGACCTGACCATCGGCCAAGGGGAGACCCACGCGTTGATGGGGCCCAACGGATCGGGGAAGAGCACCCTCGCCTACACCCTGATGGGGCACCCGAAGTACCTGGTCACGTCGGGGCAGGTCCTCATCGACGGGGAGAGCATAGTGGGCCTCACACCTGACAAACGGGTCAAGAAGGGGCTGTTCCTCGCGTTCCAATACCCAGTCAGCGTCCAGGGGGTGAGCATGTTCTCTTTCCTCAGGGCGGCATACAACAACTCGAGGACCCCGGGGACCGAGCCCCCGACCATCTTCGAGTTCAAAGAAACGGTGGCGGAAAAGCTGAAGATGCTCAGCATGGACGAATCATTTCTGAGCCGCTATCTGAACGAAGGCTTCTCCGGAGGGGAAAAGAAGAGGGCGGAGATACTCCAGATGGCGCTGATGCAGCCGAAGTTCGCCGTCCTCGACGAGACCGACTCCGGGCTCGACATCGACGCCCTGAGGATCGTCGCCGAGGGGATCAACAAAGTGTCCGGACCCGAGACTGGGACCCTGCTGATCACCCACTACCAGAGGATCCTGAAGTACGTGAAGCCCCAGTTCGTCCACGTCATGTTCCAGGGGCGCATAATCAAATCGGGCGGAGAGGACCTCTCGAGGCTCCTCGAAGAGAAAGGCTACACCTGGATAGAGGGCTACAAGGAAGAAGAGCCGGTGGCCCCGGCAGCCCCATAATCCTTTTAACAAGGTATAACCTATGTTATATTCGAGCGTGAGACGATATTGAGCTCGAAGACAGACCTCATAACTGACGATTACAAGGAGAAGTACGGTTTCAGCGACCCGATCGAAGCGTATGCTGTCCAGGGGACGCAGGGCCTCAGCGAAAGGGTCGTCCAGGAGATAGTCAGGCTGCACGACGAGCCGGCTTGGATGGAGCAGATCAGGATGAAGGCCCTTAAGCACTTCCTGGACATGAAGGTCCCCGCCTGGGCACCAGACCTCGGCGACATCGACTTCCAGAGCTTCACCTACTACGCGAGGCCGACAGCCAAGGCGGCCGACAACTGGGACCAGCTCCCGGAGTACATCAAGCGGACCTATGATAAACTGGGCATCACCGACGCGGAGAAGAAGTTCCTCGCCGGGGTTGGGGCCGTTTACGAGTCCGAGGCCGTCTATCACAGCATCAAAGGAGAGCTCGAGAAGCAGGGGGTCGTGTTCACAGATACTGTGACCGCCCTGAAGGAGTACCCCGACATTATGAGAAAGTACTTCGGCACGGTCGTCCCATATCAGGACAACTACATCGCAGCCCTTCAGACAGCGGTATGGAGCGCCGGCTCCTTCGTCTACGTTCCGGAAGGAGTCAAGGTCCCCATGATCCTTCAGGCTTACTTCAGAATCAACGAGAGGAAGATGGGACAGTTCGAGAGGACACTGATAGTCGCAGAGCCCTACAGCGAAGTATCCTACAACGAGGGTTGCAGCGCGCCTGTCTACTCTTCCCAGTCTCTCCATTCCGCAGTAGTCGAGATAATCGCCAAGAAGGGCTCGCTGGTCAAATACACGACCCTCCAGAACTGGTCGAGAGACGTGCTGAATCTGGTGACAAAGAGAGCCCACGCCTACGAAGACGCGACCGTCTCCTGGGTGGACTTCAACGGAGGCTCGAGGCTGACTAGGAAGTACCCGTCGATCTACCTTCTGGGCCCACGTGCCAAGGCTGATATCATCTCAGTCGCCTATGCTGGCCCGGGACAGGTGCAGGACACCGGGGGCAAGGCAATCCACCTCGCCAAGGACACGACTTCGAAGATAATCTCCAGATCCGTTTCAAAGGGGGGCGGCCACACCGCCTACCGCGGCCTGTTACACATTGCGAAGGGCGCGACGAACGTGAAGAGCACAGTGCGCTGTGACGCCCTTCTGCTGGACCCTCAGAGCACTACAGCCACCTACCCGTATATGGAGATCCAGGAGGATGACGCGACCGTGACCCACGAAGCCAGCGTCGGCAAGGTGGGGGAGGAGCAGCTGTTCTACCTGATGGCCAGGGGCATCTCCGAAGGGGACGCCCTGAGCATGGTCGTCAACGGGTTCTTGGAGCCTTTCGCGAAGGAGCTCCCCATGACATACGCCGTCGAGTTCAACCGCCTGATGTCCCTAGAGATGACCAACGCCGTAGGGTAGACCCGCGGCCAAGGCGTGAGCTGAGCATGTCACAGACAGCGGTATCATCCTTCGATGAGAGCCTCGTCAGAGCTCTTTCCTCATCCCTGGAAGAGCCGGACTGGCTGGCGGACGCCAGGCTCGAAGCCTGCAAGGAGTTCGTGGCCCTCCCTCCAGAGAAGAACACGCTCTACACGAAGTACGTGAGCACCTTCAACTTCCCACTGGACCAGTTCAAGATAATCCCGGGGAAATCAGAGATAGACTTCCGCAGCTTCTTCGGGGACTTCCTTACCGGGAAGGAGAGCAACATCATACTCCAGGGAAACGAGACCCAGGTCCACGCAGAGCTGAAGGAGGACCTCTCGTCCGTGGGGGTGAACCTCATGTCATTCCATGAGGCGCTGAAGGCCGAGGAAGCCATGGTTAGGAAACTGGTCGAGAACAGACTGGTAAAGTCGGGCAGCGACAAGTTCGCCGCCTTTGTAAACGCGTTCTTCAACTCAGGGATTTATGTAAGGGTCCCGAAGGGGGTGACCCTCGACAAGCCTCTTCGCAGGATGCTGCTTCTCGACTCGCCGCGGACATCGATCGTCGAGCAGAACTTCGTAGTCGCCGAGGAACAGTCAAAACTGATCTTCCTCGAGGAGCTCTATTCGAAGGGGCCCACGAACCCCACCCTTTTGGCGTCTAACACCGAGATTTTCGCCAGGCCCAGCTCGCACGTCGACTTCTCCTCCATCCAGCTCCTGGACTACCAGACGACCCACGTTAGCAACAGAGCGGCTGAGACAGCCAACGACTCGAGGGTGACGGTCAGCTCCCTCTCCCTGGGCGCTTCGGTGTCCCGCTCGAGGATGAACTTCCTCCTGAACGGAAGGGGGTCACTGGCCGAGGGCTTCGAGATCTTCTTCACCGATGGGAAGCAGAAGTACGATTTCGAGACGAACCTCATACACAACTCCCCCGACTCCACAGGGTCGACCCAGGCAAGGGGGGTCCTGAAGGGAGAGTCCCAGTCAATATTCAAGGGGATGATCAAGATCATCAACGCGGCGAGGAACTCGAGGTCCTACCTCGCCCACCATGCGATGCTGCTTGAGCGGACGGCGAAGTCGGACGCGGTCCCGAGCCTCGAAATAGAGAACAACGAGGTGAGGGCCACCCACTCGGCCTCCGTCGCCCAGATCGACGAGGAACAGCTGTTTTACCTTCAGGCCAGGGGCCTTTCCCCCGATGAGTCAAAGAAGATGGTAGTCCTTGGTTTCTTCGAGCCCGTCCTGTCGAGGGTGCCCATAGAGCAGACGAGGGAAGGCGCGAGGTTCATGATCGAGGGGAAGTGGTATGGGGAGAAGAGGCGGCTCATCGACAGAGAGGCGCTCCTGGCAGCGACCGGCGAGCTAACACCAGAAGTCAAGGAATCGGAAGACATCTTCGAGCGTCACTACAAATATCGGTGATGGGAATTGGGGGAGTTCTTCCCTGCGATGAAGGCGGCAGATCTGGCGGAAGGGACGATGTCCGCTGTCGACGTGAGCGGGACCCATGTGCTGGTCGCGAGGATCGGGGGCGAAGTGTCTGCTGTCAGCGGTACCTGCAGCCACGAAGAGGCCGACCTGGGGCTTGGGTTCTTGATCGAGGACAGAGTAGTCTGCCCTCTCCACCTGTCCCAGTTCGACCTCAGGACCGGCCAGGTGATGAACCCGCCCGCCGAAGTCCCCCTCAAGCGCTTCAATGTTAAAATAGAAGGCGACACGATTTTTGTCGAAGTCTAGTGGAGGTTCTCACAAGATTTGTTGAAGACTGAGGTACTAGACATCGAGAAGGTCAGGTCCGACTTCCCAATACTGAAGCGTAAGATCCACGGCAAGCGTCTGGTTTACTTGGACAACGCCGCCACCACCCAGAAGCCGCAGGCGGTCATCGACTCCCTGGTGGACTACTACTCGCGCTACAATTCGAACGTCCACCGCTCGGTGCACACCCTGGGCGAGGAAGCCACAGCAGCCTACGAGTCCGCCCGGGAACGCACCGCAAGATTCGTGGGCTCGTATGCGAAGCAACTTGTCTTCGTCAGGGGGACGACCGAGGCGACAAACCTCGTCAGGTTCGCCTGGGGGGAGACCAACGTCCGGAAGGGGGACCTTATCGTGACCACCATGATGGAACACCACAGCAACATCGTACCCTGGCAGCTCCTTGCGAAGAGCAAGGGTGCGACCCTGAAGTTCGTCGGACTTCACCCCGACGGGACCATCGACATGGGCCAGCTGGAGGACCTTCTCAGACAGTCCCCGAAGCTCGTCGCGGTCACTCACTGTTCGAACGTCCTTGGAACAATCAACGACGTCGCGGCCATCTGCGCCAAGGCGCGCAGCGCAGGAGCGATCACCCTGGTCGACGGCGCCCAGTCCGTCCCCCACATCCCAGTGGACGTCGGAGCCGTCGGTTCCGACTTCTACGCCTTCTCAGGCCACAAGATGCTCGGCCCTACGGGCATAGGCGCCCTCGTCGCGAAAAAGGAGATCCTCCAGGAGATGGAACCGTTCCATGGAGGCGGGGAGATGATCAAGGAAGTCTTCCTCGACCACTCGACCTGGAACGACGTCCCCTACAAGTTCGAGGCCGGGACGGTGAACATAGCGGACGCCATAGGGCTCGGGGCGGCCGTCGACTATCTTTCTGCCATCGGGATGGCCAAGGTCCGGGAGCACGAAGTGGCGCTGCTCGACTATGCGATGCAGACCCTCTCCCAAGTAAAAGGGTACCACGCCTACGGTCCGTCCGACTCGAGGATGAAAGGCGGGGTCATCTCGTTCAACCTGGCAGACGTCCACCCCCACGACCTCGCGACCATACTCGACGAGGAAGGCATCGCCATCAGGTCAGGGCACCACTGCGCCCAGCCCCTGATGAACTGGCTGGAGGTGTCCGCCACTAGCAGGGCAAGCTTCCACGTCTACAACTCCTACGATGACATCGACGCCTTGAAGGCCGGGCTTCAGAAGGCGGGTGCGATATTCAAGATATGAGCAGCGCAGACATCTACCGCGAGCTGATACTGGACTACTACAGGAACCCCCGCAACTATGGGAAGCTGGAGAAGTTCGACATCGACGCCCGTGACACCAACCCCCTCTGCGGAGACGAGATCGAGTTACAGATCAGGGTGGGGGAGGGGCAGAAGATCGAGGAGATCATGTTCGCCGGGAAGGGGTGCGCCATCAGCCAAGCCTCGGTCTCCATGCTCACTGAGCTCGCCAAGGGAAAGCCACTCGACTGGGTGAAGGAAGTGTCGAAGGAGGACGTCTTCAAGATGCTCGGGAACCCCGACCTGGGGCCCTCCAGGGTGAAGTGCGCCCTTCTTGGAATGAAGGTCCTGAAGACTGGGGTCTACGGGTATCTCGGGGCCCACTATGACGACCCTGACGGGTCGGACGCCATGGTCTAGCCCGGCAGGTGTATCGGCGGGAGCAGCCCGAAGGACACCAGCAGATAGTAAGCAGGAACGATTATGACGGGTGCGAGCACCGCAGCCCAGAATACCAACTTCAGCGCTCCCTTCGCCTCCTCCTCAAGCTGCGCCTGATTTCTGGGGATCAGGGCCTTGACCCGTGCTACGGCGTTTATCCTCTTGCCTCCCATGACCTTCACAACGCCGCAACTGGATTTAACGATATCCTGACATTCAGCTCGGAGGCTTTTGCTCAGGAGCCGCCGGCGAGACCAGCTTGGCCCCCTCTCCAGCATTGCGGGGCGCCTTCCCAGACAACACGTGACGCCTCAGCAGCTGTATCCCCAGCGCAGGATCGACCCCCTTAGGGCAGACGAATGAGCAGGACCCTGCGAAGTGGCACCTCCACACCCCGTGTGCGTCGTCGAGCATCTCGAGCCTCTTCTCCCCTCCCTCGTCCCTCTCGTCCATGGTGTACCTGTACGCCTGGGCGAGCGCCTGGGGTCCGGGGAACTTCGTGTCCATGGCGACGGTCGGGCAGGAAGATGTGCAAAGCCCGCACTTTATGCAGTAGGTGAACTGAAGGACCCTCTCCAGCTCGTCGGGCTTCATGAGGTATTCCCTCGTAGGATTCTCCACCTCCTGCACGTCCGAGCGGATGACGTAGGGCATCATCTGGCGGTGCTTGGCAAAGAACGAGTCCAGGTCTGTCACCAGGTCCTTGACTATCGCGAAGTTGTCCATGGGCTGTGTCAGCACCTTCTCCGACTTCAGCTCGTCCACCTGGGTGTAGCAGGCGAGCCTGGGCCTCCCGTTGATTTTCATCCCGCACGACCCGCAGGAAGCCTGCCTGCACGAGAACCGGACCGCTATCGAATGGTCGATGTAGTCCCTGGCGTAAAGAAGCGCATCTAGCACCGTCATCCCTTCCCTTTTCGGCACGCTGTATTCGGCCAACCTCGGCTTCGCATCCGTGAACGGGTCGAACCTCTGGACCACCAGCTTCACTTCGCTCATCCGGCCACCCCTCCGAAGACCGCGAGTATCACCGTCCTGGTCCCGTAGGCCACAGTCGCGACTATCGCCACCACCGTCCCTATGTCCACCCACATCGTCCACGGCTTCGTCTGCCTGATCTCGTGGAGGATTATCCTGAGCCCGTTGAACCCGTGGACGAGCACAACCACGAGGAGCGCCTCAAGGAATATCGCATAGAACCCGTTGCGATAGATCGACAGGATGTTGCTGAAAGAGATGGCAGTCGAGTACGGGTAGATGACCCCCTGCATTATCAGGTGTACCGATACCAGGGCCACGGCCACCACCGCGGTGGCGTACTGTATCAGCATCAGCCTGGACTCTTTCATCCCAACCCCTCGAACAGCACCAGGAACGCCCAGATCGCGGCGACTGCCGCGATGGTTATTCCGATGAAGATCAATGACTTCTGCAGGGAGCTGAGCGACCTCGGCTTGTACGGATACTCGATGGCCGCCGGCTTCCTGAATATCAGCCCGAACTCGGTGAGGATCAGCCTCAGGCCGTTGACCCCGTGGAAGAAGAGGACGAGCACGACGAGTATCAGGATTAGGTGGCCGAACGAGTTCTCGAATATGTTCCCGATGAACGCCCAGCTTGACGAGCTGGGACCGGTCCCCGTCGGACCTCCGACGAAGAAGCTCGTGTCCCCCAGGTGCCCCAGGACGTAGAGCAGGATAGCGACCCCCGTGACCCGTTGGAACATGTAGGCCCACCGTTCGGCGTTGTAGTGGTAGGGGTTGAGCCACCCCATCAGCCCGCGTTTGTTCCTCGCCCTTTCCTCCCCTACCGTCCCCATGTTGACTAGCCCACCTCGCTCCTCTTTACAGTTTCTCAGTAGTGCCTCTCGGCGGGCTGGTACTTCGTTATCGTAACTGAGGAGTATTCGAGCCTCGGTCCGTCGGGGCCGGGGTACGCGAGGGTGTGCTTGAGCCAGTTGGCGTCGTCTCTGTTCGGGTAGTCCCTCCTGGAATGTGCTCCCCTCGACTCGGTCCTCGCGAGTGCCCCCGCCACGACCACCTCGGCCACAGCCAGCATGCTCTCGACTTCGAGGACGTCGCTGAGGTTCGTGTTGTAGACCCTGCTCTTGTCCTCTACGTGGAGGAAGTCCTTCGTTTTCAGCTCCCGGATCTTCCGTAGAGCCTCGGACAGGCCCTCCCCAGTCCTGTAGACAAATACGTCCTTGGCCATCAGACGCTGGAGCTCGTCCCTCACCTCGTAGGGGTTCGTCCCCCCCTTTCCATGGAATATCCCGTCGAAGACCCTCTTCTCCTCCAGTGCCGCCAGCTCCGCAGGGGCGGTGGGCGCGGGCTTCCCGGTCGCGTAACTTGCCGCCTCGGCCCCGGTGATCTTCCCCCAGACCAGGCACTCCGCCGTCGAGTTCGCACCAAGCCTGTTCGCCCCGTTGATGCTGACGCAGGCCGCCTCTCCCGCCGCCCAGAGTCCCTTCATCCTCGTCGAGCCGTTGATGTCTGTGTCTATCCCTCCCATCACGTAGTGGCAGACTGGGCGGACTGGGAGGGGCTTCTCCACGGGGTCCACCCCCCTGAACTTTATCGCGATCTCCCTGATCTGAGAGAGTCTCATCTTGATCTTCTCGGCCCCTACGGGCGAAAGGTCGAGGTGCAAGTAGTCCAGCCCCGAAGCCGCATCTTTGAACCCTCTCCCCTGCTCGATCTCTGTCATCATGGCCCTGGAGACCACGTCCCTGGAGGCGAGCTCGAGCTTGTTGGGGGCGTAGCTCTTCATGAAGCGCTCCCCATCCTTGTTGAGGAGGACCCCTCCCTCCCCTCTCGCAGCCTCAGTGATCAGTATCCCCGAAGGGATCAGCCCGGACGGGTGGAACTGGATGAACTCCATGTCCTTGAGCGGGACCCCTGCCCTGAGCGCCGCCGCCAGACCGTCGGGGGTCGAACTGTAGGCGTAGGTTGCGAAGCTGTAGAGCCTCCCCGCACCCCCTGTGGCCATTATCCCCGCCTTGCCGAGGATCTGGACGAAGTTCCCGCTCTTCATCTCGATGGCCGTGACTCCCCGGAACTCCCCTCCCTCTGCTAGTATCGAGGTGACGAACCACTCCTGGTAGAACCTGATGTTGTCGTACTTCGTCGCCGTGTCGTAGAGTGTCTGCATCTCGAAGAAACCCACCTTGTCTTCAGCGTAGGTGGCCCTCGGGTAGCTGTACCCCCCGAACCAGCGCTGGGCTATCCTCCCGTCGTCCCTTCTGCTCCAGGGGAGCCCCCAGTGCTCGAGCTGGTAGATCTCTCCCGGCATCGCTTTGACGAACCTTTCGACGGCGTTCTGGTCCGCCAGGTAGTCGGACCCCTTCACAGTGTCAAAGGCATGCGACTCCAGGGAGTCCCCGAGCTCGGGGTATAGGACGGCCGCCGTCCCCCCCTCGGCACTAACAGAGTGGGCTCTCATCGCCTGGACCTTCGTGATTACAGCGATGTCCAGCTTCCCGTTGCTGACCCTCGCAGCTTCGATGGCTGCCCTCAGGCCTGCAATCCCAGAGCCAACGATTATGAGGTCGTGCCTGGATGTCTCGACCATCGCTTCCGAATTGAGGGCTCCTTGTTTTCTTAGTTAGCCCTTTCCCTAATTTCGGAGCCCAAGACTGAAAACATGACGTCAAATCCGAAAACAGAAGTTTTCAATCCAAACACCCGTTTCATGATGGACATCTTTATAACCGCATTCACAATCGGCCGGGCTTACGAGAGGGATAAAGTGCCTCATTACGGCTACAGTTTCGAGGGTTTCGACCCCGCGGTTCACGTCCGGGCTAGCGCGAGGGAAGTCAACGTATCCCCCAAAGCCGCCCGTGAAATAGCAGTTACGATCAAAGGGATGACTCTTTCAAAGGCCATCGACCTAATGCAGCAGGTCGAGACCAAGAAGATGCCCATCGCTTTCCGCAGGCACAAGCTCAAGGTTGGGCACCGGAGCGAGCTTCAGGGCTTCCCTACGGGTTCTTACCCGGTGAGAGCCGCGAAGGCGTACCTCAGCGTCCTCCACAATCTCGAAGGCAACTCGGAGTTCAAGGGGCTGGACCCCGAAAGAGTCAAGATAATCCACGCCGCCGGTTACGCTGGAAGGACGACGAAGGACTACGTGCAGAGGGCCTTCGGGCGGAGTTCCCCCAACTTCCACCAGCTGGTCCACATCGAAGTCGTAGGCAAGGAACTTTAGTCATGTCCGTCCAGCAGCGTACCACCGTGAAGTCGATTCTGATGACAAACCGGTCCTACGCGGACCTGGACGAGTTCTTCGAGAAGGAGCTCAAGGACGCCGGCTACGGGGGCCTCGAAGTTCAAAAGTCTCCGGTGGGGATAACTCTCAAGGTGTACGTAGCCAGGCCCGGCCTAGCCATCGGACGGAGGGGCACGGGGATCAAGGATCTGACCGACAAGGTCGGGGCGAAGTTCGGCCTCTCCAATCCGCAGATTGCGGTGACGGAGGTCGAGAACCCCGAGCTGAACGCGCGGATCATGGCTTCCCGCATCGCCCAGATAGTCTCGAGGGGGACCGCATTCAGGCGCGCCGCCCAGTGGTCGGTCAACAACATAATGAACGCAGGAGCAGCCGGGGTCGAGATATCTGTCGCAGGGAAGCTCAGGAGCGACAGGTCGCACGGCGAGAAGTACAGGGCGGGGATCGTGCCGAAGAGCGGTGACACCGCCGAGAGGTCGGTCGGCCGGGCCACCACCGACGTTCTCATGAAGTTGGGCCTCTACGGGATACAGGTGAAAATAGCGCTCAAAGACGCACTGCCGCCGGACTTCCGCCTGAAGGAAGACGTCAAAGAAGAGGAGAAACAAGATGCCACAGCTCAAGCCGAAGGAACTGAGGAAGCAGGACGCTGACAAGCTTAGGCAGACGCTCTTCGACATCAGGTCGGAGCTCTCCAAGCTCGCCGGTGGCGCCCAGAGGGGGGTCGTCAAGAAGGACGTGGGGAACATCAGGAGGCTCCGGAGAGACATCGCACGGGTCTCCACCGTCATGCACGAGAAGGGGGTAGTGGAATGAACGTCATAGGCCAGACAATCACAATACTCACATCCCCGGACCCGACCAAGACCGGGAGGAGCGGCCGCGTCGTCATGGAGACCGCTAACACCCTGGTCCTCGACTCGGAAGGCCGCACCATCAGGGTGGAGAAATCCGGGAACGCGTTCATGCTGCATGGTTCCCGCAAGGTCCTGACAGGCCCGGACCTGGCAGGGAGGCTTGAGGACAGGCTTGGGAGACGCAGGGCATGACAGCCGCAGGCCTCGAAGTCGCCGCTCCTCGCAAGAAGTGCGAGGACGACCGGTGCCCGTTCCACGGAAACATCAAGGTCAGAGGCAGGCTCCTTACCGGGAAGGCCGTCTCCACCGCCGGGAAGAGCTTCGTAGTGGTCGAGATGGGGTACCTGCACATGGTCCCTAAGTTCAACAGGGGAGAGAGGCGGAGGAGCAGGGTCAGCGCCCACGTCCCGCCGTGCATCGAGGTCCTCGAAGGGGACTCGGTGACCCTGGGGGAGTGCCGGCCGCTGTCGAAGACTATTTCCTTCGTCGTGGTCGAATCTAGGAGGCCGAGCTAGTGTCAACGAAGTCTCGCGCTGTTTCGGCCAAAGGGGTCGAGGAGTTCAAGAACTACGTTACTGCGGTGATCCCCATCTATGCGGTCATCACCTGCGCCGACAACACCGGCGCAAAGACGTTGAGGGTCATCCAGGTCACCAAGTGGAAGGGGAGGCACAGCCGCATGCCAGCCGGGTCGGTTGGGGACTCCATAGTCTGCGTCGTCAAGAAGGGCCCGCCGGAGATGAAGAAGGCGGTTTTCGGGGCGGTCATAGTCAGGCAGAAGTACCCGGTCCGGAGGGTGAGCGGGCAGAGGATAGTCTTCGAGGACAACGCCGCAGTCATCATCACCCCAGAGGGCGACCTCAAGGGGACCGACATCAAGGGCCCGGTGGCCAGCGAGGCCGCAGAAAAGTGGCCAAGGATAGCCAACCTGGCGTCCATCATAGTTTAGGTGGCATAGATGAAATTCGGAGCCCAGCTTTCAAAGGAACTCAGGGAGAGGCACGGCAAGCGGAGCGTCCGCCCCCGCGTAGGGGACACAGTGAGGATCGTCAGAGGGGAGTTCAAGGCCATCGAAGGGAAGATTACAAGGGTAGACTCGAAGAAAGGGCTCGTGTGCGTCGAAGGGGTAAGCAGGGAGAAGCTCAAGGGAGGCACTTCCCCGGTCCCCATCTACTCGTCCCACGTAGTAATCACTACGCTGGCTCTTGAAGACAAGATCAGGAAGGGCAAACTGGAGGGTGGGGCGTAAGTGGGGATCAAGGGCGGAAGGAACAAGCTAAAGCGCCTGGCTGCTCCGCGCAGCTGGGACATCTCCCGGAAATCAAACAGGTTCGTCTTCAAGCCGACTCCTGGCCCGCACTCCATCGCCGCGTCCTACCCGCTCGGCGTCGTGATCAGGGACATGGCGTCCATGGCCAATTTGTCAAAGGAGCTCAAGCTAATTATGAAATCCGGAAAGGTCATGGTCGACGGCACTCTCCGGTGGACGCCCCGTTTCCCCGTCGGGCTTTTCAACGTCGTCAGCGTCCCTCTCGAAGAGGTCGACTACCGCCTCGTGCCGACCCCCAAGGGGCTCGCCCTCGCGAAGGTGAGCTCCGACGAAGCCAAGACGAAGCTCTGCAGCGTCAACACCAAGACCAAGGTGAAGGGGGGCCACATCCAATACGGGCTCCACGACGGCAGGTCCGTAGTCGACGACGCCCTGGACCTTTCCCCGGGGGACGCGGTCTTCATCGAGGTCCCCTCACAGAAGGTCCTAGGCAAGGTGAAGCTGGCAAAAGGGTCCCTCGGGCTGGTGCTGACTGGCGACAGGGCGGGTCAGCTCGGCAAGATAGCCGATGTTAAGAAGGGGACGATTTCGCGCGAGAAGATGGTCAGGATATCACTCCCGAGCGGAGAGGCGGAGATCCCCTCGAGGCTCGTCTTCCCCGTGGGAATGGACTCGCCGATGATAACAGTAGGAGCGGCCGTGCAATGAGACAGTCAGCAGTCCAGCAGGACACCATGCGAAGGATCAGAGTGGGAAAGGTAGTGCTCAACATCGGCCTGGGCAAGTCAGGGGAGGCCATCGAGAGAGGGAAGAAGGTACTCGAACAGGTTTCAGGCCAGACCCCGACCCAGACAAAGGCCAAGCGCTCGGTGAGGGATTTCGGCACCCACAAGGGAGAGCCCATCGGCGTAGTCGTCACCGTGAGAGGCCCGGAGACGACAGTCCTGATCCAGAAGCTCATGGAGGCCAGAGAAAAGAAACTGAACGAGTCCTGCTTCGACCCGAGGGGGTCTGTCTCCTTCGGCATCAAGGAGCACATCGAGATCCCCGGGATAAGATACGACCCGGCCATCGGGATACTAGGCATGAACGTGTCCGTCCTCCTGGAGAGGCCTGGGTTCGGAGTCTCGCGCAGGGGAAGGAAGACCTCCCGGGTCGGCAAAGCCCACCTTATTTCAAAGGAGGAGGCGATGCAGTACTTCAGGGACAACTTCGGAGCGATAATCCAATGAAAGAGCGCCATACAAAGGTGAGAAAGTACGGGAAGTCAACGCACTACTGCAAGAGGTGCGGCCAGTACGGGGCGGTCATCAGGTCCTACGACCTGGTCCTCTGCAGGCAGTGCTTCAGAGAGGTCGCTGAGAAGCTCGGCTTCAGGAAGTACGACTAGGTGATCGGTGTGGCGGCAACAAACATCCTGGCCAACCTTTTCGCGAGCCTTCAGAACGCAGAGCTGAGGAATAAGAAGGAATGCATGGTGATCCCGGCTTCCAGCCTGGCGAGCGAAGTCCTCAAGGTCCTCCAGAAGAAGAAGTACATCGGGGAGTTCGAGTTCATCGACGACGGTGTCGGAGGCAAGCTCCGGGTCCAGCTCCTCGGAAGGATAAACAAGTGCGGGGTGATCTCCCCGAGGTTCCCGGTAAAATCGCTAAAGCTCGTCGACTGGGAGCACAGGTATCTTCCGGCAGTCGGGGTGGGGACTCTGATAGTGACGACGCCGCAGGGAGTGATGTCGCACGTCGAAGCACAGGAGAAGAAGATAGGAGGGAGGCTGGTGGGCTTTGTCTACTGAGTCTATACAGCAGACGGCGGTAGAGCTCCCCGACGGGGTCTCGGCGGCACTCCAGGGGCGCACACTATCCATGAAGGGGAAGCTCGGCGAGTCGAAGAAGCGCTTCGACAAGGTAAACGTGAACATCGCCGTGGAGGGGAACAAGGTCGTCATATCCCCGTTCTCCAGGAAGAAGAAGGACAACGTGATAATCAACACGGTCAGGAGCATCCTCAACAACATGGTCACCGGGGTTACCAAGGGGTACACCTACAAGGTGAAGATAGTCTACGCCCACTTCCCGATAACTGTCAAGACGAAGGGGCACCAGGTCCTCGTGGAGAATTTCATCGGGGAGAGGTCCCCCCGGGTCTCAGAGATCATCGGGGACACCAAGGTGACCGTGGAAGGGGACGACGTGATAGTCAAAGGGGTGTCGGTGGAGGACGTAGGTCAGACGGCCGCCAACATCGAGCTCGCCACGAAGATCAAGAAGAAGGACCAGAGGATATTCCTCGACGGGCTATACATATACCACAAGGAGCACGGGTCATAAAACCATGCCGAAGCAGTCCGAAGAGAACAGGCTCAAGGCCCTTGTGGCCAAGAGGAAGGAGGTCTCGGTCAACAGGCCCGCGTTCGTGAGACAGGAAAGCTGGCGCTACGTCAGGATCCACCCCGAATGGCGGAAGCCGAAGGGGATCGACAACAAGATGAGGCGCCAGGACAAGGGATGGCCGGCCCTTGTAAGGGTAGGCTACAGAGGCCCTGTCGCAGCCAGGGGACTGCACCCCAGCGGGCACTTCGAAGTCCTGGTCCACAGGACCCAGGACCTGGACGCACTTGTCCCCGGGAGAGATGTGGCCAGGATCGGGAGGACCGTGGGGGCGAAGAAGAGAGAGACAATTCTCGAGAGGGCGACGGAGCTCGGGATCAGGGTCTTGAATCCGACGAGGTTGAGGATAATTGAATCTGAAAAGTAAGCGGAGGCTCGCCGCCTCCGTGCTTGGCGTAGGCCTAGACAGGGTCAGATTCAACGACGAGTATTCCGATCTCATCCAAGACGCCATCACACGGAGCACCATCCGAGGTCTCGTAGGATTCGGGGCGATCACCGTGGCCCCGAAGAAAGGGATCTCGCGTGGGAGGTACAGGGTCAGGTCGAAGAAGCTCAAGCGCGGCCGGGGCTCCGGCTCCACCGAGGGGACTGCCGGCTCGAGGAACCCGAGGAAAGACCAGTGGATCTCCAAGGTCAGGGCCCTCAGGTGGCGGCTGAAGGTCGCCAAGGAAAGGAAGGACTTGACCCCAGAAGCTTACAAGAAGCTCTACAAGCAGGTGAAGGGAGGCCAGGTCAGGGGAGTCAAGCACCTCCTCGACCTGATGAAGGAGGCCAAGAAGTAATGTCCCCCTACGTGCAGCTCCTCCGGCGAAGGCGCGAAGGGGTCACCGACTACCGCGCGAGGAAGCGGGCCATCACCTCCGAGAAGCCTCTGCTCGTGGTCAGGATTTCAAACAAGAACGTCTCGTCGCAGTTCGTGAAGCCCATGGTGAAGGGGGACATCGTCCTCTCCTCCGCCCACTCGAAGGAGCTTGGCAAGATGGGGTGGCACGGCTCGGCGAAATCGACTCCAGCATGCTACCTCCTGGGCTTGCTCGCAGGGAAGAAGGCCCTGGCCGCCGGGGTGAAGGAAGCGGTCGCCTACAACGGGGTGGTCCCCTTCATCAGGGGGTCCCGGATCGCCGCCCTTCTGAAGGGGGTCGTGGACGCAGGTGTGCGCGTGCCGATGGGAGAGGAGGCCCTTCCAGCTGCCGAGCGGCTCAGCGGCAAGACCATAGCAGATTATGCTACAAAGCTCGCGGCCGAAGACAAGGCAGCGTACTCCAAGAGGTTCTCCGCCCTCCTGAAGGGAGGGTTCAAGCCCGAGGACTACCCGGCCGAGTTCGAGAAGGTCAAGGCCGCCATCTCCGGAGGAAGTAAGTAATGTCCTACGGTCGCCGCGACAGGCAGGAAGAGGAGCAGGTCTGGGTGCCGAGGACGAAGCTTGGGACCCTGGTGAACGAAGGGAAGATCACGAGCCTGGACGAAATATTCAGGAGCGGCCAGAGAATCCGCGAGGCAGAGATAGTGAAGAAGCTCCTCCCCGACCTGAGGAACGAGATAGTCGGGGTCAGCGTGGTCCAGAAGCAGACTGATGCGGGCGAGCTGACGCGCTTCCTCGCCGTGGTCGCCGTGGGGAACGGCGCCGGATGGTTCGGGGTCGGCAAGGGGAAGGCCATGCAGACGAGGGAGGCCATCGAGAAGGCAACCACCGCGGCCCTCCTCAACATCATCCCCGTCAAGCTCGGGTGCGGCTCCTGGGAGTGCAGGGACGGAAGGCCTCACTCTGTCCCCTACAAGATCCGCGGAAAGGCCGGGAGCGTCACCGTCGAGATAATACCCGCGCCCCGCGCCCTGGGGCTTGTGGCTGGGCCCGCCCTGAAGAACCTCCTGCAGCTCGCCGGGGTGAAGGACGCCTGGGTCAGGACCTTCGGCTCTACCAACACGATGTCGTCCCTCGCCAACGCCGTCTACGACGCCTTCAGGATGTCGCACGGGCTCAATGTATAGGTGAATCGAAGATGGGTCTACTCCTCGTCGTGAACATCCACGGGCAGATCAACAGCTCGGCCCCCGTAAGAAAGTCGCTGAACGAGCTCTGGGTTGCGAGGAAATTCTCAGCTACTGTGGTCACCGACGACGTCCCGACCGTGGGGATGCTCAGGCTCTGCAAGGACTACGTGTCCTGGTGCCCCATAGACGAAGGGCTCCTGTCGGACCTCCTCGAGAAGCGCGGAATGGTCAGCTCCTCAAAGTCCCTGGACCAGGGCTCCCTGAAGACTCTCGGGTACAAGAAGACCGAGGACCTCGCGGCGAAGATGGTCAAGGACCAGGTGAGGCTTTCTCTCGTGCCGGGGGTGCTCCCGTACTTCAGACTCGCACCGCCGAGGGGAGGGTTCAAGGTCTCCATGCGCAGGCAGGCGACGGAGCGCGGCATGCTCGGCAAAAACCCGAACCTCGTGGGGATAGTCAGGAGGATGTTCTGAATTGCCGACCAGGGCTCGCAAGGCAAGGCGATACCGAGGAATGAGGACCCACGGCTACGGCCAGATAGGACAGCACCGCCACTCCGGGAAGCAGGGAGGGCACGGCAACGCCGGCCTGCACAAGCACAAATGGAGCTGGCTCATACAGAACGACCCGGACCACTTCGGAAGAGACCCGTTCAGGCCTCCGAGCTATTACGTCCGCCCTGACAAGTGGGTGAACGTCGGCAAGCTCGACGGGCTCGCCAAGGGAGCGAAATCCCTCGACCTGAAATCGATGGGCATAGGCAAGCTCCTCGGGTCAGGAGAGGTGGGCCAGGCCTACGAAATCAGGGTCGACTCCTACACCAAGAAAGCTCAGGCTAAAATAGAGGCCGCGGGCGGAAAAATAGTGGTAGAGGAGTAGGCCTCAGCCATTGGCTTCAGTCCGCGAATTCATCAAGAGCGTAGGCACCGTTCTTCCTGAAATCCCGAAGCCCGAGCGGAAGCCTTCGCTGAATGAGAGGTTCATCTGGACAGGCATGGCCCTCATCGCCTACCTTGTGATGGCGACGACCCCGCTCTACGGATTCACCGGAGTCGGCCAGAACGACCAGCTCGCCTTCCTCAGGGTAGTCTTCGCCTCCACTCAGGGGACACTCATGGAGCTGGGAATCGGCCCCATCGTCACGTCGGGGCTCATCCTGCAGCTCCTCGTAGGCAGCGACATCATCAAGCTGGACATGAGCGACCCCGCCGACAGGGCGGTCTTCGGATCCGCGACGAAGATGCTCACCCTTATCGTCATAGTGGGAGAGTCCTTCGCCTACATCTACGGGGGTGCCCTCGGCTCCCTCTCCTCCAACCAGGAGATCGTCATATTCATCCAATTGTTCATAGCGAGCCTGTTTGTCCTCCTGCTCGACGAGCTCATCCAGAAGGGGTGGGGCATTGGGAGCGGGGTCAGCCTGTTCATCCTGGCAGGCGTCTGCCAGACCGTCCTCTGGTACACCTTCTCCCCGATCAAGTTCGCACTTACATCCACGACACAGGCTTACTTCGGCTTCATCCCGGCCACCATCGACGCTTTCTTCAACAACAACGTGGGGAGCGTGATTATCAGGGAGTTCAAGTATCCGAGTCTCCTTACATTCACCCTCACCATTGTGATGCTCCTCGTACTGATCTACATCGAGGGGATAAGGGTCGAGCTCCCGATCACGTCGATAAAGTACAGAGGCTTCCAGGGGGTCTACCCAATCAAGCTCCTCTACGTGTCGAACATCCCTGTCATCCTCGTCTCGGCCCTTGGCGCCAACGTGACGTTCTTCTCTAGGATACTAAACAACTACTTCGGGGCCAACCCTCCTTGGTGGTTGGGATACATCGCCGTGTTCCCGCCCGCGACCGCCAACTCGACATCGACCAGCTCCTTCCCGATAGCCGGCATAACCTACTACATGACCGCCCCTCAGTCGGTGAGCCAGACAGTAGGGGACCCGATCCACTCAGTGATCTACCTCCTCTACCTCGTGGGAATGGCCGTGCTGTTCGCCCGTCTCTGGGTAGAGATAGGCGGGCTGAACCCCAAGGCAGTCGCGAAGAACCTCATGGACGCCGACGTCCAGGTCCCCGGGTTCAGGCGGACGGGGCTGTCCATCGAGCAGATGCTCAACAGATACATCCCCACGCTGACAATCATAGGAGGCATCTTAATCGGCTTGGTAGCCGGGGTCTCTGACCTCTTCGGAGTCTTCGGCACGGGCATAGGCATACTGCTGATGGTCGACATCATCCTCCAGTACTATCAGATGCTGCTCAAGGAGCAAGTGGAGGAGGTATCTCCCGCCTTGGCAGGACTGATAGGAGCTGGCTAGCAAGTGGCGCTAAGGGCAATCGTGGTCGGAATCCCGGGCGTCGGGAAGACGACGGTCGTCCAGGGGGTCGTGTCGGGGTTCCAAGGAGCCAGGCTTGTCAACTTCGGCACTGTGATGCTCGAAGCAGCCCACTCGCTGAAGTGGGTCAAGAACAGAGACGAGATGAGGAAGATGACCGTCGAGAAGCAGAAGCGCATCCAGAAGCTGGCGGCGGCGAAGATCGCCAAGATGGGGGGCAAAGCCATACTCGTGGACACCCATCTCTTCATCCGGACCGAGGAAGGGTTCTGGCCGGGGCTCCCCTTCGAGGTCGTCAGGGCCATGAAGCCTACCCACCTGATCCTGGTTGAGGCGACTCCGGAGGAGATCGTAAAGCGGAGGGAGGCCGACGCCTCGAGGTACCGGGACGCCATCACAAAAGAGGACCTCGCCGAGGAGCTCGAGCTCGCGAGAAGCTTCATGACAGTCGCTTCGACCCTCACGGGGGCCCCGATGTTCATCGTAAGGAACGAGCAGGGCAAGAACGAGCAGGTCGCTCGTCGCCTCGTCAGGATGCTGGAGGGGGCGAAGAAGTGAAATCCAACAAGAACAAGGCCGCCCCCTCGAAGTCGAACTTCAGAATCCTGAACTACATCCTGATTGCTGTCCTCGCGGGCATCGTAGTCTATGTCCTCGTCCTCCCCTCGTTCACTCCCCACAACGCCACGACCACTACCACCACGACCAACGCCAACGCGGCCACGATCTCGCTAACTCCGGGTACCGACATCGCAGGGACCATGGTGACAATATCCGGCCAGATGCTTGCCCCGAACCAGAACATCTCTGTCACGTTCAACACAACGACGATTCCGTTCAGCGCCCTGAATGGAACCTGCACCACGTCGTCTTCGGGCGTGCTGGCCAGCTGCAACTTCTGGGTCCCGAACGACCCGCCGGCTGGCTACTCCCTCACGGTCAGAGCCGGATCTACCTTGGGCCAGGCGAAGTTCACGATACCTCAGTACTCTCCTCCTGTCTCTACCGTGATCGTCACCCTGACTTCAGTTTCCCTCGGGTTCGTCACCCAGCTCGTCACAAGGCGCGTCGTCGACCTTGGCAAGGAGAGGAGGATGAGGGCCGAGGTCTCCGCGTTCCAGAAGGAAAAGCAGGAAGCGACGAAGGCGGGAGATAAGGTCAAGCTGGAGAAGCTGAAGAAGCGCGAGCTGGCCGTCCGCTCGGAGCAGGCTAAGGTGTCGACCGCTAGGCTAAAGGTGACTGGGATCACTTTCGTCCCACTGCTCGTGGTCTACTACCTGATGGCGACCTTCCTCGGCGGCTACGGGGTCATCGTCGCCTACACCCCCATACCGATACCAATCATCGCAGCCCCGACCCTGATCGCAGGGAGGTTCGAAGTGAGCCTCTTCTGGTGGTACTTCCTCAGCTCCTTCACCTTCTCGACCATGCTGAGCAGGCTGTTGCACACCACCCCATAGAGTGGACGGCATGGATGCGATCATCATCTCAGGGATGCCGGCGGTCGGCAAGACTACCGTCTCAAGGAAGGTCGCCGACGCCCTGAAGATCCCCCTGGTCGGAGGAGGGGACGTCCTCAAGGAGATGGCCGTGGAGGAGGGGTACACCCCCGGAGGAGAGGACTGGTGGGACAAGGGAGAAGGGATGAAGTTCCTGCAGGAGAGGAAGAGGTCCTCGGACTTCGACAAGGAAGTCGACGCCAGGCTGCTTGAGAAGGCGAAGAAGGGGGACGTGGTCATCACAAGCTACCCTGTCCCCTGGTTGACGGAGGTCGGGGTGAAGGTGTGGCTGTCAGGGAGCGTCAAGAGCCGGGCCGCAAGGATGTCAAGACGGGACGGGCTCTCCATCGCGAAATGCAAGGAAGTCCTGTCTGTAAGGGACACCGAGAACTACAAGCTCTACAAGAAGATCTACGGAATCGAGTTCGGCAAAGACCTCGCCCCCTTCGACCTCGTGGTGGAGACCGATTCCATCGACGAGGGCAAGGTCGCGCAGATAGTGATCCGCTACATGAAGAAAAGGAGGGACTGAGATGTCGCCCCGCAGCATGGTGATTCTCGACGAAGAGCCCACAGACAAGGAACACGGATGGTCCCCGTCGACCCGCCCGCTGGCTCAGATGCTCGAATACGGCCTGGTGGCCCTCGACAAGCCTCGGGGCCCCACCTCTCATGAGGTGGTCGCCTGGACCAAGAAGCTCCTTGGCGTTGAGAAGGCAGGGCACAGCGGGACCCTAGACCCTCCGGTCTCCGGGCTCCTTCCGATTGGGTTCGGCCAGTCCACCAGGGCCCTGAGCCTGCTCCTCCTCTTCCCGAAGGAGTACAGGGGGGTAATGCGCCTCCATTCTTCTGTCCCACGGAAGCAGCTTGACGGGGTGGTCTCCGAGTTCACCGGCGAGATCTTCCAGAGGCCTCCTCAGCGCTCCTCGGTCAGCAGGCAGACGAGGAGTAGGACAATCTACGAGTTCGAGCTGACAGAATCAGCGGGGAACCTTTTCCTCTTCCGGGTCCTGTGCCAGTCGGGGACGTACATCAGGAAGCTCGTCTACGACATCGGCGAGGTGCTCAGCGTCGGCGCCACGATGGTAGAGCTGAGGAGGACCAAGGTGGGTCCGCTCACCGAGGAGAAAGGATTCGTGACCCTGCACCAGCTGAACGACGCCATGTTCAGGCTCAAGGGCGGGGACGAGGCACCACTCCGGAGGCTGGTCATGCCCGTCGAGGACTCCCTGGGGGACATCGGCAAGATCGTCGTCAGGGACTCCGCCGTCGACGCCATCTGCCACGGAGCGAGACTGGGAATGCCCGGGGTACTCTCTTTCACCGAGGGGGTGAAGAAGGACGACACAGTTGCGATCCTGAGCTCTAAGCGGGAGCTCGTGGCAATCGGGAAAGCGCTCATGGCCACGGAGGAGATGAGAGGTCTTCAGAGAGGGCTGGCAGCGTCAACCGATAGGGTCGTCATGAAGGCAGGGACCTACCCGCGCCTCTGGAAGAGCCATTCCAAAGGGAAGAAGAGCCGTAGCAGTGACGCTAAGCCTGGCGTGACCGCCGCGGGCCAGAAGAAGACCTTGCCCTGACCCAGCGAAGCTGTTGAGGTTTTAAACCGCGGTCGGAGGCCCAGCGAACGCCGGGATCGCCTAATCTGGTAGGGCGCAGATTCCTATAGCGCAAGCCTGGAAAAACCCAAGCCAGTTAGCCTGTCTCGAGAAATCGGGATCTGGGTTCAAATCCCAGTCCCGGCGCTCAAGCTCATCGCCTCTGATTCCATTCATCGCCGATGAAACCTACCTGTCACTCCCTTGCGAAGTCGGGTCCGCGGTCGAGCTTGTCAAAGGCGCCTCGGGCGAGGTCAGGAGGTTGCTGGGGTCCAGCCTCACTAGCCGAAAGAGCGGCTCGACGAACGGAACGAATCACCGCTAGTTCTTGAAGACCCAGGATAGGTCCGGCGGGTCCGCCCGCCCTCCCGCCTTCTCGTTGAGCGCATGGGCCACGAGCGGCAGCGCCAGCGTGATGTCCGCGTAGAGCGTGGCTCTCTTCGAGTCAGTCGCTATCTTCCCCCAGCTTATGGCCTCCTCGAGTGTGCACCCCGAGAGCCCACCCCACTGCGGGCTGTCCGCCGTTATCTGGATTGCAAATTCGTGGGGGGTCTCCTCTTCCCCTCCCTTCGAGAGTGATTTGATTATGGTAGCCAGCTGGATCGTGTCCTTGGGGACCCCGCCTCCCAGGTAGACAACCCCAGTGCGCTTCGTCCTCTCTGCTATCTGAGCCAGTTCTTCCATGTCCTTCGTCTGGTCCAGCCGGATCATCTTCCCCTTCTCGCGCCTTAAGAGGCTCAGGGCCACTCCATAGCCGCTGTCTATCAGCCCCGGAGAGTAGACCGGGACCTTGGCCTTGTAGGCCGCTGCGGTTATGCTGCTGATGCCATGCTTGGACTGGAACTCCCCAAACCCATAGAGGAACTCCCTCGTCGAGTAGATTTTCTTCTCATCCAGGGTGTTGGCGTATCTGTAGATAGTCCTCTCCAGTTTTCTGTACTGCATCTCGTCCGCATAGACGTCATAGAACCTGTCCACCTTCATCCTAAGCAGCTTTTCGTCGTTTGCCAGCCAGGTCCCCTGGTAATAGTGGTACCCGATGGCCTCAAGGATGTCCTCCGAGATGTTCGCCCCGGTGCTCACCAGGACGTCGACGTACCTGTTCTCTATGAGCCATCTGATCAGCTTCCACTGGCCGGTGGTGCTCAGTGACCCTGTTATCCCCATGAAAATGGTCAGTCCCTTCGCCTTTGCCATCTGAGTCCAGATCTTCGCCACCTCCCCGAGCTTCTTCCCCTGGAATCCGGTCTGAGACATCTCGTCCAACAAACCGGAGATGCTCTTCTTCCCGACTTCTATGGTCGCAACTGGTTTCGAAAGGATTTCCTTCTTTGATACCACGTCAGGGTGTCTACTGACTTTGCTTAATTGTCTTGTGAGTCGGCCTCGCCTATCTTACTTGACTGTCACGGATTTTGCCAAGTTCCTGGGGTAATCTGGATCGTTTCTCCGAGCAACCGACATATGATAGGCAAGCAGCTGGAGTGGAATCGCCTCCACGATGGGGGTGAACTTCGGCTGGGTCTTGGGCACGCGGACGAAGTGCCTGTAGACCTCGTCCTTCTTGTCCGATATCCCGATCACGTCGGCTCCCCTCGCCCTTAGCTCCTCCGCGTTGGACAGAGTATCAGCATGAAGCTCACCCGTCGGGTTCAGGACCACCACCGGGGTTCCTTTCTCGATGAGCGCCAGGGTCCCGTGCTTGAGCTCGCTCGCCGGCATCCCCTCGGCGTGTATGTACGACAGCTCCTTGAGCTTGAGCGCCCCTTCCATGGCCACCGGGCTCTCGTACCCCCTCGCGACGAAGTAAAAGTCGGGCCTGGTCCTGTACTCGTAGACCAGGTCCTGTATCTGCCCGTCGCACTTCAGCGCCTCGGCGACCGCATCCGACAGCTCCTTGAAGCCGTTCGACTTCTTCTTCCCAAGGACTGCGTCCACCACCATGTTAGCGACCACGACCTGGGCCGTGAAACTCTTCGTCGCGGCCACCCCAACCTCGGGCCCACAGTTCAACAGCAGCACCCCGTCGCTCTCCCTGGCCAGTGTCGAACCGGCCGCGTTCACGATCGAGAAGACCTCCGCTCCGTGCCTCTTCGCCTCCTTGACCGCCTCCATGACGTCGGCCGTCTCCCCGCTCTGGGAGAACGCAATGACGACCGAGCCTTTCGAAAGGAACCCAGCGTGCTCCTTCAACTCCCCGGCGACCACCGTGTCGACCCTGATGTTCGCCTCTTTGTTCAGCCTGAACTTCATCAGCAGCCCGGCATGATACGAAGTCCCCGAGGCAGTTATGTAGAGCGACTTTGCCTTCCTGATTGCCCTAGCGAAGGCCTCGACCTTCCCCTGGTCCTGGACGGACGCCGTCAGGACTGTCCTCGGCTGCTCGTTGATCTCCTTGAGCGTGTAGTGCGCGAAGTCCCTCTTCGACATGTCAGAAATCTCCCAGGCGACCTGGGTCGGCTTCCTCCTGACCTCCTTCCCGTTGGGGCCGACTATCCTGACTCTGTCCTTCGTTATCTCGACGACCTCGTAATTGTCGAGGAATATCGTCCGGTCTGTGTGGCCGATGAACGCGAGCACGTCGCTCGCCAGGAACATCTTCTTGTCTCCGAGCCCCACGATGAGGGGCGCATCCTTGCGGGCCCCTACAATCATGTCGGGCCTGTCCTGGAACATCACGACTAGGGCATACTGTCCCTTCAACTTCTTTGTCGTCGCCAGGGTCGCCTTGAGCGGGTCTTTCGTCCGCTTGTATTCTTCTTCGACGATGTGCGCGATCACCTCTGTGTCTGTCTGGCTCCTGAACTTGTGGCCCCTGGCCGAGAGTGCCTTCTTCAGCGGGAGATAGTTCTCGATGATCCCATTGTGGATGACCGCCACCGACTCCCTGCAGGACGCGTGAGGGTGCGCGTTGAAGTTTGTCACGCCTCCGTGGGTCGCCCACCGAGTGTGCGCCATCCCTATGTTCCCTTTCATGGCTGACATGTGCTGGGCCTCTTCGATCTCATTCACCCTTCCCACCCCTTTGCGCACCGTCAGCGTCCCTTCGCTTATCGTGGCCATCCCGGCGGAGTCGTAGCCTCGGTACTCCACCCGCTTGAGCCCCTCAAGCAGAATGGCAGAAACCGGTTCTTCGGCTACGCAGCCTACGATGCCGCACATTTGTCTGGCGAAACCATTGCACGCTCTATAAACCCCGGTAAACATCCTACTATACCCTGCAAACGCAGCTTTGCATGGAGCCGCTTCAACCGGTCCGCGGGTCAGCCTACCATGCAAAACTAATTATGTAGGGTGCCGTGAACCTCTTCCGCATGCCAAAGGAGAAGATCCTCTTCGACCCAAAGTCCGAGGCTGGGCTGGTCAAGCGGGTCCTTGTCTCTGACAAGCCGGATGGCTTCAGGCCTGCATCAGGTAAGGTCGGGCAGAAGATTCTCTCTCTTCTCTCCTCGGGACCGAAGTACCCTGCCGAGATGGCGAGGGCCCTGGGCGCCCACCACCAGACCGTCTACTATCACATAGGCAGACTGGAGAAAGCAGGGCTTATCACGCGGGTCAGGAGCGAACAGATCCGCGGCGGGGAGGCGAACCTCTTCGCTCTGGCTTCGGACGGCTACGCGGTGGAGTTCCCGGTAAAGGGGGAGCAGATGCCCACGCTGAAATCCTCGGCCAGGTCGAAGGCCCTGGGCCGTTTCTTCAAGGAGTTCTTCAACAACGGTGAGTTCGACGGGTGGATAGTCGTCGGTTCTCCCCTGCAGCACGGGGAGGCGGGGACGCAGGCGAGGGACGGACATTATGCGGTACAGTTGGGGTTCGCCCTCGGGCAGTTCGTCACCCTCCCATCGAATTTCCCGGTCAAGCTGGACGTGGACCTCCGCGCTGAGAAGCTCCTCGGCTCGAACCTGATCATCGTCGGGGGGCCTAGGACAAACGGGGTAGCGGAGGAGTTGAACCCCCATCTCAGTGTGCGGTTCAGCCAAGCCGGATTCTGGAGCACCGTAGTCGACGAGAAGGGGAAGTCCTACGGCTCGGAGCTGGACTGCATCGTCGAGAAGGTGAGGAACCCCTGGGACCCGACGAAGACATGCATCATCGCCGCGGGGCTGACCGGGGCCGGGACCAAAGCTTCGATAATCGGGATCTGCAACTTCGCGGAGAGTGTCTTCCAAAAGTACCGGTCGGGGGACTACGCGGCCCTCCTCAGGGGAGTGGATAGAGACGGCGACGGAAAGGTCGACTCGGTCGAAGTCCTGAGACAGCTCTGAGTGTCTACGCCCTTCTGCCCCGGCGTCCGCCCTTCTTTCGAGTGGTGTCGTGGGGGATCGGGGTAGCGTCCTCAATCCTGCCAATCTTGAACCCGGCCCTCGCGATAGCTCGGATTGCAGCCTGGGCTCCGGGTCCCGGGGTCCTCGGTCCAGTCCCTCCCACCGCCCTTACCTTGATGTGGACGGCAGTGATCCCCTTCCCCTTCGCCACATCCGACGCAGCCGAAGCGCTCCTCATGGCCGCGTAGGGCGAAGATTCGAACCTGTCCGCCTTGACATGCCTCCCTCCTGAGGAGAAGGCAATCGTCTCGGCCCCCGTCAGGTCGGTAATGTGCACTATCGTGTTGTTATAGCTCGAATAGATATGACAGACGGCCCAGCGATTTTTCAGGACCTCTTCCTCTAAGCTCATTACTTCGCCTCCGCCGGCTGCTCGACAGGCGCCGCCGCAGCTTCAGCAGGTTCAGGCGCGGGCGGAGTCTCTTTCGCGGACTCGCTTGCGATGAGCCTGACGTTGGGCTCTTCGGCCCCTCCTACATCGTACCCAGGCACCGTGATTATCCTCTCGCCCACTGCGATGTGCCCGTGGACTATAAGCTGTCTCGAATGGAGGGGAGAAAGCGCCATCCCCTTCTTGAACACCATTGACTGCAGCCGCCTAGCGAGCATGTCCTCGACAGTAAGGCTGAGGATGTCGTCGAGGGTCGCTTCCTCGCGGATGAGCCCCTTCTTCTTTAGACTGTCCAGGAGCTTCTTCTCTTCCCTTTCCCTGACGACCTGAGTCGCCGCGAGAAGGGTCCTAGCCTGCTTCCTGATCGAACTGAGCTGGGTCTGCGCCTTCCAAAGCTCCCTCTTGTTCCTGAGCCCGAAGGTACCGAGGAGGTAGAGTTCCTGCGCAAGCTGGTCAGCCCGCCACGGGCTGCGCGGCCTGCTGTACTGCTTCCTCGCCTTCTTCGGGTCTCCCAAATCTTACTTCTCTTCCTTCTTCGCCGCTTCCTTGGCCGCCGCCACGAGGGTCGCCTTCCTGACACCTACCGTCCTTCCCTTCCTCCCAGTAGTCCTTGTCCGCTGGCCTCTAACCTTCAACCCCAGGCCGTGCCTTATGCCCTTCCAGCTCTGGATGTCCCTCTCGTCCTGGATGTCGTTCTTCTGGATGAAATCAAGGTCAGAGCCTAGGAGTTGCTTCGCTTCTCCCGTCTCCGGGTCGTATCTCCTGTTGTAGAACCACTTCGGCAGAGCCATCGTCGACGTGCTTTGAATCGCCGCTTCGATCTCCTTGACCTGCCCCTCCGTGAGCGTCCCCACTCTGACTCGCGGGTCGAGCTTCAGCCTCGTGGTGACGACGTTGGCAAAATTGTACCCCACCCCTTTCAGGTCCGAAAGGGCGACGATCAGCTTCTTCCCGCCGTCCAGGTCCCTCCCTGAAATCCTGACGAGATGCCTGAACTCTGAGGCTTCCGACATGTTTCGAAAATGCCCTTCGCCCTTCGGTTATAAGTTTACATCGGTTGAGGCGGCCGGAAGTCAAAACTCACTCGCTGTGAGACGCGCAAATCGCGTATAAGACGGCACCCCGCCGGTGCGTCCTCAGGATGAGACTGTCAAGGGTTTTCGGCATCCTCTCGCTCCTCTTGTTCATCTTCGCGATACTTTCATTTGTTCTCCCGGCCTATTCTGTCGTGTCCGGGGTTCACATCAACACGAACGGGGCCAGCAGCAATAGCATCCCGACCGCCGTCATCTTATCGAACAACGGCTTCCTGCCGGTGAACGACATCTCCCTGATAATCACAATCTCAGCTCCCAACGGGACGACGATCAGCACCATATCCCTCGGCCCCGTCAACGTTCCTGCCGGAACCACTTTTCCATTGAGCATCGCGCAGTCAGGGATCAATACCGGCTTCAACGATACATCCGGCCTCTCTTACGTTACCCTCCAGGCTGACGCGTCGGTCAACCTTGGGGGGATAATTCCGGTCTCCGTCACCGCCGACTTCCGGATCGAACCTGGCAACGGCACGAGCACAGGAGGATCGAGCTGAATATGACAGCCGACTTGCTCCCGAAGCGCGGCTTCCAGGTAATCGCGGGAGGGATGGTCATTGGGGTCCTCCTCGGAGCCTTCTACGTCCTGGTGGCTTTCGGTCTACGCTACGCCGTCGGCACGCTCCAGAACTCCGTTCAGGGCTTCGGGTCGGGCGCATCGGTCAGCTTCAACGTCTTCTCGTTCATCTCGGGACCTTTCTTCATCCCCCTGGTCGTCGTCATCGTGGCCGTCAAAGTCGCCCACCGTGCGGTGAAGGAGCCGCACACGGTAAAGGGGCCTCTCAAAGTCGTCCTGGGGGCACTGAGCGGGGGTTTCTATTACCTGATCTTGGGTGGGGGGACGCTGTTCCTGACCATCGCCATCAGGGGCTCGACAAGCGGTAGTGCGGTGGCAAGCGTCTCCCTTGTCATCACTCTCGCCCTCCTTGAGCTCTCGGCTGGAACAAAGATCGTCCAGGGCCTGCTCGAGTACAGGGAGGCGAAGACGAGCCAGGCCGCGTCCACGCCCACTCCGACAGCTGCGGCCCTTGCCCAAGTGAGACAACGAGGACATGCTCCAACTGCGGGGCTCCCCTGGGAGGGAACGACCAATTCTGCACGAAGTGCGGCTCTCAGCAGCCCCTGTCCGTGTGAATCTTCTCTCGGAGGCCCTGTTTTCCTCTTGTATCGCTGGTAAGCTTTTTAACCCGAACTCATTCCGGCCCGCTAAATCTGACGTCTCATGTGTGCAAATTGCGACCTAGAAGGTGTAATCAATGGTTGAAGTGAAAGTCCTAGAGGACACTGGGAATTCGGTCTCCCTGCAGCTCGAAGGAATCGACAGGTCCTACGCCAACGCTGTCAGGAGGTTCTGCATCTCCGAGGTCCCGGCCATGGCTATAGACGACGTGGTGATACTGGAGAACTCCTCAGTCCTCTACGACGAGATACTCGCACACAGGCTGGGGATGATCCCCATCAAGACCGACCTCTCGAGGTACAACCTCCCCGAGGAGTGCGACTGCGGCAACCCACTCGGGTGCCACAAGTGCCGCGTCTTGTTCGTCCTTGACGCCAAGGGCAAGGACAAGGTCACCACGGTGATGTCCGGGGACCTCGTCTCAGAAGACAGGGAGATTAGACCAATCAGCGAGACGATCCCGCTCGTCAAGCTGGCCACTGGCCAGTCGGTCAAGCTCGAGGCGTACGCGCGGCTGGGCCGCGGGAAGGAGCACGCAAAGTGGCAGCCCTGCAGCATCGCCGCCCTCACCGACGGCAAAAAGGAAGGGACGTTCAACCTGACCGTCGAGTCCGCAGGGGGACTCCCGGCAAGAGAGATAGTCATGAAGGCCATCGAGCTTCTCGAGAAGAAGCTGAAGGAGATCCAGGTCGCCGTAGGTGGCGCCCAATGACCTCGTCCAACCCGGTCAAGAGGCACACCACCGTGATGCTCGAGCGCGCAGGCAAGAAGCAGGAGGCGCCCATCTGGAGAGAAGCGTCCGCAATGCTGTCGAACCCCGCCGTCAACCGCATAGAGGTCAACCTGTGCCGCATCTCGCGAATGGCCGAGAACGGGCAGGCCATCTTCGTCCCAGGCAAGGTCCTCGGGACGGGGGTCATGGAAAGAAAGCTCACCGTGGGGGCGTTTGCCTTCTCCGCCAGTGCGAAGGCGAAGATCGAGGCTTCGGGCGGGTCAGCCGTTTCAATCGAGGAGTTCCTGAAGAAGTACCCGAAAGGGAGTGGGGTAAGACTTGTCAAGTAACGAGACCATCTACATCGACGCCACCAACCAGATAGCGGGGAGGCTCTCCTCGAAGGCGGCCAAGCTCATCCTCTCGGGCAAGAGAGTTATCATCGTCAACGCAGAGAAGGCACTGATTTCGGGTGACCGCACCTCGGTCATCAACCAATGGAAGGAGAAGCTTGAGTTGTCCAGCCACGTCAACCCGATCTACGGCCCCATCCACCCGCGGAGGCCCGACAACATCCTCCGAAGGATGATCAGGGGGATGGTCCCGAGGAAGAAGTCAAAGGGTCCCATCGCGATGAAGAGGCTCAGGGTGTTCATAGGGGTCCCGTCGTCGGTCGACGCCACGAAGCTCAGCAAGTTCGAGGAGACAACGGCGACCCGGCCGATCCCAGTCTACGTCACCATGGGCGACCTTTCAAAGAGCCTGGGATGGAACGAATAACCATGCCAACCTCTACTCCGAAGGCCCAGGTCAAGAAGCCGCCGAAGCTATACTCAGGCGCGAGGAAGACAGCACGTGCCACGGCTGCCATAGTCCTAGGTGGTGGGAAGATCAGGATCAACGGGACCCCGGTCGAGATCTGGGAGCCGGAGCCGGCGAGGCTGCACCTGCTGGGCCCCGTTCTGGTCGTGGGGGAGCTGAGAGAGAAGTACGACATCGATGTGAGCGTCGCCGGAGGAGGGTTCATGGGCCAGGCTGACGCCGCCGCCATGGCAATCGCCAGGGCCTATGTCGACCAGGTCAGAGGGAGCGAAGTTCGGGAGAAATTGAATGCATACAATAAATACCTGCTATCGGGCGACCCGCGACAAGCTGAGCCCAAGAAATTCGGCGGTCCAGGCGCCCGCAGAAAGCGCCAGAAGAGCTACCGCTGACCTGGGTCGTTAAATAGAAAATCGTACTCCTCAAATGTGCGCAGCCGGTTTCCTCCTCGGTTAATCAGAATCACCCGAGCCGAATTCTTGAGAGTAATGAGCACATCGGCGACGACCAAGGAAGCATCAAAGAAGCTTGGAATACCTTGCGAAGCCTTCCGTAGAATGCGAAGAAAGTTCCGAAACCCTCCGCAGAATTCGGAAGGCATTGACTTTGTAGCACTTTATCGAGCAAGACCTCCTATACCTAGAGTCATCATCCGAACCAAAGATGGGCGTCGATATGTAGGAACTCTGGTCGGCACTGAGGGTTGCGTTACATGCGCATACGCCAAACCCGCAGACACCACAGAACTCGTGATAGTAGTTGAAATGACCGATAGGGATTGGATTGTGAAGTTCTCGGAAGAGGTTGGGCTGACCCCTCCGCCAGAGATGGGCAGGGATGTCAGTCCGAAGCGAAAGGCCAAGTTCCGTCGAGCTCCCTCTGGCCTGCGCGCTTTGAGAATCCTCAAGGAGATACTCCCGTATTTGTATGGCCAGCGTCTCAGGGAAGCTCAAAGGGCGATTGAATACTTCTCTCCTTCTGGCCATGTGAAAGGAATGGTGAGGGCAGCCGAAATCTGGGGAGACTTGCGCCTATAGGCGATATCCATATATTCAGACTCCAAAAGCGCAGGTTTGAGTTACAGATAGCCTATGATGATACCAATCCGTTGTTTCACCTGCGGGAACCTCATCGGGGACAAATTCGCTCCATTCCAGACAAGGGCGAAGTCCGGCGAAGACCCGGGCAAGGTGCTGGACGACCTCGGCCTGAAGAGGTACTGCTGCCGCAGCATGCTCATCTCATCCATCGACGTGATCGACCAGGTCCTCCCGTTCTACAGCCGGAAGGCCGAAATCTAAGGGACTGACGGATTGGGTATGTCAGAGTTCGATGACGACGAAGCCGGTTCGGCCGACACCATGGTCGTCCACGGGCTCTCCGAGAAGGCCCTGTTGGCGACGGGAATCCGCATCGGCACTCCGGTGAGGACCAAGACGATGGAGCAGTTCACAGCTAGGCCCCGACCAGACGGACTCCACATGATAGACTACGCCAAGACCCTCCAGCGCATTGACATCGCGGGCAAGTTCATCGCCTCCACGGGGGCCAAGAACACCGTGGTCTACACCAGCCGCGAGCACGGCGCCATGGCCGTCGAGAAGTTCTGCGAGCTCACGGGCGCCATGAAGCGCATCGGAAGGTTCATGCCAGGGACCTTCACCAACCCCCTCTACCCCGGACACCTCGACGCCGAACTTGTGGTTGTGGCAGACCCGATGTCTGACGCCCAGGCCATAATTGAAGCCGGGAAGCTCGGGGTCCCGGTCATATCGATCTGCGACACGGACAACGTCACCGACGACATCGACCTGGTCATCCCCGGCAATAATCGCGGTCGCAAGGCGATAGCGGCCATTTTCTGGCTGCTGGCGAGGGCGACCCTCACACACTCTGGCCTCCTAGCGGAGGACCAACCCATGAAGTACACCATAGAGGACTTCGAGACCAAGATGGAGGAGCAGCCGCAGTCCGACATGCTGGACGAACGCTCGTCCGACAGACCAGAATAGACAGTCGAGCTTGTTGATCCGAAAGCCGGCTTTCGCGGGGCAGTTCTATCCTGCAGACTCAAGGGAGCTTTCACAGCTCATCGACAAGTGTTACGCCCACCCTCTCGGCCCCGGCAGGTCCCCGCCCGCACCGAAGACCAAGGCCAGAGCAGTCGCTGTGGCGTCTCCCCACGCTGGCTACGTCTACTCGGGCCCCGTCGCCGCCCACTCGTATCTACACGTCTCCTCGCTCGAAGACCCGGAACTTATCGTGGTGGTCGCCCCGAACCACTATGGGATTGGGAGCGGGGTGTCCATCTTCGAATCAGGGGAGTGGGAGACCCCCCTAGGAAGGATGCGTGTGGACTCGGAGGCAGCGAAGGAGCTGGAGGGTCTCACCGAACTCGTGACCGTCGACCCGGAGGCCCAGAGGCTGGAGCACTCGCTCGAAGTCCAGCTTCCGTTCCTCCAGAGGATCTACGGGGACAAAGTCCCCTTTCTCCCGATCTCGCTTCTTTTCCAGGATATAGAAACAGCCAAGGCGATGTCGGAAGCCCTCGCCAAACTGCTGAAAGGAAAGAGGGTGGTTCTCATCGCCTCCTCGGACCTGACCCACTACGAGCCCGCCGAGGATGCGAAGGCCAAGGACACGGCCCTGCTCCAGAACGTGTTGGACTCCGACCTCGAGGGGTTCTACTCGACCCTCGAGCTGCTGAACGTCACTTCGTGCGGCTTCGGGGCCATCGCCACAGTGATGGAGACCGCCAGGTCACTGGGCCTCTCCCACCCTGAGCTTCTCAAGTACGCCACCAGCGGCGACACGAGCGGAGACAACCTTCAAGTCGTGGGGTACGGCGCCCTGAGATTCGTCTAGTCTTGAAAGCTATCGCCGAGGCTCCGTCCAAGGCAATAATCACGGGAGAGCATTTCGTCGTCCACGGGGCTTGGGCCCTCGCGGCGGCTCTCCCCCGGAATGTCCATGTGGAGATCAGCCCGTCTTCGAAGTTCGGGGTCTCGTCGGACAAGTTCGGTCGTGATACCACTACGGAACTCGCTCCAGTCTCGAAAGTGGTCGAGGGGATGGCCAGGGAGTTCTCGACCAAGCCAACGGTTAGGGTGCGGATCAAGAGCGATGTCCCGGGGGGCGCAGGCCTCGGATCTTCAGCCTCCACAATGGTCGCCGTCGCGTCCGCCTTCTCCCGACTGAACTCCCTTGGCCTCGGGGTGGACGAGGTCATCCGATGCGCCATGGTGGGGGAGCACGAAATCCACGGAAAGCCATCTGGGATTGACCCGACCATCTGTGCCCACGGGGGGGTGCTTCTGTTCAGGCCCGGGTCTCCTCCCAGGAGGCTCCGACTCGAGGGAACCCGCTCACTGATCATCTCCCACTCGGGCAACGTCAGGAGCACCAAGGGTCAGATCAGCCACGTCTCGGAGACTAGGTCAAGGTCCCCACACCTGTTCTCGATGCTCGCTGAAGGGGTGAGCGGACTCAGCCTTTCCGCATCCGATATGCTCCTGTCGGGGGACATGAAGGGGCTGGGAGGCCTCCTCGCGTTGAACCAGGCAGTCCTCGGTTCGGTCGGCGTCTCCACCGAGGTCCTCGACAGGATGGTCGAACTCTGCGGGTCTCTCGGGTGCTACGGCGCGAAGCTCACCGGAGCCGGCGGGGGAGGAAGTGTCCTTGCGGTCGCGCCTCAGGCAAAGGAAAAAAGGGTTGTTTCAGGGCTTCAAGCGCGAGGATTTGAGACCTTCAGAGTGAGAATCCCTGTCGAGGGAGTGAAAAGCTGGCTAGAACGGTAATCGCCAAGCTCGGAGGGTCAGTCATCACTGACAAGTCCAAGCCGTTCTCCTACCGTCCTGACGTGGTCTCCGCGCTGTCTGAGGAGATCGCTTCATCCGACCAGAAGGTCGTAGTCGTCCACGGGGGCGGTTCATACGGGCACGTGGTCGCCAAGCAGCACGGAATCTCGGCGGTGGTCTCTGAGGCTCCGGCGGTCGGCGTGGCCCAGACCAGAGGGGCGATGTACGAGCTCAACAGGATAGTCTGCAAGACGATGATGGAGTACAAGCTGAACCCCTACCCGTTCTCACCCTTCGACGCTGTGAGCAGGGCGGGCAAGCTCCCGGTCGCATCCTGGCTCAAGGGGCTCCTCAAGGAGGGCCTAACCCCTATCACCTTCGGGGACGTGACCCTCTCGCCCAACGGGTTCAGGGTCCTCTCCGGGGACGTGATCATGCAGGAGCTGGCGAAGATACTCTCCCCCGACCTTGCGGTCTTCGCCCTTGACGTCGATGGTGTGTACGAGGAGAACACCAGGGTCATCGTCCAGGAGCTGTCCCCTTCCAAGATCAGGAGGATGTCCGTCCCAGATGGAGACGACGCCACGGGGGGAATGAAGCTCAAGCTCGACGTGGCGGCACGCATCGCCGCAGGAGGGACGAAGGTCTGCTTCGTATCCGGATATCGTAGGAACGAGTTCTCCAAGGCCCTCCGCGGACTCGACTTTTACGGGACCGTAATCAGGTCCTGACGGTACCAGGAGGTGTGGCCCAGCAATTGCCCGACATGCAGGATGAAATGAAGGGAGTCAAATCCAGGGTCGACGAGCTCATCCTCACCCAGCTCCTGCCGAAGTCCAGCCCAATCAAGGAGGTCGACCTGCTGTACAATATGATGAGAGACTACCCCTCCAGGAAGGCGAAGGGGATGCGCCCGTTCCTTTGCGTGACCGCCTGCAGAGCCGCAGGGGGGACGGAATCGGACGCGATTCTTACGGCTGCGTGCATCGAGCTCTTCCAGAACTGGATTCTGATTCACGACGACATCGAGGACGGCTCCGAGCTCAGGCGGGGGGAGCCTTCCCTCCACAGGAAATACACGGAGGGACTCGCCCTGAACGCCGGGGACGCGCTCCACGCCAAGACCTGGGAGTCCCTCCTCAGGAACAGGGAGACGCTTGGACTGGAGCGGACCTTCTCGGTCATGGGGGAATTCTCACACATGGTGGACCAGACCACCGAGGGCCAGCACATGGAGCTCGGATGGGTGGCGGGGAAGAGGTGGGACCTCAAGGAAAAGGACTACCTTGAGATGTGCACGCGAAAGACGTCGTGGTACACCGTAGCCAGCCCGTGCAGGCTCGGTGCCATAGTCGCGGGCGCAGGGAGCGGAGTGCTCCAGGAGTTGAGGGAGTTCGGGCTCAGCCTGGGGGTGGCATTCCAGATCCAGGACGACGCCCTGAACCTCGTGGGGGACCAGAAGAAATACGGCAAGGCGAAGTCTGACGACATCTTAGAGGGGAAGCGGACTCTGATACTCCTCCACCTCCTAGCGGTAGCGGGCCAGAGCGAAAGAGACAAAGTGATTTCCATAATGAACAAGAGCAGAGATAAGAAGACCTCCGCAGACGTGGAGTTCGTGCTCTCCATGATAGACAAATACGACGCCATCGGATTCGCCAGGAAGAGGGCGAACGAGCTGATGAAAGAGGCGTTGGCCACTTTGAGGGGGATCAAATGGAAAGGGGACAGGGAGGCAGTTGACATGCTGGCGTCCTTCGCCCGTTTCGCAGTAGAGAGAGAATGGTGACCAAACTCGACGACGCGGCCCGGGCCGCCATCGAAAGGGCTGCACTCCTAAACGCATCAAAGCACGATAGGAAGGCCGAGCTGGGCGCGGTCATAGGCCGTGTCCTGGCCGAGAACTCTGAACTGAGGTCGAGTGCAGGCGCTGTCTCTAAGGAAGCCACTGCCGTCGTCAAGCGCATAAACGCCCTTTCGGTTGCGGAGCAACAGGCGCTCCTCAAGAAATACCCCGAAGCCGAAGCCGCTCCGAAGCCTGAGGGCCGCGTAGGACTCCCACCCCTCCCCAACGCGGTCAAGGGGAAGACCGCCTTCCGCCTCCCACCGGAGCCGTCGGGGTACATGACCGTGGGGCACGCCATGGCCTTCACCATCAACTACCTGTACAAGCAGGAGTATGACGGAGAACTCTGGCTCCGCTTCGAAGACACCAACCCGCGGAAAGTCCAGCCACAATACTACGAGAACTTCCGCAAGGGCATCGCCTGGCTCGGCATCGAAGTGGACCACGAGAAGAACGTCTCCGACGACATGGAGCTCTTCTACGAGAACGGGAGGAAGCTCCTCGAGCTCGGTGACGCCTACGCCTGCTCCTGCGACGAGGCGAAGGTCAAGCGTCTGCGGTTCGATGGGGTCGCCTGCGAGCACAGGTCCAACCAGGTCGAGGAGAACCTCCGCAACTTCGACGACCTCCTGTCGAAGAAGCACAAGGAGGGCTCCTACGTCATCAGGTTCAAGGGGGACATGCAGAGCCCCAACTACTCTCTACGGGACACGAACATATTCAGGGTCGTCGACTACGCTCATCCACTTACTGGAACGAAGTACTCTCTCTGGCCCACCTACGACCTGGCGGTGGCTGTGGAGGACCAGATGTGCGGAATCACCCACGTCCTCAGGAGTTCCGAGTTCAGGAACGAGCTTCAGCAGCTGATCCGCGACGCCCTGAAGTTCAGGCACCTGGAGGTCATCCAGTTCTCGAGGTTCAACTTCAAAGGGGCCCCGGTCGCGAAGAGGCTCCTCAGGCCACTGGTAGAGAAGAAGCTTGTCTCCGGGTGGGACGACCCGAGGATGCCAACTGTGGACGGCCTCAGGAGGCGCGGGATCATCCCCCAGACCATCAGGGAGTTCACCTTGCTGGTTGGGTACACCAAGACCGAGCACGAGTACGACTGGAGCATGCTCATGTCATTGAACCGAAAGCTCCTCGACCCAGTCTCTAAGCGCATCTTCTTCGTCCCCGACCCAGTCAAGCTCACGGTCGAAGACGCGCCGAAGCGCAAGGCGACGATCCCGTTACACCCCCAGCAGGACCTGGGCACGAGGACCATCGATACTGCCGGGGAGTTCTACCTCGCCGCTGGGGACCTGAAGAGCGTGAGCAGGGGGGCCATCTTCAGGTTGATGGACCTCTTCAACGTCGAGCTCGTATCTGCCGGGCCGAACCCGACTGCAAAGTATGCGGGGGACGAATTGATTCAGAACACGCGCAAGTTCCAGTGGGTGACCCCCGACCATTCCGAGGTTGCTGTGACCGTCCCCGACGTGCTGTTCCTTGAGGATGACAAGTTCAACCCAGACAGCCTGAAGGAAGTATCAGGCTACGCGGAGGAATCGGCCGCCAAGCTGAAGGTCGGGGACATCGTACAATTCCCGCGTTTCGGGTTCGCCCGGCTCGATTCGCCCGGGAAGTTCATCCTCAGCGGCTGAGCCCTCTCTTTCGCGAGAGCCCGAGAACAAGCAGCTCATCATTTCTGAGTCTACCTAGGCCGGCGACAGCCGCACACGGGGTTCTACCGGCTCCAACATCATTTTCCATCGCAACGATTTAGGTTCTGGGAACCTGTCGGTCGCTGGCCGCCAAGCCTACCTTCCCCCATCCGCTCTGAGGATTGGAGCCGTCGTCGTCTCGTTCCCTTCATCGCTTCCCTTGAGGGGCCGCACCTGCGGAACCGCGCAGGCCATTATGTTCTTGCTTGCTAGGTCATCCCTATCCCATGTTTTATCGCACACTGGGCAGTACAGCTTCCTGTCCCCCAGCGGTACGACGCGGGAGCCGCAAAGGCAGTGTGAGGACGAACCTCTCGGATTAACGTACCAATCGGGAATGCCTACCCATCTTGCTTTGTAATCTATCTGCCTCTGGGTCTCTCCGAAGACCCAGGAGTTCATCCTCCCCCTGAATGCTGGTCCCTGTCCGTTTCCTTTCCGATACAGCTTCCTTATCCCTTCAGATTCTCCATCTTGATGCCGAGACGGTTCACTCTAGTTCACCTTGTAATTTACAATCGCCTGGGTGACTCCGTTTACCCGCTGCATGGTCCGATCCCTCTCGCGCCTTCCGTACTTGGCGAGGAGCTCCTTGCCTATCCTCCTGTCTCCCCGGGTCTTCTTTGCTATCCTAGCCCTGATTTCCCTGTACCTCTTCTTGATCTCGACCACCTCACCCAGCTCGTCGAACTTGTGCTCGGAGCCATCAGTGGCAGATGCGGTGACATTGCTTTCGTTGATGTCTACGCCGATGTAT
>Ga0209415_10000294_pt1 | contig 89230 bp, 84 predicted proteins | sample PeaSoiSIISIP2007_FD_187696 | JGI IMG/M metagenome (GOLD analysis project Ga0209415, IMG submission 187696) | Peat soil microbial communities from Weissenstadt, Germany - SII-SIP-2007 (SPAdes) (version 2) | ecosystem: Environmental > Terrestrial > Soil > Wetlands > Peat | place: Germany... | reverse complement strand
GGCTCGCCCATGCCCAGAGCTTACCCCGCTTTATTTTTCTGTCAATTGACTTCCTGGGTGGTTTTTTCACAGCTTCGCTTTTTGCAAAGGTGGGAGACTCATGCAGCCCGCGCCGAGATTCTCCATTCGCGCCCCGACTTCATCGTCCCCACCTTTACACAGAACGTAAGGGTGGGCCAACCCCCGCACACCATTGGCCCTCCCGCCCCCTCGCAAAAGACGCAAGGAGCGGGGCACCCGGCAGAAAACCTAGCTGAACGACTTCATTAGTAAACTAGAAATGTGTAACCCGTAATGTTTCCAATCAGCGGGCTGCTTTGCACGCCCGTGTTGGTGGAAGTCGCATCCTGGCCATCGGTGGCGTAGGCGTACAGGATGTGCATACCTTTCTGCAGCGGACGCTTCACTTTGCCTTGGAACCGTCCGGAGCCTTCGTTCTTGGCGGCTAGCCAGCTCCCTTGCCAAGTATCGACTTGGAGCAAAAGTCGCTCAATCTTGGTCGCGTGCGGTTTGAACGTATCTTTTGCTGTGAAGTTGAAAGATGGCCTCACACTGTGGGTGCGGTTATCCTGCAGTGGTTGAATCGTAACCCTAATCGGGACCTTCTGCACTTGCTGCTCGGTGACAACTGCAACGTCATCGGTTCCATAGAAGGCTGCATAGAGCTTACCCGTGATAGAGTTTACTCCCAGAGAGGCGAATCCCTGGGCCTTGAGCGCAAGCGTAATCGCGGTATTGCTGATGCCATCGATGACCGCGACACTGTCGACATTGTTGTTAACATAGATCTTGTTCGCGGCGGGATTCACGCTAATACCCCGGCCTGCGTTGGTGTGCGGAGGGACGATGTTAACGATTTTCTTCGTCGATTCGTCGATTACGGTGACGCTGTTGGAGTTTGACACGTAAACCTTGTTTGTAAGCGAATTGATAGCCACCAAATCGGGGCCGTTCGCATTTGGGTCGGTGATTGTGGTGACCTTGTTTGTGGCTCCGTCGATCACCGTCACGTTCTGGCTGTTCGCGACGTAAATCCTATTAGTCACGGGGTCCACCGCGATGGCATTCAGCCCCTTTGCGTTAGGATCCGTGACCGTGGTGGTGGTGTTCGTGTTCCCATCGATCACCGTCACGTTGTTGCTTTGGTTGTTCGCGACGTAAATCTTGTTTGTGACAGGATTCACGGCTATAGCAATCGGCCACTTTGCATTAGGATCGGTTACAGTGGTGGTGGTGTTCGTGCTTCCGTCGATCACTGTTACATTGCCGGAGTTGTGACCGTCTCCTCCATTATTGGCCACATAGATCGTATCGGTCACAGGGTTCACGGCGATCGCCCAAGGTTTATAAGCGTTAGGGTCGGTTACAGTAGTGGTTGCATTCGTCGCGCCGTCGATCACAGTCACATTGCCGTCGTTCACTCCGAGTATTCCAAGATTTGCTACGTAAATTTTGTTGGTCGGTGGGTTGACGGCAACAGCTTCCGGAAACTGGGCGTTAGGATCGGTCACGGTCGTCGTCGCGTTCGTCGCACCGTCGATCACCGTCACGTTGCCGTAGCTGCCGTATCCGTTATTGGCCACATAGATTTTGTTCGTGGCAGGATTGACTGCTGTCGCTACAGGCCTTTGGGCATTGGGGTCAGTTACGGTCACAAAGCCGTAGGTTCTTCCGTCGATTACCGTGACATTATTGCTGCCGTCGTACAAACCGCCGTTGCCTATGTAGACCCTTCCCGTGGCTGGATCCACTGCGATAGTGTTGGGAGCAACTGCGTTGGGATCGCTGACCGTCGTAATGGCGTTGGTTGCACCATTGATTACGGTAACGTTGTTGCTCCCCGCGTTGGCTACGTAAACCGCGTTACTCATCGGGTCCACCGCAAGGGACAGAGGCTGGTAAGCGTTCGGATCGGTCACTGTAGTTGCAGTGTTCGTGGCCCCGTCGATCACGGTCACATTGCCGTAGCCATTGCCTCCGTTGGTGGTCTGACCGGAATTGGCGACGTAGATTTTGTTGCTGACCGGGTTGACTGCTATTGAGACCGGTCCAACTGCGTTCGGGTCGGTTACGGTCACAATGCTGTTGGTGGCTCCGTCGACCACCGAAATATTGCTGCTGTTCTGATTGGCGACGTAAATCGTGTTCGTTACGGAGTTCACTGCAACAGCAATCGGGTGGTTGGCATTGGGGTCATTGATGGTGGTGATTTCGTTGGTTGCGCCGTCGATTATACTGATGCCGCCGCTGCTGCCGTTGAGATTTGCTACATAAATCTTGTTGGTAACGGGATTCACAGCTAAAGCGACGGGATAGATGTTGTCCGACTTGCCGAGCAATTTATAGGAGTTGGTGGCTCCATCAATCACCATCACGACACCGGGACCATATTGGGTATTGAGATCGAAATTAGTGGTCGCGATGTAGATCTTGTTCGTCCGTGGGTTGACGGCCACGGCACATGGGCTCCCATATATAGCGTTTTGCCCTTCGTACGGACCACGGATTGGCGTAATGGCGTCGGTGTTGCCGTCGATGACGAAAGCCCAAATATTGTCGTAGTTCTCGTACGCATCCTGCGACACATAAATCTTGTTCGTGACGGAATTCACCCCTACAGCGTTGGGGAAGACCTCGTCATCTTGAGTGATCACCACTGTGCGGTTGCTGGCCCCATTGATCCTGGTGGTAGCACCGTGAAATGAGCCGACCACGTAAGCGTCATCCGTCGTGGGATTGACTGCCAAACCCATCGGAGCCCCCGCTATTCCACCTATTGTTGCAGTCACTGTTTGCCCAAGCATCCTGGCAGCGTGGCCAAAAAGGGACATCATTAGCGCTACGCCAACTAGCCAAGAAATCCCGAAGCTTGTGAACTTATCGTTGCGCGTGAAAGCCATGGTTTCCTCCCAAAGGCTTGTAGTCCCGGTTTTGACGATTCGAGACCTGATGAGGACATTCGCAGTGCCAAAGCTAGAGTCCAAAGATTGAGGAGGGAGTTCTTCGACATCCAGCGGCGGCTATTATCCTTCTGTGCATTGCTGGCTGTCAAGAATAAGAAACAAGGGGAAACAAGGGGGAAACAAGGGGGGAAACAAGGGGACAGACGGAACGTTCACCAGATTTTTTTCCGAAAGTTAGGCAACCGAGATTACGGCCGGTGGCCCACTCAAGCCCGGTTTCGGCTTGAGCGGGAGTTTGGAGGGCAAGCAGACCTGTGACCCTCGTCTAAGTACCATCATCACTATAACTTGAATGTCGGTACAAACACGTGATGACGATATGTTCCACGTGGAACACTCCGCGCATTCCGTCTAATGTTCCACGTGGAACACGCGGGCGAGGGCGCCCGCGCCACACCGTCTTATCCCCTGAAATCCGCCACGCCATCCCAGACCAACTGCACCGCAATCGCCAGCAGCAGGAAGCCGAAAATGCGATTGATGGCGCCGGTTGCGCCTGGCCCAAGCCGCTTCACCAGCGGACCTCCGAGGCAGAGAAATAGATAGACGACCACACCGAGCGCCACAATGCCGATCACCATCCCGAAGTAAGTGATCATGCTGCCGGCGTGTGCCGCCAAGCCCATCACCACGCCGATGGAACCCGGTCCGGAGAGCATCGGCATGGCCATCGGGGTCAGCGAAATGTCTTCCTTCGTGCTCGCCTCATTGCTTTCCGCTGCAGTGATGCGGCTGGACCCGGTCACCATACCCCAGGCGGTATTGGCCACGATCAGGCCGCCGGCGATTTTCAGCACGGGCAGCGAGATGCCGAAAAATATGAGCACGAAGCGCCCAAAGAAAAGAAAGACGACCAAAATGGCGAACACGTAGATCGCGGTCTTAAGCGCGGTATGCCTGCGCTCGGCGGGAGGGAAGTCAGAGGTCAGCGTGAAGAACAACGGAACCCCACCTAAAGGATTCACGATGGGGAACAATGCCAGGAAGGTGGCGATTGCCGCCGAGGGCAGGTCTCGCACAAAGTATTGCACCGCGTTGCCGCCTGTCATAGCTAGCGATAGCCCTCCAGCGCTTTAGCCGCGCGATTCAGCGCCGCAGCCAGAGCCGCAACCTGCTGCCGGGTGCGGTCGAGATCGTGTTTGTCGATCGCTTCGTTGACTCCGGGGATGACCACGGCCGCGTAGCCGGTGTATTCTCCCGGAGCATAAATTGCGTGGCGATACCACGGTCGGTTGGGCAGCCCCTCGGGAATCAGCAGGGCGCGCTCTGCATCCCGCAGAGCCTGATTCAACTTACGGGGATCGCCCGGCGAACTCTTCTGCCGTGCCAGAATCTTCGCCCCCGCCTGCTCGAAATGATGCGCGGCCTGTGCAGCGGTGGTGAAGTCGGGTGACTGATTGCTGAACTCTGTCTGGGCCTTCTTCTTTGCAGAATCGACGTAGGCCACGATTTCTTTGCCGTATTCTTCGTAATCGAAGGGCAGCACGTCAGCGTCGGCCATGCGGATGGTTTCAATTCCGAAAACACGCGCCATCTCCTGCTCGTAGACAAAATCAGGATCAGCAAATTTCGTAAACCAGTTGAAGTTATCGAACGCCGAGTGGTAAACGCCATAGGAACCGGTCGAACTCATGTCTGAGGAGGGAACGCCAAGGTGTTGCAGGAATACTGTGTAATCTGATCCGCTGCCCAGATCACCCACAGGGACGTCGGACTTAGATTGCGCAGCCGGGATGCGCTTCATGTCGCCGATGGCTTCCGTCTGCGTCGGGCCGGACTCGGCTCCAGGCTGGTTCGCTTTTTGCCAAGCCTCATAGACTGTCCCGCCTTTCGGGTCGGGCACAGTTTTTGCGACGTCACGCAAGAACTGCTTCAGGCTGGGCACGGACGATGCTCCAAACTTCGGTCCCGAAACCGCAACATCCATATTGAAGTAGGCTACGGCGCTGGCTAGTTCGGTCTCGTGTTGCTCGCCCCATTCGGTGGAACCGAGCAGGCCCTCTTCCTCTCCGTCCCAACTTCCGAAGATCATGGTGCGCTTCGGCTTCCAACCCGACTTCAGCAATTCTCCCAGACCATGCACGGCTTCCAACATAGCCGCCGTGCCGCTGTTGGGATCCACTGCCCCGTACACCCAGGCATCGCGGTGATTGCCCGCGACCACCCATTCGTCGGGCAGTTCACTTCCACGCACCCGGCCGATCACGTCCCAAATGGTGCGGAACTGGTAATCCTGCTTGAGATGCATCCTCACCTTTACCGGCCCGGGTCCCACGTGATAGGTGAAGGGCAGCGCACCCTGCCAATCGCGCGGTGAATCCGGACCGCCCAGATGCTCCAGGATGGGCCACGCGTCAGTGTAGGAGAGTGGAGTGGTGGGAATCTTCGGCATCTGAGCGGATTGTGGCGGCGGTGTGCGGTTGGCGTCGGGAAGTGACGGAAGGGAGGCAATCCCCGGAGTGGTAGGGTCGCCGGCAAACTCGAACATGTAGCCGATCGATCCTCGCTGCACGCCCGTGTCCGGCCGCCAAGGGCCCTGCGGGTACTTATCGCCGCGCCGCCAGCCATCGTCCGCAGGATCGGAGTAGAGGATGAGGCCGGCAGCGCCGTGCTCCTGCGCCACAAATGCTTTCACACCGCGAAAATTCTGACCGTACCGTACCAGAACAATCTTGCCCCGGACGTTCACCTTCAACTGTTCCAGCTTCTTGAAATCTTCCGGAGATCCGTAATTGGCATAGACCACGTCCGCCTCGGCGTCCCCGGATGGGGACATGCTGTTGAACGGCATGATGACCCTGGGATCGTCGGCATAGGAATCACCCTCCACGTGCTCGCGTGTAGGTCCGTGCATCTTCACGCCCGCTGGCGCGGTGATATCCACGCTGATTTCGGCGGGGTAATTTATCCAGGCGCGGTATTCGACGATTTCTGTATCCAGGCCGGACTCGCGGAATTTTTGGGCAACATAATCCGCGGTCGCTTTGTCTTCGGGCGTTCCGGCAACATGCGGGGCCTGGGTGAGGATTCGCAAGTGGTCTTTGGCGAGTTTGGGATCGGGGATCGCGAGGAATTTGGATTCGATCGAATTCTCGGTCCCCGCATCGCGAAAGCCGAAAATCTTCGTCGCCGTGGGCGTCTTTGCGGTATCTTCGGCGTTAAGGTTCGGCTGGTTCCAACTGCCGGCATTGAGCAACAGAACGGACAGACTCAAGAGCGGGAAGATTCTCATCGGCCTCCACTGCGATCCCACGGATCCCAAGCGATGGAATCGCGACACGTACTCGACCATAGTAACCCAGGCTCCGGCAACGCAGGCGCGAGCGTCCCTTGGGTGAGCAACAGCAGCCGCAGCCAAAGGAACGGCAAAAGATTTGCCACAGTTCTTTTGCGGGTCTGCCTCGATCCTTGTCATTCCGAGGAGCGAAGGCGACGAGGAATCTGCAGTTTTTCTTGCGCTGTGAAGAACTACAGATCCCTCGCTGCGCTCGGGATGACAATGGGAGCGGGGGTTTTTCAACGAGGATGGGGGTTGGATCTCCGTTGTAATATGGCGCTGAAAAGTTACATGCGGAAATGACCGGTTCAAGCAGGAACAGCTAAACTTCTTGTATGCCTGTGAAAGATCCCACTCAGCGCTTCTCATCCCGCGTTGACAATTACGTGCGCTACCGCCCGGACTACCCGCTGGAAGTCTTATATCTTCTGAAGAATGAGTGCGGTCTCACTCCTGATTCCGTGATCGCTGATATCGCCTCCGGCACGGGCCTGTTCACCCGCTTACTGCTCGAGAATGGCAACCGGGTCTTTGGCGTGGAGCCCAACGCCGATATGCGCGGGGCGGGGGAGCAATTCCTGGCGCAATACCCGCACTTTACGAGCGTTGCCGGAACGGCTGAGGCGACCACGCTTCCCGATCAAAGTGTCGACCTAGTCACAGCGGCGCAGGCAGCACACTGGTTCGATCGCGGAAAGGCGCGGCGTGAATTCCTGCGCATTCTCAAACCCCAGGGCTGGACCGTGCTCTTGTGGAACGAGCGCCGCACCGACTCGACTCCCTTTCTTCGCGATTACGAGCAACTGCTGCTGAGTTACGGCACCGATTATCAGGAGGTGCGGCACGAGCGCACGACCGCCGAGATTTCTGATTTCTTCGCGCCGGCGCCATTCCAATCGCGCGAATTGGAGATGCGTCAGGAACTCGACTATTCCGCTCTCGAAGGCCGGCTACTGTCTTCTTCCTATACGCCAGGGCCGGATCATCCAACCTATGAATCCATGTTGCGCGAATTGCGCCGGATGTTTGATGCGCACCGAGTCAACGGCCGGGTGGCTTTGGAGTACAACACACTCGTTTATTACGGCCGGTTGGACTAGATTTCACCACAGAGGCACAGAGACACAGAGAAACACGATAGGTTTATTGCGGCTTTCAATTTCTGGAGGGAGTCTTTCGAGGAATACCGAGGTCCCATGCCTGACGAAAAAACATTTCACATGACCCCCGACGAATTCCGCCGTCACGGCCATGCTGTGGTGGACTGGATCGCAGACTATTACCGGCGCATTGAATCTTACCCGGTGCTGTCTCGAGTGGAACCGGGCCAGATTCGGGCATCGCTGCCGGCAAGTCCTCCCGCGACCGGTGAGCCTTTCACAGCGATCCTGGCGGACGTCGAGAAACTGATCGTTCCTGGAATCACGCACTGGCAATCGCCGAATTTTTATGCGTACTTTCCCTCGAACAATTCGGGGGCATCGATTCTTGGTGACTTGCTTTCTTCCGGGCTCGGCGTGCAAGGCATGCTCTGGGCGACCAGCCCGGCGTGCACAGAACTGGAGACGCATGTTCTCGATTGGCTGGTTTCAATGCTGGGCCTACCGCGGAAGTTTCTTTCCACCAATACCGGAGGCGGCGTGATTCAGGACACTGCCTCCAGCGCGTCTCTCTGCGCTTTGCTGGCCGCGCGGGAGCGCGTCACCAATTTCGCCAGCAACAAGCGGGGTTGCGATGGGAAGCTGGTCGTTTACACATCGTCGCAGGCGCATTCTTCGATTGAAAAGGACGTCCAGATCGCGGGACTGGGCCGCGACAACCTTCACCTCATCGACGTGGACGAGAACTTCGCTATGCGCCCCGAGGCGCTGGCGCGACAAATTCAGCAAGATCGTCGCGCTGGTCTGACTCCCTGCTTTGTCTGCGCCACTGTGGGCACGACTTCCTCGAATGCGATCGACCCTCTGCCCGAAATCGGGCGCATCTGCCACGAAAACAATTTATGGTTTCACGTGGACGCCGCTATGTCCGGCACCGCGGCACTTTGTCCCGAGTTCCGCCACATTCATGATGGGGTCGAACTCGCTGACAGCTATACGTTCAATCCGCACAAGTGGATGTTTACCAACTTCGACTGCAACTGCTTCTACGTGGCCGATCGCAAAGCCCTCATTCAGACTCTGAGCATTCTGCCCGAATATTTGCGCAACAAAGCGACGGAATCTGGCGCGGTCTTCGACTATCGGGATTGGCAGATTCCGCTCGGCCGCCGCTTCCGCGCGCTGAAATTGTGGTTTGTGATTCGCCACTATGGAATCGAGGGCCTGCAATATCACGTGCGCCAGCACATCGAACTGGCTCAGCAGTTCGCTGGATGGGTGAAGGACGACAGCCGCTTGGAACTGGCCGCACCAGCGCCCTTAAACCTGGTCTGCTTCCGGCACAAGGGCGGAGATGTTGTGAATCAGGCGCTGATGGATCGTCTGAACCGCAGCGGCGATCTTTACCTGACCCACACTCGCCTGAATGACCGGCTCACGTTGCGGTTTTGCGTCGGCCAGGCGAATACTACGGCACGGCACGTTCAGCGGGCGTGGGCGAGAATTCAAGACGAAGCAGGCAAAGCCGAGACGAACAGAGCAGTACCGTAGAAACCGGGCCGGTTGCAGTCTCAGCTCTGGGCAACGCATCTTATTCGGTCACTTCTCCCCAGCCGCCGCCGACCTGCCCGGCTTGGCCGCAGACTGAATGCCCCGGGCTTTCCGAACGAGGTATTTTCCCGGGCCAGCGAGAAATCGTGCCAGCCTGGCCGCAACGTCCTCCAGCAGAACGCGATCTTCGGCGCCAAAAGCATTTTCCCGATCACTTTCTACATCGAGCACACCCACTTCCCGGCCACCCAGCTTCATGGAAATCAGAATCTTGGTCCGAGTTTCCGGCATTTCCATTCTTCCGGGATGCGAATCGCGGCCGCCATCCAGTAATTGCTGCGGCGCATTCTTTCCGACCGCCAGATAGATTCCCATCCACGTGTAGTGACGGCCCCGGCAGAGCAGTTCGACTACGTCCTGCAGCGGAGAATGATGAAACGAAGGTTTGTTCGCCGCGAGTATGCATTCGAGCTCAGCCAGTAGTTTGCGCGGGGGACGATACCTTTTCAAGATTGCGAATCCTAAACAGATTAATTAAGACGCGGCTAGTCTAGCTGCGCGCAAGGCAAGCGTCAACGTAGCCCTTGGAACGGTAGTGGCTCAGTTGGATAGGGAAGCGACCCAAACGCGCGATTATGGTGTCGCAAAGAACGCGACACATCGCGCGGCTCGCCCAGATCCCTCGCCGCGCAAAGAACGCTTGCTCGGGATGACAAATCAAACTGAGCCACTTCCCTCGGAGCTGGAGGCGATGCCCATTGCCAGGAACGATGCGTTACCGCCGGTCGGTCTTCAACTGTTTCGGTTTGTCTGGCTGGGGCTGAAGAGCGGAGGAATCTGGTCCTAGAGCGCCCGCGTTGGCGGGAGCCGAGGGGTTCACGCCAAAATCCCAGACGTAGGTATTCATGCCGTCCTTGCCCAGCAACTCGACCACGGCGTACTCACCGGGTTCAAGCGCGGTGGCCGGCGTCACTTTGACCCAGCCGCCGGTGAGTTGACGTGACGTGGTCAGCACCAGATTCTGTTCCTGACTGACTTTTCCCAGGGGATTAATCTTGATGTCGCCGACAATCCGTTTACCATTCTTTGAGCGCACCCGAACGATGTGGAAGCGATCCCAGGGTTGCTCCGGCTGCACCGGCTGTACCGGTTGCACTGGTTGCACTGGTTGCTGGGGCTTCTGCTGTTGTGCTACGGCTGCGGCATCCTGGTCCGGCTCGAGGTTGACGTAGATCGAGGGCAGCGTGGCGTGGGCCTGCACTTTGGCATGGAGTCCATCGATCTCGATGGTCTGCTTGCTGCTGGAAATGGGATTGATCGCGGAACGCAGGATGTTGCCTTTGCGATTCCGGTTAAGTTCGCCGCCCTGCTGGTCGAGTGGCACCAGCTGGGGCTGGCTTTGAAAGGTATCGAGCAGCAACATTCCGGCGTCTTCGGGGAGGCGCAAGCCGGGCGCAACCTGCGGGGTTTTGGCCTCTTCGGCACGGCGCTCGGCTTCAATTTCCCGGTCGAGTTCAACGGCTTCCGGCGACGGAACGCCAGCCGCGCGGTCTTTTTCCCATTTGTCGGTGGCCGCCCAATCTACCAGAGAATTGGGTAATTCCTCCCACTCGTCGCGCTCTGCGCTCAGGTAGCGCACACGGTCGCCTTTCACTTCCCACCGAGTGGCTAGTTGATAAGAGCCGTCTTTCAGGATGAGGCGCTTCGCAAGATGCTGGGCGAGGACATGCGGCGCAAGCAGGCCGAGCGTCGCTGCTACAAGCAGGAAACTGGCGTAAGCTCTAATCGCTGCTTTCATGACATTCAATATTATGATGCGGGCCCGTGGCCTAGTGAAGAGGCTAGCGAATGTAGTGTATGCGAATGCCGAGACGGAGCCCCTTCCACGATCGATCGGCGGTGTAGACAGCTGCTCCAAGCGCGATTCCTAATGCCAGGCAAGCCCGGTCTCCTAAGGACAATCCGAATGCGCTGGTTTCGGCAACCAGATTGCCAGCAATCCTGGCTTGTTCCCTGGTAAATTCAGCCGCCTCGCGAATTGGGCTGAGAATGTGCTCCCACGCCTCATCGGGGGCCGCTCCTTCGCGTACTAGCTTGCTCTGGACCTCCGCGAGATTGACGGTGCTAACTACCGCCGCATCGAGAAGTTGCGGAGTCAGCTTCTTACCGCCGGGCTCATTTGTCAGAACCGCGAGCAGGGCGGAAGCATCCAGCACGATGCTACTCACGCTTGGCGGCCTCCCGTCGTTCCGCGATCAACTCATCCACCAGCGACCTGCCCGGCTTTACATACCGCCGCACGAATCGTTGCGCCCGCTGGATACGCTGCTTCAGAGTCGAGATGCGGAGTTCATCGTCCTCGATCCGCAGCACTACTTCGTCGCCTGCGTCGATCCCGAGCGCCTTGCGAAACGACGCCGGAATCACGATCCTTCCGTTTTCATTGACGCGCATTCGGGTTCCCTGTTTCAGTGTCATTAGCTCCTATGTATGACAGTATTATACCAAAATGACATTTCTGTTGGAAATGACATTTTCGATTCGACCAGCAGGGGTGCCCAGCTCCTTGCCGCTTTTGCAAGGGGCGGGAGAGGTCGACCAGTCAGGCCGGTGTCGATGGCAATTGGGGTCGAAAAATGCAGCTTCCCGGCTGCCTCGGGTGTTTTAGTCCCCAAGGCACGGGACAAGCTCAGTTGGCGATGACGAAAGGTTCTGTGACAGCTGAACACCCCCGCCCAAGCAAAGCTTGAGTGGGGCGCCCTGAAGAGTGGTTTAGTGGTCTAGGTTGGGCCAGTCCCCATCCTTCACCAGCCGCTCGGTATCCGTACCGGCATGACTGGCGATTTGGGATAACTGCGCTTCCTCCTCGGGGTTGAAATGGACTTCCATGCCTGCAGTGTAGGAGGGCGAGTCTATGCCGTCAACGGTCCGGTGGCCCAGAGCCTGCCCTGAGCGAAGCCGAAGGGTTCCCGCCCGGTTCTTTGGGGCGGTAACCTGGGGAGCCGCGTCGGTATGTGTTGACCCAGGTTAGCGTCAAGAACCGACGCGAACCTGGGGCACCAGGCCGGGCCGCCCGCCGACCAGACCAACCGGTTACAGTAGCGCTGACGCACAGGTTAACCTATACTTTTTCCAGTCCCAGTCGGACTGGCGCCAATGCTGACGAGATTACAAGTTTCCGGCTTCAAGAACCTGGTGGACGTCGATGTTCGTTTCGGCCCATTTACTTGTATAGCCGGTGCGAACGGGGTTGGCAAATCAAATCTATTTGACGCCATTGCGTTTCTAAGTGCACTTGCGGAAGAACCGCTCATCGACGCTGCCTTGCGCGTGCGAGATGAGGGTGGTCGCAGTGGCGATGTGCGGAGCCTTTTTCACCGGGTCGGCGGTACTTATTCCGAAGAAATGTCTTTCCAGGCAGAGATGGTCGTTCCCAAGAACGGATACGACGACTTAGGCCAGCCTGCCGAGGCGACTATAACCTTTCTCAAATACTTCCTCGTGCTGCGATATCGCCCGAACGAGGGACAACGTGCCGTTGGCGGACTAGAAATTCTAAAGGAAGAACTCACGCACATAAAACGAGGCGATGCCAGTAAACATTTGTCTTTTTCCCCTTCGACTACGTGGAAGAAATCTGTAATTACCGGCGTTCGAGGCGCGCCGTTCATATCGACGGAATCAGACCGTGGAAACACCGTCATCAAGATTCATCAGGACGGAAAAGCCGGTAGAGCGCGAATGCTTTCTGCGATCAATCTTCCCCGAACGGCAATATCGGCGACAAATGCTGCTGAGACACCCACTGCGACCCTTGCCAGACGCGAGATGCAATCCTGGAAACTCCTCCAACTGGAACCTAGCTCATTGCGGGCGCCTGATCCATTTACGGCTCCGACGAAGCTGGGCAGCGACGGGTCCCATCTCGCCGCAACCCTCTATCGCATGGGGCGTGCCACCGCCTCGGGTGACAAGGCTGCGGACAGCTCAACGAACAACCCTACCTATGCCAAGGTTGCGAATCGACTCTCGGAGTTGCTCGAGGATGTTCGCAGTTTGAACATTAGTCGGGATGAAAATCGCGAACTGCTCACTCTTTTTGTGGAAGGTCGTGACGGAACTGCCCACCCTGCGCGTGCCTTGTCTGATGGAACGCTTCGGTTTCTTGCGCTGGCTGTCTTGGAGCTCGATTCGGAAGCGCAAGGTGTACTTTGCCTTGAGGAACCGGAGAACGGCATCCATCCCAAGAGAATTCCCGCTATTCTGAATCTGCTTCAGGATATTGCCGTTGACGTTGAGGATGCTGTAGGGCCGGACAATCCGCTGCGACAAGTGATAGTCAACACGCACTCTCCTGCAGTCGTGGCACAGGTTCCAGATGGTAGCCTCCTCATCGCTGAACTTACAGAACTTGTCACAGATGGCAAGCAGTGCACTGCATTGTCCTTCGCGTGTTTGCCAAGAACTTGGCGAGCGAATATTCCTGGCGCGACAATCGTCCGGCCTGGGCGGGTCCTAGAATACTTGGCCCCGATAACGTCAAGCGACGATTGGCGATATCAACAGCCGCTGAGCCCGGGACGACGTGTGATTGACCGCGACGACATGCAACTGGATCTGTCCTTACAGTGAGTGACTTACGGTATACGCTGGTGGGCGACGGTAGTTCCGATCAAGCCCTGCTTCCTGTCATCAACTGGAGTCTTAGAAAACACGGAGTGACGTTGCCGGTAAACCCGGCGTGGGCGGACCTGAGCATGTTGCGGCACCGTCCTAACGGCTTAGAGGAAAGGATTCGCTCAGCGCTGGAACTGTATCCCTGTGATTTGTTATTCGTTCACCGGGACTGCGAAACCCAGAGCGTCGCCCATCGACAAGACGAAATCAGAGAGGCGCTGGCGGAGGTCTTCCCGACTGAAGCAGAGCGAATCCCCGCGGTTTGCGTCGTGCCGCGCAGAATGACGGAAGCGTGGCTCCTAATCTCCGAGCGGGTGATCCGAATCGCTTCGGGTAATCCGAACGGCCATGTCGCTCTCGCAATGCCTGATCGGAATAGGTTGGAAGAATTGCCCGATCCGAAAGGGGTGTTGTTTGCCCTGCTTCGGGAGGCATCTGAGTTGAGAGATCGACGACTGCGAAGTTTGCGCGTCCACAGCCTCGTGCATCGTATCGTCTACCTCCTCGACGATTTTTCGCCGCTGAGCGCTCTCCCCGCATTCGCCGCCTTCGAGGCACAATTGGAAGAAGCGCTGGGTGAAATGCATGTCGAAGCGCCAGAGATTCCGCCAGATTAATGAGGCCCGCGGTAAAGTTGCTACTGCACTCGCCACCGCGGACACTTCGCCGTGGGGCTTGCGCGTGGGTATTACGATGATTTCCACCTATGAGTTTTCCGTGTGGGTGGAGAATTGCATAGGTGGCCACCTGCGTGGTTAGCGCGGGCTCTTGGCGCGACCCATTCTATGCTTCGCTTTCATCAGCCACCACGCTCCCGGTACCACTCAATAAAACTACCTAGCCACGCTCCCCCATTTCTGGCATAATTACTCGTGCACCCCAACCTGCACAAAATCCCAAAACAATCTAGGGTGAGGAATCGATGTCGGCAAAGTACATCTTTGTAACGGGCGGTGTTGTGTCTTCGTTGGGCAAGGGGCTGGCGGCGGCCTCGATTGGCTGCCTGCTGGAGAGCCGTGGGCTGAAAGTCAACCTGATTAAGCTCGATCCATATCTCAACGTCGATCCGGGCACCATGTCGCCCTTCCAGCACGGCGAGGTTTTCGTTACCGACGACGGCGCCGAAACCGATCTCGACCTCGGCCACTACGAGCGCTTCACTCACGCCAAACTTTCTCGCGACAACAACTGGACCACCGGCCGGATTTACGAGCAGATCATCGCCAAGGAGCGCCGTGGCGATTATCTCGGCAAGACCGTGCAGGTCATTCCCCACGTCACCAACGAGATCAAGGCCGCCATGAAGAAGGTGGCGCAGGATGTGGACGTGTGCATCGTGGAGATCGGCGGCACCGTCGGCGACATCGAATCGCTGCCGTTTATGGAGGCCATCCGCCAGATGCGCCAGGAACTAGGTCGCGAGCATACGCTGTTCATGCACGTCACGCTGGTGCCGTTCATCGCGGCGGCCCAGGAACTCAAGACCAAGCCGACCCAGCACTCGGTGAAAGAACTGCTGAGCATCGGAATCCAGCCCGACATCCTGCTTTGCCGCACCGACCGCTTCCTCTCGAAGGAGATCAAGTCGAAGATCGCCTTGTTCTGTAACGTCGAGGAAGAGGCGGTCATCACGGCAAAAGATGTTGCTTCCATCTATGAAGTGCCGCTCGTGTTCTCGCGTGAAGGTGTGGACACTCTCGCCCTGCGCTACCTGCGGGTGGAGGCGAAGGAGCGCGATCTCAGCAAATGGGAGGACATTGTCCATCGGGTTTACAACCCCAAGGCCGAGGTGACGATTGGGATTGTCGGCAAGTATGTGGAGTACGAAGATTCCTACAAGTCGCTGAAGGAGGCGCTGGTTCACGGCGCGCTGGCGCACAACCTGAAGCTGAATCTGAATTGGGTGGAAGCCGAGGGGCTGGAGACCGGGGATCACACCTACGAAGAACAGCTTCAAGACTACGACGGCCTTCTGGTTCCCGGCGGTTTTGGCAAGCGTGGGATCGAGGGCATGTTGATCGCCATTCGTTACGCGCGCGAGAAGAAGATCCCGTTTTTCGGCATTTGCCTGGGTATGCAGGTCGCATGTATCGAATACGCCCGCAATGTGTGCGGGTTGACGGATGCTAATTCCAGCGAGTTTGATCCCGCGACCCCGCACCGGGTGATCTACAAACTGCGCGAACTGCGCGGCGTAGAGGAGTTAGGTGGCACCATGCGGCTGGGGGCCTGGACCTGCAAGATCGAGCCAGGAACTCTGGCGCATAGGATTTATGGCCAGCTCGAGATCAGCGAGCGGCACCGGCATCGCTATGAGTTCAACCGGGAATACGAAGAAACGCTCACCGCAGGCGGACTGCGCATTTCCGGCTCCACTCCAGACGGGACTTACGTCGAGATGGTAGAGATTACGGATCACCCGCATTTCATCGGATGCCAGTTCCATCCTGAATTCAAGTCCAAGCCGCTGGAGCCGCATCCCATGTTCAAGTCGTTCGTCGGAGCTTCCTACCAGCATGGCTTGAAGCGGCGGGCGGAAAAAGCTGCTGCCGAGGTCGAGATGTTCCATCGGCCACAAAAAGTGAACAGCCGGTAACGGATACAATAATCACGAGGGACACAAAGGATCACGAAGGATTCTCTTTGTGAACCTTCGTGCCCTTGGTGGTTGAGAATGACAATTTCCTTCCAAGTCGAAGGTGTCCGGATCGGCTCCGGTAACTTGTTCCTCATAGCCGGCCCCTGCGTGATCGAGAGTGAAGACCATGCCATCCGCATGGCCGAAATCATCAAGGGTGTGACCCGGTCGTTGAATTTCCCGTTCATCTTCAAGGCCTCTTACGACAAGGCAAACCGCACGTCCATTCGTAGTTTTCGCGGGCCGGGGCTGGCGGAAGGGCTGCGCATTCTGAAAAAAGTGAAAGCGGAAGTGCACGTGCCCGTACTCACCGATGTGCACGAAACCGCTGACGTGCCGAAGGTCGCAGAAGTAGCGGACGTCCTGCAGATTCCGGCTTTCCTTTGCCGCCAGACCGACCTGGTAGTCGCCGCAGCCATGAGTGACCGCGTGGTGAACATCAAGAAGGGTCAATTTGTTTCACCCTGGGACATGAAGCACGCGGTGGACAAATGCCGCACCGCCGGCAATGACAAAGTGTTTCTTACCGAACGTGGATCGAGCTTCGGATACAACAATCTGGTTGTGGACATGCGCTCGCTCGCCATCATGCGGAAGTTCGCGCCGGTGGTTTTCGACGCAACTCATTCGGTGCAGTTGCCCTCAGCCTCCCATGGCGACGAAGATGAGCCGGCGGCGAGCGGCGGGCAGCCAGAGTTTATTCCCGTGCTGGCACGCGCGGCGGCGGCGGCGGGGGTGGACGGCATTTTCATGGAAGTCCACGACAATCCCAAAGAAGCCCGGTCGGACGGGGCGAATGCGCTGGAATCCACCAAGCTGCGCGGCGTGCTGAAGGAATTGCTGGCGCTGCAAAAGGCGTTAGCCGACGCGCCTTTGACGCCGTGAGATTGAGCCTGCCATGCATATTCTCGCCACCATCGTCGGGATCGTCATCATTCTCGCCGTGCTGTTGGACGCGTTTGAAACCGTCGTCCTGCCGCGCCGGGTGCGACGGCATTTTCGCATTACAACTTGGTTTTACCGCTACACGTGGATTCCGTGGCGGAAAATTACAAGCCACATCAAATCGCCCAGCCAGCGCGAGAACTTTCTGGGCTACTTCGGGCCGTTGTCGCTGCTTTTTCTGCTGGCTTTGTGGGCTGGTGGTTTGATCTTCGGCTTCTCGCTGCTGCAATTCGGCGCCGGAGAGCATGTCCAGCTCAGCAACGAGCCCATCACCTTCGGCCGGCTCGTCTATCATAGCGGCGAGACTTTTTTTACCCTGGGATATGGCGACATTGTTCCGAACTCAGGAATCGCTCGCGCACTCGCGGTGCTGGAAGCTGGCATGGGCTTTGGTTTCCTGGGAGTGGTGATCGGATACCTGCCCACGATTTATTCATCTTTTTCCCGGCGCGAGATCGTGATCTCCTTGTTGGACGCGCGTGCCGGATCACCGCCCACTGCCGCGGAGTTGCTGACCCGCTTTGGAAACTGTCCGCAAGCCGCGCTGGACAACATTTTTCGCGACTGGGAACGATGGGCGGCGGAGGTGCTGGAGAGCCATCTCTCCTACCCGCCACTCAGCTTCTTCCGCTCACAACACAATAACCAGTCGTGGCTGGGAGCGCTCACCATGATTCTCGACGCCACCGCGCTCGTCTATGCGGGAATTGATGGCATTCGGAACGAGCAGGCGAAGCTGACCTTCGCCATGGCGCGCCATGCGATGGTGGATCTGGCGCAGGTGGTGAACGCACGCTATGATCCGGCCGCGGCCGGGCGGCTCAGTCCAGAAGAATTGGTCAGGCTTCGACAAGTGCTCTCGGACCATGGCGTGCATTTTTCCGAGAGCTCGGAGGCAGAGGAGAAGCTCACATATTTGCGTTCCCTTTACGAACCGTATGCGATCTCCATCGCGCGTAATTTGTTCGTCACTTTGCCGCCGTGGATTCATCCCGAGAAGAAAAAAGATAATTGGGAAGCCGGACCCTGGGACCGCGCTATCCAGGCCCGCAGCCTCGCCGGACTGGGGCGGAGCGCCGAACGCCGGCAGCGTGCGGACGATCACTTCTAAAGCCACTCTCGTAGAGACGTAGGTTGCTATTTCTGCAGTGTCGTTCGGAGCAAGACCAGCAAGCTGCGTCTCTACGGAAGCGGCGTGTTAACATCCTCTTCTTCCATGAAAAACGTTGGCGAAAGTGTGGTGCGGATTGAGGCGGAGGCGCTGCGCGCGCTGGCCGACCGCATCGCGGGGACCATGGCGGGTGCTTTCAATCGTGCCGTGGAGTTGATCTACGGTTGCACCGGCCGAGTTGTGGTCACCGGCATGGGCAAGAGTGGCATTATCGCTCGCAAGATCGCAGCCACTCTGAGTTCCACCGGCACTCCCGCGCTGTTCATGCATCCCGTCGAAGCCGTGCACGGGGACCTGGGCATGGTGGTTCGAGGAGACGTGGTCCTGGCCCTTTCAGCCAGCGGCGAGACTGAGGAAATTCTGCGCCTGCTGGCCACGCTCAAGAGATTGCGCATCCTGTTGATTGCGATGACCTGCGATGAAATGTACAAGGCGCCTCAGGGGCTAAAGCCTTCTTCAAAGAAGACAGCTTACAGCTCGGCTGAAGCCGTGCCCTTCCACAACGCCGCCGGCAGACACGCTAAGACCCGCGCGGGCAGAAGTGCCCGCGCCACGCCAGCAAAGCTCTCCACCCTGGCGGCGGCGGCCGACGTCGCCTTGGATTGCTCGGTGGCCAAGGAAGCATGTTCTCTGGGACTGGCGCCCACGGCTTCTACCACTGCTATGCTCGCGCTGGGTGACGCTCTCGCGATGTCGCTGGCCGAGAAGCGTGGCTTCAAGGAGGAAGATTTCGCTAACCTGCATCCCGGAGGCAAGCTGGGCAAGCGTCTGGCCCGGGTGGAATCTCTGATGCACAGTGGCGATGCCGTACCGCGCGTGGCGCCAAAGACAAAGATGCCGGACGTGATCTATGAAATGTCGCGCAAGAAGCTGGGCATAACGACTGTGGTCCAAGACGAGAAGCTGGTCGGAGTGATCAGCGACGGTGATCTCCGGCGGCTGTTGGAACGTCGCGGTAAAGATGCCCTCGATCTCACCGCCGCCGAGTGTATGACCAGGAATCCAAGGACGATCTCCGGGCAGGAGTTCGCCACGACTGCTCTGGCTGTAATGGAAGAGAACAAGATTACGTCGCTGGCAGTTGTTGACGAGAAGGGCAGACTCGAAGGCATCGTCCACCTGCACGATCTGTGGGGAACGGAGATGATGTAGGAATTGAATCATTGAGAGATTGAATCATTGAGTCATTGGAAATCGCTATGAATGCGCTGGATAAAGCCGATGCCTTGAAGGAACGGACGAAACAATTTGCCATCCGGATTGTGGCCGTTTCGAGATCGTTGCCGCGCTCTCGAGAGGCGGATGTTATTGGCAAGCAGCTATTGCGATCCGGGACCGCGGTGGCGGCGAACTATCGCGCGGTTTGCCGGGCGCGATCGAAAGCCGAGTTCATCTCGAAGATGGGCATCGTAGTTGAAGAAGCTGATGAGACGGTATTCTGGCTGGAACTTCTGGGCGACACCGGGCTTGCCCGTGCGGCCAAGCTAGGACTCTTGCTGAAAGAAGCCAACGAATTGGTAGCAATTTGCGCCGCGTCGCTTCGTACCGCGAAGTACAATAACTCACCGCCTGATTTTCAATGAGTCAATGATTCAATCTCTCAATGAGTAAATCCCATGTATCATTACGATCCCAATACGGCGCTCGAAGAACTGACTGAAGACGCAACCCTTCCCAACCCGGTGCATGTGCGCGACATGATGCTGCGCAAGCAACTCTCCGCGGACAAATCGCTGGAACTGAACCGTTTATTTCTCGAATATCAGAAATTCTTCGGCGAAACGCAAAAGCTGGGGAAAGAGATTCTAAAGCACTTGGCGACAAAGTAGTGCGCGTAAACGTTGCTCTGGCTGTACAGTCGCCATTCCCGCTGCGATCGCTTTGGGCGACTTCAAGAGCATGGGAGCGGTGGGCTTCGACATCGCCAACTTCGCCAGCAAGTCAGCCTCGGTCGATCCTCACATCCCAGGGTTACGACAGGTGCACTCCGACACTTTTCGCAGAGAACGGGAAAGGCGGGCCGCCCGCTTCGGCAGGCTGTCGGCAAACAGCGTATACTTAGATTGCTTAACCTCGAAGACACATCGCCAGAGTATCTTGCGCCTTCGCGATTGAGAGATCGAGAGGCGTCTCCGTGTATCGGCCAGTGTTCCCTAACATTTACTATGTGTGCCGACAGGGCACGGCTGCAACCCAGAGACGTGCATTCGACGAGATTCGTGACGCTCAGGTGGATCCGAGAAATTGCGGCCGCCGAGCCGTTCATCAACCAGCCTGAATGACAGGAGTGAATCATGTCCGGAATCAATGGGGATAAATCCAGATTTCACCGGGAGCGCAAGCAGAAGATCGCGCGGCGGAAGCGTAATCGCGAATTGCTGAAGAGTCTGGCAGAGCAAGGCAGAGCGGTTCCTGGTTCATCCGCTTCAAAGCCCAAGCCGGTGTCCGCATGACTACGTCTATTCTTGCGTCACCGCTTTCCACACCCGTGCCGGGCATGCTCAAGAAAAAACGAGTTCTTCTGGTGGACACATCGCCAGCGAAACGCGATATGCGTGCCGAGATCATGCGAAAACTCGGTATGGAGGTCGATTGTGCCGCCGATATCAGCGAAGCGCGTTCCTGGTGGCGGTCTGACTTGTACAACCTGGTGATCATCAGCGCGGAAAGTGAACTGGGCCGGGACAAGTTTTGTGAAGATGTCCGCGGCGCCACCCCACCCCAGCAACTCGCCTTTCTGGTAGGCAAACCTGAGTACCTTGCCGATTCGCCGAATGCGGACGGAGCGGTTTCACTCGAGAAGGACGACCAAGCCCCTTTCGGGGACGTGAGTGCAACGCTTTCGGCCGATGCTTCTGGAGGTCTGCCTCAGCGCTGGGGAATCCTGGAAGCCTGCCGGCGAATCTCCGCCGTCCGATCCGCAGCGAACGCTCGCTCGAAAGCAATACAGGAGACCCCCGCGCCACCACGGGATTGTGAAGTCCGGCTGTCCAAGCGAACAACCGAGTCTCGGACCCTAGATGAGTTACTAAGAGAGGAAATGCAATGAAGAACCTTTACGTTGGCAATCTACCCCACAGTACCACTGAGGCGGAACTGCGCACCGCATTCGAGGCACATGGCACGGTCGACAAAGTCAGCATCGTAACTGACCGGGAGACCGGCCGCGCGCGAGGTTTCGCATTTGTGGAAATGACCGATGCCGCTGAAGCCGACAAAGCCATTGCCGCATTGAACGGAACTGAATTGGGGGGACGCACGTTGACGATCAACGAAGCCAAGCCCAAGACCGACCGGCCAAGGAGCGGCGGACAACGCTTTGGCGGCGGTGGCGGCGGACGTGGACGCGATGATTATAAGGGTCACGCGCGCCAGCCCCGCGAGCCGCGCTGGTAACTTTCCAATTACCCTCAAATCCGGGCCGGATGCACATTGCCGGTCAGCGATACGAACAGAACGAACATATTGGGAGACTGCGCATGCCACGAGGCCGATCAACGTTTACCAAGCGTCAGAAGGAACAAACGCGCCAACAGAGACAACGGGAAAAAGCAGAGCGCAGGACACAGCGCAAACAGGAGAAGCCGGAAGCCAGCGTGGACGAGATGCGCGAGTTGCGTGAACACGCGGAGGAACAGGCAGCTCTGTTTCGCGTCGGCTCCGACGAACCGGATTCTGTCGAACCATCCACACCGCAAGGCAGCAAGGAAATTGGTCAGCAAACGCCGGCTGGGACGCTTCGGAACTAGTGTTCTAGCTGAACCGGAACTGACGGGCCAAAGCTACTGAGATCAGGATGCGCTCCCCGGCGGGCACCTCTGTGCTTTTTACGCCACTTCTTTCCATCGCACGCTGGTGGTATCGTTGCCTTATACCTACTCTTGGGATGAAAGTCTTTGCCGCGTAATGGTCCCGAACTTGTCGGTTTCTTATTGCTCACGGGTTTTCTGGCTGCACCCGGGGCGGCACAGTCAAGCCCGCAACTTCTGGCCAGCACGGAACCGCCGCAAACGGTCATAGCGATTGTCCGCGCTGTACAGGTTTTCCCGGGACCGGACGGGCCAGCGGTAGAAATCCTCTCCAGTCGTCCAATTGTGCCTGCCATAAGCAAATTGGAGAATCCGCCGCGCCTGGCGATTGATCTCCCCAATGCGCGCCTGGCTTCGAATAAGAGACGAATCGACTTTCGCAGTGAGCAGATCAGCGGAGTCCGGGTGGACCAGTATCAGAAGATCCCCCCGATTACCCGCGTGGTCGTGGATCTGATCAAGCCCAGCGGGTATACCTGGGACGCCGCCGGCAATCGCCTGATGATTCGACTGCGCCCGCTGGACGATGCTGCTGCGAAGCCGCCTTCGGTCCCCACATTTGTGCAAGGCGTCCAGCCCGCTGCCGTTCCCGTGAGTCCGGGTTCATCGGGCGCGGTGGTCTTGGCGGGCAGCCGTGTAGCCACAGGATCCTCGGTGACGGCAGGATCGGATACCGCCATCCTGCGTCTGGGACGAGGAGGCGAGGTGCGCGTCTGTCCGGGAACGACGGTCTCGGTGACTTCGTCGCAAAGCGGCCGCGCCCTCATGTTGGGTATGAGTACCGGAGCCTTGGAAGCGCACTACAATCTGGACGCTTCGGCGGACTCCATCCTGACGCCGGACTTTCGTATCCTGCTGGCGGGCCCCGGCGAGTTCCATTACGCAGTCAGCGCCGATTCGCGCGGCAACACTTGCATTCGTGCACTGCCCGGCAATACCGCCTCGGTCATCGTTTCGGAACTGCTGGGAGACGGCACGTATCAGGTGAAGCCGAGCGAGCAAATCGTCTTTCATTCCGGACGGCTGAACCTGCTGGACACGGCTGTCCCGGCAAGTTGCGGTTGCCCTGCTCCTGCAGTGCCCGTGATGCGGACTTCCGTGGCGACGGGGGGCACAGTGCCGGAAGCGAAGTTGCCTGCGAGCATACCTTTAGCAGGTCCCGGGGACGAAGTGAAGCCACTACCGTCAGCGGCGCCGGCTGCCAGGCCGCCGTCTAACGCTCCAACGTCCGGCGCCTCGGTTCCCGCGCAGGTTGCGCTGTCTGTGGCTTCACCCGAGACCGCTGCGCTGCCGCCGTCTAAACCGAACGATGTTCACGTGCAGGTGGAAGCGCCCTTCGTCTTTCGGGCTCAAGATCTGCGTATCAATGACCCACCGCCTGCTCCGACTCGCGAAGCCGAGCGTCTGCCGGTGCTTCTGCGGGCGAACGCACGTCCAGCGTCTTTCCAGATTGCGGTTCTTCCGCCGCCGGCGCGGCCGCAACATCACGGCTTCTTCGGAAAAATGAAGAGCGTCCTTGTAGCGATATTCGGTTGATGGTGAATTCGCACCCGGAATGCCCTCCGTGGTTTGCGGTCAGGTATTTTGCCTATGAGTCGTGTCCCGCAACCTCGCTGCATCAGGTCGGAGCTGTCACCTGAGCAAAGCGAAGAAGCTATGCATTACGAGCTAAATCTCTTCCCGGCCTGAATGCCGGTCAGGTGACATTCCAGAAATCGGCACGAAGTATACGAGCCGGGGCCGGCTCACCTGTTCCGTATACCCTTGGTGAGCGGACTGACTCGATCGCGGAGTTCTTCCGCCAGTTCCGCGCCACGTTCCAGAACTTCCTCGGTGGCTTCTTTGGCGTCTTCTTTCCAATCGTCCAACGTCTCGCGCGCATCCTCGTAGCGGCGGCGCAGCTCTTTCCGCATCTGCTTGCCGGGCTTGGGGGCAAACAGCAATCCAATCAGCGCGCCCGCTCCCAACCCAATCAGCAGAAAAATAACGGCGGTTCCTACCTGTCCCGCCGCCGACGCCTCATATTTTCCTTCGCGCATAAAAGCACCTCACTCGGAATGAATTCTTGCAGCTTGGATTCGCCCCTTCCATTTTAGCTGTCTGACGGCGTCGTGCCGGACGCAATTTTCGCTGGCCGGCTCCCCTATTTCCCATATTCGCTCAAGTCCTGTAAAATAAGGACTTTGAGTCCTGTGTCTGGCGGAAAATGTGGCCTGCCCGCGTCCGCCGGCTACCCGCAATTAAAGGAGATTTTTCGAGCAATGGCTATTCCCGCCACCCAGCTACGTCCCGGAATGATTATCAAACACAACAATGATCTGCATTCGGTTTTCAGCGTGGAGCATCGCACCCCGGGCAATCTGCGTGCCTTCATTCAGGCCAAACTGCGCAACCTGCGCACCGGCGCAATGTTCGAGCATCGCTTCCGTTCTCCCGATCCTATCGAAAAGATCAACGTGGACGAGCAGGAAATGGAGTTCTTGTACGCCGACGGCGACAGCTACTACTTCATGGACACTACCAACTTCGAGCAGACTCATCTCACCAAGGAAATTCTGGGCGATGCCGTCGATTACCTTACCGCGAACTTGCAGATCAAAGTGGAATTTTTCGACGGCAAGGCAGTCGGAATTGAACTGCCGCAAACCGTGGAGTTGACGGTGGTCGAGACTGAGCCAGGACTGAAGAGCGCGACCGCTTCCAGCGTCACCAAGGCCGCGAAGACGGAAACCGGGCTCGTGGTGCAGGTGCCGCCCTTCATCAACGAAGGCGAAAGAATTCGTGTGGACACCGCCGAAGGCGTGTATCTGTCGCGAGCATAGAGAATGCGTTCTTGTCACTCTGAAGTGATGCGATTCGCTGGCGAATCGCATGGCGGAGTCGAAGCATCCCTACAGTGTCGGGCTGGCGTCGTAGGCCTGAAGGCGTTCTTTCTGGAGCCCATGGTGGGAATTCCCTGTAGGGATTTGTCGCAGGTGTTTCGCAATAGGGATCCTTCGACTCCGTAGCTGCTTCGCTTCGCGAAGCGGCGACTACGCTCAGGATGACGATTGTATAGTGGGAAAATGGCCACAACTGAAAAGGCAATCGAAGCTCGCCGCTTTGTGGTCCGCGGCCGGGTCCAGGGCGTGGGGTTTCGCTGGTTCGTCGAGCGTGAGGCGCATATCCTGGGCATTGCGGGATGGGTGCGCAACAATTCCGATAGCAGCGTGGAAGTGATGGCCATGGGTACCCGCGATCAACTCGCCGGATTGCGGTCGCGGCTGCGGGATGGTCCGCGTGCCGCCCGCGTGGATGATGTGGAGGAATTCGAAACCAGGCCGGTCGCCGGCCTTAGTACTTTTCGCATTGAAGGAGCCTGGTAAATGTCAACGAACGTAGCTCCCATTAAGCCGCGCCTGAACTGTGAGCCGCTGAAAAAGCTCATCCGCGAGGTTCCCGACTTCCCGAAAAAAGGGATTTTGTTTTACGACATCACGACCCTGCTGAAAGACAAGCGCGGGTTCGCCATGCTGATCGACGCGCTTGCGGAACAGTATCTCGACCGGAAAGTCGATCTGGTGCTGGGGATGGAGGCAAGGGGTTTCATCTTTGCTCCGGCGCTGGCCTATCGTCTCAACGCCGGTTTTGTCCCCGTGCGCAAACCCGGCAAACTTCCTGCTGAAACCACCCGCTACGACTATGTCCTGGAATATGGAACGAATACGCTGGAAGTTCACCGGGACGCGATCCAGCCAGGACAGCGGGTCATTATCGTGGACGACCTCCTGGCGACAGGCGGAACCGCGCAAGCTACCACTAAACTGGCGACTACATTAGGCGCAGAGATTGCCGGGCTAGGGTTCGTCGTAGAACTCGACTTCCTGAAGGGACGCGACAAGCTCAAGGAATACGACGTCTTCTCGCTACTGCACTACGAGAAGTAGGAACTACTCTGCGTCCTTCGTGTTTTGCCGATTGGCGATCTTACCTCAAGAGATGCGAGAGCGCGATTCCTACCAGGGTCCAGCCGCCCGCACTGACCAGCAGCGCTATCGCAAGTCCCAGAGCCCTGCCCCAAATCCGACGCACTTGCGTCGGCCTGAGTCGTTCCACGGCCGGAGCGTATTCGGAGATGAAAACGTCCCGCCAGCGGTCGGCTCGGCGCATTCGCGAAATGCTCATGGGTCTTGGAAGTTCCCAGTTCATGCTCATACCATGTGAGATGCCGGGTTTCCACAATAGTTACCCTTCAGTCGTAATGGCTTTGTAAAACCTACGTGACAATTCCTGTGCTGTGAGCGGTTTTCGGGGACCGTCAATACGGCTTCAGCGTGGTATTTTGTCAGCGTCGGCCACCGCCAGTTGACCCGCCTTCGGCAGATAGCTTTTGCGCCGGAACCAGTCCTCCATCGCTTCTTTCAACTGATCGATGGGGACGTTCGTCCCAATTTCCATCAGGCCATCCGCTACGGGCAGGGTGTCGTCAAAGAGACTGGCGTTGGTAAAGTTCCGCATGGAGAAGCTGTCCAGCCATTTCAGCGGGCAGGGATGACGCTGGCCGTTTTCTTCGTACTCCACGCGGATCTTGCGGGCGAACATGGATCTGATTTAACCACAGAGGACACGGAGAACGCAGAGGAACGACCGTCGCTTCGCGGCCGAGGGGCGTTGCGCAGTTACTACTGCACGGGTGGCGGAGGCGCGGCTGAGGCTGCTGCCGGCTCGCTGACCCCTGTGTTCACCAGATCCTTCAGCTCCTTGCTGGGCTTGAAGAAAGGGATTTTCTTGGCGGGGACTTCCACCCGTTCGCCGGTCTTCGGGTTACGGCCTACACGCGGTTTGCGCTGCCGGGTGCGGAAGCTGCCAAAGCCGCGAATCTCGATTTTGTCGCCCACGCGAAGCGAGCGCACAATACTGTCGAAAATGGTCTCGACGATGACTTCACTGTCTTTGCGTGTCAACTCCGCCAGCCGGGAGACTTCGTCGATCAGATCCGCTTTTGTCATACGCCTCTTCGCTCCGTCGAAGTGATCTTTCGTTGCGGTGGCTTATCGTTGGGTCGGTGCTCCCGAGCCACATCGGGCCTGCATAACCTTCTCAAATTTCAGGGGTTGTGCGCAAGTAGCATTTTTTGTTGGGCCCAGCCCAGACTTCAGTTGCCGAAGAACCTCACCCCAGGCAAGTCTTTTGCCCGGGCTGGACCTTGCCCTGGACACAGTCGAGGGAGGCCTGCGCCCACATTCTGAAATCGTTTCGGCTAACCCCCATTGGCAGTCTGGCTTTGGGCATCGTATCTCGCCATTGCCATATCCACAATTTCGCCGATCAGTTGCGTGTAGCTTCGGCCGGAGGCCTTGGCGGCCATGGCAAATTCATGTTTGCTCGAAAGCCAGGGATTGGGATTGGCCTCGATCACATACACCTCGCCTTTGGGGGTAAGGCGCATGTCAATCCGGCCGTAGTCGCGCAACTTGACGGCCTGATACGCTGCCAACCCGACCTCTTGCAGACGGGAAACGGTGTCCTCGTCAAGATCGGTGACCAGGTCCGATTTGGTTAGTTTATGGGCTTGAGTATCCTTTTCAAACTTCACGTCGTAACTGGCGATCTTGGGAGTGCCCTTGGGCAGCCGCGAGAGGTCAAGTTCGACCAGCGGTAGCGCCTGCGCCTGCTCGTAGCTGCCCAGGATGGCGCTGTAGATCTCCCGTCCTTCGATGTATTCCTCAATCAGGGCAGGAGAATCAAACTCATTCTGGATGTATTCCACGCGTTCCATCAGTTCTTTGATACTGTTTACCACCGCATCCGCGTTAATGCCGATCGAGCCATCTTCGGAGATGGGCTTCACGATCAGCGGGAAGGAAATGTCGTGGGCGTGCTCAATCCGGCCACGATAGGAGGTCGCGAAATACGGGGTCTTGATTCCGTGGAAAGCGAACATCTTCTTCGCCGTCGCCTTATCCTGCGCCAGGAAATGCGCGTGCGGACCTCCGCCCGTATAGGGCATTCCCAGCAGGTCGAGGTAGGCCGCGATGTTCATGTCCTTGGTATCGTCGCCGGCAAACGACTCGGTCAGATTGAACACCAGATCGGCTCCGCACTTGGCCAAAGTGTTCAGGCACTGCGGGCTGCCGTCCAGCACTTGATAGAAAGGCCGGTGGCCGAGCTTTTCCAGAGCCTCGAAGATTTCTTCCCGGTCTTCTTTCTCCCGCTTCGTCTTGCTCAGCGGCTTCTTCTTCCGCGCGGTCGCCTTTTCCGCGACCTCCGCGGCCGCCGGATCGTCTTGCCAAACGTCGTAAAGAATGGCGACTTTCAAATTGGCGCTAGTCATCGTCGGTGCGCCCTCCTGCTGCTTACAACCTGTGTCGTATTCTGTCTCATGGATGTACGAACTTTCCGCGCGCCATGTAATTCATGGCGAGCGCAGTTGCATAAACCGTGATTTGGATCAGGTGTTCCGCCTCCCGCTCAGCATCAGCGAACAGACGCAATTCCCCGATTCTTTGTTCTATCGACTCCATCAACTTCTTGATCAAAGGACGCTGCGCGCCCGTCCAGTAAGCAACCTTGTCTACCACTGATTTGCGGTGTGTGTGCAGGAATTGCTGCGCAGGCTGGGCAGTCTTGCGCCTGCGGGATGCATCGAAGATGTCCCGCAAATCAGTATCCAGCGCCAGGTCTACGATCGGGACCTGGTCGCCATTGCGCCGGTAAAATTCTGCCACCGTGGTTTCCATTTCCTCCACAGTGATGTCCGTATGACCCCGTCGGCGAACGGGATCGGTGTTGCCCAACTCGCGGGCGATTCGATCCATGTAGCGCAGCTTTGCCATTGCGCCCCATCCGCGGTAGCGTTTGCGCCATGCGGAGCGAGGGGTGAGCCACACCGCAAAGGTTTCCGCGAAATCTTCATCCGGATGTTTCTGGGCATACCAGCCGGCGAGATGGCGGACGTAGTTTCGCGAGAAGGGAACTGGCCGGTAATTATCGTGATAGGGCCGGCGAAACGAACCAAATTGCTGCTTCCACTCCGGCGTGCGGTGCAGTCTGTAGGCGTAATTGAAAGCGTGCCCGGCTTCGTGCCGGAGGTACATCATGATCTCGCGCGCATCCTCCAAGTCATTCATTTCCTTTTCGAGCTGAGCCAGGTCAGGGTGGGCAAGATAGAAGGGAATGCCGATAACCGGTTCTCCCGACGGACAGCCCCACTCGTCGGTGAGATAGCAAGCGGGACGGAATTTCGTCAGCCGTTTCTCCTCCAGTTCTCGATATAAGCGCTCCACGAAATGCTGCAACGGTGAGCCCTCGATTTTGAGTCCCAGTTCGCGAATAGGTTTGTCCAGGATTCCCTGCAACCCCGTCCGTGTTTTTTCCATTTCGTGCACGAGATCCGCTTAGAGGTGAAAGGCAGAATATGCCGCGAAACACCGGGAGAGGATAAAGACAGTCTGCTCCAACTATAAACAATAACAAACAGAATGCGACGCTTCGAAGATCACGGCGGATCAAGCACCAAAGATACCGCCGTCATCCTGAGCGGAGTTGTCGTGCGCGAAGCGCAGGACAAAGCAGTCGAAGGACCCTATCAAGGCAGGTTTTGCCTAGCCGCTCAGGGAATCGTGACCGTACATCACAGGGAGAATACCTTCAGCCTCCCAAACGAATCGCGCGCCGCAGGGATTCTTCGACTCCGCGTGGGGTTCGCATGCGCGAACCTCACGCTTCGCTCGGAATGACAATGCCATAGGAATGCGACGGCAAAACGTGCGTCTTGCAAAGGTGCCGCTCCGCATTCCTTGCCTACTGCAAGCCCGATTGGGTCAGCTTCACCGCGCAATAGGGATTCGCAGCTCCGCCTGGCACATTGCACTTCTGACCGTTCACCGACCCCGCCGCGAGGGTCGAGAAGTAGATGTTCGTCCCACCGTTTGACAATTGGTTGTCGATCACGACCCCGCTGGTTCCCCCGAGGGCGCTCGGGGCCGTCACACAACTTGATGTCGGCGGGCTTACGCAGGACGGCGTTGACAAGGAACTTGTAATCGTCGAGCTCTCCAGGAATCCGTCGGTCGACCCCACTCCGAAAAACATCCGGTCCGTGGTTCCATCGTAAAACTCGGTCAACGGCGAACACTCGTCTCCCTTCGTGTTGTTTACCAGAAAGGTGGACGAACCCGTGCTCGTAATGATGTGACTCGCGAAAGGGAAGAAATACATCTGTGGCTTCGACGGTGCGCCTCCGTTATTCACGAATCCGCACGCCATCATGTGTCCCGATGCCGACCCATTCACCCAGAACGCGTTATCAAACGCTCCCGAGTGGGCGTTCTTTCCCGTGCAATCCCCGTTCCCGCTCGCCGATCCAAGGTCCACGGTGTTGCTGGTTGTGGGCACACCGGTCGTGAAGTTCGCCGGAAGCTGGCTGATCGCCCCGCCAATGCCCAGCACATAACTGCATCCCGTGAAAGCGAACACCTGGTCCGTTGCTGGATTGGCGGGATCCGTCACCGCAATCGGCGGGTCTACAACTCCCGTCCCTGGCTTCCCGCTTCCATCATTGGTTCCGTCGTAAGCCCACCCGATCGTCTGCTGCGCCGCGTAGGTCTTACCGGGGCTGGTGACTTTGACCGAGTACAGGTATCCCTCCCCGTCTCCGAGAAAAATCAGGCCGGCAAGGTCATCGACAACCGGAGCGGTCAACACCGTGTTGTACGCGTTAGTCGAGACCGCGACCGGCCAGTTGCTCGGATCATTGACCAGCGCCGGCGCGCCGCCGCCGAACACCGGCGTGATCTTGTAGAGCAAGCCATTGTCAGCGCCCATGTACGCCGTATCCGCGCCGTAATCAACCCACGGCGAGGAACTCGAATTGGTTGCGGTGCTTTCAATCGTGAGTGTGGTCATGCAGCCCGGCGTCGTCGGGGTCGTGCACGACGTCGGCGTCAGCGGACTCAACACCGATCCCGCCTGCGATGGCGGCGTCGGAATCGGGTTCGGCAGCACTAGAACGTGGAAGTACGAAGCTCCGCCGGTGGTTTCTACGAACGCCACCTTCGTTCCATCGGTCGAAAGCGCCGGCGATGTCCGGATCTGCCCCCCCGTCTGCGTCACCGTGTTGTACGCGAATGCCACCCAAGGTGATCCGCTATTGCACGGCGGACTTGCCGCCGTGTACAGATTGTTGATCCCGACCAGGTTGGCCTGCGTCCCCGAAGTCACAGTCAGCCCAAGCAGAAGGTAATCGGAATTGCAATTCTCTCCGCCGATGCCAAACTGATATTTTGCCGGAAACTGGTTTTCCGGCACGTACCCGTTTTCCAGGGAAACAGCCCAGTCGATCTTTATTTTGCGCCGATGGCGCGGCACCGGTAGGCGTTCTTTTCGCAGTGCGACTTGCCGCATCACCATGTTGTAAACATAACGCGGGTCTCGCGCTCCCGCTGCCAGTACATGCTCAGCTCGCGCCCCCGGCATCAACAAGTGTCGCGAACTCCAATCCTGCGGATACCCCAGGTGCGATAGCTCTTCGCTGGCGCTCACCGGGGAGGTCTTCTCCATGAACTGTCCCGAAAGCGGAATGCCACACAGGAGCAACCCAGCCGCCAGGTAGAACCAACGGGATTTCCACCCTCGCATTGTGTTTCTCCTCAATTCTTATCTTCGCTCACATTTTGGGAATCTGGAGCCTTACTTTCGTAACTGACTTGACCAACCGGATTCCCGTATGGTGATGCTTCAGCGATTTAGAAGGCTTGATTTGTATGGGAGTGAAGAGAGAGCGGGGAACCGCAACTAGGCCCGCGAGCGGCCCTACAAAACTGGCGCCGCCCGCGAACCGGGAACACATGCAGGAACTACTTGTACGTGGCGTTCGTGCGAGCCAGATAATCGCGGTGCTCAGTGTAGTCCACCATGGATCCAAATGCCGGGCCGTTCAGCGGGTTCGCCTTCAGGGTCTCCCGCAACGCCATGTTGACTTTGTCCAGACCTTCCGCGTTCGCTGCGAGGTAGAAAACCCAAAACGTGCCGGGCGCTTCGGTGTGAATCGCTTCCGTATCGACTTCATACTCGTGAATCGTGCCGTCGGCGAGCATTTTCTCCATCAGCGGCACGATCATGTTCTTACTGAGCTTCTCCACCGCATCGTCCGGTGCGTCCGCCTTTAATTTATAGGACGCTCCGTGCGTGTACAAATCCTTCCACGATCCGGAATGCCAGTTGTAATACCGGCTGACGAAAATGCTATCCCAGTGTTTCGTAGCGCTCGCCAAGACTGGAGAGGTGGCACTGCCGGACTTGTAGAACTGGTCTAACACGTTCATTAAACCGGCCATGGACATTGACGACCACCACTCGTCGTGAGTGGATCCGTCGGGCTGGTGAACCAAATTCATGTCGTGGCCATATCCCACAATGTTTCCGTTAGCGATGGCCTTGTCCAGGATTTTTTGGTCAGCCATGTCTGCCTTTTCCATCTCTGCCCACTGCGCGCGGGGAATATTCCAGAACCCTACGTACGAATACATCGGCGGTTTTTCTTTCACGTCTGACATCTGCGCGAGTGCTGGTGCGGCCCAAACGGCGGACATCGCGAGCACGCACAGCCCTGCAAACACTCTCCACAATTTCCTCTCCATTGTTTTCAATCCTCCGTATTTCGCCAGGATTTCGTTCCTGCTATCCTGGACACGGCAGTGTACACCCGTTCGGCCTCGTCAGAATCTAAACTAACGGAGCATGTCCTACGCTGTGGGCTGAATTTGAATCAATGGGCCTGCAGAACCGATCGCAGTGCGAAGCAGCATGTTCGCCGACGGAACGCCCGTCCTCTGAAACGACTTCTCGCAATCGGCAGTGGACGGCCCGCGCATGCTGCCTTCCATGTACGCCAGGCCCGGACAGCGGGTGCATGTCCCCACATGGGCGCAAGCGGAACAGGTAGTGAGATCTTTGGCTCGGATGGATCGGACTTCCTGCAGTTGCCGGGAATGACGCCAGACGTCGAGGAACTTCTGCTTCCGCAGGTTGCCGCTCGGCAAAGGGAACTGCACGCAGGGAAAAACGTCGCCATAAGGAGAAATGTAGCAAGCCGTGTGCCCCGCGCTGCAGGGATAACCCTCCATGACGTCCTCGTCCGGCGGGGGGGGCGGGGCACAGAATTCCTCCACGTTGCCGACCAGTTCGCGATTGCGGAAAACCTGTTGCAGCTCAGACCCCGGAATGCGCAGGCCAAGAATGGATGTGTCTCCATCCATCTTCGGCGTGATGGTTGGATCAAGGGTGTAGGAAACTCCTAACTCCCTGGCCAGCGCGATGACCCCGGTGTTGTCGAACCGGTTGTGGGCCATCAGAACGTTGGCGATCGCGACTTTCAGGCCCTGAGACTTCAAAAATCGGATGGCTTCAAGGGTTCGCTTCAAGGATCCGGGCAGCTTGGTGATCGCATCATGAACCTCGGGCCGGTGTGAGTAAACGCTGATCTGGACCTGCTCGACGCCCAACTCGCGAATTCTCCTGGCCTCCTCCTCTCGAATCATTACTCCGTTGGTCTTGATTTTCACGTTGAACAGGAGACGGCGCGCGCGCTCCACGATTTGAAAGAAATCGCGGCGCATGAGAACTTCGCCGCCGCTGAGAGTGAGAAAGAAGACGCCCGCCTCGGAGAGCTGAGAAAGGATATCTTCGATCTCGGCGGTGGTCATCTCGCCATGATCGTCGTGATCCAGGTAGCAATGGACGCAACGCTCGTTGCAGCGGTAGGTGATGTCCAGATGCACGCTGATCGGGATGCCCAATTTCAGCGCCTTCTGGTTCATCTCCGCGAGAAGGCTCATCGAGTCTCCGGCGAGGCGGGTGAACCGAGAATGGGCTGGTCAGAGACCAGCAGGATGCCATGTCGCGAGAGTTCGGTCACGAACTGCTCGGCATCGCGCTCGGCTTGGTCGGGATTCACATCGAACTCGGAACAGATCTTGGCGGCCACAATCTCCGACAACGGAGTGCGTCCGTCTGCCGCCTGCCATATTGCAGTGGCAACCTCGTTGAGCGTGAAAAAAGTCGAGTCGGTGGCCGACATGATCATCATTTCACCGCCCAGCAGGCGGGCCGCGATGGCGGAACTTTGCGCAATGTATTTCTCAGCTATGAGATTCTCTCTCCCAAAATGTCATCCTGAGCGCAGCGAAGGATCTGTGCCCTCGCAAAGTCAGATACATAGATCCCTCGCTCCGCTCAGAACATCCCGCTAGGGTATTATGTCCCACACCCGTTGATCTGGAACGAATATCAATCTGCGCACGGGTACCCGCTCGATAAACTCGCATGCGGACCGAAAAACCAGCCGCACCAGTTCAGCGTCCTGGGCAAAAAATAGAATATTTCGCAGCAACGAGCGGACGGCGTCGGCTGCACTCACGGCTTCGATCCGGTTCTCCGGCCCTTTTTCCAGGAGAAAGAGCGTGCTCAACGGCGCTGACCGGTTTTCGCCGACCCGGGCCAACTCCCCGGCGAAGGGCGTTCCGCACGCCAGGTAGTGATCACCTTCGCGCCGCACATAGGAAATTTCATCGGTCAGCAATTTCGCGTCGGGCGGAGCCAGGCGGGAAATCGTAGTCTTGCCTGCACCGGACACCCCCGCGAACAGGAATGCGCGCCCGCTGCGGATGACGCTGGCGGCATGGACCAGGAATCCCCCCTGCTTTGCCAGAATCAGGGTGTGAACAATCCGCAACACGGAATCGATGGCGTACGGATTGTGGGACTGCCGAATGTGGCCACAGCCCCTGCTGGCACTCCAATGGGCGCGGAAGTCACCTCTTGTGAGCACCCACTGATCACCCTGCATTTTCACCTGGATATCTTCGTCAGTTGGCATTGCTTCTGAGGGTTCAGACAGGTCAATGTCAAACTGGAGGCGAGGATGGGAGCAAGCGTTGATGAATCCAGCGTAACGATTCTCGAGCAATTGGCGAAATGGAGCATCTTCGGTGCGCAGCGCGATGGCCATGCCGCCGATCTCGATGGCAACTGATTCAGTTGCTGCCATGTGGCTGATTCCCCTCATTGGCGCTCCAGGCGCAGGCAGCAGTCGAAAGGCCAGAAAACCAATGCCGAACTCTGCCGAAGAACCTGCCGGCTTGTACGCGGTTTTGCCAGATTGAATGCATGCTCAGAGCCACGTTTTTGAATGAATCGCAGTGGCACAGCATCCAAGCCAGCGCGCGGGCCGGCAACCGGACTCGTCGCCTCGGAATGATCACGTGCCTCCCACGGCGAATGCTGGAAACTTTGCCCAGCAGTTCAGCCGCTGCAGCCGGAGGATCGTTCTGGGGCAAGGCGTCGCCTCGCGTGATCCAGCGCGAGCCGTCTTCATTGCACTTTTCGATCAGTCGATGGACAAAGAATCGGCTGCCCCGCATGACTAGCACAATATCGCCGGGAACCATCGGCTCGGAAAGCTGGGTTTCTATGGAGAGAACATCGCCCGGCCAGATCGCGGGAAGCATGCTGGTGCCCAAGCCCCGCAGGCGTATGATTCCACCGAAACGCAGAATCTCGGCTGCAAGATCGAGCCTGGGATCCTCGCAACACTTTGTCATGAGTGCCATGAATGGCGGCCGATTATGAACTCTTCCGATTGAAACGGCACTGGAATTCGGTGGGGCTGACTTTTCCGCAGGACAGGGCCATGGTCTCGAAAACCCGCTCGTAGCGGAATCCGGGTTTTTGATATGGCCTCTTGCCCTCAGGGCGGCTTTCGCTCGCGTTCTTCTCGTCAGCGCTCCCGTTGCTTTGCGTCATATCGCGTGCATACACCGACCGCCGGACTGCGGGGACAATCCGGCCGACCAATCGAAACTAAGCAGCTTTTGTCGGCAGTGTACAACAACCGGCTGAAAAATAGGTTGGAAGAGTTGGTTCCGGGATAGACATCTGGGGGCGCCGGCCTGGCTATCTGTAAGATTATTGTCGCCAACTTGCTCTCCAGGGCTTGGCAAGAGCGTCTAAGGAGCGTAGAGTGTCGTTTCCCGGGAAATCTTTGTCTCTAACAATTTAGGAGCACGTTGCATGCGTAATTGCCTGGTGATTCTGCTCGCAGTCTTTTGCTGCAGCCTTGTTACTTTCTCCCAAACCGCCGACGAATTGATTAACAAGAACATCGAAGCCAAGGGCGGGATGGATAAGATCCAAGCCATTAAGACCCTGCGCATGACCGGCAAACTGGTTGCCGTGGGCGGTTTTACCGGCGCCACGGGCCAGCAAAACATGCGTCCGAACTTGGTGCGCGAGACTTTCACCCTCCAGGGGATGACTTTGGTGCAAGCCTACGACGGTTCCACGGCCTGGCAAATTCAGCCCTTCCGGGGCCGCAAGGACCCCGAACTCATGGGAGACGATGACATGCGCGATCTTTTGATCGACGCTGATTTCGATGGGCCGCTCGTGAACTACAAAGAGAAGGGAAATACCGTCGAATACCTCGGGCATGACGTTGTCGACGGAGACGACGCCCTCCGGCTCAAGGCGACGCTCAAAAATGGGGACATCGTCTACTACTACCTCGATCCCGACACCTACCTGGAGATTCGCAAAGAGACCCAGGAATTTATTCGCGGCTCGGTTCGCGAAAATGTCATCGACCTGGGCTCTTACAAGCCTGTCGCCGGTGTAATGTATCCCTTTTCGATTGCTTCCGGACCCAAGGACGATCCTACGTCCTGGCAAACCGTAACCATGGAAAAGATTGAAGCCAATGTGCCGCTGGAAGCTTCCGATTTCGCGCTTCCGGCCTCGCTTAAGAAAGAAGCGCCGAACAAGCCATAAGCAGCAAAGAGTCCAACTGGGTCCGCCAGTTAGCAACAAAAACATGTATTCGCAAAGAGGATATTGACCGATGATTGCTCGCGCCCGCCGTATCCACCATCTCGCAAGGGCATCGCAGTTGGTCGCACTTGTGGCCACATTCCTGATTACAGCCTTTGTGCCCCTCGGGGTTTCCGCCCAGGAAGCCATTAAATTCGACGCCGCCACGGTTTCCGGATTGCCCATCCGCAACATCGGCTCCGCCGCTATGAGCGGACGGATCGCGGCGGTCACCGCGGTGAACGAGAATGGGCGTCTGACTATGTTCGTGGGCTCAGCCAGCGGCGGGGTTTGGAAATCGGTCAACGGCGGCACTACTTTCAAGCCGGTCTTTGACCGCCAGCCGGTGCAATCCATTGGCGCGGTCACGATCGATCCTTCGAATCACAAGATTGTCTGGGTTGGGACCGGTGAGGGATGGACCCGAAATAGCGTCTCGATTGGCGACGGAATCTACAAATCCACCGATGGCGGCGAAAACTGGACCAACGTCGGGCTCAAAGACTCCGAGCACATCGCGAAGATTCTGGTCGATCCCAAAGACGGCAACACCGTCTACGCCTGTGCCGAAGGTCATGTTTGGAATGACAACGACGAGCGCGGCGTTTACAAAACTAGCGATGGCGGCAGCACCTGGCGGAAGGTTCTCGCGGGTGCGAACGGCTCCACTGGTTGCGGCATGATCGCGATGAGCCCTCTGGAGCCCAAGACGATTTTTGCCTCCATGTGGGATTTCAGGCGCCAGGGTTGGACGTTCCGCTCCGGCGGGCCTGGCAGCGGACTCTACCAATCTACCGATGGAGGTGAGCACTGGACCGAACTCAACGATAGCAACAGCAAAGGTCTGCCCGAAAAACCTTGGGGACGAATTGCGCTGGCAGTTGCCCCCTCCAAGCCGCAAGTGGTCTACGCCATGATTGAGTCGAAGAAGAGCGCGTTGTTTCGTTCCGATGATGGCGGCAAGACCTGGAACCGGCTGGACGCCAGCCAATTTGTAGTCTGGCGGCCTTTTTATTTTGCCAACCTGATTGTCGATCCCAAGAACGAGAACAAGATCTTCAAACCAGATGGGCCGCTGCTGCTCAGTGTGAATGGCGGGAGGAGTTTTAGCTCCGTGGCCAACGCCCACGGCGATCACCACGACGTTTGGATCGATCCCGACAACCCCAACATTGTTTTCACCGGGGATGACGGTGGCCTATGGCGCAGTGAAGACGGAGGAACCCGCTGGAAGCACCAACTCAACCTGCCGGTTTCGCAGTTCTACCACGTAAGCATTGACAACGCGAATCCCTATCACGTTTATGGCGGGCTGCAAGATAACAGTTCCTGGGTGGGAGACTCATCTTATCCCGGCGGAGTCGGCAACTCCCGCTGGGAAAACATGTACAGCGGGGATGGCTTCTGGATGTTTGAGGACACAGCCGATCCCGACTACATCTACGCTGAATCTCAGGGTGGCGAGATCGGCCGCGTCAACCGGCATACCCACGAAACCCGAGATATCAAGCCTCTTCCCAACTACAACGAGAAGAAGTTGCGCTTCAACTGGAACACGCCGATTCACATGAGCCCGAATGAAAAAGGAACGATCTACATTGGGGCGCAGTTCCTGTTCCGCTCGCGGGATCATGGCCAGTCCTGGGAACGTATTTCCCCCGACCTCACTACCAACGATCCAGAAAAGCAGAAGCAGGAAGAGTCCGGCGGAGTCACGGTGGATAATTCCTCGGCGGAGATGCACACCTCCATCTACTCCATTTCGGAGTCTCCGAAGAACGGTCAGATCATCTGGGTTGGAACCGACGACGGCAATCTGCAGATCACCCGCGACGCCGCCAAGACCTGGACCAACGTGGTGGGCAACATCCAGGGACTGGGCAAGAATTCCTGGGTCTCGACCGTCGAAGCCAGCCGCTTTGACGAAGCCACCGCCTACGCCACCTTCGACCGTCACACCTTCGGCGATATGAAGCCCTACGCTTACAAAACCACTGACTATGGAAAGACCTGGACCTCGCTGAACGTGCAGGAGAATGGCGTTCTCGGCTACACGCACGTGATCAAAGAAGACACCGTGGATCCAAAGCTCCTTTTCCTGGGGACGGAGTTCGGTCTTTGGATCTCGGTGGATGGCGGCCAGCGCTGGGCGCAGTATAAGAGCACCAATTTCCCGGCAGTGGCCGTGCGTGACATAGTTGTGCATCCCCGGGAATCTGATCTTGTACTCGCCACCCACGGGCGCGGCATCTGGATTATCGACGACATCTCGCCGCTCCGGGCGCTGACGCCCGATCTGATGGCCAAAGACGCCAGCCTCATCGACGGTCCACCGGCGGTTCAGTATCTGAATGCCAACGGAGGTTGGGCCGAGGGCGACGAAACTTTCAGCGGCCCGCCACGACCGACCGACGCCTCCATCACCTACTATCAGAAGCATCGCCACATTTTCGGCGACTTAAAGATTGAAATCCTCGATCAGGATGGCAAGCTGGTAGACACCATTGCCGGCACCAAACATCGCGGTCTGAACCGGGCCACGTGGTCCATGCAACTCAAGCCGCCCATCGTTCCACCCGCGGCCAGCGCGCTATTCGCGGCCGCGCAGGGCCCGCGCGTGCTTCCCGGCACTTATACGGTCAAAATGACCAAGGGTGACCAAGTCTATACGGCGCCGCTGAAGGTGGTACTCGATCCCCGCGCCAAGTTCACCGTCGAAGACCGCAAGGCGCAATTCGACCTGGCGATGAAGCTGTACGACTTGCTCGGTCACATGAGCTATGCCGTGAGTGCCATGGAGGGGGTGCGCGACTCGGCGTCGGCTCGCGTTGCCAAACTGCCGGAGAAAGATCCTTTGCGTGCCCGTCTGCAGCAACTTTCCAAGGATTCCGATGAGATGCGTTCCAAGATCGTTGCTACCAAGGAAGGCGGCGCTATCACGGGAGAAGAGCGCATTCGGGAACACCTTGGCAGGCTCTACGGATCGGTAAACAGTTATGAGGGCCGGCCCGCCGATTACCAGGTCGCTCGGACGGAATCCCTTGCCCATGAACTCGAAGACGTCATTACTGACTTCCGCAAGGTGACGGGCAAAGAGCTGGCCGGGATCAATGCCGCTCTGCAAAAGAAGAAGCTCGAGGCGATCTCGGTGTTGACCGAGGCGGACTGGCAGAAACGGCAGGAAACGGGATCGGCAGGATCGAAGAGGACTGTGCTCCATGAAGTGGACTAGCCCAGCGGCAAGCCCTTGGCTATTTCGCCAGCTTCGACCAGAACGCTATGCCATCTAGTTGCCGGGTGTAGATCAATTCCGTGCCATCCGTCCCGAGAAGTCGCCCCACATTCGCCCCGTGAAGAAATGGCCCGAGCGTGCCTTTAACCGGAATCCACCGGCCCAGACCGGATGGATCAAACCTGAGTTGGAAAAGACCGGAAACAGGAGGATTCCATGAGCGGTGATGCATGCTCGCGAATACCTCGCCCGATTCGGTTAATGCAAAACCGGTAATGCGGACATCTTTGGGTGGGGGCAATGGGGCCACTTTCGCAACCTTGAGCTTGCCCGTAGCTGTGTCAACCTCGATCCACTCGCCGCTTGCTCCGTTGTACAGTCCGACTTTTTGCGAAGTGCATCGAAGGACAATGTTGCCGGGATACAAGCCGCGAGGAGACGTCCACCCGGAAGAGTTCAAGGTAGAGGTGTCCAGCATTGCTCTCAGTTGGCCTTTCTCGAGGTCATACTGCCGAAGCCTAAGCGAGGTTTCGATGCCTTTTCCGTCCTTGTCTCTGTCAATCCCGTAACTCCAGACCGTGCCGTCTTCCGCAGCGCAGATGTATACCGGTAAAAAGGGGGTCGTGCGAACCACGTGACTTACCTGGCCGGTTGTGTCAATTGCTGCAATAAAATTGGCGGCGACCCCGGCCGGACCGCTCGTCCCTCCTGAGACCACCAATTTGCCGGAACTACCTACGGCCGCGTCGTCAATCCTGACGCTCTCGGCATCCTTGAACCAGACCATCCCTTCGCGGGCAATCCTCCCTTCCCGATCATAGAGCACTACGGCCGCCTTTCTGGGAGTCAGATCATCGATCATGTAGGCTACGAGATAGCCTTTGTCCCAGTACCTAAATCCATCGTTCAGCAGGGCTGAGAATTGAGCTTGGTGGTGTGGTTCCGCCAACTGAACTGAGGGGTTTTGGCTTTGCTGGCCGAGCAGGTGGATAGGGAAAACCACCGACGAAAGAAAGGCTACCAAAGCTGACGCAAGTCTCCGGTTTTTCATTGTGACTCCTTATAACTGATTTGCAGCCCTAGCGCAGCTAAGGATTCTCGCAGTTATGTTAATTTCGACAAAGCGACCGGGGGCAGAATATCGCGAAGCGGATTAAGGACAGCGGGAAGCCTCAATCCGAATCGGGCACGCCTGCACCACGCACGATTTACAAGAACATGACAAGAAATTGACAGCCTCTTGACGAATACCCTCCGGTTGGTAGTTTACAGTCATTTCGGCACCTGGTTCGGGCTCTTCGGATCTTGGTCTGAGCCTTGATTGTCAAACACGATCACTGTGAATGAATGACTGGACGCCTGTACACAGCCCGGTGCTGGGGATAGACTGGTCCGACCGAACCGAAAGTGGGGATGGGGAAAGAATGGGATTTCGAAACAGCTTTTTTCTGGTTCTGCTATCAATCATCATGACTGCAGGGCTATGCGGGGCCGGGCAGGCCAACAGCAATCTTCAGACGTTCTCCGGCGAGATCATGGATGACCTCTGCGCCAAGGACAAAACGCACTCCAAGATGATGGAAGAGATGAAGAGCATGGGAACTGACCCGGCGGTTTGCAGCAGGAAGTGCGTTGAACTCGGCGCCAAGTATGTGTTATACGACCGCCAGAAGGATGCAGTTTACAGCATCGAAGATCAGGACAAGGCTGAGGCATTCGCTGGCCGCAAGGTTCGTATCTTGGGAACATTTGACAAGAAAAAGATCAAGATCGAGAAAATCGAACCTGCCGAGTCGTCCAGTTTAAGAGCGAAGTAAACGCTGACGCAGCATAGGGCCGCGCGATGCGATCGAAAATCCGTGGACTGGCTCTTGTATTAGTAGCGTCAGCCGCGGTGTCGGCTTTTTTCTTGAAGCGGACAAGTTCAGCAAACTCAGGCAAAGATCAGCCTTCCATTGATACTCCTGAAGTATTCAGCCCAGCCCACCCCACCATCCTGGAGTCGGTGAAGGATTTCTTTGGCTGGCGCAAGACGCCCGTGCAACCGATTGCCTTCACTCACAAGATTCATATTGAACACCAGGTTGCATGCACCACTTGTCACAAAGGCGTGAACAGCGGCCCTGTGGCGGGTCTGCCGAGCGACAAGCTCTGCATGCGCTGTCATGCGTTTTTCGCCAAGGATCGTCCTGAGATCATCAAGCTCACGGCAATTTTCAATGCAGGGCTGGATGTGTCCTGGCAGCGGGTTTACGGATTCAGCCCGTCGGCTCACGTCAAGTTTAACCACGCGCCGCACATCCGCGCCGGCGTTGACTGCTCCAACTGCCACGGCGACGTGAAAAACATGACGGTCGCGGTGCGCGCGGTGAATTTGAATATGGGCTATTGCTTGAGTTGCCATCGAGCCAAAGGAGTTTCGACCGACTGCGTTACTTGCCATTTCTGACGGGCATCAGCGGGTCTGGGGCATTTATGGAACGGCGCGACTTCCTGAAAGTTACGGTGCTGACCGGGGCGACGGCGGCGCTGAGCGGATGCGAAAAGCCGGCGCAGCAACTCGTCCGCTTTGTCCCCGAACAGGATCTGGTCCCGGGTGTGGCCGTTTGGAAACCGAGCTTGTGCACGCTCTGTTCTGCAGGCTGCGGATTGACGGTTCGGGTGATGGAGGGCGAAGCCGAGGTCGTTCGCAAGGGGCAACTTGGCCTGATCAAGATGGGTCTTGCCAAGAAACTGGAAGGCAACCCCGATCACCCCATAAATCAGGGGAAGCTCTGTGCCCGCGGGCAGGCTGGTCTCCAACTCACTTATCATCCGGATCGAGTACGAGGACCGCTCAAGCGCTCCGGCCCTCGGGGATCGGGCAATTTCCAGCAGATCACTTGGGAAGAAGCGCTTGGCGAAGTGGTCTCGAAGCTACAAGAGCTTCGTTCCCAGAAGCAGGCCGGGGCCCTGCGCTTCCTGATTGGACGTCTGCGCGGTCAACGCCGTGAACTGATCGAGGAGTTTCTTAAGACTGTCGGTTCCTCTCCGGCGATGGTATTTGATCCGCTGGACGAGCCAGTTTTGCGGCAGGCAAATCTGCTCAGTTTCGGTCGCGCCACGATGCCGTCGTTCGATTTGGCGCACGCCAATTACGTCATCTCCTTCGGCGCGGATTTCCTGGGGACGTGGAACTCTCCGGTCGCGCAGTCGATCGCGTACGGCGAAATGCGGCAAGGACACCCCGGCAGCCGCGGCAAGTTGGTGCAAGTCGAGCAGCGAATGTCGCAGACCGGGGCGAACGCTGACGAGTGGGTTCCCGTGCGTCCCGGCATGGATGGTGTGTTGGCGTTGGGCCTTGCCCATGTGATCCTCAAGGAAAAGCTCCGCCCGACCAGAGAGAACGGCGAGACACTCATCGCGGGATGGCAGCAAGGTCTGCCTGACTATTCGCCCGAGGCGGTCGAGAAGACGGCTGGGGTCGCAGCGAAGCGAATCGAGCGATTGGCACGTGAAATGGCCGCCCACACACCCGCGGTCGCCATGATCGGAGGGGCGCCCCTCGCCCAGACCAATGGCCTGTTCAGTGCCCTGGCCGTGAATGCGCTCAACGCACTACTAGGGAGTGTGGGTACGCCGGGAGGAATGTTCTTCACGCCACGGCCGCCACATGCGGAACATGAGTGGGGAGGCTTCGCTGCGGCGAGCGATTTTGCCGGCCAATTTCTCGCGGGCAAGCTTGACGATACGCACGTCCTCCTGCTTTACAACGCTAATCCCGTGTTTGCCACGCCCGCTGCCTGGAAGGTCCGGGATTCGCTGGAGAGAATCCCCTTCATTGTCAGTTTTGGGAGTTTCGTGGATGAGACGAGCGCGTTCGCCGATCTGATTCTGCCGGATCATTCACCGCTGGAATCCTGGCTGGATGACATTCCCGAGTCCGGCACAACCCAAGCCGTGGTCAGCCTGGCAGCGCCGGCGATGCTTCCACTGCACGACACCCGCGCCATGCCCGATGTGCTGCTGCAAATTGCGCATCAACTCGGCGGCGACGCAGTCAAATCTCTTCCCTGGCAAAGTTTCGACGAAATGCTACAGGCATCAATTTCGTCGCTTAGAACGGCCGAGACAAGCCCGCCGGTTGATCCGGAGAAATTCTGGGCCAAAGTGCAAGAACAGGGTGGGTGGTGGAGCGAAAAGATGCGGAGCGACGCCAAGCAAACCATCGCTTCGGTCGCTTTCGGCGGATCTGCTTCCAAGCAACCTGCCTTCAAACAGCCTGCTTTCAGACAACATGGAAAGCCCGAGTCCGCCCTGCCCCAATTCGACGGCGCCGAGCATGAATTTCCCTTTCATTTTCACCCTTACGTCTCGCAGGCGTTCCTCGACGGCGCGCTCGCGCATCTGCCCTGGATGCAGGAAATGCCGGACGCGCTCTCCACGGTCATGTGGGGCACGTGGATTGAGATCAACCCGAAAACCGCTGCGAAACTTGGCATTGAACAGGGCGATCTCGTCGAAGTTCGCTCCCAGCATGGCAAGTTGCAGGCACCCGCGCTGGTGTCTCCTGGAATTGCTCCCGACGTGATCGCAATGCCTTTCGGCCAAGGGCACGAGAACTTCAGCCGGTATGCCAGCGGTCGTGGCGCCAATCCTATGACGATACTGGCGCCGCTGCAGGTGGCTGAGACTGGATCGCTCGCCTGGGCGGCGACACGCGTGGATATCTCCAAGGTTGGCCGAGGGAAACTAGCCCTGTTCGCTGGTGGTCTGCGGGAGCGGCCGAGTGAATTGGAACACCGTTAGGAGAATGGAATGGCACATCGCTGGGGTATGGTAGTGGACCTGGATCGCTGCACTGGCTGTGAGGCCTGCGTGATCGCCTGTCGCGCCGAAAACAACATCGCCACCGTAGGAGAAGAGCAAGCGCGGAAGGGGCGCGCCATGCACTGGATTCGCGTCGAGCGCTACTACGAGGGCGAATTCCCAGATGTGCGAGTGAAGTTTCAGCCGGTGCTCTGCCAGCAATGCGACGCCGCGCCCTGCGAGCCCGTTTGCCCGACTTATGCCAGCTATCACACCGCCGAGGGTCTGAATGCCCAGATCTATAACCGGTGCATCGGCACGCGCTATTGCGCGAATGCCTGCCCGTACTCCGTGCGCTTCTTCAACTTCTTCAATCCTGCATGGGAGAAGCCTCTGCACTTGCAGTTGAACCCCGACGTATCCGTACGGCAGGTCGGCGTCATGGAGAAGTGCACGTTCTGTGTGCAACGAATCAAAGCCGCGGAAATTCACGCGAAGGCGGAGAGTCGCGAACTCAAAGATGGAGAACCCGCCCCCGCCTGTGTGCAATCCTGCGCACCCAAGGCGCTCGTGTTCGGCGACCTCAATGATCCCGAAAGCGAGGTGTCGCGCCTGTCGCGCTCTCGCCGGGGGAGCAAATTGCTGGAGGAACTCGGAACTCAACCCAAAGTGACTTACTTGCAGCGGGACTCGTGGAATGACGAAAACCTCTGAGCAGATCAACCAGGACTTGCTGCGGCCGGTGGGCCGGACCTCGCCCCGTTTCTTCTTTGTGGTCGCGACGCTGGGGTTGATCGTGCTGGCCGGATTCTCCGCCTGGGGCTATCAGCTCTACAACGGAGTCGGCGTCGCCGGCATCCGGCGGCCCGTGTTCTGGGGCTTCTACATTACTAACTTCGTCTTCTGGATCGGAATCAGTCACGCCGGAACCCTGATCTCTGCCATCCTGCGCCTGTCGAACGCGGGCTGGCGGCGTCCTATCACGCGTTGCGCTGAGGTCATCACGGTTTTTGCTCTTTCCATCGGCGCCATGTTTCCGCTCATCCACCTGGGCCGCCCGTGGCAGGCCTTCTGGCTGGCCCCGTACCCGAACCAGAGAGGTTTGTGGCCAAACTACCGCTCTCCCCTGGTGTGGGATTTCTTTGCCATCAATACTTACCTGATCGGCAGCATCACATTTCTGATCCTGCCGATCATTCCTGATTTCGCCCTGGCTCGCGACAAGTTCTCCGGCCGGCGCAAGAAACTCTACACGGTTCTATCTTTAGGATGGCGCGGCACACAACGGCAGTGGCACCGCTTGGAGACAGCCATGCACATCATGGCGATTGTCATTATTCCGGTAGCGGTATCGGTGCACACGATTGTCTCCTGGGATTTTGCCATGACCCCGGTGCCCATGTGGCATTCGACGATCTTCGCTCCTTATTTCGTTGCGGGCGCCATTTTTAGCGGGATCGCTGCCCTGATTGTGGCCATGGTCTTCCTGCGCCATTTCCTTCGCCTGGAGGAATACCTGCAGCCGGTCTGCTTCGATAATCTCGGCAAACTTCTCCTCTTGATGAGCCTGCTGTGGTTTTATTTCGTCTTCGCCGAGCGCCTGACCACCTGGTACGGCAACGAGTCTTCGGAGATAGCTGTGCTGTGGCTTACTCAGCGCGGGCCCTATCGGTATCTGTTCTGGCTGATGGTGGGCTGCAATTTTGTGATCCCGTTTCCCTTGCTGGCGATCAAGAGGCTGCGCACGATCACCGGAACTTTCATCGCATCGCTTGCCATAGTGATCGGCATGTGGCTGGAACGGTACCTGATCATCGTACCCTCTTTGTCCCGCAAGTTTCTGCCGTATGCGTGGGGAACGTATCGTCCGACCTGGGTGGAGATTACGATCACCGCCGCCACCTTTGCAGGAATGGCTCTGCTTTATGTGATCTTTGCCAAATTTGTTCCGATCATTTCCATCTGGGAGTTGAAGATCGGGGAGAGAGAAACGGCAGGTTTACCTCAGAAAGCGAGCGAAGTCGAGGTGGCGTCAGGTCCGCTTCGACCGGTCGTTCGCGGAGCAGAAACATGAATCCTAAGGCAGCTCTCTACACGATGTGTTCCGATCCGGCTTCGGCGCAGCGCACGGTTGATGCGCTGCTCTCAGCTGGGGTCAGAACGGAAGACATCACGGTGATTTCGTCAGAACCCTTCGATGGCTTCGAATTGGCACGCCACGAAAAGGCAACTCTCATGCCCTGGTTGGCCGTACTGGGCGCAATTCTGGGAGGTGCCGGCGGTTTCTTGCTGGTATCCCAGACTCAGATGAGCTATCCCATCGTCACGGGGGGCATGGCCATCGTTACCCCGTGGAGCAATGGAATCATTACTTACGAACTGACCATGCTGGGCGCGATCCTGACCACGCTGCTGGTCCTGATTTTGACCGCGCCCCTGCTGCGCTGGAAGCAGGAGCCTTATGATCAGCAGGTCTCGGATGGCAAGATTCTGGTGGGGGTAACCCATACCTCCGGGAACTTTGACGAAAAGGTGAGAGAGATTTTCAGCCCGGGCGGTGGCGCCGCGAAATAGTCAGTACTTTTTCTTCAGTGCAAAGGAACCATCCGAGGCATTATGATTCCTAATTGCCTATGGCCGCCGAGGGTCGGCTGCCGGAAGTGAGGTCCGCTATGAAGATTCTGGCTTACACCTTGGCCATCGCCACCGTTTTGACCACTTTATCAATATCAATGAGTAGAGCTGCCGCCACATCACGACCCGCAGCAACCCACGACCAGCCGACGAGCCTGGTTGGGGTTGTGGTGGATGCGTTATGCGCAGGTAAGACGGCGCATCGAAATGCCGCCGATTGCGCGCGACTGTGCGCCAAAGCGGGCGCCCGGTATGCCCTGGTGGTGGACAACAAGATCTACGTCCTGGATGCGGACCAAAAGCTCAGAGAGCAACTGGATCTGCTGGCTGGCGAAAAAGCGAAAGTCGTCGGCACCGTCAACAGCGAAGTGATGAAGGTAAGTTCCGTCGCTCCATCGAAGTAGCGTGACAGTCACCCGCGACCATGGGGCGTTCGCTCACTAAGCTGGAATTTAAGCGTCTTACCAGAAGCAATCAAATTGGAGGGACTTTATGAGACTCCGTTACCTCCTGCCAGGGTTACTGGCATTGACCACAGTCGGCACAACTCTAGCCCAGGAGCAACCGTCCCAACGTACCCAAGACTTTTCCGCGCTGCTCAGGTTCAGCGTTGAATCGCTGCCTGACCGTGCCAGCCAGTACCATCTGCCTAAAGATTCTCCGGACCAGCGCGATCGGGTGGACAGAGAATCGGGAGCGGGCGCCGTCTGCTACACCATGCGCAGTTATTTAGTCCGGCGCGAAGATCCGCAATCCGACGTGATCGCGTTTGCCGGTTACAAGGAATGCCAGCTAGCCTCCAAGTTCCAACTGAAGACCACCCTGGCCACTGCTCCCAACCCATGAACCAGGCTGGCCCGGAAGAGCCGAGCCCGCCTGACAATTCAGGATAACTTCCGGCCATGTGCATTCGGGTGAGGGCTGGCGCAAGTTTCGCGTTCGGGTGGGTCGATCGGTTCTGGTTACTGCTGGACTTCAATCGACACGACATCACCGATGGCTGGTCCGCTTTCACGGTAGTTGACTGCCACGTCCTGGCTTTTCCAGCCGCATGAAAAGCGATCGGCGCCAATCACAGCCACGTGGCCGGTATCCGCAACGTTGAAGGTCCAAGTGGCAGTCCCGGATTTCACCGTGAGCACGGCCTTCGGGGCCGTCGAACAATCTACGGCGACCAACTTGCCCTTTAGGAAGCGGACCGGCTTTGCCATTGCCGTGCTAGCCGTAACCGTTTCTGAACTTGCCGGACTTCCTTGGGCGCTCTCCGTTGAAGGTCCATTGATCTCGATTCTGAGGCGTAGTGCGCTCGCCGGCTCAGACTTCATCATTTCGACAATTGTCATGGTTTCGCTCGCGCTGGCCGCGATGTTGGAGTCGCTGCTTTTGCAGAGCAGCTTGAGCAGTCCGAGCGATTCATCATATCGCTCAATCGCCATGTCCATCTGCGCCAGGTTGAGCGCGTACCATTCATTTCGAGGATTCAACAGAAATGCCTTGCGTATGGTGCTGGCGGCGGTTTTGTGTTTTCCTTGCGACAAGTAGACAAATGCCAGCAAGTGGTAGGAGCCGGCAAACTCCGGATCAAGAGCGATGGATCGCTCCAACTCCTTCTGCATCTTGGCCAACTGCACCGGATCGCTGACGAATTCCGGCCCGTGCTCCATCTGAGCCAGCAGGGCAGAGTAGTAAAACACTCGAGGATCGTTGGAATCGTGAGCTGCGGCTTGAGTGAAGTATTCCCCAGAACGGTGAAAATCGCGCTTCATGAGGTAGGCATAGCCCAGTCCCCGGAGTGCGGCGGCGTTGTCGGGTTGCAGCTTAAGAACTTCCGCGAACTCATCTGCAGCCTTGTTCTGGTAGTCCCGGGAATGCAAATGAATGTCGGCCAGCACGGCTCTGGCGTCGGTGACCGGCATCGGCTTGGCCGCAAACGAATGGCTATCGACCCCAGCCGGCGACGGTATGAGGTAATAGCGGTAGCGGCCCACCTGCCAATAACGGTTGATGGCTTTATCGAAGTCAGGCGCGCTCATCCCAAACGTCTGCTGGATGGCTTGTTCGACAGGTGCGCTGTGATTCACGACTTGGTCGAAATAAATGCTCAGTTTCGGGATCAACTGGTTGTCATACAGGTAATGCACCACCAGCCAGGATTCCGCATAAAACACTGAGCGATGATCTCCGCTCTCGTTATAGACACTTGAATTGCGCTGTACTCGAAACAAATCGGCCACCTTCATCAGTCCAGTCTGCTGTAACACCTGCAGATTTCGCTCAGAAGACAGTCCGACGTCCGCCTTCTTTCCGTCAACTTTAATGGTGGAGAAATATTCGGCAAAGCCTTCATCAAACCAGGGTTGTATTTCTGCCCCCGTGTTCCCGTTCAGCAGTTGGTGGGCATATTCATGAAAGACGACCTGCCAGGGATCTTCAGCAGACATGTCCAACAGGATGAACCCTCGGTCCGAGCTGCCCTGGAAAAGTCCGTCAACTTCTGTCGGTTTGCCCTTCCACAGTGGCGCAAACTGCTTCATTTCCTTCTTGTTCCGAAACGCGACAATCTGAAGCGGAAGCGGTAGGCTGACTTTTGCCTTGGCCATCAAAGCGCCGAATACCGCGTGCATCTGTTCAAAACGGAGGGCGACTTCCCGGCCGCGATTCTCCCCGGCATCGGTGACTACAGAGAAGTTTTGTGATCGGATTTCGATCCATTCCGGCTCGCTCGCCAAACCGGGCAAAACCAGCAGAAATTCAAGCGCGAGCAGGCCAACACGACGGACAGCCAAATTGCGAGTCATACCTGCCCTTTGCCGAGTATGGTAGCAGTTTTGGACACCAATGTTCTGAGAGCCCCTAACCTGCAGTCACTCCGCTCTGTGCTGGCCGTCACTGTGCAATTGCCAGGTTAGGCGGACAATTAAGTGGGAACTGGTGTGAGATCGCTTCTGCCATATACGTGTACTTCTGGCAGAAAGGAGGCAGTCATGTTTCCGATCAGATTGATTCAGCTCATCGAAGCCCATGCTGACAACTTGTCCGAGGGATTGATGCACAAACTCAAGAAATCGGACCAGTGCAGTGAATTGTTGCGCAAAGTGTCCGCTGATGAGTTGAAACGGCGTACCTACGAAATTTACCGCCATCTCAGCGATTGGTTGCTGGGCAAGACCGAGACCGAGATCGAGGAACGCTATATCGGCCTGGGAGTACGGCGTGCCAAGCAAGGCGTGCCTTTCAGCGACGTGCTGTGGGCGGTCAGCGCAACCAAGGAGTACCTCTGGGAGTATTTGCAGCAGGAAGGCCTGCTCGAAGAGCCAGTGGAGTTCTTTGGCGAAATGGAACTGCTGCAGTCATTAGAGCGTTTCTTCGACCGTGCCCTGTACTTTACGGCTATGGGGTACGAAGGCGCAGGACGAGGCGAGGTCGAACATGCGCCGCGCATCCATGTGGTTGCGCGGAAGTAAATTGCTGTCAGGTCCTTCGGGACGCAGGATTGTTGCACCGAGCATGAGTTGGATGACTGTGCCTGTGGCCGGTCCGCAAGATTCCCCAGGCACGGCCGGGTGTGGGATGTTGTTCGTGTCCGAACCCTGATCCTGAATCAATGCATCAGGCTCGCCACGCCGTGAATGATCACAGCCCACAGCAGCAAAGATACGGGAAGACACAGCATCACGGCCGCTAAGACGTTTCCATCCGATTCAGGGTCAATTTCTCGGCGCTGGGGAAGAAACAAACTGGGCGCGCTCGTGATGCAGATGGTTTGGGGGAGTTTTCGTAGCATAACAAGCCCTTTATATTTGCAGTCGATCCAGTCGACCGTGATCGCCATCACTTCTGACTGTGATCTGGAGCTGAGGCAAAGGCAGGTCCCGTTACGACGTGCGCACACGCTTTATGCGCATGACCTCAAACCCCGCACCAACACTCTCGTGTTGACCAAAGAAAAAAGGGCGGAACCGTGTGAGTTCTGTTCTCCGACCATCTTCCCGAATTGGAATACTGACTATAGCCGGGGTCAGTGACCCGGCACGAAATTACCTGACCTGCCCAGGCAGGAGCGTGTGATGCCGATCACGATTCCCATGACTTGAGTCACCGCGCCGGTGACAGTCGGCTCTCAATAATCTTTACCAGCAATAATCAAAGAGGCTCCGCGCGAAAGAATAAAGAATTGGGCCGGCGCGGAGCCTCTTTTGTGGCTGCAGACCGCAGGTCATGCGGTGCGCCGGCGAGCGTCTTCTCGCAGGTTGGCAGCGGCGCCGAGTAGATCAATTTGGCTCCGGTCATTAGTCCCCTTGTTTTTCCACAGGTCGACTGCTTACGCTGTCTTGCCAACGGAGGTTCTTACCTCTGCGCCGCGACCAACGGAGATGAGTTCTCTGTGCCCCGCAGCTTCTAAACGCGAAATCCGCCGCGTTGTTGGTGACCAATGCGGCGGAATTTGCCTTGGCTGGATCCCTCTCCGGAAGATTTCGCTTGCATCACTCCGGCTGGGAGGATTTAATTTACGCAAATCTTATTACGTCGAACCAGTTGCAGCCTTGTTTCGCGAGAATTTAGGTGACCGATCAGCCGTCCGGCAAGTTTCGATCCTGAGGGGCGACCCATGAAGCCAATGGTTGTTATCTCCAGCATTTTCTGGATCAGCCTGCTGGCAGCGGCGCAGGATCCATCGATCTGGCAGCCGCCTTTGAACACCAGTTGGCAATGGCAGCTCACCCAGCGTGTCGATCGGAGCGTCAAGGCGAAGATGTACGACATCGACATGTTCGATAATACTGCCACCGTCGTCAGCAAGCTGCACGCCCAGGGGCGCAAAGTGGTCTGCTACATTGATGTGGGCACGTGGGAGAACTGGCGTCCCGACGCCAAGAAGTTCCCCAAGATCGTCAAGGGAGAGAAGGTCGGTGGTTGGCCTGGAGAAAGGTGGCTCGATATCCGCCGCATCGACATTCTGGGCCCGATTATGAAAGCGCGCATGGATGAGTGTCAGGCCAAGGGTTTCGATGGCATGGAACCCGATAACGTGGACGGCTATACCAACGACAGCGGCTTCAATCTCACGTACCACGACCAGATCAAGTACAACACATTCATCGCTAGCGAGGCCCACGCGCGGGGGCTTTCGGTAGGGCTCAAGAACGATCTGGATCAAGTCGGCGATTTGCTGCCGTCGTTCGACTGGGCGCTCGATGAGCAGTGTTTCCAGTATCACGAGTGCAACAAGCTATTGCCTTTCATCAACGCGAACAAAGCGGTGTTTGAAGTGGAATACTCTCTGCCTACGAACAAGTTCTGCCCCAAGGCGAACGAGCTGAACTTTAACTCCATGAAGAAACACCTCAACCTGGGCGTCTATCGCGTTCCCTGCCGCTAAAAACTGGAGGATGGCTCCGCCACCGCAGGAAATAGGCTCAACCAGCACCACGGACCCGGCAACGGTCTGCAATATGCCGGAATCTAATTGGTCGTGAGCGACTCTATTCCGCAGCCGTCCCTGGCCTTACTTGTGAAGGCCCCTCCAAGCGCAGTGCTACAATCTTGTACTGGGATGTATCGAAGACGCACGCTATTAGCGGCCATTTTCTCCCTGTTGCTGACGACCCAGCTTCAGGCCGCTTCGCACGGTCCAGTCGCCAGGCCCATTGACGCGATCCTCTCTGCACCTGATCTTGCACGTGGATTTTGGGGCATCGAAATCGTTGCCCTCGACGACGGAAAGGTTTTGTACGCCCAAAACGCCGACAAACTGTTTACCCCGGCCTCCGACACCAAACTATTTACCACCGCGGCTGCGCTGGCTCTCATCGGGCCGAATTACACTTCGCGCACCACCGTCGAAACCAGCGGCACGCTAGACAAGTACGGACGCCTCAGCGGCGATGTAATTCTGGTGGGCCGCGGCGATCCCAATCTTTCCGGCCGCGAACTGCCATATACCTTGCGCACCCAAAGAAATGACCATCCCATCCAGGTTTTGGAACAACTGGCGGACTCGCTGGTTCAGAAGGGTGTGAAATACGTCGATGGCGACATCGTTGCCGACGATTCCTACTTCGCCTTCGAGCGCTACGGAGAAGGCTGGAGTCAGGACGATCTTGTTCTAGCCGAGGGAGCGCCAGTTTCAGCGCTTACCATCAATGACAACGTTATTTTCGTGAACATCCTCCCCGCGGACCGCGCCGGGGAGCACGCTTTCGTCAGCATCACGCCGTTCGCCGACTACTATCGCATTGATAATCGCATCATCACTACCCCGGCAGGCACGGGCCGCAAGATTTTCATCAACCGCGAGCCCGGCTCTACCTTGCTTACGTTGTGGGGCAACATGCCGCTCGATGACGCTGGGGCGAACGAAGCCCTGGCCATCGAGGATCCCGCCGAATTCGCGGCCGCTCTGTTCCATCAATTGCTCGAGAACCGCGGCATCGTGGTGTATGGCAAACAACGCACCCGTCACACTGAACTGGCCAGCCTTTCCACCTTGAGCGTTACGGCGACGGCTCCGGCGCGGGGTGGTGACGAATCTTCCCGCGCGTTGCAGACCCAGCCGCTGGTGCTGGCGAGCTATCAGTCAAAGCCGCTGATCGAAGACGTACGTGTGATCAACAAAGTCAGCCAGAATCTGCACGCCGAAATCCTCCTGCGCCTCTTGGGTCGGGAGAAGGGGACGGCGGGTACGGTCGAAGGCGGCCTCGAGGTTCTGCGCGGCTTTCTCAATACTGCCGGAGTACCCAGCGAGCAATATGTTTTCTACGATGGCTCCGGACTTTCCCGCCAAAACCTGGTCACGCCGCACGCAGTTACCCAACTCCTGCGCTATGCCGTTGCTCAGCCATGGGGACCCAGCTTTCGTGAGACTCTGCCGGTGGCGGGCACAGATGGTTCCCTCGCAGACCGCTTGAAGAACCTCGACCCACGAGCGCGGGTGTATGGAAAGACCGGCTCGCTGGGCGGAGTCAAGACCCTCTCTGGTTACGCGACAACCGTCCGCGGCCGGCAGATCGCGTTTAGCATCCTGTCCAACAATCTCAATCTGCCCGCTAAGCGCGTGAATGACACTATCGACAGCATTGTCGAAGCGATCGTCAACGATGTGGGAAAAAAGAAGTAACCCGACTTCTGACTACTACCGACTCCTGGCTCCTGACTCCTGACCCCTGACTCCTGACTCCTGATTACTACCTTCTCGGCATGCGCTTTACTTGCCGCGCTCGCGCTGTCCGTGCTCCCGCAGGTCCGGTACCCGTCGGCGGCTTCCGCATTCCTTCCAACAGATCTTTCAGCACCACCGCATTGTTGCGCTCCTCATTCTTGGAGGCGAACAGCAGCGTCAGTTTTTTTTGCCTGCCGGCCAGGCGATAGAGCTCAACGAGGGCGTCGGCAGCTTCCTGGCGCGCTAATTCTTTGAGATAGCGCTTACGAAAGCTCGGCCATTCGTGGGGATGCCCATGGAACCACTGGCGCAAATCGTCCGACGGGGCCAGGTCACGCAACCAAACGTCTACCGCCGCCCGCTCCTTCGTGAGACCACGCGGCCATAGGCGGTCCACCAGCACTCGCGTCCCGTCGGAGCCCGCAGGCTCGTCGTACACTCTTTTCATCAGCACTCGTTTCACCCTTACCGGCATGGCTGTGCTCTATTATTGTACTTCGGAAGTTTCTTCTGCGCTTCGAGGGCAAATGGGACGATTTCGTATTTGGCAATCGACAGTTGGCAAGCGGAAATTGGTTTCTCGGTGTCTCTGTGCCTCGGTGCTGAGCTTGCTTGCTCTAATTGGCTGCGAGGCCGAACGCCGCCGCAGCGACGCGGAACTCGGACTCAATGCCCAGCAAGCAGCCGGGCGCCGCCTTTACGACAACTATTGCGACCGGTGCCATGCTCCTTATTCTTCTCGCGGCCGCCAGGGGCCGAGCATGAAGGGCGTGTTCAAGCGGCAGTACCTGCCCATGAGCGGGATGCCGGCCAATGATGATCGGGTCAGCGACATCATTCGTTTTGGCCGCAACAAGATGCCGGGCTACGCCCAGGTGATGGATCAGCAGCAGATCAATGATCTCCTGGCCTACCTGCACACGCTGTAGGAACCGAGGGGACGATACAATATTGCGGTGAGCCTAGCAACCACGACTCCCGTCTCGGACTCGGCGTCCACATCGGATCGGCCATTTACCTGGCGGCAAAGATTTCTATTGTGGCTGATCACCTGGGTCGGTTTTTTTGCCATCCGCCTGATCGGTCCGACGCTTCGCTTGGCCGTCTCCTTCGAAGATGGCGCCCCGTCCACCGTCGAAGCGCGTCCCATGATTCTTTCCTTCTGGCATACTTGCATATTTCCCGCTACGTACGTCTGGCGGAACTTGCAGATTCGGGTCCTGAGCAGCGACAGCTTCGACGGCGAATGGACCGGACGCATTATCCGAAAATTTGGTTTTGTGAAAGTGCGTGGGTCGAGCAGCCGCGGAGCAGTGCGAGCGCTGCTCGGCATGCGGAGGGAGCTCGAGCAAGGCTGGGCTGTGGCGTTCACCATCGACGGTCCGCGGGGCCCGAGGTTTGTGGCCAAGCCAGGGCCGGTGCTGCTGGCGCGGGCCACGGGCGCGCCCATGGCCGCATTTCACATCGCGGTGGAACGTGCCTGGGTCCTGCATACCTGGGATCGAAGTATGATTCCGAAGCCATTTTCCCGCTCATTGATGCGGGTGAGCCGCCAGATCCAGGTCCCGTCAGACGCCGATGATTCCCACAGAGAACGCTTCCACGCCGAACTGCAAGCGGCGCTGGAGCGAGTGCGGGAGTTTAGCGAGGCCAATGTGGGTAAGGTAGGGAGCAACGAATTTCCCATGTTTGCGGCGAGACCTTGATCGGTTCACCCAGCCTCATGCCGATTTCATATAGAATTTTCTGCGCGATCATCCGCAGGGAAATGAGGGCTCATGGCTGCGATCATTCTGGACGGTAATCAGATCGCCAGCGAAATCCGACGCGAAGTTGCTGCTGAAGTGAAGACGATGACCGCCGCCGGGATGCGCCCCGGACTGGCCGTTGTCCTTGTCGGCCACAACCCGGCGTCGGAAATTTATGTGCGTGGAAAAGTGAAGAGCAGCGAGGAAGTCGGCATTTATAGCGAGAAACACACTCCGCCAGAGGCCATCTCAACCGGGAAGCTGCTTGAACTGATCACTGACCTCGACCGGCGCGACGAAATTGACGGCATCCTGGTGCAACTGCCATTGCCGCCGCAGGTGGACGCCAAAAAAATTCTGCTGGCAGTCGATCCGGCAAAAGATGTCGACGGCTTCCACCCCATGAATGTGGGATTTCTATCCACTCAGCGGCCTGGGCTTGTGCCGTGTACGCCGGCAGGCATTCTCGAGATCTTGAAGCGGAGCAACATCCTGATTGCCGGACAGGAAGCTGTGGTCGTGGGACGGAGCGACATTGTGGGTAAGCCGACAGCCATGCTCCTGATCAATGCCAACGCCACCGTCACCGTTTGCCATTCCAAGACTCGCGATCTGCCCGGGGTTTGTCGGCGGGCGGACATTCTGGTGGCGGCGATTGGCCGCGCCGGAATGATCACGCGCGATTTCGTGAGACCGGGCGCGACCGTGATCGATGTGGGCATGAACACGGTGACGGATCGGGCGGAGTTCGATCGGCTGTTTGCCGGCAATGCGAAGCGGGAAGAGACTTTTCGCTCTAAGGGTTCAACCTTAGTCGGCGATGTTCATCCGGAGGTGGCTCAGGTCGCCGGAGCAATGACGCCGGTGCCCGGCGGCGTGGGTCCGTTGACCATTGCCATGTTGATGGCAAACACGGTGCGCGCCGCGAAACTGCGCCGCGGCGGCCGGGTACCGGAGCTTTCCCGCGCTTGATTATTGTTGTTTTCACCACAGAGACACAGAGAATTCTTTTTGGGTATGTGCGTCTGCTTACGGCATAAGCGTGGCCCGGCCGCATGAATCAGAAATCTTAATGCAGTATTTCTCTGTGACTCTGTGTCTCTGTGGTGAATTGGGGTCTGCGACAGATGAGGTTGGCTTGCTGAAAGTCGGACTAACCGGTGGAATTGCCTCTGGCAAGTCCGTAGTGGGCGAGATGTTTGTGGCGCTCGGCGCTCACCTGGTTCAGGCCGACACGATCGCCCATCAGCTCATGCAGCCGGGCGAGGCGGTTTATCAGGACGTCGTACGCCGTTTCGGCACCGGAATCCTCAATCCCGACGGCAGCGTCAACCGCGCCCGGTTGGCGGAAGCAGCGTTCGGCTCGTCAGCGGAAACGGGAACTGGACCTTCGCGCGTGCAGGAATTGAACCGGATCGTTCATCCCGCTGTGATTCGAAGGCAAAATGAATGGATGGAAGAAGTTGGCCGGCGTGATCCGCGCGGCATCGCTATGGTGGAGGCAGCGCTGATCCTGGAAGCGGGAGCCGCGGATCGTTTCGATCGCCTCTTAGTGGTCACCTGTCGTCCCGAACAGCGCATCCAGCGCTGGGCGGCACGGCTGAAAGTAGACGAAGAAACGTCACGCAGGGAGGTCTCCCGACGCATGGCGGCACAGTTTCCCGACGAAGAAAAAATCAAAGCCGCCGACTACATCATTGACAACTCCAGCTCCTTGGATCAGACGCGCAAGCAAGTGAACGAAGTGTACGAAAAGCTGAAAGGCGAGGCGGACCAGGCGTTTTGACCATGCGGAATACAAAGAATCTACAATCAGAGTAGCTCCGTGAAACTTCTTGGCTGAAGGTTTTGACTTATGAGATTGCTGCGACCCGTTTTTATTGCCGTGCTTATCGCCGGCGCATTTTTCTATTTCACCACCTACCGTTCCGGCCGCGGCGGGCTGACCGACTGGATCGGCCATCCGAATAAAGTCGAGATCAGTGAAGCGGCCGGCGGCGATTTGCTCGACGCCGAAGAGCAGAACAACATCAGTGTTTATCGCAAGAATATCGGATCGGTCGTAAACATCACCTCGCGCGCTGTAACCTTCGATTTTTTCTATGGGCTGGTGCCGGAAGAAGGGCAGGGATCCGGCTTCATCATTGATAAAGAAGGGCACGTCCTTACCAACTTCCACGTCATTGCAGACGCGCGCCAGATTGAAGTCACGCTGCACAATCGCAAGAAATACAAGGCCACGATCGTGGGCACCGATCGTTCCCATGATTTGGCCGTAGTCCAGATCAAGGCGTCGGATCTCACGCCGATGGTTTTGGGCGACTCGCACAACCTGCAGGTTGGTCAGAAAGTGTATGCCATCGGCAATCCTTTCGGTCTCTCCGGCACTCTGACGCGCGGCATCGTGAGTTCGATCCGCTCCGTGCAGGAGCCCGACGGCATGACCATTGACGAGGCCATTCAGACCGACGCCGCCATTAATCCTGGAAACTCCGGCGGCCCGTTGCTCAACTGGCATGGCGAGGTGATCGGCATCAACACCATGATCGCTTCCAGTGTTGGACAGAGTGCGGGCATCGGGTTTGCGATTCCCATCAACACCGCCAAGGCGGTCCTCAACGACCTGGTGACTCTGGGACGAGTGCGGCGTCCGGCGCTCGGCGTGCGCACCATTCCCGTTGATCCTGAACTGGCAGATCAGATGGGGCTGGCAGCGGATTACGGTCTGCTTATTGTCCAGGTGGTTCCGGGTGGAGCTGCCGACCGCGCCGGCCTGCGCGGCGGCAATGAACGCGCGCTTCTGGGCAACATTCCGATCATGGTGGGCGGAGACCTCATCGTAGCCATTGATGGCCAGAAAGTGGAAGACCAGCAGGATCTGGCGCAGATCATGAACAATCATCGCGCGGGCGACACGGTGCGGCTGACCGTCTATCGGGCAAAGAAGAAGATGGACGTAAGCGTCGTTTTGGGCGAGGCACGAGAGCAGGTTTGACCAGTTGGGCGCGAATTTTCTCTGTGCTCTCTGTGTCCTCTGTGGTTAAAACGCTTTTCTTGACCTACGCAGCTGACTCCGCTGAGAAATCTTCGATCTCCCTGACTTCTTTGTCACTCAGCCGCAATTCTCCGGCACGCATAACGCCCTCGGCTTGCCGAGCATTGCGGGCGCCCACAATCGCCCCGGTTACTGCCGGATTCCGCAGCGTCCAGGCAATCGCCACTTCGCCAGGCGACCGTCCATGTCGCTGGCCGATCTCGCGCAGTTGCTCGACGAGAGCGAGATTTCGAGATAGTTTCGGCTCGGTGAACTCCGGGTCGCGGCTCCGCCAATCATCCTTCGGCAGTTTTGAAGCACGCTCGCGCGTCATTGCACCGGTCAACAGCCCTGAAGCCATTGGGGAATAAACAATCACGCCGATGCCTTCGCGCAGGCAAAAGGGAAGAATGTCCTCTTCAACTCCGCGGTTGATCAGCGAATACGGGGGCTGCAGCGAAGTGACGGGCGCGATGGACTTCGCCCGGCGCATTTGCTTGACGTTGAAATTCGACACGCCGATCCAGCGCACCTTGCCCTCCCGCTTCAGCTCAGCAAGGGTCGACCAGGCTTCCTCCAATTCCGGCGAATCAGGATCGGGCGGCCAGTGAATTTGATACAGGTCAATTACATCCCGCCCCAGGCGGCGCAGGCTGTCTTCTGCCTCCTGCCTTATCGAATCAGCGCGAAAAACCTTGGTTACATTCCCCTGTGCGTCCCAACGCATAACGCATTTCGTGAAGACATAGGGCTTGGGGCCTTGCCAGGTCTTGAGCGCCCGGCCCACGACTTCTTCCGAATGACCCATCCCGTAGACAGCGGCGGTATCGATCCAGTTGACGCCTAATTCGAGTGCCCGGTGAATGGCTGCGATCGAGTCATTGTCGTCCTGCGCTCCCCAGGCGAACTGCCAGCCCGAGCCGCCTATGGCCCAGGCTCCGTAGCCGACCGGTGTGATGTGCAAATCGGAGTTGCCAAGCTGCTTGGTTTGCATTTGAATCTCCTGAGGGTTGCTAAGAAACCCTAAAGTCTTGTCATTCCGAGGAGCGAGAGCGACGAGGAATCTGCAGTTCTCTTGGATCAAAGGACTGCAGATCCCGCGCTCCGCTCGGGATGACAACAAGATTGGATTATTCAACTACCTGCTACTGGTTGTTTGATTCACGCAGTCACAAATCCGATTCACTTGGTTGAACGATGAACGTCGATTCCATTCGCCAGTTCTGTCTTTCCTTCCCGCAGGCAACCGAAAACCTGCAATGGGGAGACGATTTGTGTTTCAAGGTATCGGGAAAAATCTTTGCCATCGTGAGCCTGGGCTCAATTCCTCAGGGTCTTTGTTTCAAGTGCACGCCGGAAAAGTTTGCCGAACTGGTGGAGCAGGAGGGAATCACTCCAGCGCCCTATGTGGGCCGTTACAAGTGGGTATTGCTGGAGAGGCTGGATGTCTTGCGCGACGGCGAGTTGCGGGACTTGATCCGCGAATCGTATGCCATGGTGGCGGCTAAAACCAGACCGAAGACCAAAAGCAATAAACGCAGCGGCCGCGGAGCAAACAAGCGAACCAAGAAATAGACGAACTGGGTCCTGACCCGCATGAGTCAGAAACCATCTCCCCGCAACCTCACTCACCCAGAACCTATCAACCCGGATTGCTGAAAGCCAAGAGCCAAGAGCTGAAGAGCTGAAAGCTGACGGCTGACAACGGCCGGGTTGACTCCCACTCGCTCGCTAGGCTAGCCTCAGGAGTCCTGACGAGTCAGAGACTCGTCTCCATCACAGTCCGAGACTTCATGCGATTCAACCGCAACTTTTTGATCGTGCTAGTGCTGGCAGTGCTGCTGGCAAGTCCCGTGCCGTCTCCGGCCGCGGTCATGCGTCCGGTTCATGCTCCGCACGGTATGGTGGCGAGCGTTCACGAACTAGCTTCTCGCGCCGGCGTCGAGATCATGCAGGCCGGCGGGAATGCGGTGGATGCCGCGGTGGCCACCGGTTTTGTTCTTGCGGTCGTGCATCCGCAGGCAGGCAACCTGGGCGGCGGCGGCTTCATGCTCATTCGCATGACAGATGGCAAAACCCATTTTATCGACTATCGCGAGAAAGCTCCGGCCGCAGCTACGGCAAACATGTTTCTGGATGCTCAGGGTCGAGTCATTGAGAACGCTAGTATCGTCGGCTACAAGGCGATTAGCGTGCCGGGTTCGGTCGCCGGCATGGTTTATGCGGAGAAAAAATACGGAAAGCTGCCTCTTGACCAAATCATGGCTCCTGCGATCAAACTGGCGCGTGACGGTTTTCCGCTGGCATGGCAGGACGCTGCCGATTTTTACGACCAGCACCTGGCCAAATTTCCTGAGTCCAGCCGAATTTTTCAGCGCGATGCCCATCCTTACCAACCGGGCGAGACTTTTCGCCAGCCAGAACTCGCGCAGACTCTGGAGCGCATCGCGAAAAATCCTGACGACTTTTACCACGGAGCAATGGCGCGGGAATTGGCCGCCTCGATCCAGAAAGGCGGAGGCCTGATCACGGCCGACGATCTGGCGCACTACGAGGTAAAAGAGCGGGAACCGGTGCGCGGAACTTATCGCGGCTATGAGATCGTCAGCGCGCCTCCGCCTTCTTCGGGAGGGATTGCGCTCCTCGAGATTCTGAACATTTTGGAAGGCTACGATCTAGCCAAGGCTGGAAATCGCTCGGCTCAGGCGGTTCATTTCACGGTCGAGGCCTTCCGGCGTGCGTTCTTTGATCGCGCCGAATTCCTGGGTGATCCCGATTTTTCTAACATTCCCGTCGCCCAGCTTATTGATAAGAAGTATGGCGCCGCTTGGCGCGAGTCAATTGATCCGGCGCACGCCAGCGTCAGCAAGGATTTGCGCCGCCCCGCGATCTTCAGCGAGCTCGAACAGTATGCGGCTCTGCATCCGCAGCCGTGGCCTGCGCGCGAACCCGAACACACCACCCATTACTCTGTGGTGGATTCAGACGGAAATGCGGTGGCTGTAACCACCACGCTGAATGACCGTTTCGGTTCCCGCGTGACCGCCGAAGGCCTGGGTTTCCTGCTGAATGACGAGATGGATGACTTTACGTCGAAAGCCGGCGTGCCCAATCTGTACGGCCTGATCCAGGGACCGGCCAACGCGATCGGGCCGCACAAGCGGCCGCTGTCCGCCATGACGCCGACGATCGTCCTCAAAAACGGTAAGCTCTTTCTGGTGCTCGGCTCGCCGGGAGGCTCGCGCATCATCACTACGGTGGCCAATATCCTGATGGGTGTCGTGGATTACGGGATGAGCATCCAGGAAGCGGTCAACGCGCCCCGCTTCCATCATCAGTGGCTGCCCGACGTTCTGCGGGTCGAGCAGTGGTTTTCTCCAGACACAGTGAAATTGCTTCGTCAAATGGGACACAACATCGAGTTCGGAGTGACGGTCGCAGGAATTTGGGAGCCCTACTGGAGCGACGGCGAGTGCGTCGCCATCGACCAGACTTCGGGCGACCGGCTGGGCGCGAGCGACGATCGCAACAATGGAAAGGCGATAGGATATTAGGGGGCTGCTGACAAATGGTTTTCGGGAAGGGCACGGCTTCAGCCGGGCCGTTTCGCAGCCTGTAAAAACTGGGCTTTAGCCCGGCACGTGAGTGCGGGTCGAGGTGGACTGCGATCAGTGACGCAGCCTGTTTAGTCGTGCTGGCAGGTCTCCGTGGTTTTGACCTCGCTGAGCGCGAAACTGTCATCATTTAGGATTTAGGAGAGATCTTCCGCCGAACCGCGGAAATAAGACATGCTAAAGGCAATATCAACCTACGTCTATGTCAAAGAACGCCTGCATCCCGGGCTGCTGGATGGCTTAGTCCGGGGCGGCGCGCAGGCGATTGAAATCTTTGCCGCCCGGCAGCACCTCGACTACGCCAACCGCAAGCAGCATGTGCGGGAAATCGCCGACTGGTTTCGCACCAGCGGCATCCAGCTGAATTCGGTGCATGCGCCGCTTTACGCCGACTACGAGTGGGGACGCACCGGTGCGGCGCCGGTGAATGTCGCCTCCACCGACAGAGCCGGTCGCATTGAGGCCATGGACGAAATCAAGCGCGCGCTGGAACTGGCCGAACAGATCCCCTTCCGCTTCCTGGTGCAGCATCTGGGCATCAGCGGCGAGTCTTTCGACGAGCGCAAGATCGAGGCGGCCATGACCTCGATCGAACATCTGCGGGCATTTGCCCGGCCGCTAGGCGTGAGCATTCTGCTGGAAAACATTCCCAACGAGCTCAGCACTCCAGAGCGGCTGGTCGAATTTATTCATGCCAGCCACTTCGACGATGTGGGCGTGTGCTTCGACTTCGGTCATGCTCACATGATGAGCGACGTGTCCCAGGCGTTTGAGACCGTCAGAGGCTACGTCCGCTCCACCCACGTTCACGACAACGCCAAAGATCGCGATTCGCATCTCTGGCCGGGCAGCGGCTCGATCGACTGGAAGCAGGCCATGGATCTGCTGCGTTCCGCGCCCCACACTCCGCCCCTGCTGCTGGAGATCGAGGGCGACGAGAAAGTGAACGCTGCAGAAAAGATGGGCGAAGCGTTTCAGAAATTGAGTAATTTTGTAATTGGGTAATTGGTAATTTTGCGCCTGATTCCAAAGCGTCTTCAAATTACCAAATTACCCGATTACTAAATTACTAAATCCAACTTATGTCCTCTCCCGTAACCACGATCAGCGAAGTCGGCAAGCACGAGGGCCAAAGCGTCACCATTCGCGGCTGGCTCTACAACCTGCGGGAGAGCGGCAAGCTTCTGTTCCCGCAATTTCGGGACGGCAGCGGCGTGATCCAGGGGGTCGTCGCCAAGAACGCTGTTCCTGTCGAGGTGTTCGATGCCGTCAAAGGCCTCACCCAGGAATCAAGCCTGATTGTTGAAGGCAAGGTTCGCGCCGACAAGCGCGCTCCCGGCGGCTACGAACTCGATATCTCCAATGTGCAGGTGATCCAGCGCGTTTCGGAGAACGATCCCTATCCTATTTCTTTGAAAGAGCACGGTGTCGATTTCCTCATGGAGCACCGGCATTTGTGGGTGCGCACGCCGCGACAGGCGGCGATCTTACGAGTCCGTGCGGAAATCATCAAAGCCGCGCGCGATTTTTTCGATGAGCGCGGCTTCACTCTGACCGATCCGCCGATCCTGACTCCAGCGGCCTGCGAAGGCACGACCACGCTGTTCCCCGTCGATTATTTCGACGAACAGGCTTACCTGACACAATCAGGGCAACTCTACATCGAAGCCACCGCCATGGCGCTCGGCAAGGTATATTCCTTCGGGCCCACATTCCGCGCGGAGAAAAGCAAGACTCGCCGCCATTTGACCGAGTTCTGGATGGTCGAACCGGAGATCGCCTACGGCACGCTCGACGACGTCATGGAGTTAGCCGAAGGACTAATCAGTTTCCTGGTAAAGCGCTGCCTGGAGCGTCGCCGAGCTGACCTGCAAACCATCGGGCGTGATGTTGCGAAACTAGAAAAAGTCGACCTCCCGTTTCCGCGAATCACCTACGATGACGCGGTGCAGATGCTGAAGGAGGCGCACGCCAAGGGCACATTGGAGAATAACTTCGAATGGGGCGGAGATTTGGGCTCGCCGGACGAAACCTATATCTCATCGCAGTTTGACAAGCCCGTGATGGTTCATCGCTATCCTGCCAAGGTGAAGGCCTTCTACATGGAACCTGATCCCCAGCGGCCGGATTTGGCGTTATGCGTGGATGTGCTGGCGCCCGAGGGATACGGGGAAATTATTGGCGGCTCCCAGCGCATGGCGTCGCACGACTTGCTGCTCCAACGTATTCATGAGCACGGTCTGCCCGAAGAGGCATTCAAGTGGTATCTGGATTTGCGTAAGTACGGCAGCGTTCCGCACTCCGGCTTTGGCATGGGGATCGAACGCGCCGTGGCTTGGATTTGTGGTCTGGAGCATGTGCGGGAAACCATACCGTTCCCCCGAATGCTGCATCGGCTGTATCCGTAGTTTTAACGCCGAGAATGCCGAGGTCGCCGAGAACGGAAGACCGAGAATGGAAGAGAAAGACAAGCTGGATCTTATTACCCGCCGCATTATTGGCGGCGCGATCGAGGTGCACAAAGCAATCGGACCGGGGCTCCTCGAGTCCGCCTACCAGACGTGTTTGGCGTTCGAGCTCCAGCTGCGAGACTTGGACGTCAAGGAACAAGTGCCTTTGCCTGTCTCCTACAAGAATGTGAAGCTGGATTGCGGATATCGGCTCGATCTGGTCGTGGAAGACACCGTAATCGTCGAGATTAAGGCTGTCGAGCGGCTTGCGCCGATCCATGATGCGCAATTGCTCTCCTCTCTGAGGATCTCTGGAAAGCGGGTCGGATTGCTGGTTAATTTTCACGTTCGGGTGTTGAAGGATGGCCTGAAGAGAATTGTTAATGAATTCCCTGACTCGGCGTTCTCGGCGGCCTCGGCGGTGAACTGACCGATGACGACCACTAATCTTTCCGCTTCCAACATAACGCCCAGAAAAATTCGCGTCATCGGGGTTCCGCTCGACCTCGGCCAGTCCCGCCGCGGTGTTGACATGGGTCCTTCGGCGGTGCGCGTAGCCGGTCTTGAAGCCCGGCTGGAAGCGCTTGGCCACATCGTGGAAGACGGTGGGAACGTTGCGGTCGCGATCCCGGAGCAGAAGAAGGAAGGCCATCCTCACGCCAAGTATTTGAAGGAAATCACCGCTACTTGCACCAAGCACGCCGAGCTCGTTCTCAAGACCCTGGAGGCGGGCAAAGTGCCGCTCGCTTTGGGTGGCGACCACTCGGTGGCGGCGGGGACGGTGGCCGGCGTGGCCGAATTCTACCGGCGGCAAAACCAGAAAATCGGCCTCATCTGGATTGACGCCCACACCGACATCAACACTCCGGAAAGTTCACCCAGCGGCAACGTGCATGGTATGCCGCTGGCCGCCATCATGGGGTTGGGCCCGCCTGAGCTGGCCAACATTTTCAACTTCTCGCCCAAAGTCAGTCCGGAGAACTGTGTGCTGGTAGGCGTGCGCGACATCGACGCCATCGAAAAGCAGAATGTTCACCGCGCAGGCATCGAAGTTCTTACCATGCGCGATATTGACGAGCGCGGCATGCGAACCGTGATGGAAGAAGCCCTGCGCATGGCGGGGCGCGGCACCGCCGGCTACCACGTATCGCTTGATATGGATTGGGTGGACCCTGAAGATGCGCCGGGAGTGGGCACGCCGGTTCGTGGCGGCGCCACCTATCGCGAAGCGCATCTGGCGATGGAGATCATCGCCGACCACGGCCGCATGTTGAGCTTCGAGATCGTCGAAGTCAATCCTGTCATCGACGAACATAATCAGACGGCGGATCTGGCGGTCGAACTGGCGCAGTCCGCCTTCGGCAAAAAGATCCTGTAGCTTCCACCGTGGAACCAACCCCTGTGGGGAAAGCCGCCCCCGCGAGCCTTCTCTGAGGGCACCGCCTATTGCTGCTTCGGGATGCTTTTGGCCAAATCGCGAATCTGCACCGGCTCGGTGCCCTTGTACTGCGCGATTGAAGAGATGTCAGTGACGGTAGTCACGACTGCTTCGCCGAGGAGCGTGTCTTCGCGCATCAGCACCTTGCCGCTCGCCGGATCCCGAATCTCCTTGCCGGCACGCCACACCTGCAGGCGATCGCCCAGCTTCACGCCGTCATGAGCGCCGACGTTCAGGACCAACTGTCCAGATGCGTTGGCGTCCGCCACCATCCCGTCGATCACCGGCGTGCGCGGCGGCAGCTTGGGAATCGCCTGCTCGAGCTGCGCCGCCAGTTGTGCGATAGCCTTGTCCATGCACTCGTTCAGCAGCGGGTTGTTGGCACTGCTTCCCATTATGCTGACCTGACTCATGTCGCGGATATCCACCTTTACGCCCTTGCGGTTGACTTCGCCGATACCCTGAGACACCGCCAGCACCTCGGCCGTGTCGGGACTCACCAGACGTGTGCTGATCTGCACCTTGGCGTTGATGTCGTGCTTGGTCTTCATCGAGCTGCCGCCAAAACCGCCGAAGCGGGAACCACCCCCACCGGTGGTCTTGTCGGCGTAATCGTAATGCGTGATGGTGCCCAGGATAATGGTATCCACCCCGAGCACTTTGCCCAGCTTGGCAGCGGTAACCGGATCGGTGCGGTTGCTGTTGGTGAAGCTCTGCTCCGCCAGCAGCTTATCGATGGCGTTGCGCTCGATCACGCTCACGTCGCCGTCCTGCACCAGTTTGGTTATCAGGAGGTCGGCTGCAGCTTTTCCGAGATCGGGAGCGTTCATCTCGACGAAGGGACTCTTGATGCCACCCTGGACGGCGGCATTATCGAAGTCAAAAACGGCTACCCGCTTTTTCTGCGGACTTTGAGCCCATCCTGAGACTGTTAGGAGGGCGAATATCGTTAACCACGCAACTGCGCGCATCCCCGAACCTCTGGCCCATTATTATAGTGGCGGCTTTGGAAGCGTCAACCGTCGCCGGCAACTGTGCTGCCCGTCCCCACACGAGCAGCCTCCTCCCATCCCCCATTTACTCCTGTGCTACTATAGGTTTCCCGCGGGCGGTGCGAAACAAACCAGCGTACGCCAGCCCGCGTCGCATCCATAGGTCCAGAATCTCGTCCAAGCGGAAGCCAGATGAAGGACACACTGGGAGTTTTATTAGCCGGAGGAGCAGGCGAGCGCCTGTATCCCCTGACCCGCGACCGGGCCAAGCCCGCCGTCACTTTCGGCGGCATTTACCGCATTATTGACATCACGCTCTCCAACTGCGTGAACTCCGGCCTGCGCCGGGTTTACATTCTCACCCAGTACAAGGCGCTCTCGCTCAACCGCCACGTCCGCGAGGGTTGGGGAAACATTGTTGGAAGGGAATTGGGGGAGTTTATTGAAGTGCTGCCGCCCATGAAGCGGGTGAGCGAAGAGTGGTATCAGGGCACGGCCGACGCGGTTTACCAGAACATTTATTCCATCGGCTCAGAGCAGCCGCAGCACGTGCTCATCCTCTCCGGAGATCACATCTACAAGATGAACTACGGGCTAATGCTGAAGCAGCATCGTGATTCCGGGGCTGACGTCACCTTGGCCACCATTCAAATCAATCCGGATGAAGTTCACCGCTTCGGGGTGGTGGAGGTAGACCACGACAGCCGGGTGAACGGCTTTTTGGAAAAGCCGCAGCAGACCGACCTGCGCTCGCCTTACAACCCGGAGAAGGTCTCGGCCTCGATGGGCATTTATATCTTCAACACGGATGTGCTCATCCCGGTGTTGCTCAAGGATGCGGAAGACCCCGATTCCAGCCACGACTTTGGCAAGGATATCCTGCCCAAGATGGTGGATGAGTACCGGGTATACTCCTTCGATTTCGTGGACGAGAACAAAAAAGAGGCGCTCTACTGGCGCGACGTGGGCACGCTCGAGGCCTACTACGAGGCCAACATGGATATTGTCTCGGTCTCGCCGGTATTCAACCTGTACGACGCGGCCTGGCCCATCCGCACCCACCAGCGGCAGTATCCGCCGGCCAAATTCGTCTTTGCCGAAACCGGACGCACCGGAACGGCTCTCGACTCCATCGTATCCGCGGGCTGCATCGTTTCCGGCGGCTCGGTGAGCAACAGCGTGCTCTCCCCTGATGTGCGCATCAATTCCTACACGGAAGTGGACGCCAGCATCCTGTTCACGCACGTGAATGTGGGCCGCCATTGCCGGATCCGCAAGGCCATCCTCGACCGCGATGTGCACGTCCCCGAGGGCACCACCATTGGCTTTGATCCCGAGGCCGACCGCCAGCGTTACTTCGTGACCGATAGCGGAATTACAGTGGTGACGCGCGATTACTCGCTGTTTGAAAATCCCGTGACGGTGGATTACTTCACCAGCGAGTAGAGGGCGGCTGCTACTTCCAGCATTTCAGGCGGCCGCCCCCGTGCCTTCACCCTTCACGACATTCGCAGAATAGGAAAGCTCGGACTGCTGCCGCCGGTCAGCCGCGTGGATCGCTTTTTGGACCTCCTGGAGCAGGTGAAACTTCATCTCCGGATCGCTTTCGGCGAAAGCGGCGCGGTACAACTGGCCAAAGTCCTGGAATTGTACGGTCTTCATCTGTCACTCTCCAACTTTCACGCGGTCTTGCCGGCAAATTTCCGGTACCGCGAAATCCTGCAGCCATCAGACGTGCGAGGCAAGCGGACCACGAACTGGACCCGCTTCATCCTTCCTGCTTGCCGCCGCCCGGACGTCGTCCAGTTTCCTGTCCGCCGACTGCAGGTGAAACCAGCGTAGAATGGCCACAACCGCGAATGCCCACCACAGGAACCACGTACTTTGGAAGAATGTGATCATAATTCCGACTCTCGGGGCGTCAAACCTGATGGGGTGCTCCATCAAGTAAAATATTTATACCATATAGTCCATCATATTACTAGACTTTTATGGGAGAAAAACGCTTGCGGGCTAGTTAGTAAATCGACATAATAGTGTATCTCGCGCTGGACCTACGGCGGACACGCTCCACAGCTCCAAGTTAGAGGGCCTCCGTCTGATTCGTTTGTGGACCCCGCGGCAAATTCCGCGCCGAGTACCTCCACTGCCAGCGCGCGGGGTGCCCCATCCTAACGGAGCGTTCTTCGCGAGTTAGGGTGGGGAAGTTGCACTTCTCCGCTGCTCCCGCTGGGGGCGACGAGCGTGATAACATTCTGGCCGTGGCCCTTACCGATACAACCCCGGCGGCACAAGCCGTCCGGTTGCAAGTTCAGCGGACACTATCGGGAGAACAGCGCCTGCTCCTGGCGCTTGAAATGAGCCAGTTCGCCCGGGACTTGGCCAGAGAAGGAATTCGGCGAGACCATCCAGAGTGGTCCGAAACGCAAGTTGCACGAGAACTGATCCGACTGGCATTTCTGCCGGCGCCACTACCCGCGCGGCTGCGATGAGCATCGCAGAAGTCTTCCAACGACTCACGCAAGGGCTCGATCGAGCTGGCGTGGCCTACATGCTTTCCGGATCGTTTGCCAGCGCCTACTACGGTGCGGCGCGCTCAACACAAGACATTGATCTTGTAATCGAGAGCACTCCGGTGCAGTTGCGCGCATTCGTCCAAAGCCTGCCTACAGATCAATATTACGTCGATTTGGATGCGGCGCTCGATGCTTACGAGCGTCAGTCGCTATTTAATGTGATTGATCTGGCCACAGGTTGGAAAATCGACCTGGTCATCCGAAAGTCCCGCGCCTTCAGCGAGGAGGAGTTCAGTCGGCGCCAACTGGTGGACCTGCAGGGTATACCGCTTTTTATCGCGAGCGCCGAGGATGTCGTCATTTCAAAGCTGGAATGGTCGAAGCTCGCGCAATCGCAACGGCAAATTGAGGATGTCGCAGCAATCCTGAGAGTACGATGGGACGCGTTGGACCGCTCGTATTTGGAAAGTTGGATCACGGAATTGGGTCTGACCAGAGAATGGAAAGAAGCACAGCTTGCGGCGGGAGTCTGGGGCTGAGGCTCAACCGGGGAGGTGAAACCCTGTGGCTAGGCGATTTTCGTGATCGCCGTGGCTCTCCTTTCGAGGACAAGAGTGTCCGCGCCACATCCTCTTCTGAAATGTCATCCCGAGCGAAGCAGGACCGTTCGCTGGCGAACGATCCTGCGGAGTCGAGGGACCCCGCTCTCGCCGGTTCCCACTGACACGCGAAAGGGAATTCGCACCACGAAGCGCGTCCGGTGGGGTTCATGGTGAGAATTCCCCTTTGCGGTGGTCGCTGGTTCAGGCAGACAAGGGGTCTTTCGACTCCGCGAACGGACTCGCGAGCGAGTCCCTTCGCTCCGCTCAAGATGACAAGTGGGGGGAGGGGACATGGTAAAGCGATATCCTTCTCCACCCGGAATTCCTGTCAATAGGTGGAAATTACACGATTGCCGCTATCCTCATGCAGCGACAGAAGATATATTTCTCCCCAGGGTGGCATACTTAGCTATGTCTGATTGATATACTGAAAGTAGAGTTGAATAGCTCGGTGATTTCCCGGACGAGGGCTGGGGCTACGTGAGCGTTGCGGGGTTACGTGAGTCATTTGTTCGCCCTATCTTCGCTGCTCTTTACGCCCCTGTTACAATGCCTAGTCTCATAGATTTCAAGAACTTTTGGGACCACAAAGACGTATCTTTACAGTGGTGTTGAGACCGGATGCGGGGTAGGTTTTCGTCCGGGTCGAGAAACCAGGAGTTCCCGGGAGTGAGGGTTGGAAGACGCCCAAGTCGCGGCCATGCTCGTCCGTCGCTGCATTGCTGGCGACGCGGCCGCCTGGGAAGAAATCGTGCAGCGCTATCACCGGCGCATTTACAACATCTGCTATCGCTTTGCGGGGTCGGCGGATGACGCGCAGGATCTCACGCAGGAGGTCTTTATCAAGATGTATCGCACCCTGAAGACCTATGAGACGGAACGCGGGGCGTTCATGACCTGGGTCACCACCATCACACGGAACCTGCTGGTGGACCACTTCCGCAAGAGCAAGCAGGACCGCGTGACAGATTCACTCGACGCCGCGCCGTCGGAGCACGAAGACGCCATGCCGCTGAGCGAGCGGATCCACGACCACGCGGCGCCTCCGGACGCGCGGGCGCAGAGCGGCGAGGTCAAAGAGACGGTGCATCGAGCCTTGCAGAAGCTCTCGCCCGATCTGCGCGAGGCGGTGATCCTGCGGGACCTGCAAGATATGGATTACAAAGAGATTGCCACGGTACTCAAGGTACCGGAGGGAACCGTAAAATCGAGAATAAACCGGGGGCGGGCGGAACTTGCGCGCCTGCTACAACGTACCTATAGGCAGGTAATGTGATGGCAGCGGAAAACAAAAACGGTATGCGATGCGCCGAGTTCGACGCTCTTCTGAGCGAGGCCCTTGACCAGAAGCTGACTGGGCCGAAACTGGAGAGCTTCCAGGCCCACGCCAGGGTTTGCCCGATCTGCGGGCCGCTGTTGGCGGAAGCCGACGCCGGATTGCGCTGGCTGCATCAGTTGGTGGAAGTTGAACCTCCCGCCAACCTGGTGGAGAACGTCCTGGTTGCCACGACAGGAATCGACACGGTCCGTCGGCATCGAGCCGCTGAGCCCCAGATTTCGTGGCTCGACCGGATTACGGCTTGGGCGGGCGCGATGGTTAGCCCGGTAATCGGCGTGGCGCGGCAGCCGCGTTTTGCCATGTCGTTCGGGATGGCATTCTTCTCGCTGTCCATCTCGTTGAGTTTGGCCGGGGTGAAGTTGAGCGATGTGCGGCACGCAGATCTGCGGCCCAGCGCCATCCGGCGCAGCTATTACGAAACCTCCGGCAAGGTAGTGAAATATTACGAGAATATCCGCTTCGTGTACGAGATCGAATCGCGAGTGCGCGAGTTCAAACGGGCGACCACGCCTGCCGAGCCCGCGCCCGAAAAGAAAGATCACAATCAGAGGAATGACAATACCAGTGGACAACCCGACCAAAAACAGGAACGCAATTACAGTCAGGGAGAAAACCAGGTGATGCTTGCTTCTCTCCCCGAGAACCGACCTGTGGTGACGGTGACCACGTACAGGAGGTTTTCATGAACTGCGCTAATCATCCCGATGCTGCGCCCGTGGCGTATTGCCGTACGTGCGGCAAGCCACTGTGCTCCAACTGCACTCGCGACGTGAAGGGTGTGATCTACTGCGAGAATTGTCTGGCTGACCGGCTGCAAGGAGTGCAGCCTCCGACAGCGCAGCCCGTGGCGGGATTCGTTTCGCCGGCGCCGATTGGAACCGGCACGAGTTCTGGTCCGAATCCAACCGTGGCCGGCATTCTGGCCGGGTTCTTCCCCTTTGGCGTGGGTGCGGTTTACACCGGCCAATACGCCAAGGGTTTAGCGCATCTGCTCATCTTTGTCGCGCTGGTGTTCGGCATGGACCAGCACGGGCCAGTGGACACAATTTGTGGAATTGTTTTCGCCTTTTTCTATGTGTGGCAGATTATCGACTCGGTACGCACGGCCAAAGCAATTCAGATGGGGCAGCCAGCTCCAGATCCGATGGGACTCGGCCAGGCTTTTGGAGCCGGCGACAGAGTCGATACTTCGAAAATACCCACGGCAGCCGTGATCTTGATCGGGTTGGGCGTTCTGTTCCTTTTGCAAACTGCCGGTATCTTTGAATTCAACTCCGACCGCATATGGCCTGTATTTCTGATTGGCTTGGGAGTCTGGCTTTTTGTCCGTCGCAGGGCCCGTTGCGGTAGTGGCTGTGGTACGCGCGGGATGGTCGGTCCGGTGGTTCTGGTCACTGTGGGCATGCTTTCGCTGATCGAGAGCTTCAATGGCCCCGGCTGGCACCGCACCTGGCCGGTGCTGCTCCTGGCCATCGGCATCACGAAACTGCTGGAACGGCAGGGCCCATCAGCGCCGCCACCGGCTATGCCTGGAGGAACAGGGTCAATTGGAATGGGCGGCGGAGAAGTTCAGCCTCCGGTCAGTGAGGTGCGAAATGGCTAGCCAGGTCCAAGTTCCTCCGCCGCAGGCGCCACCGCCTCGGTACCGGCGTTCTATTTCCGGTCCGATCGTTCTGATCACCATCGGCATCGTGTTTCTGCTGGGCACGATGGGTTTCTTGAATTGGTCGCGGCTGGGCCATTGGTTCGCTCACTACTGGCCGATCATCCTCATCGTGGCGGGCGTCATCAAGCTGATTGAGTATCAGGCAGCGCAGCGGCAAGGTGCGCGGGCCTCGGGACTCGGCGCCGGTGGCATCTTCTTGATCATCCTCGTCATTGTGTTCGGGTTAATTGCCACTCAGGCATCCCGTTTCGATTGGGGAGAGCTTCGCGATCAAATCAACATCGACGACGGTGATTTCACCTGGTTTGGCCAGAAATACAGCTACGACGACCAACTCGCTCAAGCCTTCCCTGCGGGCGCGAGTCTGCACGTAATGAATACCCGCGGCGCCGTGAATATCAGCTCTTCGGACGATGATCAGATTCGCGTAACAGTTCACAAGAGGATCAGCGCGGAAAACCAGAGTGATGCCGACAAATGGAATGCCGGCACCAAGCCGCAAATCAGCGTTAGCGGAAATGTGGTCACTCTGAACGCCAACAATCAGGGAGCCGGGGATCACGGGGTGGCGGAGGATCTGGACATTTCTCTTCCCCGCAAGGCTGCGGCGGTAGTCTCGACCCGCTACGGCGATGTCGGCGTTGTAGGCCGTGACGGCAACCTGGAAGTATCCGATCAGCACGGCGATGTTACGGCGTCCGACATCAATGGCAAAGTCAGTCTGAACCTGGATCACAGTTCGGCGCGAATCTCTCAGGTCGCCTCCGACGTTTCTATCGAGGGACGCGCCAACGATGTTTCGCTCGAGGACGTGAAAGGCGCGGTGCACCTGGACGGCGAATTCATGGAGAGCGTGAAGCTGGCGAAGATTGCCCAGCCGGTCACTTTCAAATCATCGCGCACGGATATGGAATTTTCACGCCTGGATGGCGACCTCGATCTAGACTCGGGCGACTTGCAAGCCAGCGACGTGATCGGGCCGGTGCGCCTTTCGACCCGGTCGAAGGATATTCGCCTGACCGGTGTCTCCGGTGACGTGCGGCTGGAGGACGAGAACGGCTCGGTCGAATTGCGCATGTCTAAGCTGGGCAGCATACAGGTGGACAACCGCAAGGACGACGTGCAGATTTATGTGCCCGATAAAGCCGGCTTCCAGGCGGATGCGCGAGCGCGGGGCGGTGAAATCGAGTCGGATTTTAGCGAATTGAAGATCGACAACTCCAACGACCTGGCGACTGCCGCGGGCACCGTCGGCGGAGGTGGACCACGCCTGGTAGTGAACAACGAGCACGGGAATATTGAAATTCGCAAGGCATCGTCGGCTCAGGAAGCACCGGCGCCACCCGCCGCGCCCACTCCTCCCAAGGCACCCCGCGCGCCACGGGCGCCTCGCGCTCCGGAACCACCCAAGGTTCCGGCAGTGACGGAGAACTGAAGAGAGAAGCTCCTGAGTCGAACTCCGCTGACCAGTGCGATTTCGTCGCCGGCGAGTTAGCTTTTTAATGCTAGGCTTTTACGGTCACTCATCACACGGCGCCGTGATTCCTATCCTTGTGAGGCTTAGGCGAGCCGCATAGACTTGCCTCGATCATTCGAACCTTACTTTTCACAACGGCGCACCGCCGGACAGGGGCAGCATGCGAAAACTTAGCTTATCGAAAATCACCTGCATTATCGTGTTTTGCGCCGCGACAGCGATTGTCACACCGGCACAGACATTCACTACTTTATTGAATTTCAACGGGAAGGACGGTGCTCAACCCTGCTTCATGGCGCTGATTCAGGGCTCCGACGGGAAATTCTACGGAACTACAGTATATGGCGGCGCGCACAACGACGGCACGGTCTTCACAATCACCTCGAGTGGCACTCTGACCAGACTGCACAGTTTTCACGGGACAGACGGCACGAACCCGTGCGGAGCGCTGGTTCAAGCCACTAACGGAAACTTTTACGGGACAACCTGCTGCGGCGGGGCTGGCTTCGGCACGGTCTTCACAATTACTTCAAGCGGTAAGCTCAGGACGCTGTATGCGTTTGACAACGATTCTGGCGGCCGCAACTCCAATGCGGGGCTGGTTCAAGCCACCGACGGAAACCTCTATGGAACCACTGTCAACGGAGGATCTGGGGGCTGCACCGCCGGGTGTGGGGTAATCTTCAAAATCACCCTAGAGGGCACACTGACCACGCTGCACTCGTTCGGGGGCCGCGACGGCTCGCGTCCCTATGGCCTAATCCAAGGCGCTGATGGAAACCTATACGGGATAACAAGCTCAGGCGGGGCCCGCCGGCACGGCACGGTCTTTGCCATCACTCCAGCGGGTACGTTTACCTCGCTTTACAGCTTTTGCGCCCACACGAAGTGTAGTGACGGCGCTTCCCCTCTGGGCACGCTAGTTCAAGCGTCTGACGGCAACTTCTATGGAACTACTACTGGCGGTGGGGCAAACGGCCACGGCACAATCTTCACGATCACCTCGGGGGGTACGCTGACTACCCTGTACCGCTTCGACGGAACCGACGGAAAGACTCCTTGGGCAGGGTTAGTTCAAGGCTCTGACGGGAATTTCTACGGAACTACTTCCCGCGGTGGGGCGAAAGGCCATGGCACAATCTTCTCAGTCACGTCGGCGGGCACGCTAACCACGCTGCACAGGTTCGATGGGACTGATGGCGCCGACCCGTATGGCGCGCTGGTTCAAGGCGCAGACGGGAATTTTTACGGGGCCACCCAACTCGGTGGCACCCACAAACAAGGCACGGTGTTCAGGCTCTCTGTGGGGCTTGGCCCGTGGAAACGCGACCTACATCCGGCGAAGTGAGCTTCAGTACGGGATACACTGCACCGTTCGGAATTATCGAAATCGAAGCCGCTTTCACGAGCGGCTTTTTTCGTGCGAGGTTTTTATCAAAGCGCGTTAGGGCTGGCTCGGATTCAGCTGCAGCGCTTGCTCGTAGCTGTGACGTGCGTTTTCCTCCTCACCGAGATCGCGATATGCCGCTCCCAGGTTGGCGTAGGTGGAAGCCAACAATCCCCGGTCGGAGGTCAGGCCGATGGCGGTTTTATATTGCGTGATGGCTTCCTGAGGATGACCGTGGTCTCGCAGGTATACGCCGATATTGGCGTGGCTCATGGGATCGCGCGGATTGATTTCAGCCGCAACTTGAAAGTGCGGGTAGGCTTCGTCAATTTTTCCCATCAGCACGAGCGCGCCACCCAGGTTGTCCTGCGCAATGAAATTGGGCCCGGTGACCGCCAGGGTGTGCGACCAGAGAGCGTAGCTGCTTGACCAGTAGCTCAACTGGCGCTGGGTCGCGAATCCCAGCACGATGAGCACGCAGGCCGCTGGAATCGCGCGCGAGTAGAATGCGAACTTCTGAGCGTCCGCGAGATCGGCAAGGCCCCACGCGATCATCACGAAAATTCCGATCAGTGGAATGTATGCGTAACGGTCGGCCATGGCGGCGTCGCCCACCTGGATCAGGCCGATGACTGGAACCAGCGTGCCCAGAAACCATAGCCATCCGACCAGCAGGTAACGCTTAGAGCGGAAGATGACTACGAATGCGGTAACGCCGGCCAGAACCACCGCCGCCAGAGCCACCTGCCACGGGGCCAGCGAAGAACTAACCACGGAGGACACTGAGGACACAGAAGCCGAAGGATACGGGTAAAGTGGCGCCAGCCTTGCCGGCCACAGCATCTTCCACAGATACATGGCGTAGGCTACGATTGCGTTTTCGATCCGCACCCCCAAGGAAAACTGCTGGATCGAGCGCACGGACCCACCTGCCTGCTGCGCTCGCATGGTGATCACGGCGCTGGCGGCGGAAAGCAAAAGCAGAGGCATTTTCTCGAGAATCAATTTGGAAATCTTCATCTGCCGGGTTGGCATCGTAGGAATGCTTCCCGGAATTCTGCCGAGCGGCCAGTAGTCGAGCAGCAGCAAGACGCAGGGCAGAGTAATCACCATCGGTTTGGACATCAGTCCGCATGCGAATAACGCCGTCACGACCAGGTATCGCCGCCAGCCGGGCTTGAGTGCATACCAACCGTAGGCCCCGACTGCCGCAAAGAAGAAAAACGTGCTGAGGACGTTCTTGCGCTCCGCGACCCAGGCGACCGATTCGACGTTGATGGGATGCAGCGCGAACAGCGCGGCCACGAACAGGCTCGGCCCAACGCGTCCCGTGGCGAGGGCGAGTAGCAGAAACAACAAAACGGCGTTCAACGCGTGGATCAGCAAGCTGGTGAAGTGATGTCCCCCAGGGTTCAGGTGAAAAAGCTGGTAATCGAGCGCATGCGAGAGCCAGGTCAGCGGGTGCCAGTTGGCCTGCTCGGTCGAAGTGAAAGCCCATGTGATCGTGCTCCAGTTCAGGCCACCGCGGATGTGAGCATTGTTGGTGACGTAGCGGTCATCGTCGTAGTTGACGAAAGGATGGCGGTTGATCGGGTTGTAAACCAGCAACGTCGCTACGACGATCAATAAACTAAGAACGACGGTCCGCTTTTGTGGCGAGGCAAACATCAGAAGGATTTAATCACAGAGGATGGTGAAGCGGTATCGTCACAAAAGGAACGACCTTAAAACGCAGAGACCGCTGAGAACATCCGCAGAGGGCGCGGAGATGGCAAAACCCAGCGATCAAAAAACTAACTCCCCGGTTTCCACCGCAGGACCGGTTTCCTGGCAGCGGCAACTTCATCCAGGCGCGACACTCGGGTTGTGTGTGGAGCGGCCAGCACCATCTCTGGGTCTTCTTCGACTTCTTCCGCGATGGAGCGCATGGCCTCAATAAACAAATCCATCTCTTCTTTCGATTCGCTTTCGGTCGGCTCAATCATGAGCGCACCGTGCACAATCAGAGGAAACGCCGTGGTGTAGGGATGGAAGCCATAGTCAATGACCCGCTTGGCGATGTCCATGGTCCGCACACCTTTTTTCGCCTGCAGTTTGTCACTGAAGACGACTTCGTGCATGCTCGGCGTGGAGTAAGGAAGATCGTACGCGCCCTCCAATCCCTTGCGGATGTAGTTGGCGTTGAGCACGGCGTCTTCGGTGGTCTGACGCAGGCCATCGGGGCCATTTGCCAAGGTGTAAGCCAGGGCACGAACAAACATTCCGAAGTTGCCATAAAACGCGCGCACGCGGCCCACCGATTGTGGGCGATTGTATTCGAAGCCGAGCGTGCCGTCGGGTTTGGTGATGACCACGGGTTTAGGCAAGAAGGGTTCGAGCATATGCTTCACCGCTACAGGACCGGAGCCCGGACCTCCGCCGCCGTGCGGAGTGGAAAACGTTTTGTGCAGGTTCAGATGCATCACATCTACGCCGAAGTCGCCGGGACGCACTTTTCCGACCAGCGCATTCATGTTGGCGCCGTCCATGTAGAGCAAGCCGCCCTTCGCATGCATGATTTCGGCGATCCTGGCGATTTCCTGCTCGAATACGCCCAGCGTGTTGGGATTGGTGAGCATGAGCGCGGCGACTTCTTCATTCATCTGCGCCGCCAACGCTGCCACGTCCACCATGCCGCGATCGTTCGACTTAAGATTCTCGACGGCATAGGCGGCCGTGGCTGCCGTAGCCGGATTGGTGCCGTGAGCCGAGTCAGGGATCAGAATTTTCTTGCGCGGATGTCCCTTCGATTGATGGTAAGCCCGCACCATCAGCAGGCCGGTCAATTCTCCCTGGGCGCCGGCGGCGGGTTGCAGCGTGATCGCGTCCATGCCTGTAATTTCGATCAGGCATTCGCTGAGTGTTTTCAGAATGCGAAGTGCGCCCTGGGAAATCTTTTCCGGCTGGTAGGGGTGTCCGTTGGCCAGTCCCTCCAGACGCGACACGACTTCGTTTACCCGCGGGTTGTACTTCATGGTGCAGGAGCCCAGCGGATACATGCCGAGATCAATGGCGTAATTCCAGGTGGAAAGGCGGGTGAAGTGGCGGATAATTTCAATCTCGCTGACTTCGGGCATGTGGCCCAGGTCTTTTCTTTCGCTAGACCCCAAAAGCTGCGTCGTGTCCACATCGGGCACATCGAGCGGCGCCAGCTTCCATGCGGCTTTCCCTGCTGAAGACTTCTCGAAGATCAGACCTTCGTTCTGGTTGACATGGCGGGTGGCTTTGCGGGTGACGTGCTTCATCGCACCACCTCCTGAACGTCATCCTGAACACTGGCCTCTTCTTTGGCGGATTTTACCGAGCGCTCGCTTTCAGCCACCAGGCCAACCGCGGTGTCGATGGCGCTACGCGTGGTCAGTTCGGTGCAACACCACAACGCCGCATTGCCGAGTTCGGGATAGAACTTCTTGAGCGGAAGCCCGCCCACGATCTTGTGGCCCAGAATCCGGCTATTGATCGCGTACGGGTCTTCGCTGGTCTGGACCACAAATTCGTTGAAGCGGGGTGCACCCGGGAACAGCACTTTCGCGTGTTTGCCAAACTGTTGGGCCGCGTAGGCAGTCTTGGCCAAATTATGCTTGGCAAGTTCCCGCAGGCCAACCTTGCCATAGATGGTCATGAAGATGTTGACCATCAGGGCAACGAGAGCCTGGTTGGTGCAGATATTGGACGTTGCCTTCTCGCGCCGGATATGTTGCTCGCGAGTCGCCAGCGTGAGGACGAAGCCGCGCTTGCCGTTTCGGTCGGTAGTCTGACCAACGAGGCGGCCGGGCATCTGGCGCACGTACTGCTCTCGCGTGGCAATCACACCGCAGTAGGGTCCGCCGAAGCCGAGCGGCACCCCGAACGACTGCGCTTCCATGGCGATGACATCAGCCTGGCGAGGCGGTTCCACAATTCCGAGCGAAACTGCTTCGGCAATCGAGGCCACCAGCATCGCACCTCGCTGATGCGCAATTTCGGCAATGGCGGCGACATCTTCAATCGTTCCGAAGAAGTTCGGCGACTGTACGAGCACGCATGCTGTGTCCTGCGTAATCGATTTTTCCAGCTCTTTCAAATCGAGCCGGCCGCTTTCGGTGAAACCAACGCTCGCGAGTGGCATGCCCTGGTGAGACGCATAAGTAGCTAGGACTTCCCGGTACTCCGGATGGAGACTCCGAGCAATCGCTACGGAGCGACGTCCGGTGAGACGGACGGCCATCATCACCGCTTCCGTAGCCGCGGTAGACCCGTCGTACATGGAGGCGTTGGCCACTTCCATTCCGGTGAGCTCGCAGATCATGGTCTGGAACTCGAAGATGGACTGCAGCGTGCCTTGGGAAATTTCCGCTTGGTACGGCGTGTACGCAGTCAGGAATTCTCCGCGCGAGATCAGTGAATCAATAATGACGGGACGATAGTGAGAGTAAGCGCCCGCGCCGAGGAAGGTGATGTAGCCATCGCCGTTTTCCCGCGAACGCTCGCGAAACCAGTCCACAATTTCGGACTCGGCCATTTGGTGTGGAACCTTGAGATCGCGATGAAGCCGGTACTCAGCGGGAATGGGCGCAAACAGGTCGTCGATCGAACGCGCGCCAATGGCTTTCAGGATGGCCTCGCGGTCGGCAGGAGATTTAGGTAAATAGCGCATAAGAACCTTGTCTTTAGAAGCCGATTGAAAAAACCTAAAGACTTGTCATTCCGAGGAGCGAGAGCGACGAGGAATCTGCAGTTTTTCTTGGATTGAGAAGAACTGCAGATCCCTCGCTCCGCTCGGGATGACAACGAAATAGAGATTCTTCAACAAGCTGATAGTAACCTTCACTCAGTTGGGACGTGCTTAAGCTTCCTCAGCCGCTTAGTGCCCGCCTTCTTCCGCCACGAACTTTTCATAGTCGGCGGCAGAGAGTAGCGAGTTCAATTCGCCCGGATTTTTCAGGGCCAGCTTCACTATCCAGGATCCGTGAGCGTCTTTATTGATTTTTTCCGGCGCGGTCGCCAGTTCGCCGTTTACCTCGGTCACAGTGCCAGAGGCGGGGGCGTACAAGTCCGAAACCGCCTTGACTGATTCTACCGAGCCAAACGTCTTGCCCGCTGTGATCTCCGCGCCGGGCTTGGGCAGGTCCACAAAGACAATGTCGCCCAGCGATTCCTGGGCGTAGTTGGTGATGCCGATGGTCGCGGTTTTGCCGTCGGCTTTGATCCACTCATGTTCTTTGGTGTACTTGAAGTCGGCGGGATATGCCATTTCCGTGCGCTCCTGGCTCCAAACTCGTAATTCTAGCGGTAGTGGCTCAGTTTGATATGGAAGCGAGCCAAACGCGCGATTATTGCGTCGCAAAGTACGCGACGCCTCTGCGCGGGCTCGCTCAGATCTCTCGCTGCGCAAAGAACGCTTGCTCGGGATGACAAATCAAATTGAGCCACTACCATGCTAGCTCCTAGCTACCAGCCACTAACTACTGTTTCTTTCGCTTATAAAACGGCGTTGGCACCACCTGCGCCCGCACACCCTGACCGCGAATCTCGACTTTCACAATCGACCCGACATTACCCAACTCAGGCGGCACGTAGGCCAGCGCAATATTCTTCTTCAAGAAAGGCGCGTAAGATCCGCTGGTGACGTACCCAATCTCGCGTCCGCCGTCGTCCAGAACTTTATATCCATCGCGGGCGATGCCCCGATCAATCATCTCCAGTCCGACGAGGGTCCGCCTCAAGCCCGCGGATTTCGCCTTCTCCAGCGCAGCGCGTCCGATGAAGTCCGCCTTCTCCATCTTGCAGAAGCGATCGAGGCCGGCCTCCCAGACATTGATCGTATCGGAAATCTCGTGGCCGTAGAGAGGGAGCTTGCCTTCGAGGCGCAGAGTGTTGCGCGCTCCCAGGCCGCAAGGCACAACTCCGAATTCTTTCCCCGCGTCGAGCACTTTATTCCACACCATGGCACTGGTGGCTTCGTCAGCGGGCACGTAGATTTCGAATCCGTCCTCGGCCGTGTAGCCGGTGCGCGCGATCAGAATGTTCTTCAGGCCGCAGACGGTTCCGCGAGTTAGCCAATAGAACTTCACTGCAGACAAATCAGCATCCGTCAGCTTCTGCAGCAGGTTCACGCCCTTGGGGCCCTGAATGGCGATTTGGGTGAAGTCGTCGGAAAGATTCTCGACTTTGCAGTTGAACTGGCGGGTGTTGTCGCGCACCCAATTGAAGTCTTTTTCCCGCGTGCCCGCATTGATCACCAGCAGGTAGTCGTCTTCGCCCAGGCGATGCACGATCACATCATCGACAAACGTCCCTTGGGGATAGAGCAGGGCCGAATACTGCGCCTGCCCAATGGCCAGCCGCGAGGCATCATTCATCGAAATGTGCTGGACGGCGGCCAAGGCTTGCGGGCCCTGCAGGCGGATGTCGCCCATGTGGCTGACGTCGAAGATGCCGACCCCGGTGCGCACCGCATTGTGCTCGGCAATAATGCCGCCGACCGCCGGGTACTCGACCGGCATGTCCCAGCCGTTGAATTCGACCATTTTTGCGCCCATCCGGCGATGGACGGGGTTCAGCGCGGTTTTGCGAACGGTCGGTGTGGTCATTTCAACGGCTGACAATGGCGCCTCGATCGGAAGCAGTGGCCGGAATGCCGGACGGTGAGACTTACTACCCTAACACGTGGGCGGTGAAGGCATCAACCGGGGGCGTGGGGGCAGATTCCTGAGGACCGGACCTCGAGACCTTCCCAGTTACCAACGGCACTTTCCCCGCTCCAGCCCGCCGCGCTACAGTTCGCCCATGGCCACCACCACCAAGAAAAAGTACCGCTGTATGCAGTGCGAAATGACCGAAGACCGGTGTGACTGCGAAAAATATTGCTGTCTCTGCCAGTCGCAAATGGATATTCGTCTTTGTGAAGATGGTTTGTACTATTGCCCGCCCTGCCGGGAAGCCTGCGACTACAGAGTATCGGATCAGGGTGAGGGTCACTAATTGTCGGCCATCTTTTCGGAGCCTGCCTCAAGGGCAACTGGTTCGGCACCACGTCTCTCGGCAAGAACACATGGGGTACAGCTTTCGGGGGTACGGTAGGGTGTGGACCCCACGGCTGGTTTCGTGCACCTTGACGGAACAGGCCCCAGGGCATATCGGGAAGTGGACGCTTGGAGCCGCGGCTACACGCTAGTGTGGGCCGGAGTGTAAACAATTCTTTTCTACGCCAAGCCGGAATCGGCGACACGGCTTCTGCTATTCTGCAATGAATCTGCAAGGACGTTGACGCCAGGAGAGGGATAACTACAATTGAATCAGGAACGGGCGCGTAGCTCAAACGGATAGAGCATCGGATTTCTAATCCGAGGGTTGCAGGTTCGAATCCTGCCGCGCCTACCAATCTTTTCAAGGGATTTGCGTAAACCGCGATTTTTCCAGCTGCACAATTGGTGCACAAACTCGCCGCAGAGAACGCCGGAAACCGCACCGGCCAACTGGCCCTGCGTGTCGAGTTCTAGGATTGCTGTGGATGAACGGAAAGTCGAATACCTGCTCTGGTTCGGTCGGGTAAACGACTCGTGGCGAAAGGTGACGCGTTACATTCTCAGGGAGCTTCAGAACACGCAGGCGTACCTCCGACCGGAGAGTTATCATTGGTCAAGATTCTCCGGCCTCGAAAGCAGCGCTTGCACAGGGAGGGGCTCGAAAGCGCTACCTGCTATCGGCAGCAGCCTCGTCAGCAATCAAGCGGAATCCCCTACGCCCGGCTTCGTCGACAAGATCACGCAATTGGGCGCGTCCCCGTAGCGCATTTCCGGCTTGGATCTCGATCTCGCCGAGTTCCAGCCGTGCCTCTAGCTGGCAGCGTACGCAACCCACTGCTACGGCCGTATGCAGTGCCGGTCCGAGGGTGCGCCTTGCGTCGTCAAAACGATGCTCTGCCGCTCGAAGGTGAGCGCCCGCCAGCGCGACATCAAAACGAACCGTGGGATCGTAGCTCTTAGCCGAGAGAACAGTGGCTTCTCTAAGCGTGCTTGCGGCTTCCGCAGTTTTGCCCTGTTGAATGATCTCTCGTGCGAGCACGATTCCCGCTTCGATTTCATCATCGGTCATCTTTTGCAGGTGAAGCTCATCGACCGCGGACCGAAGCGTACCCGGGTCCAATGGTCCACCTTGCGCCATGGAGACTTTCGCAAGCTCAACCTGGCTCAAGGCTACGTCGGCTTTGGCTCCAATGTCACGGTCGACAGAAAGCGCTTCAGAAAGGACCCGCTTAGCACTTGCGAAATCTCCTTCGCTCAGGAATGCCTTCCCTAAAGACCGCTCAGCGCTCGCGTATTCCGTCTTGTCGCCCGTCTCCTTAAAGAGTGCGACCGCTTCTTGGTACATGCGCAGTGCCGTTGGCAGCTCTCCCTGAGCTTCAACAATTGAGCCGAGGGTTTCGGTGGCAGCTCCGAGAAGAGATTTGTTTCCCGCACTACGAAGATGTTCCACGAGCGGCTCCAGCATGTCCTTTGCTTCGCGAAACTTCCCCTGTTGCTGGAGCGCCTCGGCAAGGTTGAACGTCGCAACGTCGCGTTTATTCATCCGGTTCAGCCTGTTGCAGATGGCCAGGGTTTCACGAACAAGATGCTCCGCCTTTGGCAGGTCACCCTCGCTGCGGTAGATCTCGCCAAGATTTGAGAGCGCGGCTGCCTGACTCGATTGGTCACCCTCTTTCCGGAACACCTTTAGCGCTTGCTCAATGCTTCGCTTGGCTCCGGCAAGATCGCCTTGTTGCACTAAGACAATGCCGATGTTCATTAACGCTAGGGCTGAATCGTCGAGATTGCCGGATTCCGCAAACATTCGTTGGGCGACGGCATAGGCATCCATCGCGCTGCTGAAATCTCCCAGATCATCCGAAGCGTATCCCCCGACCAGCTTGGCGCGTGCAAACAGCAGGCGCGCCCCAGCTGTCTGCGACTTCCTGGCCGCACTCTCGGCCAACATTTGCTCTCGTTTGCTATCGCCAAGCTCGCCGGCTATTCTGGCTTCCGCAAGATCGATTCTCGGATCATCGCGTTCCGGAGGGGGCAACTTTCGCAAAGCGGCAATGGTTACTGCCGCTTCAGCGCTGTTGCCCATCGAGTTCTGCGCCAAGGCGAGATCCAAACCGTAGTCAAGATTGTCAGGGTAAGATCGCTGCAGGCGGAAATAAACTTCGATTGCTTGTGCCCAGTCTCCGTTCATCTCATGATAGCGCGCCTCCGTCAGCAGCCGCGCTTGTTGTGGCAGATTACCCGCCAAGTCCATGGCTTTTCGCGCCGCATCCGTCGCCTTGGCGTCATACCCGAGGGCTAGCCATGCGGCGGCAAGGGCCGAATATGCCGGCGAATATTCGGGCTGCAAACGAATGACTCTTTCAAAAAGAGCGCTGGCCGCGACATTGTCATAGAAACGCGATTTGGCCAGTCCGTCAGAGTAGAGCCTGGCGGCCTCGGGATTGGAAGGCAGTGCTACCTTAACCTCTTCCGATTCGGTTGAGGTCAGCATCTCTATACCCATTTTTGTCCGTAGTTGTTCGCCAGCCCGCGACGCTAGATCGAAGAGGTCCGACTGGGAGCCGACGACCGCAACGCTCGCAACTGTGTCCCCGGTTACTGCGTCTTGCACGCGGGCATCGAGGCGGAGCTGTCGGTTTCCTGCCTGCCCCATTGCCAGGTAGGAGCCGGCAACGACATAATCGCAACCAAGATCTTTATGAAGCTTGGTTAAGGTATCGCCGGCGTAGCTATCTTCATTCGATAGGGAGAGTTCAAGTTTCGCCCGGGCAACATGCTCCTGTGCCACCGTCCGGAGGTGGTCGCCGGCAGCCAATTCAGTCGCAAGCATCTCGGTAAAGGCGGTCGACAACCATGAGTTCCGCGCATTTCCGGAAACGTTTGTGAACCCCATGATCGCAACCGAGCGTCGCGTGAGGCTGGAGGGAATGACTAGAGAAGGTGGAGCTTGAGCGGTTAGTACAGGCTGCTTTCGGCGACTGTACCGATAGCCAACGTATGCGACCAGCAGAACCGTGCATAAAGCCGCCGCAGCCCAATATCGCCAATTGCGAGCCGATACCGGTGGCAGGGTGGGTAACTCATCGGAAGTGTGGTCGACCGAGGGAAGCTTACCGAAATCCGAGGTTGCAGTGCTTTGAGGCGCTTCAGTTGAGACCGCCACTAGCGGTTCGACGCTGGCTATGAAGCGATAGCCTTCTCTCGGCAGCGTCTCGATGTACCGCGGCTTTCGAGAAGTATCCCGCAGCGCGCTCCGTAACTTTTGAACCGCACTGTTCAGGCTCCTCTCAAAATTCACGAAAACATCGCTCGGCCACAGCTCCCGCTTCAGATCTTCACGGGTAACGATTTGGCCTGGTTTTTCGAGCAGCATGGCCAGAATCTGGAACGACTGGTGCGGAACCCTGAGCCTCAGCCCTCCCTTACGAATTTCGCGGGTTTGCAAGTTGACTTCATAGAGCCCGAAACGTATATGGAGATGGGGAGCTGACCTTGGGTCGCGGGAGTCTGAAGCACTCTCACTCAGGTGCTGCCGTTCTGAACTATCTGGCTCAACTGGTGACATATTTAAAGCCGATCCGAGGAAGCATAAACGGCCCTGCTTGACCACCAAACTTACATCTCTCAACTAGCATATAGCAACCAACGAACAAGGTCTTGGGCCTTTGTGTCGACGCCAAGTCTTTTATCCTCAGCCAATTACCCGGTGACATACATTTGATCGAAAATGGCTTTGTGACACTCGGTGTCTATGGCAAGATTCACCCTGCTTCGCTTGTGTGCAACGTAAATCGAGGGGCTGGCTATGAAAACGCAGAGTTCATGTTGGGTGGCGGCGTTGGTGATGGTGCTCATGGTAGCGATGATCGCCCTGCCGGCGCCGGCACAAACTTTCACGGTGCTGCATACATTCTCAATCTATGGTTCGGACGGTTCTGGTCCGGATGGAAGCCTGGTACAAGATGCTGATGGAAACCTACACGGCACCACCTACTACGGCGGGACGTACGATGGCGGAGTTGCCTTCAAATTGGATAAATCCGGCAATGAGACAGTCCTGTTCACCTTTAATCCTAACAACTCCAACGGAGCATTTCCCGGCTACGGGCTCATTATGGACAAGGAGGGAAACCTTTACAGTCCGGCGGACGGGGGCAGCGCCAACGGGGGCGGCGTGCTGTGGGAAATCAGCCCCAAGGGGAAGGAAAAGGTGCTATGGGATTTCGGGGGCCACCTAAAGCCAAGCGGTGCCCAAGGGCGATTGCTGAGGGATGCATCCGGCAACCTCTATGGCGTTACGGTGATGGGAGGCGTCAAAGGCAAGGGCACTCAATGTGAATACTATGGCTGCGGGGTCGTATATAAGCTGGACACCGCCGGCAATCTGCATGTACTCCACGCGTTCACTGGAGGAGCCGACGGCGGCACCCCGTATGGCGCGTTGCTTCAAGATGCGGCAGGAAACCTTTACGGCGCCGCAATTACTGGCGGAGATCTGTCTTGCCCGCAGTTCCCGACCCTGGGTTGCGGAACAGTGTTCAAGCTGGCCCCCGATAATAAGTTCACAGTTCTGCACACCTTCACAGGGGGAAAGGACGGAGCGGGCTCATACGGCGGATTCGTCATGGATAACGCCGGGAACCTCTATGGCTCTGCCCACATTGGCGGCAACCGTAACTGCGACGATGGTTGCGGAACGTTGTTCAAAATTGACGCCAAAGGCAAGTTTAAGGTTCTCTATACGTTCACCAATGAACCTGCGGGCTACCCCATTGGGAACTTGGTCATGGACCCTAAAGGAAACATTTATGGAGAAACCCAGGGGCTGAACACGAATTCTTACTATGGAACAATATTCGAGCTGAATTCGGCGGGCAAAGTGACGCTGCTGCACATTCTGAATGGGTATTCCGACGGTGCGGATCCGAACGGTGGCCTGATTCGAGATTCCGCCGGCAACCTCTATGGAGTTGCCTATCAGGGCTTCGGTAAGTATGACCGCAACGGGACCGTGTTCAAGGTTACACCTTAGCAGTCGTTGCGCGTGGCTTCGTTGGGATGCAGCGGTCGGGTCGACGCACGGAGAGTCACTATGAAAACACGGAGAGTCGCTATGAAAAAGCAAGGTTTAGG
>Ga0209415_10000292_pt1 | contig 89549 bp, 75 predicted proteins | sample PeaSoiSIISIP2007_FD_187696 | JGI IMG/M metagenome (GOLD analysis project Ga0209415, IMG submission 187696) | Peat soil microbial communities from Weissenstadt, Germany - SII-SIP-2007 (SPAdes) (version 2) | ecosystem: Environmental > Terrestrial > Soil > Wetlands > Peat | place: Germany... | reverse complement strand
TGCTACCGTTGCAACCGGAATTACAACTTCTGCAGCAGGTTTTGCTACCGTTGCAACCGGAATTACAACTTCTGCAGTCGATGTTGCTACCGTTGCAGCCGGAATTACAACTTCTGCAGCCGGTGTTGCTACCGTTGCAGCCGGAATTACAACTTCTTCAGCCGGTGTAGCCACCGTTGCAACCGGAATTACAACTTCTGCAGCCGGTGTTGCTACTTCTGCAGCCGGTGTTGCTACGGCTGCTTGGTGCTGGGCTTGCCACGGTTTCGTGGGCTGGGCGTTCACAGTCTGGCTGGTCGCCAAGTCGTCCATCCTTACCGCAGCAGTGGTGGCGGAAGTTTTGCCGGTGACAACCGGCTCGGACTGAACGTTTCTTTCGCCATAGCCAAACGGAAGCCTGTCTCCAAATGCAACCTCTTTCCGTACCGGCTGCGCCGGGGCCGACACCTCTGCTGCCGGTGCCGTACTGGTTGCACCCTGCTGGGCACCGGCGGGCGTTTGCTGCGTTTGCTGCGTTGCTGCTATCTCAACGGTCGCTGTCTCGACCGGTCCTGCTGCCGCAACCTTCACCTCGGGCGCGACGGCAGCTGTCTGCTGCACCGGAGCCGACGGCTTGATGTCAGCCGTTGCCCGATCGTCAGTCGCCTGTGCTTGCTGCGCAGCCGGGTGCTGCGCCTGGGCGTGCCGGTTTACCACCGGCTGTGAAACGGTTGCGTTGCTGCTTGCCATGACCTGTATCTGCGGCTGAGAGTCCGACGGCTGCGTCGTCTCTTTGCCTGCTGCGGGTGCTGCTGCTGTTGCGGGTGCTGCGCTTGCCGGCGTGGCGGCGACCGTTGTCGGGGCCGTCGTCTGTGTTGCTGCCGGAGCGGGCGCCTCCGCAACCGGGCTCTGCTGCGGGTTTACCGCAACGGAAACCGTCTGCGGCTGCGGGCTGGCGATTACCGGCGTCGCGCCGGTCGTCCCCTGGGCCGCCGTCGGGACTGTGACATCCTGAGCAGACAGCTCGTTTTCCGCAAGCACCGGCATAACCGGCACCTCTACCGCCGCCTGTTTGCCGGCATCCGTTTTCGCCCCCCGCAGGTACTGCTCGTGATGGGGAGTGGCCCGGGGTACCGCCGAGGACGCCTGCCCCTGCGTTGTCGCGGTTGCCGGGGTGGGTGTCGCCACCGTCGGCTGTGCCGAAACGGCTGTCAGCGAAACCTCCGCTGCCGGCTGTTGCTGCTGCGGCTGTTGCAGCTCCGGCGTCGCCGCTACCGGTTGCGCCGCAACCGTCAGGTTTGAGACCGCCTGCTGGAAGGCATTGACCACCGAAACCGTGTCGGTCGGCGTCGCCGCTACGGGCGCGTCGCCCGTGGCCGGTGCTGCCACCTCGACCTGAGGCGCCGGCATACTGCTTGCCGCCGTCACAACCGTCGAGAGAGCCTGCAACTGAGCCTGGAGGTCTGTCGAACCGGCCGGTTGACCGGTGGCCTTTTCCCCCTTAACTGCCGCCTTCTGGGAGAGTGCCTGCCGGATCGCCTGCCTGGTGTCCGCCACGCTCGGCTGTAGGGAGGCCAGCATCTGCCTCGCCGTCCAGACCGGGTCGCTTTGGCCGGAGACCGCCCCGTCGACCTTGGAGTCGGCGGCGCTCAGCTTGCCTTGCAACAGTTTACCGAAACCGGCATCGGTCCCCGTCAGTGGCGCCGGCACGGTATCGTTCGAGGTTGGCGCCCCGAACGCAAACAGGTCTTGCAAGATTGTTGCTTGCTGCTTTGCTGAGTTCTGCATTGCTACGTTTTGAATGATTGGCATTCTGTTCTCACCTCCTTTTTTGCCAGGATCGTGCGCGCAGCGCGCGGACGTTTACAGCCATGCTATTTCCCTGCCAAATTCAACCGGGTCCATTCCAGCACCCGGGGCTGGGTGATGTACGGGATCAGCTTCACCACCGTCTTCTGATCCATTTGATCCAAAAGGTCGATCGCCATCTTCGGTTCGAGCTTGTTGATCAACCCTCCCGCCTCTTCGGCCTTGAGGGACTTGTAGATCTTGAGCATCTTCTTGTAGCGTTCCTTGTTCTTCTCTGCCTCGACCTTTTTCTTGTTCTCAAGCGACATCTCGATCGCCTTCTTGGCCGCGTTCAACTCTGTTACCTTCGCCTCCAGCTTGGCAGAGAGACGGTTCAGTGCCTCTTCCTTCGCCTTGAGCGCCGCCTCCCGCTCCATCAGCTGTTGCCGTTTAAGCTCCAGTGCCGCAGCGTCGTCGGCGAACTGCCTGGCGGGCGTCGGCGCTTGGGCTTCCGGCGCCGCTTTCGGCATCGGACGCGGCTCGGCGGCCGAAACGTTTCCTGCCAGCCATGACGGTGCGAACTGCCAGGCGGCCGCTCCGGCCAGCACCAGCAGCAATACGATCCTTTTCACTCCTTCCCTCCCCTTCCCTGCAACGCCACCTCGTCCAGAAAGGCGCGCTCGCGGGAAAGCTGGTCCATCTTCAGTTCACGCAGCTTTTTCTCTTTGAAGATCTCCAGCGCCTTCTTCTCCTTGGCCGCCGTCAACAGCGCCTCGCGCTTCTCCTGCACCGCCTTCTCCAGGGCGGGGAGCGAGTCGCGGATCAGCTGGATCTCCCGAGTCTTTCTCATGTTGAAATCGCCGTAGAGCTGCAGGTCCTTGGCCTCGATCCCCTCCAGCTGCCGCTGTGAGAATTCCTGCTCCAGGTTCTGCATCGCGTCCTTTTCGTTTCGCAGCCGCTCGCGGGCAACGTCCTGGCGCTGCCTGGCCGCCGCGAGTTCCAGCTGCTGCATCTTCTCCACTTCCTTACGGAACTTGAGCACCTGCTCCAATCTGAATTCGTGTCCTGCCATGGCCTACCGCCTCCATTTATTCACTGCGGCACCAGGGCGTCCGGGAAGATGCGGGCCAGCGCCTCGATCGACTCTTCCACGTCGACGCCGTCGGCGACGTTTTGCTTCAGGTAGGAGATCATCTGCTCCATCCGGTCGATGGCGTAGTCGATCTTCGGGTTGCTGCCGGCCTTGTAGGCGCCGATGTTGATCATGTCCTCGGCCTGCCGGTAGGCGGCCAGGTTCTCCTTGAACTGCCCGGCCAGCCGGCGGTGCTCAGGCGAGGTGACGTCGGACATGACGCGGCTGGCTGAGTTCAAAAGATCGATCGGCGGATAGACGTTGCGGGCGGCCAGGTCGCGGGACAGTACGATGTGGCCGTCGAGGATGCTGCGCATGGCGTCGGAGATAGGCTCGTTGAAGTCGTCGCCTTCTACCAGCACCGTGTAAAGACCCGTGATTGAGCCTCCTTGGAAGTTGCCGGTGCGCTCCAGGAGCCTGGGGAGCGCGGCAAAGACGGACGGGGTGTAGCCCTTGGTGGTGGGGGGTTCGCCGATGGCCAACCCGACCTCGCGCATCGCCATGGCGAAGCGGGTGGCCGAGTCCATCATCAGAAGCACTTTCTTCCCCTGGGCCTGGAAGTATTCGGCAATGGTGGTGGCGAGGTAGGCAGCCCTGATCCTCACCAAGGGGGGCTGGTCCGAGGTGGCTACCACCACCACCGATTTTTTGATCCCTTCCTTCAGGTCCTTCTCGATGAACTCGCGCAACTCGCGGCCGCGCTCGCCGATCAGGGCGATCACGTTGACGTCGGCTTCCGTATAGCGGGCGATCATGCCCAAAAGCGTCGACTTGCCGACGCCCGAGCCCGCCATGATGCCGACCCGCTGCCCCTCGCCGCAGGTCAGAAGTCCGTTGATGGCCCGGATCCCCAGGTTCAAGGGCCGCCTGATCGGCCGGCGTTTCATCGGGTTGACCGGCAGCGCGTAAAGGGGGTACTCGTCCTTCACCTTGATCGGTCCCTTGTCGTCGATCGGCATACCCAGCCCGTCGATCACCCGCCCGAGCATGGCCGGCCCGACACCCAAGGCGGCGTTTACCCGCCTGACCGAGATCATGGAACCGAGCCCCACGCCGCGCAATTCGCCCAGCGGCATGAGCAGCGTCTTGTTGTCCCGAAAGCCGACCACCTCTGCGGCGATGGGCGGGAACCCCTCCGAGTGCACCTCGCACTGGCTCCCCACCGCGGCTCCGGGGCAGTACCCCTCGATCACCAGCCCCACCACCTGGGTCACCTTGCCGTGGAAGCGGATCGGGTTGGCGGCGTCCACTACCGGGAAGTAGCGGGACAGGTCCAGTTTGTCATTCTTCACCGGTAAGCTCCCGCCGCCCGCTCCGCTCCTCGGCCAGCCCCCGGTAGATCTCTTCCAGCTGGGCGTCGAGCCCCGCGTCGATGTTGCCGCGCACCGTCTCCACCAGGCAGCCGGCCTGCGGGAGATCCGGATCGGCCTTGATGCTCACCTGCGGACATTCGCGCAGCATCTCCTTGAATTCCTGGCACGATTCGGCCACCGCGTGATCCTCGGGGTTGAGCCTCACCAGCACCTCGTCCCCGTCGACCGCCACTTCCACCGCGGCCCGCACCAGGCGCGCCAGGGTGCCGGGATCGGCGGCTAGCTCCTTGAGCACCACCTTGCGGGCGATGGCCACGGCAAGCTTCAAAAGATCCGCCTCCGCCTCGTGCAGCACCTGGCCTCGCAGTTCCCCGATCTGCACCAGCGCCTTGGCCAGCGCCTCGCCCACCTTGGCGAGTTCCGCCTCGGCCTTCTCGCGCCCCTCTTTGAGTCCTTCCCGGCGCGCTTCCTCGATCAGCCTGTGCGCCTCCTCCTCGAGCATCATCGGGGGAGGGGGTGGGAGTTCCTCTTCGGGCTCCTGGTCGTCGGGCTCGTAACCGCCCAGGTTGATCGAACGGAAGCCGCCGTGGGCTGTCTTGGCAGGCTGGGAGGCGACCATGCTCTCCAGTTCCCCGAGCACCACCGTCAGCTGCCCTTCGCCCCCCTGCCTGATGATCTTAGACGAGGACATCGTCCGCGCCCCTGCCCGCGATGACCACCTTGCCTTCCTCTTCCATCTTCCGGACCACCTTGATGATCTCGGACTGCGCCTTTTCCACGTCGGACAACCGTACCGGTCCCATTACTTCCAGGTCCTCCTTGATCATCTCGGCGGCGCGGCTGGAGATGTTGCGGAAGATCCGGTCCTTGACGTCGTCGGTCGAGGTCTTCATGGCCAGGGTGAGCGTATCGTTTGAGACCTCGCGCATGATCGACTGGATGGCGCGGTCGTCCAGCTTGAAGATGTCCTCGAAGGTGAAGAGGTGCTTCCTGATCACCTCCGCAAGCGGCGGGTTCATGGTGTCGAGCTTGTCGAGGATCTTCTTCTCGCGGCTGCGGTCCAGGTGACCGAAGACGTCCACGACCTTCTCCACGCCGCCGACCTTGAAGCGCTGCACGCCCCCCAGCGCGGTGAGTTCCACCCTGATAACCTCGTCGATCTCCTTCAGGATCTCAGGCGAGACCTGGTCGACCTCGGCGATCCTGATGATCACCTCCGCCTGCAGGTCGGGGGGGAGAAGCGAGATGATCTCGGAGGTCTGCTTCGGCCTCAGCTTGGCCAGCACCACGGCGATGGTCTGCGGGTGCTCCTGGGAGAAGAAGTTGGCCACGGTACGGGCGTCCATGCTCTCCAGGAGGTCCTGCATGTCGCCGACGCCGGTGTTGCGGATCTCGGAAAGAAGCATCTCCGCGCGCACCGGTCCCAGGGCCTGCTCCAGGATCTTGCGGACGAAGTCCTCCCCCTGCGAGAAGAAGCCGCTCTCCGGGTTGGTGATGTCGGTAAACTCCGTCACCACTTCGGCGATCTGCTCGCGCGGCACGTGCCCCAGGTTGGACATCGAGAGGCTGATCTTCTTGATGTCCGAGTCTTCCATGTGGCTGAAGACCTTGGAGGTAGCATCCGGGCCCAGGTATAAAAGGAGGATGGCGGCCTTTTCCGCTCCGTTCATGCGATACCCCTGACAAACACGTCTGCCATCTTAATCCTTGTGTGCCAGCCAGTTCTGCAGGATCTGCGCGACCTGGTAGGGGTCCTGCTTCACCTTCTCGATCAGTTCCAGCTGGGTTATGCGCATCTTTTCCGCTTCCTTCTTCTGCTGCTCGATCAAGGCGACCGCCTCGGCGTCGGGCATGATCGGCACGAAGCTCGACTGCTTGGGAGCGGCGGCCTGCAGTACCTTGAGCATCGGCCGGATCACCAGGAAGAGCAGCGCCAGGAAGCCCGCAGCGATCAGGCCGTTCTTCAAGAGCGTCTGCGCCACCGGGGCTTCGTACCACTTCGGAGTTTCGCCCCCTTCGTCGGTCTCCTGGAAGGGGATGTTGGCCACCGTCACCTGATCCCCGCGCTCGGCGTTGAAGCCGACCGCGCTCTTCACCAGCGACTCGAGCTTGGCCATCTCGTCGGGGGTCCTGGGGACGTACTTCGCCCTGGCACCCGGCTTGGCCCCCGTCGGGAGGTCGTAGCGGCCGTCCACCAGGATGGCGACCGAGACCTTGTTCACCACGCCCATCGGCTCGACGGTGCGGGCGGTGGAGCGCGAGACCTCGTAGTTGAGCGTCTCGTCGCTGCGGCTTCCCGTCCCCTGGGCGCCTGCACCCTGGGTCCGGTTCATGTTGGTCTGCACCCCCGGCACGCCGGTGGCCGCCTGGGTGTTGCTGTTTTTCTCGTCGGTGCGCTGCTCGCTTCTCACCGCGGTGGTGTCGGGATCGTAACGCTCCTCGTAGCGCTCCACCTGCTTGAAGTCGAAGTTGGCCGAGACGCGGGCCACCGACTTGCCGGAGCCGACCACCTTGTCCAGAAGGCTCTGCAGCTTGTCCTCTTCGTTTTTCTCGTAGGTGCGCTGCACCTGCTGGCGGGAGTCGACCAGCTTGCTGTTGGCGTCACCCTGGTTGGTGGCCGAGAGCATCTTGCCCCGGCTGTCCAGGACGGTGACGTTCTCAGGGTCCATCCCCTCGATGGAGGAGGAGACCAGGTGCACCACGCCCTGCACTTCGGCCTGGTTGAGCATGCGGTTGGAGCGCATCTTCAACACTACCGAGGCGGTGGGCGGCTTCTCTTGGTCTTTGAACAGGCTTTTTTCGGGGATGGCCAGATGCACGCGCACCGACTCGACCCCGGCGATCTGGGCGATGGTGCGGGAGAGCTCCCCCTGCAGGGCCCGCTGGTAATTGAGCTTCTGCACGAACTCGGTCATGCCGAAGTTCTTGCGGTCGAAGATCTCGAAGCCGATCCCGCCACCCTGGGGGAGCCCTTCGCTCGCCAGGGAGAGCCTCAGGTCGTACACCTTGTCGGCGGGGACCATGATAGCCTTGCCGTCGGAGGAGATCTGGTAGGGAACCTTCTGCTCCTTGAGCTTCTTCACGATCTCGCCGGCGTCGTCGGCGTTCAGGTTGGCGAACAGCGGGCGATAGTCGGTTTTGTTGGCTATGGTGATCAGCGCAGCGAAGGCGATCAGGGAGGCGAGCGCCACCCCGGCCACGATCATCCGCTTCCCCGTGCTCAGGGCGAAAAATGGTTCCAACAGTTTTTTCAGGCCTTCCGGCATAGCACTCCCGCAACATCCGTAGCATCACGCCCCGTACCGGCACGCTTTAAGCGTGCGCCCGGGGGCACGAACCTCTAGACGGGCATCCTCATGATTTCCTGGTAGGCATCTAACGCTTTGTTCCTGACCTGGGTGAGCATCTGGAAGGAGACGCTGGCTTTCTCGACGGCCAGCATGACCTCGTGCAGTCCCGTGCCCTGCCCGGTCACCAGGGAGTTGATCTTCTGGTCAGCATCGTTTTGCAGGTTGCTGACCTTGTTGATCATGTCGTCCATGAGCTTGTTGAAACCGGTGACCGGGCTCTGGTCTGCGCCGGCTGCGGCCTTGTTCTGGGTGGGAAATGCCTGGGAGACGCCATTCGCCACTCCGGCAAGCGGGGTTATTTCCATCTTACGCTCCTTGAGTTGTTACTTGACGAGTTCCAGCGTCTTCATGGCCATGGACTTGGCGGCGTTGGCCGCGGTGATGTTGGCCTCGTAGCTGCGGCTTGCGGTTACCATGTCGGCCATCTCCTCCACCACGTTGACGTTCGGGTAGGCGACGTACCCCTGGGCATCCGCGTCGGGGTGCCCGGGCTCGTACTGCATGCGGGGGGGGCGCTGGTCTTCCACCACCTGGGTGACCGCCACCTGGTTGGCAGCGCTCGCCTTGCCGAGGGCCGCGCCGAAGGAGCCGGGAACCGGCGACGCTGCGAAGACGGCGTCCTTGCGCTTGTAGGGGCCGCCTTCGGCCGTCCTGGTGGAGTTGACGTTGGCCAGGTTGGAGGAGATCAGGTTCATCCTGGTCCGTTCGGCGGAAAGCGCCGAACCGCTGATGTCCATCGAGGTAAAAAAGTCCATTTACAGGGTCCCCTTTATCGCTTGGGTCAGCATCTCGAACTTCTTGCCCAAAAGCTGCACCGAGGTGTTGTACATGATCTGGTTCTGGGCCAGGCGCTGCATCTCGGTCTCCAGCTCCACGCCGTTGCCGTCAGGGCCGATGCTCTGGGAGGGGACCTCGATCACCTCGCCGGTGACCCGCTGCAGCCCCAGATACCCCGACTGACCTTTCAGCGGGATGTGCTGCGAGTTGGGAGGGGTATCGACGATCCGCTTCTGGTCCAAGGCGTCCTTGAGCTCCTTTTCGAAGGAGATGTCGCTCGGCGTAAAGTTGGGGGTCTCGACGTTGGCCAGGTTCGAGGCGATCAGCTCCTGCCTCTTGGTCCTGAGGTCAAGCGTCTTTCCCAAAAGCTGAATGGTCGTTCCGAAAAGTCCCTGAACAGGCATGATTCCCTCCTTCTTTGTTACGCAGGCGTGAGACAGCAAAAGTCGTACCATCCCCGGCAGGCGGGCTTGGCGCGCCGAAACGGGGGTGAGTATCAGGTTTTGGTCATTTTTTTGACAGCGTCAGGGAAGTTGACGGGACATCTTCAGCCGCCACTTCAGGTCGCTGAGCGACTCGGCGGCAAGCTTGCCCCAGGTCCCTTCCTTGTGGGCCGCCGCCTTTTCCCAGGCCGCGATCGCCTGCGGCACCTGCCGCAGTTGCAGGTACAGCTCCCCCATCTTGTAGAGGAACTGGTCGGCGGCCTCCCCCTTGGAGAGCTGCTCCCCCTGCCGATAGGCGGTAAGCGCCCCCTTAGGATCCTTGAGCGCGACCCGAGCGCTCCCCAGCGAGGCGTAGCTGTCCGCCAAAAGCGGCGAAGTCGCCGGTGCCTGGACGGTGAAGCGCGCCAGGCTCTTCTCCGCCCCGCGCTGGTCGCCGGTGGCCGCCAGGGCCTTGCCGAGGTAGTAGTCGCTCTCCGGCAGTTCGGCCTTTTTCCCTTTGCCGTTCAGGAAGGCAAGCCGGGCGCTCACCCCCTTGTAATCCCTGCCGTCGAAGGCGATCCGCCCCAAAAGCTCGTGCAGGCGCTGGGCCTGCGGATGCGCGGGGAAGCGCGCCACGAAGAGCCTGGCCGACGAATCGGCCAGCGCCACGTTCCCCAGGGCGAAGGAGTCGTCCACCAGGTGCAGCAGCATGAAGGACGCGGCGTCGGCGGTGAAGCTTTTGTCCAGGAGGTAACCGAAGAGCGTGATCTCCTTGGCGATCTTCCCCTGGCTATGGAAGGCGTGGGAAAGACGCGTCACGAACTGGGGGTCGGAGAAACAGCGGGCAAGATACTCGCGGTTGTCCTGGGCAAGCTGCATCAGCCCCGCTTCGTCGTGGGCCGCGTACAGGTCGCCGTAGGTGATCAGCAAAAGCTCCTCGCGCATCTTCTTGACGATGGTGGAAAAGATGCCGTGCGGGAAGCGCCGGTCATAGGTGAGAATCGCCTCCAAAGCCTGCGGCGTCGGGCCGTAGAGGGCCTGCAGCAGCGTGATCTTGAAAAGCGCCTCGTCCCTGAGCGCGAGGTCTCCCGGCGCCTCGTAGATCGCCTGGTAGTGGCGCGAGAGTTCGAGGTAGCGGTCCTTGGGGGTCGAGAACATCTGCTGGTCGGCGATCTTCATGGTGGCCCAGCCGGCCGCGGGGCTCCCCGGAGCCTGCAAAAGCACCGAGCGGTAGATCTCCAGGGCCAGGGCCAGGTCGCCGTGCCGCGCCGTGATCTCGGCCAGCCGGTTCAAAAGCGGTCCGACGTAGGCGGTGCCGATCAGCCGGTTGACGAGCGACACGAGCTGGCTGCGCCCCCCCGCGTAGTCCCCCGCCTTGGCACGGGCCTCCGCATAGGACTGCACCAGTTCCGGCGCCCGGTCCAGGTAGGCCGGCCAGAGCGTCTCCCCCTGCCGGTACGCCTTGACCGCCTCCTCGTTCTTGTCGAGCAGGGAAAGCGCGTTCCCCAGGCGCAACCAGGCCAGCGCCTGCAGTTCGGCCGGCCCCTTGTTGAGGAAGGTGGCGAACACCTGCTTGGCCTGCTCGCCGTTTTCCCGGTAGAGGAGCATCTCCCCGAGCTGGAAGAGCTTCAGGTCGTCCGAGGAGGAAATCAGCACCTTCAGCTGTTCGGGATTGGTGGCCACGAAGGGAAGCCCGCTGCGCAGGGGGCCCGCGTATTCGCGCACGAATTTCTCGGTGCCGGCAAGGATCGCCTCGCGCCCCGGCACGATCTCCGTCTGCGTGAGCTTGCCGCGGCCACCGATCTCAAGCGTCAGCACGTTGGGGTTGGCCGGCGGCAGTACCTGCACCGCCGGGTCCCCCTTGAGCCCGACCTCGATCCTGAGGGCGTTGGAACGGCGGTTGCAAAAGATGCCGGCTAGCTGCGGGTTGCTGAAACCGCGCCATTTGCCGAACGGGGAGGAGGAGGCGCCGTTGACGCGCAGCCTTACCCGTCCGGGGGTGCGCTCCAGCCGGTAATCGGGGGGAGAGACGAAGGAGAAGTGAATGCGGGTGACGGCGCCGTGAGGCAGCACCTGGATGCGCTCCAGGCGGTTCACCCCCTGCGCCTGCACCGGCAAGGGAAGCGCCAGGAGAAGGCACGTCAGGACGAACCAAAGACGCAAGGAGCGCTGAACTGTGGGCGGCGTAAAGGTCATGAGGGGGATGAAAGGCAAAAGGCGTGCCGGAGCGAATCGGCGGCAAAACAGGCGGCTACGGGGCGTTTCACGCCGCCAGCGCCCCGCTCAAGGGTAATCCGGGGGTGGAGTGGGCGCAGATCAGTCAAAAAATCCGCAGCCCGAGATGTTTTTTTGACTCGGGCTCAGGCGTTGACCAGCTTGCCGAGCTTGGCGGCGAACTCCTGCGGGTCGAGCGGCTGGATCATGACCCCCTTGGCCCCGGCTTTCAGCGCCTTGAGCACGCCGGTCCTGGTCCACTCCGGCGCGCAGACCACCACGCCGCCGCCCCGGCGGTCCACCATCGGCGCGAGCCTCCGGCAGACGGCCAGATCCCGGTCGTTGGCGTCGTGCAGGGTGATCACCGCGGCCCGCACGTCCCCTTCCGACATGAGCCTGGGAAGGTCGGCGTTGAGCGGCGCCCCGATCAGGTGGAGGTTGCTGGCCGACAGGCCGTTGATGATCTCGCGGCGCCCGTCGTCGTCCCCCAGCACCAGGACGGCGAGTCCCGTTTCGGTCCCCGCCGAGGGCTCCTCGGCCGCCGGCTCCGCCGCCGCGGCCGTTTCCGCCGCGGCCGCCGTCTCGGCGACCTCCCCCTCCGCCGGCTGCGGGTCGAAGAGGTTGGCGAGTGCGTGCGGGATCATGATGTCCAGCTGGCCCATGTCGTAGCCGCTGATCGTCAGCGGCGCACGGTACATGAGGTAGGACCCCTCGGGGAACGGGATCTCGTCGGTCAGGGTGTCGATGCCAGGGACGTACTTCTGCGGCGGCAACAGCTTCAGGTGCACCTTCTCCGGAAGCTTGGGCTGGAAGACGGAGTTGAAGGAGCCGATGATCTGGTTGGCGATCTCGCCGAAGGCATCGACGTCGTCCGGCTCCTGGATGCTCAGGCGCCGCTTCTCCATGACGCGCGGGCCGGGGATGCCGAGCAGGATGGAGCTCATAACGATGGCGTCGCCCAGCGAGAAGAGGAGGTAGAAGCGTCCCGGATAGGCCTCGCGCGACTCGACCCCGACCGCGTAGAAGGCGCCGTCGTCGTCTCCCAGGAAGCTCTTGCGGTCCGTATTCAGGACGTCGGAACTCCCCACCGTGAGGCTTTGGCCGAGGAGCATGCTGCTCTCCTCCCCCGCCTGGGCCATGGCGGCGTCCAGCATCGATTGTAGCATTGCGTAGGGAGCCATGGCGTAGGCGCTAGCCTTCCTTCTCCAGTTTCAAACCGACCAGGAAGCGCTCGTTCTCGGTAATGAACGGAATCACGACGCAATCGGAGTCAGCCATCGAGCTGACCGTGTAATCCTCGCCGGAAATCACGGTCGGGATGGAGAGATTGATGTCCAACCCCCCCTTGGAAAGTATCTGCTTTACGTAGCCGCCCAGCATGTTGGCAATCTCTCCGAGCGCGTCGTTGACGTCCTCGCCCACCTCCTCCACGTCCATGCCGAGCATGTTTGAGGTGATCAGGAGGGCGAGCGTACGCGGACAGTGAATCGAAAGGATGCCGGTGTAGGTGCCGGCCAGCCCCACCATGCCGGTAACCGAGCAATGGAACGAGGTGACCGGCTCCTTCAACGGGTAGCTGTCCTCCAGCGTCAGCATCACCATGGTCTCGAAGACCTCCTTGGTGGCGCTGATCACGTAACCGGCAAGATCCGCCTCGCTCAACTTGGTGGCGGCAGCGATCTGCTGGTTGAGTGTCACAGCATCCCTCCGAGCTTTTCTTGCAACTGCTCAGGGGTGAACGGTTTCTTGATCGAGTCGCTGGCGCCGGAGCTGATGGCCTCTTTGAGGATGTCCTCGCCGCCTTCGGTGGTGATCATGACGATCGGGGTGCTGACGCCCTTGGCGCGTACCGACTTGATGAACTCGAGACCGTCCATGTTGGGCATGTTGATGTCCGAAAGGATCAACTGGATGCTTTTGCCTTCCATGACGCTCAGCCCTTCGATGCCGTCACCGGCTTCGTAGATCTCGTCCACCGGCAGACCCGCTTGACGCAGGCTGCGGGAGATGATCTTCCTCATCGTCGAAGAGTCGTCCACAATCAGGATGTTGGCCATTGCTGTTCTTCCTCCTTGGTGTTGGTAAACTAAGCCCGCGCCATTCGGGCGTTTTTCCCTTTTCGGCGACGCGCTGAAAATGTAGCGACCGGCCGCTTTTACGCGCGCGGTGGCATGGGTGCCTCATCGGCTGCGGCAACCGAAAACTTTAATCTTAATAATTGCCGCGCAGCGCACGGCGTCCCCCCCTGGCGACAGGCCGGTGTAGGTCCGCAACGATGCTAGCACGGAATGGGCCAAAGGCGAGGAAGAAAATTGGGGGGGAGCCAAAAAAAATTTCGGCGGCTGCAGGCCCACCGTCGGGGAGGTAATGCCGGCTAGCGGTTTACCGCGGCCCCTTCCAGGGGATAGCCGTTCCGGTACCAGCCGACCAGCCCGTCGCCCATGTGGTAGACGTTATTGAAGCCCTGCGAAGCCAGGAACTTGGCCGCGCTCGCCGAACGGGCGCCGACCGAGCAGTAGACCAGAAGCGGTTTGCCGCGGGGCACCTCGCGCAGGCGGTTTTGCAGTTCTGAAACCGGGATCAAAAGCGCACCGTGCAGGTGGGCCTGCCGGAACTCGTCCGGGGTGCGCACGTCCAAAAGCACGAGCCCCGGCGTCTTGGTCAAAAGGGCGCGGGCCTGGGTGGAGTTGACGGTGTTGACGCCGGCCGCCAGGGCAAGCGAGGCGGTCAAAAGGACGAGCAAAACGACGGCGATTATCTTTTTCACGGTTACCTCACAAGATCGAATTCCAGGGTATAGCCGACGCAGGCCGGGCGGAAGCCGCCGGGAAACGCCCTGGCGAGCCGGGCCGACGCGTCGAAGCCGGTGCAGTGACCGGCGCAGATTTTTTTCACGCCGAAGCCTCGCAGCGCCTTTACCGTCGCCTCGGTCTGTTCCACAGAGGAAAAGGCGAGATGAAAGCCCCCCACAACGGCGTAGACCTCGTCCACCCCGGTACGCTCCCGGGCGTGCTGCACGGTGTTGACTACGCCGGCGTGGCAGCAGCCGAGCAAAAGCACGAGCCCCTTCGGGCTCTGCATGACAAGCGACTGGTCGTCGGGGACCCGGTCGGCGCTGCAGCCGCACTCGTCGCAGCTTAGCCCCGCGTCCCCCGTTTCGAAGGGGGTCACCCGCGGCACCGTGCCGGAGAGGAAGATGCCCGGGGCGATTGCCCTGAAGTCGTCGCTTAAGGAAAAGCTCGCCCCCAGACCGGCCAGGAACTCCTCGGCATAGGGTATGCCGACCGAGCGGCTCACCCCTTCGCGGATCGAATAGCGGCGCGCGAACACCAAGGGGTGGGCGAGCACTTTCTTGGGCCCGCAGCTCTGCAGTAGCGGCCAAAGCCCCCCGGCGTGGTCGTAATGACCGTGCGAGAGGACCACCTGGTCCACCTTGCGCAGGTCGAGGTTCATGCGCTGCGCGTTGAAGAGCAGGGTCTGGCCGCCGCCGGTGTCGAAGAGGAGGGAGGTGTCCTCCGACTCGACCAGGGCGGCGAAACCGTGCTCCCCGAGCGTGCCGGTGAAGGGCCCCGCCGAGTTCTCACACAGGACCCTGATCCTCAAGGTCACCGGCCTAACTCCTTTTGCGGCAGTTTCGGCACGCCGAGCTTCGCCAGGATGGTCATCATCGGGCACCAGTTGGTGAAACCGGACTGGAAGAGGTTCAGGCCGATGAAGGCGGTGAACCAGAGCCAGCGGGGATCGAGATAGTGGGCCAGCGCCAGGGAAAGGAGCGTGAAGCTGCCCGCGATGAGTCGTAAAAGCCGGTCGATGTACATGGTAGGGCTCCTGCTGTCGGTTAACGTTCGCGCATAAGCAGCTCGGCCACCTTGCCGGCGGCCGCAACGGTAAAGGTCGGGCAGTTCTTCTTGCCGTTGGCGGTGAGTATCTTGCAGCAGGTAACGCCGTACTTGGCCTTGAACCAGTCGTGCAGTTCGCGCGTGTAGGCGGTGACCTGCTTCTTGTCCCCCTTGGAGACAAGCCCCAGCGCCATGGTGCCGCCGGCCACCGCGCCGCAGATGCAGCCGGAGGCCGAGCCGCCGCCGAAACCGGCCGCCATGCGTACCACCTCGTCCGGGAGCTCCGGTGCGAACCCGTTTTTCACGGCGGCCATCACCGCCTCCGCGCAATGCATCTTGCCTGAGCGGTAAAGCCCCTCTGCCTCTGCCGCCACCTGCTGCGCCAGGTCGGTCATTTCCTCTTCGACTGCCTCTTGCTTTTGCCAAAACATGAAATATCTACTCCTCGTTTTTTTATCTCCCCCTCCCCAGGCGGGAGGGGGGGCGTGTTCGCTTCTTTTTCCGTGAAAAGCACCCCTGTCAGGCGGCGGCAGCCGCCCGTCTCTTTTCCTTCCACGACTCCACCAGGTAGTAGAGGATCGGGATGGTGACCCTGGAGAGGGTGGTCGAGGCGATCTCGCCGCACATCATGGCGATCGCCAGCCCCTGGAAGATCGGGTCGAACAGGATCACGACGCTCCCCACCACCACGGCCGCCGCCGTCAGAAGCATCGGCCGGAAACGGACCGCGCCGGCGTCGATGATCGCCTCGTCCAGGGGCATCCCCTCGCGCCGCCTCAACTGAGCGAAGTCGATGAGGATGATCGAGTTCCTGACGATGATGCCGGCCAGGGCGATGAAGCCGATCATGCTGGTGGCGGTGAAGAAGGCGCCCATGAGCGCGTGCCCCGGCAGGATGCCGATCAAGGTGAGCGGGATCGGCGCCATGATCACGAGTGGGGTGGTGAAATCCTTGAACCAGGCCACCACCAGCACGTAGATCAGCACCATCACCGCGGCAAAGGCGGCCCCCAGGTCGCGGAACACCTCGTAGGTGATGTGCCACTCGCCGTCCCACTTGACGCCGGGTCGCTCCTCGTTCCAGGGCTGGCTCGCCGCGCGCTGCTCGATGCGGTAGCCGCCCGGCAGGGCGATCTTGTCGATCTCCTTCTGCATCTTGAGGATGGCGTAGACCGGTGCCTCGATCGCCCCGGCCACGTCGCCGGTGACGTAGACCACGTTCTTCAGGTTCTTTCTGTAGAGCGACTTGTCGTCCACCCCCTTGACCACCCGCACCACCTCGGAAAGCGGCACGCTGCCGCGGGCGCCGGGGAGGTAGATGGAGGAAAGCGACGCGACGTCGCTACGCGCGCTCACCGGCAGGCGCAGGTTGATGTAGACCGGCTCCTTTTCCTTGGGGAGGTGCAGGAGGCCGGCCGATTCGCCGCCTACGGCGATCTTGAGTGTTTGCACGACCTGTGCCGCATCGACCCCCGCCATTGCCGCTTTTTCGCGGTCGACCTCGAACCTCACGTGCGGCTGATCGTCCTCACGGTACCAGTCGGTGTCGACCACCCCCGCCGTGGCGAGAAAGATCTGCTTGATCTTGCCGGCGATGGCCACCCGGCTCTCCTGGTCAGGCCCGTAAACCTCTGCCACCAGCGTGGAGAGGACCGGCGGTCCGGGAGGGATCTCCGCCACCTTGAGTCTTGCGTGGTAGCGGTCGGCGACCGCTTTCAGCGCCGGGCGGATCCTTTTCGCGATGTCGTGCGACTGGCTATCGCGCTCCTCTTTCGACACCAGGTTCACTTGCAGCTCGGCCAGGTTCGCACCCTCGCGGAGGTAGTAGTGGCGCACGAGTCCGTTGAAGTTGAAGGGTGAGCTGGTGCCGACATAGCTCTGGAAATCGGTTACCTCCGGCACCTTGCGCAACACCTCGCCCAGCTCGGCCACCAGGCGCGCCGTCCCCTCCAGGGTGGTCCCCTCCGGGGCATCGACGATGAGCTGCAGTTCGCTCTTGTTGTCGAAGGGGAGCATCTTCACCGTCACCGCCTTGAAGTAGACGAGCGAGCAGGAGAGGAGCAAGAGCACGACCACCAGTGCCAGGAAGCCGGAGCGTACCCGCTTGTCGTGCAAAAGCGTCCCCATCACCCTGCGGTAGAAGGCCGTCACCCGGCTCTCCTCGGCAGGCGCGCAGCTTTCGAAATGGGATTCCCCCTTCATGAAACGGTAGGCGAAGTAAGGAGTGACGGTGAGCGCCACCAGGAGCGAGAAGAGCATGGCGGTGGAGGCGCCGACCGGGATCGGCCGCATGTACGGCCCCATCAGCCCGCCGACGAAGCCCATGGGGAGGATCGAGCAGACCACGGCCAGGGTGGCGAGCATGGTCGGGTTGCCGATCTCGTCCACCGCGCGCACCGCCGCCTCCAGGGGCCTAAGCCTCGTGGTGGTGAAGTAGCGGTGGATGTTCTCCACCACCACGATGGCGTCGTCCACCAGGATGCCGATGGAGAAGATCAAGGCAAAAAGGGTGATGCGGTTCAGCGTGTAGCCGATCCGGTTGAAGATGAACATGGTGAGCGCCAGCGTCACCGGGATGGCGATAGCCGCCACGGCACCCGCCCGCCACCCCATGAACACCGAGATCAGGATGGTGACCGAGATGGCGGCGAGGAACATGTGGAACAAAAGCTCGTTGTTCTTTTCCTTGGCGGTTTCGCCGTAGTTGCGGGTCACCGTCACCTGCATCTCGGAGGGGATGATGCGCCCTTTCTGGAACTCCACCCTTTTCAGCAGGTCCTCCGCCACCCAGGTGGCGTTCGCCCCCTTGCGCTTGGCGATGGAGATGGTCACCGCCGGGTAGTCACCCGCCCCGCCGGAAAGCCCCTTGTGGCTCGCGGCCGGTCCCAGGCCGAAGAGCACGTAATCCTTCGGTTCCTGCACCCCGTCGGTGACCGTGGCCACGTCCCCCAGGTAAACCGGGCGCCCCTCCTTCATGCCGACCACGATTCTCCCGGCACCGGCGGCGTCGGTGACCAGCGAGTCGGCGTCGAGCGTGTAGTCGCGGTTACCCGAGGCGACGCTCCCCGCGCGCCGGGCGACGTTCCCCTTCTCGAGCGCGCCCATCGCCGCCACCGGACCCAACCCGCAGGCTGCGAGCCGGGTAGGATCGAGCCTCACCGTAAGCTCGCGCGTCACCCCCCCCTTGATCTCGGTCCCGGCCACGTTGTCCGTCTTCTGCAGATCGTCGGTCAGGGCTTGCGCCACCCGCCTCAAGGCAAAGTGGTCGTAGCGCTGCGACCAAAGGGTCAGGGTCACTATGGGGACGTCGTCGATCGACTTGGGCACCACCAGAGGCTCGCCTGCTCCGGGAGGAAGCAGGGCACGGCTGCTCATCACCTTGTTGTAAAGCTTGACCAGCGACTGTTCCATGTTTTCGCCCACCAGGAAGCGGACCGTGACGATCCCCATGCCCGGACGGCTGGCCGAATAGAGGTATTCGACCCCCTTGATCTCCCAGATCTTCTTCTCGAACGGGATCACCAGCCGCTCCTGCACCTCCTTGGGAGAGGAGCCGGGGAGGGGAAGGTAGATGTCCACCATCGGCACCACGATCTGCGGCTCTTCCTCGCGCGGGGTAGCGAGCACCGAGAAGAGCCCCAGGAGCAGCGAGGCGCCGACGATGAGCGGCGTGAGCTTGGAATCTATGAAGGCGCGGGCGAGCTTCCCCGCGAAGCCGAGCTTTTCCATACTCTCTCCGTGGCTCATGGCAGCTTGGCGCCGTCCACTACGCGCTCCATGCCGGCGGTGACGACCCGGTCACCGGCGGCAAGCCCGGAGAGGACCTCCACCCGGCTCCCAACCGGCTGCCCCAGTTTCACCAGGCGCAGGCGGGCGATTCGCTCGGGAGTCACCGCCCAGACCGAGGTGAGCGCTCCCCGCTCCACCACGCAGGCAACCGGCACGGTGATCCCCTTGCGGGCGCCGACGTTGAAGAGCGCCTTGCCGTAGGCCCCGGAGCTAAGCCCCTTGGCAGGGAGATCGATCTTGACGATGAAGGTGCGGCTCGCCGGGTCGACCAGCGGCACCACCTCGGCAACCCGGCCGGTGGGCTGCGCACCCTCGACCACGATGCCGACCTGGTCGCCCGCTTTCACCTTGCCCAAGAGCATCTCGGGGGCCGCGGCCTCGAGCCTGTAGCCGTTCTCACCTTCCACCGTGAAGAGCGGGGTTCCCGGAAAGACGGTCTGGCCAGCCTCGGCCTGTTTTGCCACCACGATGCCGGCGATGGGAGAGACTACCTTGCCGTAGCCGGCGATGGCACCGGCAGCCCTAAGCGACTGGCGCGACTGGTTCAGCCGGGCCTCCGCCCGGGGTACGCCCTGCGCCGCCACCTCCTGCTCGCTTTGCCGCTCTTCGAACTCCTGCCTGGTGACCGCCTGCTCGGCAAAGAGCCGGCGGTAGCGCTCGAAGGTGGCGTCGGCCAGGCGCTTGCGCGAACGCGCCTCCTCCAGCGCCCGCAGCGCCTCCTCCACCCCAGAGGCGGCACCCGCCGCGGCGGCACCGTTTTCGGCGGCCTCGACGCTGGCCAAAAGCGTCCCCTTGGCCACCCGGTCTCCCTCCCTGGCGAACACGCCCCCCACGCTGCCGGCTGTCCGGGCCGCGATCAACGCGCTGTTGCGCGCCCGCACCGTCCCCACCGCCTCCTGGTATTCCGGGATGCTTTCCGCCGCCAGGGTGACGACCGTCGTCCCCGGCACCGTAACCGGCGCGCCCGGGGCGGCCTGTTTCACCTTGCCGCCGCAGCCGGACAGCACCGTCACCGTTATCGAGAGGGCGACCACGGTCCCCCATAACTTTTTCATCGCATGACCTCCTTCACAAACCGCCCTGCCTGAAAATACAGTTCGCCGGTGGACGCAAGCTGTGCGTTTTCCACCTCGACCAGGTTCGCCCGGGAACGGTTCAGCACCGACTCGGCATCCATCAATTCGACCATCGAGGAAAGACCGTTCCGGAAGCGGAGCGTCACCAGGCGGGTGGTCTCCTCGGCAGCCTTGAGCGCGGCTCGGGCCGAGGCGAGTCTCAGGCGGGTTTCCTGGCGCCGCAAGGTGCTTTCCGTCACCTGAAGGGTCACCTCCCGCCGTCGATCCTCCAGTAGCGTCGCCGCCGCCTGCCGGGAAAGTTCCGCCCGCTTAAGCTCATGGCTGCGCCTGGTACCATCGAACAGCTCCCAGCGCAGGTTGACGCCGACGCTCCAGGAATCGTTGTCCACTCCGAAGGGGAGGTCACGGTCGTTCAGCTGGTAACCGGCCGACGCGTAGATGGTGGGAAGGTAGGCGGCCTTCGCCTGGCGGACGGCAAGCTCGCCCTTCTCCACCGTCCTTTGCCCCAGTTTCAGCTCCGGCCGGCTCGTTTGCGCCAGTTCCTGCAGTTCGGCCTCTCCCCCAGGCTCCCGTAACTCCGGAGTACCGGCAACGTCGAGGGCTCCCCCCTCGGCGCCCCCTACCGCCAGGTTCAGCCTCAAGCGGGCGAGCGTCAGGTCGTTTTTGGCCGAGACCAGACTCTGCTCGGCCTCGGCCAGCGCCGTGGCGGCGCGCAACCGGTCCGACTTCAGCCCGACGCCGTCCCTTTCCCTGACCTCGGCCAGCCGGCCGTGTTCCCGGGCGTCCGCCAGCGTCTGGTCGGCGATGTCGCGAAACGCCGCCGCCTTGCGCACGGCAAGGTAGCAGAGGTAGACGCGGAAGGCGATCTGTTCGCGGGTCTTCTCCAAAGAGGCGTCGGCCGCCTCGGCATCCTTGGCGGCCAGTGCGACCCCGGTGGAGACGGATACGTCCAAAAGCGGCTGTTCCAGGCGGACGGCGCTTCTGAAGTCGCCGCGCGCGGCGGGATGGTTGAGCGTGGCAGCGGCAAAGTCGGTGGCGGGGTTGATGCGGGCCTCGTCCAGCTTCATCATGAAGACGCTGCTCGGAGTGTTGGACAGGACGGCACCGCTCTCGATGACGACCTGCGGCAGGTAGCGGCTCCGGCTGACGGCGACCCCTTCCCGGGCCGCACCCTGCTCAAGGGTCGCCGCCTGAAGCTGCCGGTTGCCGTGTAGGGCACGCCCTACCGCTTCCTGCAAGGTCACGGTTTCAGCCCACACCGACGACGCATACCAGGCCGGCAGCGCGGCAAGCAGCAGTATGGTTTTTTTCTTCACCGAGATCTCCCTTTGCGGCGTACGTAATGAAAAGATAATTATATATGCAAAACCATATATACACTGTACGTGGCGATGTCAAGGCAAATGGCTCGCGGCGCATGGTTTACACAAATTCTTGATCCTTGACGTTTACGGTACCAAAGCGCCTGTCAATTTCCCGCTCCGGGAACCTGGCAGGTATGCGTGCGTTGGGAATTGCGTCGTAACGGACGGGTGCGGGGCTATGGGAGTGGGACGGCCTGCTGCTTGCCTCTCGGGAAGGCCCCGGTCGTAGCAGGAAGGCACCCCAACCGGTAGGGGCAAGGGGATAGAGACCCGATTCGCCACGGTGCCGCTTCGGTCGGCAGGCGACCTGCGGCGAATCGGGTTCATCCGGCTTACGGGATAGCGGCCACCTCGCCCGGACCTGTGAAGCCCGGGACGGTGGTGAGGAGGGACGCGCTGGCGCCATCGAGCACGGAAACGCTGTTGGCGCCGAAATTGGCGACGAAGATCCTCGTGCCCGCCGGGTTGACGGTGAGCCCCCTCGGGCCGGCTCCCACCGGGACGGTGAGCACCACCGTTCCGGTCGTGGTATCGAGCACCGAAACGCTGCCGCTTAGGCTGTTGGCGACGTACAGCCGTCCGGCAGCCGGACGCACCGCCACCCCCCACGGCCCTTGACCGACCACCACCCTGCTCAGCTCGACGTTGGCAAGAATATCGACGACGCTCACCGTCCCCTCGCCGTTGTTGGTGACGTAGGCGCGGTTGGCTGCCGGGTCCAGCGCAACCTCCAAGGGGGCCAGACCGACGCTCACCGTGGCCAAAAGCGCATTGTTGCCACCGTCGATCACCGAGAGGGTGCCCGAGCCTGAATTCGCCACGTAGACCCGGTTGCTGGCAGGGTTGACCGCGATCCCCTTGGGCGCCAGGCCGACCGCAACGCTTCCTACCACCGCGTTGTTGGCGGTATCGATCACCGAGACGGTCGCCGAGGAACTGCTGGTCACGTACAGGCGGTGCGTCGCCGAATTGACCGCCGCCCCCCAGGACCCCGCCCCTACGTTTACGGTGGCTACGCCGCTGTTGCCCGTGAGGTCCAGCACCGAAACCGTGCCCCCGTTGCCGTTCACCACGTACACCCTGCTGCTTGAGGCGTCCGCCGCCACGCCGATCGGCCCCGCGCCGACCGGGACGTGGCTGAGCAGCGCGAGAGCACCGGCGTCGACCACCGAGAGGAGGTTGCTGCCGAAGTCGGTGACGAACGCCTCGTTGGCGGCGATCACCGCAACCGAGCTGGTCGCGCTCACGCCGGCGAAGGACGCGGTGACCGTGCTGCGGCCGAGCGCGTTGGCCGTTAAAAGCCCCTTGCTTCCCGCCACGTTGCCGACGCTCGCCACTGCCGGTGACGACGACTGCCAGCTCGCCGAGCCGGTGAGGTCCCGGGTGCTGCCGTCGGAAAAGGTGCCGGTCGCGGTAAGTTGCAGGGTCGAGCCCTTGCCGACGCTCGGTGCCGCCGGGGTCACTGACAACGAGGCAAGCGTTTTCACGGTGAGGGTCGTCGAGCCGGTCGCACCCGCCGTCGCCGTGATGACTGCGCTGCCGCTCCCCGCTGCGCTGGCGAGCCCGCCGGAGCCTGCCGTGTTGCTTACGGTGGCCACCGCCGGGACGGAGGAATTCCAGTTGGCAAGCGCGGTCAGGTCCGTCGTCGTGCCGTCGGCAAAGGTGCCGGTCGCGGTGAACTGCAGCGTGGAGCCCCCTACCGCGGTGGGGTTCACTGGCGTTACCGCCAAAGAGGTGGGCGGGAGCACGGTGACGCTGGTGCTGCGGGTGGCGGCGCCGGGATAGGCGACGCTGACCACCGTCGAGCCGGTGGCGAGCGCGCTGGCTCTGCCCGCCGAGGAGATGGCAACGATGGGGGAATCAAGAGAGCTGAAGGTGACCAGCGCGGTGACGTCGCGGGTATCGCCGTTGGAGAGGGTTCCCGTGGCGGTGAACTGCCGGCTCGCGCCCAGGTCAAGCGCCGGATTCTGGGGGGAGAGGACCAGGGACGCCACCGTCACCACGGTCATGCCGGCCGTCCCCTGCACGCCGCCGATGCTCGCCCCGATCGTGGCGTTTCCCGCGCTGAGAGCATGCCCCAGCCCATTGGAATCGGCGGAGGCGACCGACGGCGCCGAGCTGCTCCAGAGAGCCTGTGCGGTGACGTCCTGGGTCGTACCGGTGCTCAGGGTTGCGACCGCGTTGAACTGCTGGGTCGTGCCGACGATGGCGACGGCTGCCGCCGGGGTAACGACGACCGACTGCACCGCTGCGACGGCAACAGCTGCCGAGCCGGTGACGCCGCCCTGGCTGGCGGTGATGGTGCCGGCACCCGCGGCCACGCCGGTCACCAGCCCCTTGGAACCGCCGGCGTTGCCGACCGTCGCCGCGGCCGGGTTGGAAGAGCTCCAGTTGACCGTGGCGGTCAGGTCCTCCCTGCTGCCGTCGGAGAAGACCCCGGTCGCGCTCAGCTGGACGGCGGTGCCGGGGGCAAGCGATGGGGCGGCAGGGGTCACAGTCAGGGCGGCAAGGGTGACCGAACCGGAGCCCCCTCCCCCACAGCCTGCCAACACGGTGCTCAGCGACAACAACAGCATGACGAGCAAGATCCTGCCCATGGTAATGCCTCCTTTTCTCCAGGGTGTCGGCGGGCGAACCTTCTTTAGATACCGTGCATCGGCTTGCTGTCAAGGGGAGGGGATATGAAGAGTTGTCCCCTCCCCCGGAGGGGGAGGGGCTAGGGAGGGGGGAACGACTGGAGGATTAAGGCGATCTAGGCTGCTTCTTTCTGGAGGAGGTAGCGCCCCACCCAGTTCTTGGAGAACTGGTAGGCGGTGCGGCCGCAGCGCTTGGATTTGTCGTGCGACCACTGGATTGCGTCCAGTTCCAGGTCCTTGCTCCAGGGAATCACGGTGTTGCGCTTCTTGGCCTCGCGCTCCACGCACAGACGCACCGCCTCCAGGTAGCGGTCTTGGCTGAAGACGTGGAAGGCGACCCACAGGCCGAAACGGTCGGAGAGGGAGACCTTCTCCTCCATCGCCTCGCTCTGCTGCAGCTCGCCGTTCACGAACTTGCCGCCGATCTTGTCGCTTTCGTACTCGGGGAGGAGATGGCGGCGGTTGGAGGTGACGTAGATCAGCACGTTTTCAGGCGCGGAGTAGACCGAGCCGTCCAGGGCGCTTTTGAGCATCTTGTAGCTAAGCTCCCCCACCTCGAAGGTCAAGTCGTCGCACAAGAGGATGAAGCGGTAGGGCTCGTTCTCCACCGCCGAGAAGATCTCGGAGAGGTAGATCAGGTCCTCCTTCTCCACCTGGATCACGCGCAGCCCCTGGGGAGCGAACTCGTTTAAAAGCGCCTTCACCAGGGAGGATTTGCCCGTGCCGCGCGAGCCCCAGAGCAGGGCGTTGTTGGCTGGGATCCCCTTCAGGAACTGGCGGGTGTTGGTGACCATGATCTCCTTTTGCTTCTCCACCCCCAGAAGTTGGTCCAGGCTCGTGTTGTCAGTCACCTTGACCGGCTCAAGGTATCCGGAAAAGGAGTGGCGACGCCAATTGGCGGCGTGGCACTTGCTCCAATCGACAGGCTTCACGGCTTTGGGAAGCAACATCTCTACGGAGCTTAGCACCCGCTCCAGTCGTGCTACGACTTCAGGCTTCAGATTAAACATTTTGGTACCGTCCTCTTTTCGTTAGTGCTGCGCCGCGCCGATTGCCGCGAGACGCGGTTTCAAAACTGGGCAAACGCCACTCGTTTAATGAGTTGGCAAAGGTTTCCTGTATACGCGATAGTCGCCTGCGCTGTCAAACCGAAACGTCGTCTTTAAGGAAAAAACCTGGCACACGGATTAGACGGATCTGACGGATAAAGGCAGATAAAGCAAAGGCTTTTGAAGGTTTACCCCCTAAAAGCCTCTGTCTGATCTGCCTTTATCCGTCAGATCCGTTAGATCCGTGTGCGAGGTTTTGACTTTTAAAAACTGAACCGGTTCACCATCCGGGTGAGCTTGTCCACCTGCTGCCCGAGGTTCTGGGCGGCGTCCAGCGATTCGGTGGCGCTTTGCGCGTTGTTGTCGGTGACGAAACTGATCTGCGCCGCGGTCTTCGAGATCTGCTCCAGCCCCACCGTCTGCTCGTTGATGCTGGCGGAGACGTCGTCGGCGAACTGGTCGATCGCCTGGGCGCCCTGCACGGCCCCCTCCAACTGCCGGTCGATCTCCTGGGAAAGCTGCATCCCCACCTTGGCGAGCCCCGCAGCGCTCCTGGTGAGCTCGCCGGTCTTGTTGGCGGCATCCGCCGAGCGCCCGGCCAGGTTGTGGATCTCGTCGGTCATCCCCTTGAACTCGTTCCCCGCACCCTCGACGTGGGCAGCCTCGATGGCGGCGTTCACCCCGAGCAGGTTGGAGAAGCTCGCGATCCCCCGCAAGTTTGAGATCAGCCCGCTGAACTCCTCCTGGTTCTCGGCACTCATCTTCTTCTCGAATTCCTTCATCGCCTTGGCCGTCTCGGTGCACTGCCGGGAGAGCTTGCGGATCTCCTGGGCCACCACCCCGAAACCGCCGGCGGAGATGCGCATCCTCGCCGCCTTGCTGAGCGCGTCGGCCGCCAGCGTGCCGGTCTCCTTGGCGATGGCGTCGATCTCGGCGGCGATCAGGGTGGTCTTGTCTGCGGCACCGCTGATGTCGCTCATCGAGGAGACCATGCGGTCCATCGACTGCTTCACCCCCAGGATGGCGTCGACCGCCTGCTTGGCGCTGGCGTGGGCCTCGGCGGTGCTCTCGGCGCTGTGGGCAGCACTCTCCGACAGGGTGTGCAGGCTCATCGTGGTCTCGGTCAGCTGCACGCTCTGTTCTTCGGCCCCCTTGGAGACCACGGAGCTGATGCGGGTGAGCTGCTGACCGACCTCGGAGACGAGCCCCACCGTCTCGGAAACCTGGGAGATCGCACCGTGGAGCGATTCGGCGGTGGTGTTCATCGCCTTCCTGATGGCCGCATGCTCGCCGCGGTATTTGCCGCTCATCCTGGCCTTCAGGTCGTAGGCTGCCAGGCTCCCCAGCACCTCGGCCGCCTCGGTGATGGGGGCGATCACCGCGTCGAGCGCCGTATTCATGCCGCCGATCAGCTCCTTCCAGATGCCGTCGTAGTCCCAGTCGTTGCCGCGGGTCTTAAGCTTCCCCTGCCGGACCGCCTCGATCAGGTGCTCGGTCTCGCCGTGCATCCCGTAGAGGATGGCCAGAAGGGTGTTGATGTTCTGCTTTATCCGGTTGTACTCGCCCTGGTAGTCGTCGATCACGAAGGGGGGGAGCTTTCCCTGGGAGATCTGCTCGATGGCGTTGCCGGCGAGGCTCATCGGCGCCACCAGGGCGTCGATCATGCCGTTCACCTGCTGCACGATCTCGGCATCCTTCCCTTTCAGGCCGCCCACCTCGCCTCGGACCGCCAACCGGCCGGCCACCATGGCCTCGGCGACCTCTTTGATCACGCTATACAGAGTTTCGCTCATCGCTGCCCCCTTGCAACAAGTCTTGGATCTTCGCTACCGCACGGTCGATGGCAGCTGCCACCTCCGGCGTCATGAACTCCCTGGTGCGGTTGAAACAGCGCCCCTCGACGCCGACCAGGGTTATCCGCTCGGGCATCCGCTCCGGGTAGAGGATCTGGCCGATCTCGATGGTCTCCCGAAGTCCCAGCCCGTGGGCGGAAATCGCAGTCGCCACCGAAGGGAGCTCCGACCAGTTAAGCACGTGCACCGTCCCCGGCGGCGCCCCGAACTGCACCGCGTCGGCCACGATCAGGTCCGTTTCCCCTTCCAGCATGGGCAAAAGGTCGATCCCCCCTACGCCTGCGAACTCCAGGCGGGCGCCGCACCCTTCAAGCCTCCGGTAGATCTCGTACCCTGCCGCATCGTCGGCCACCAGCTCGTTGCCGATGCAGACGACTATTGGACGTCGAGCTTCAGCGTGCATGTCTCGCCTATGGCGCCTATGGTGGACTTCACCGGCCGGCACAAAAGCCCGTTGACGATGCCGTCGAAATAGGCGTGGAACAGGCGACAAAGCGCGTCGCCGGTCTCGATCTTGCGCACCTCGCAGATCTGGCGCAGGATGCACCCCTTGAAGGTCAGTTCCTCGCCCTTGAGGGCGAAGTCGAAGCCCGCCTTCATCTGCGCGTGCAGCACCTCGACGATCTCCTCCAAAGTCGGGTTGTCCAGGTGTACCGGGAGCTTCTTGGCCGTGTCGCGGCCGGCGATCCTCCCCACCGGGGCGGTGTTCCCGCCCATGATGTTGTCGATGGTGGCGGCGAAGGCGTCCAGAAGGAACCCCACCTCCACGGTGGCCTTCTGGTAATCCTCCGGCGACAGTTCGAGAAGGTAGCTTTGCTCGTCGCTCATAGGAATTTCTCCATCCGCTGGCAGCTTTCGTCGTCGCGGTAGAAGTTCTTCACCGCGTGGTAGTCGCGGTGGGTGATGGCGCCGGACGGGCAGATATAGACGCAGGAAAGGCAGGCGATGCAGTCTTCCGCGTGCTTGACCATGCAGAGCCGTTTTCCCTGGTCCATCTCGAAGACCTTGGTCGGGCAGATGTCGGCGCAGAGTTCGCACCCCCGGCAGGACTGCTCATGGATGTCGATTTCGAGGGACATCGTCTACCTCCGAATGGTTCTGACCGTCTCGCCGCCCCGGGTGATGGCAATCTCCAGCGGCATACGGCCGAAAGCATGGGTGGCGCAGGAAAGACAGGGATCGTAGCAGCGGATGGAGAACTCCACCGCGTTCAAAAGCGCATGGTCGTCCTTTTTGCCGATCACGTGGCTTATCGCCGCCTGCTCCACCGACTTGTTGATGATCGAGTAGTTCTGCTGGGTGGCAACGATCAGGTTGGCGGCGCGCACGATCCCCTGCTCGTCGATCTGGTAGTCGTGGATCAGCGTACCGCGCGGTGCCTCCGAGTGGCCGACGCCGCGCCCGCCCTTGAAGGAGACCGGAACCCGGGTCTCGCCCCAGATCGCCTTGTCGTTCAGAATCGCGTTGGAGCGCTCGATCGCCCAGACCATCTCCACCAGTTTGGCGTAGGTCTGGAAGACGGTCAGGTGGCAGGGGGAGCCCCCCATCTGGAAGAACGAGGCCAGTTCCTTTTCCGCCAGTTCCGTCCCGTAGGACTTCATGGCGTTCATCCTGGCCATGGGGCCGACCCGGTAGTCGTGCAGGCCGCCGTCCAGGCTGAACTGCACCCGCTTCATGTAGGACCAGTCGACCACCTGCTCCACCATGTACTTGTCGTAGTCCTCCACCGGGAACTCCAGGCGCAGGGCGCCGGTCTCGTCCACCGCGCGGATGTTCCCCTCGATCAAGGAGATCCGGTCGTTCAGCACGGTGCCGACGCTCCAGGCGGGCGCCACCCAGTCGGTCCCCATGCTCGGGTGCAATTCCAGGGTCTTCACCAAAAGCCCCCGCACCGCCGGGATCACCGTGGGGAGCAGCGCCAATGCCTCGTCCACCCACTCCTGCATGATGCGCTGCTTTTCCTTGTCGAGTGTGAAGGTGATGCCGCCGGCCACCGAGGTGACCGGGTGGGTGCCGCGGCCGCCCACCATCTCGTTCAGTTTCTGACCGATGGTCCTGATCCTCAGGGCGATCTTGGCGAGTTCCGGGTTGGCCTTGACGATGCCGACCACGTTTCTTTGCTGCGGGTCGGAGTCGAGCCCCAGGACCAGGTCGGGCCCCTGCAGCACGAAGATGGAGAGGGCGTGGGAGTGGATGATGTGCCCCATGTACATCAGTTCCCTAAGGAGCATGGCGGCGGGAGGGGCCTTCACACCTGCCGCGTAGTCGAGCGCGTTGGAGGCGGCCAGGTGGTGGGCGGTGGGGCAGACCCCGCAGATGCGCGAGGTGATGTGCGGCATCCGGTCCGCCTCCATGCCGATCAGGATCTTCTCGAACCCCCTAAGTTCGTTCACCACGAGCCCCGCGTTCTTGAGGCTGCCGTCGTCTTCCAGGTTGATGAAGACCTTGGCGTGCCCCTCGATCCTGGTGACCGGATCTATCTTGATGCTCTTCTTCATGCAAGCCCTCCTGCTTCGAAGTCTTCGTTTTCGTCCTCGATCCACTTGCGGATGTGGAAGGTAGGTTTTTCGCCGATCATGGGGGTCGCCATGGTGTAGGAGTAGTGCGACTTGGAGGCACGCTCCAGTGCCACCACGATCTCCTCGCGATCGATCTTGGTGAGCCTCGCCATCCGCTCGGCAACCTCGGTCCTGATGTCGCGGTTGGGTTCGGTCAGGACCTGCATGGTGGCGCCGGCGCAACCGGTGCAGGGGACGCCGTTGGTCGGGCAGGGGGCGAGGCAGCGGTCGATGGTGACCGACCCCAGGCAGGCGTACCCCTGGGAAAGGAAGCACTGCTCCGCGTTGGGAAGCCCCTCGTAGTTCGCCTTGATGCGGTCGACTTCGGTCTTCTCCATCTTCCTTTTGCACTTGGCGCAGACCGAGCGGCGGTTCACCTCCGGGGCGCGCCCCTCCACCAGAGAGGAAAGTGCCTCGAAGATGAAGGCCGGGTGCGGCGGGCAGCCGGGGAGATAGAAATCGACCTTGATCACCGCGTCGATCGGCTTGACCACCGATTCCAGGGGAGAGACCTGGCTTGAGGGGGGCTGGGCCGGGGTGGTGGTCTTGTTCTCCAGGTAGACGGCCTTGACGATTTCCTCGGGGGTATGGATGTTGCCGGCGCCGGCCGGGCCGCCGAAGACAGCACAGGAGCCCCAGGCGATGACGATCTCGCAGGAGTTGCGCATCTCGATGGCCGCTGAGCGGTCGTGCTCGTTGCGGATGGCGCCGGAGACGAGCCCCACCGTCGCCTTCGGGTAGTCCTTGATGTCGGTCAGTACCGGGCAGCGCTGGATCTTCACCGCCTGCAGCACGTTCATGATCTTCTCATGCAGGTCGACGATGGCGATGTGGCAGCCGGAGCAGTCGGAAAGCCACTCCGTATTGATGGTGACCTCGCTCATGACGCCCTCCTGACCACAAGCTTCTTGAGACAGGCGTTCTCGCCCGCGTGTACGATCTCAAGCGACGACTCCCGCCCCATGATGTTCTGCAGCGCGCCGGCGAAAAAACCGTACATCATGTTGCACAAGGAGCCCTTCTGGCTGTGTCCGAAGCGAAACAGCGACTGCCGGATCATGCAGTCCCTGAAGACCAGCATCACCTCGGTGCCGTCCTCCCCTTCCTGGAAACAGCTCTTCTGGTCGTGGCTTTTGAACGTCTCGAACAGCCAGAGGTAGTCGTTTTGCTCCAGCACCTCGCGGGTAGCGTTGAGCGCACGCTCGATGTCGGTGGTGCGCGGCACCCCCTCCGAAAGCTTCTTCCCCAGGTTCACCCCGGCAAGATAACTGATCCGATTGGCCGACTCGCCGATCGCCTGTTCGGTGCCGGAAGCGATGGCCCCCAGGAAGACCATGGCATCCTGCAGCGCAAGTCTTTGATTGTGCATCTCCATTGATGGCTCCTGTTCTTCAGCAGAAAGGTTCGAGATCCAGCAACAGCACCATGTTGCGGTTTGGTTGGAAGAAGATCCCCTCGATCCAGGGCTGGTTGGCGGCATCCGGCGCGGGCTGCAGTTCGGAGCGCTTGACCCTGACCACGTCGGAGATGTCGTCGATGATGAACCCGGTCAACTCCCCCTTGATGTCGGTGATCGCGATGCAGCTCAGGCTGTCGTCCTCAAGCGGCGCCAATCCCATGCGGGAGCGCAGACAGACGATGGGGACGATCGAGCCGCGCAGGTTGATCACCCCGCGGACGTAGTAGGGGGAGTTGGCGGTCTTGGTGATCTCGGTCATGCCGGTGATCTCCCGCACCCGCATGACGTCCACGCCGTACTCCTCGCCGTCCAGGATGAAGGTGACCAGCTGGATGTCTTCGCTTTTCGTCGCAACGATGGCCAAGGTTCGTTCCCCCTTCGCGGCGCAGCCGCGTTGCGTGCCCTTTTCAAGCCCTGAAGTATAGCAAACACGGTTTGACAGTCATGGGTGGCGCCAAAAAAATATGGCGTCATTAATTTCCGCACAACGGACGCCGCGCACGCGAAAACTCACAAAACCTCACCGGGGGCGTGCTGGAACCTATCCATCCTGCAGAAACTATTGTCTATTTCTCAATCAAACATGGCTTCACGTTGGCGTAAACTAGCATAGCGTCAACCTTATTGCAACAAGCAATACACAAAATTGAATCATTAACAATAAGAGTAATTCCGACCTGTTTCCTCCGGAGTCCGGCCATCTTCACCTTCTTTTTATCCGGACCGATTAAGACTAAAGCTATCCTTCATTGCGCCGATATGCTAAAAAGTCGCTATTCCCTTTCGTACCGTGTCGGACACGTGCAACAGGCTAGTTTAGAGGAGGTCCCACTTGGCACTGGTCCATATCGACAACCTGACGGCGGGCATGGTGCTGGCCCGCAACGTCTGCGACCGCAGCGGCAGGCTGCTTTTGCCCGCGGGTGCAGAACTCACCGCGAAGCACTTCGGCATCTTCCGCATGTGGGGTGTGCTGGAAGCCGAGATCGTCGGCGACTCGCCGGCCGGCGAGGACAACGAGGCGGCAGCCAACCTCGAGCTCGACCCGGCTGCGCTTGCCAAGGCGCGCGAGGAGATCGAGAGGCTCTTCGTGCACAACGACTTCGAACATCCCGCCATCAAGGAGCTCATGCGCCTGTGCGTCGACAGGAGGGCTGCGCGTGCGCTCTAACCCCCAACTTTCCGTCGAGAACATGGTGCAGGACGTCTCCACCATCCACTCGCTCCCCTTCTTCTACACCCAGCTCTCCGAGGCGATCGACCATCCCCGCAGCTCGATCGGCGACATCGCCAAGATCATCTCCGAGGACATGGGGCTCACCGCCCGCATCCTGAAGCTCGCCAACAGCCCGATGTTCGGCTATTTCTCCAAGATCGACAGCATCACCCAGGCGGTCACCATCATCGGCGTCTACCAGGTGCGCGACCTGGCGCTAGCCATCTCCGTGATGGACGTCTTCAAGGGAATACCGGAAGACCTGGTGAACATGGAGCAGTTCTGGCGGCACAGCATCGCCACGGGACTCGCCGCACGCCTTCTGGCGACCAGCCAGCGGGAGGCCAACGTCGAGCGCTTCTTCGTGGGGGGCATCCTGCACGACATCGGCAGACTGGTGATGTACGTCCGGGTGCCGGAGATCTGCCTGGAACTCTTGGAGGAGGCGCGCGCCACCGGCGAACTGCTGCACCGCTGCGAGAACGAGCGCTTCGGCTTCGATCATGCCGAGGTGGGGGGCATGCTGTTGCGCCGCTGGAAAATCCCGCCTTCGGTCGGGGAGCCGGTCGGTGCGCATCATGACTGCGGCAAGGCGAGCCATTACCCCCGGGAAGCCTCCATCATGCACTTCGCCGACATCATCGCCCACTCCCTGGAGATGGGGAACTCCGGCGAACGCTTCGTGCCGCGCCTGGACAACGCCGTCTGGGACAAGCTGCAGCTCTCCTGCTATTTCCTGCCGACGCTCATAAACCAGCTCGACAGTACTTTCTCGCAGACGGTTTCCGTGCTGTTCGGGAGTGACGACGGTGCCCGCTGATTCGCTTGAGCATCAGGTAAAAATCCTTCAGGAGAGGGTGCAGTTCCTGGAGGAGACCAACCTCAACTACGTCCGGACCCTGGACGTATTGACCGCCTGCAGCGACTTCCAGTCCGACATCTACCGGGTGAAGGACTCCTCGTTCGTCATCAAGGCGGTGTTCGGCCAGTTGCGCCGGCTGGTCCCCTTCGCCACCTTGGCCATGTTCGGCATCGACAACGAGGCCTCCTTCAACCTCACCGTCTGCGATCCCCCGCATGCCACCGACCAGATCCGCCACGAGGTGGACCTCCGCATCCAGGACGGCACCTTCGCCTGGGCGCTCAACCAGAACCACCCGGTGGTGGTCCCCACCACGGACGGCGGCGACACCCTGGTGCTGCACGTCTTGGCTACCAACTCCCGCATCAGGGGGATGTTCGCCGCCACCCTGCAGGGAAGCCACATCAGCGCCGAGGTCTCCACGCTGAACGCGCTCAGCTCGATCCTGATCAACACCGCCTACGCGGTGGAGAACTCCGAGCTCTACGACATGCTGCAGGAACACATGCAGAACCTGGAACTCAAGGTGCTGCAGCGCACCACCGAGCTGAAGGAGGCCCTGCTGCAGGCGGAGGCGGCCACCGCCGCCAAGAGCGTGTTCCTGGCCAACATGAGCCACGAGATCCGCACCCCCATGAACGGCATCATCGGCCTGGGGAGACTGATGCTGGATACCCCGCTCAACGACGAGCAGCGGGGCTACCTGAAGGCCCTCTCCGGTTCGGCCGAGACGCTTTTGACCATCATCAACGAGATCCTCGATCTCTCCAAGATCGAAGCCGGCAAGATCAGCATGGAGTCGATCGTCTTCGACCTCGAAGGGCTCCTGGACCGCTGCCTGCAGCCGTTCTACCTGCGCGGGCGGGAAAAAGGGGTCACCGTCTCGCTTACCCCGGGAGACGAGCGCGGCCTCAAGCTGGTCGGGGACCCGGTGCGCCTGGGGCAGGTGATCGGCAACCTGGTCGGCAACGCGCTCAAGTTCACCGACAAGGGATCGGTCACCATCTCCTGCCGGCTGGAGCAGCGCAGCGAGCAGCAGGTTACCCTGAGGTTCGCGGTAGCCGACACCGGCATCGGCATCGCCCCCCACGCGCTGGAGGCGATCTTCGAGAAGTTCTCCCAGGCGGACAGCTCCACCACCCGCCTCTACGGCGGCACCGGCCTCGGGCTTTCCATCAGCAAGAGCCTGGTGGAACTTATGGGCGGGCGGATCGACGTGCAGAGTACGGTGGGCAAGGGGAGCGTCTTCGGCTTCTCCGTGGTCCTCGGCATCCCCAAACCTGGCGAGATCCCGCAGGACGACGCGGACGACGCCGGCGCCACGTCGGTGGCGAAACTTTTGCGGATCCTGGTGGTGGACGACGTGCCGATCAACCAGCTGATTTCGCTCAAGCTGATCGCCAAGACCGGCGACCACCTGGTGGTATCCGCCGAAAACGGCCAGGACGCCCTGGACAAGTGGGGGCAGGGGGAATTCGACCTCATCTTCATGGACATGCAGATGCCGGTGATGGACGGCATGGAGGCGACCCGCGCCATCCGCCGCCTGGAGCAAGGGACCGGCCGCCGGGTGCACATCTGCGCCATGACCGCCAACGCCATGAAAGAGGACGAGGCCGTCTGCCGCGACGCCGGCATGGACGGCTACATCTCCAAGCCGGTGCGGGAGAAGGAGCTGTTCGCGGTGATCCGCAGGATCGCCGGCGGCGAGGAAGGCGCGGGAAGCTCCAGGCCGGCCGCCGCCTCGGCCGCCCCGACCCAGCATGCGCAGGTCTGCGCCGAGCCGGCAGCGCCGAGTGTCCAGCCCGCGGCCGATACCTCAGGGATCTTCGACCGTGACGAACTTTTGGAGCGGCTGGGGGGCGAGGAGTCCCTGATAGACATCTTCGTGGAAAAGTTCATCACCGGCGTCACCGGCTACCTCGCGAACCTGGAAGAGGCGCTGGAGGCAAACGACCTGGAGGCCGTGAATTTCCGGGCACATACCATAGCGGGGACCGCCGCCAACATGGGAGCGCTCAAGATGCGCGAGATTTCCAGACGTATGGAGGCCCTCTCCAAACAGGGCCAAGGCGAGCCGCTGCCGGCGCTTTTCGGCGAACTGCGGCATGCCTTCGCCGAGTTCATGGCGGTCACCGGCCATTCCGCCTAGGCTTTTCATATTGACATCGGGTTTTAGCTGCTATAGACAGGAAGCACAGGAAAGGAGTCGGCAATGAGGTGTTTGATAGTAGACGACGAGGTATTTTCCCGGGAGTTCGTGGCGACGCTTTTGCGCGACGTGGCGCAGTGCGACCAGGCCCCGGAGGGAAAGGCGGCGCTCGCCAAGTTCGAGCAGGCGCAGACGGGCGACGACCCGTACGACTTGGTGATCCTGGACATCATGATGCCCGGCCTGAGCGGGCACGACACGGCGAAGGCGATCCGGGTCCTGGAGAAAGAGAAGGATATCGCCAAGAAGGTGAACATCGTCATGCTGACCGCGCTCAACTCGGCCAACGACGCCATGGAGTCCTTCTGCGAGGCGCAGTCCGCCGCCTACCTGGTGAAACCGGTCTCCAAGGACGGCCTGTTCAACGTCATCTCCAAACTGGGGCTGATGAAGAAGAAATAGACCGCGCCGGCCTCATCTTCCAAAGATATGCGTACAGAGGGAGCAAGGTGGCGAAGGTACGGCGCACTTCGTCCACCAACCCCCGGCCGAAGAAAAGGGCGTCCGGCCGCCGATTGCACGCCAGGTAAAACGATTTCTTCTGATACCACCGTTGCAGGTCCTCAGGCATCCCCGGCCTGAGCGACCGCCGGTACTCCTCCCCCTCCAACTCGCAATCTTCCAGTTCCTCCACGACCTCCACCGCCTCGCGGAACGCCTTCGGGTGCTGCTCCATCGCCTCCCGCAGCCGGTCCATGGTCTGCCGGGACGCGCCGTAAAACCCCATGCCGTACCGGTAGGAATCCGCCGCCACTTCCAGGAACCAGCAGGGGGAATCCGCCCAGTCCGGCAGTTGCCGTCTGAAGGTGAGCCACATCCGGGTCTTGTAGGGCGACTTGTCCCGGCTAAAGCGGGTATCGCGGTGAATGCGGGAGACGACCCGGGTCGGCGCGGTGATCAGGTCCGGGTCCACGCCCAGCAGGAACTCGCCCAGTTCCGCCGCCAGGAGTTTCAAAGGGACAAGCAGCGACTCTTCGTACTCCTGCCGGTGCGCCTCGAACCATCCCTTGCTGTTGTTGCCGGCCAGCTCGCACAAAAAGCCGAGCGTTTCGGGCGTAAAGCCTGCAAATCGTTGCACGTTCCCTCCCCACCGCAGCTCTCGAAGGCTGCCATAGCGCCAGCCCGCTTGCCCGCCGGAATCAATTAATGGCGCACCCGCGGCTGCTAAGCCCGCCTGTCGGCCGCACCGCTCAGGGCGCAGGATCTCGCCCAAGCTAGCACATATCAATTGCAGCGTCCAGCCGGCGCCCTTTGCCCTTTGACGTTGGCGACAATTAAGCCAGTTTTTACTAGCTTTTCACCACCGCGGCGGGAGGGGTACATGAACGTACGCGAAAGAAACATGTCCGTGTCGGCGGGGTGGCTGGTCACCGCAGTCATCACCTTCCTGTTCGGCTTCACCGTCCTCGGCTACCTGGCCTACCGCAACGGCACCGACCGTCCCCCCGTGCCGCGCGAGGTGCACGCCGCCGACGGCGCACTGCTTTACACCGGCGACGACATCATCCAGGGCCAGCAGCTCTTCCAGAAATACGGCTTGATGCAGTACGGCACGATTTTCGGGCACGGAGCCTACCTCGGACCTGATTTCACCGCTCAGTACCTCCGGTTGGCCGGAGGAAAAGAGCTCATGTTCTATGCCCGGCTGGGGCTCGATCCCGCCGATGCCGCCGCCCAGGTCAAAAACGAGCTGAAAGCCAACAGCTACGCACCGCTGCAGGGCGGGCTCACCTTTACCCCCGCGCAGGCAAGCGCCTACCGTGAGCTGATCGCCTACTACGGCAACTGGTTCGGCCCTCCGCAACTGCAGCAGGGGTTGCGCCGCCTGTACCTGCGCGACCCCGAAGAGGTGCGCAAGCTTACCGCCTACTTCTCCTGGGCGGCCTGGGTTTGTGCCGCCCAGCGCCCCGGCACCAGTCACTCCTACACCAACAACTGGCCTCCCGACGATCTCGCAGGTAACCGGCCCACCGCAGGGGTGTTGATGTGGAGCGTATTGAGCCTGGTGGCGCTTTTGTGCGGCGTCGGGGCGATCCTGTTCATATTCGGCAAATACGAGTGGCTCGGCTGGCACTCCGCCGAGGAAGTGCCCACCATTGCCGGGCCTCCGGAGAGACTGGCGCTCACCCCCTCGCAACGCACGGTCGCCTGGTACTTCCCGGTGGTGGCCGGGCTGTTCCTGCTCCTGGGGCTTTTGGGCGGCGTCAACGCTCACTACCATGTCGAGCGCGCCGGTTTTTACGGTCTGCCGCTGGCCGACGCCCTCCCCTACAATCTCTCCCGGATGTGGCACGTGCAATTGGCGCTGTTTTTCGTTGCCTCCAGCTTTCTCGCCATCGGCATCTTCCTGACCCCGATGGTCGCGGGCAGGGAGCCAAGGCATCAGGACAAGCTTTCCCTGCTCCTGCTTGCCGCGCTGGTGGTCGTGGTGCTCGGGAGTCTCGCCGGAGAGGCGGTGAGCGTGAAAGGGCTCTTCCCGCCGGGCGAGCTTTGGTTCTGGGTGGGATCGCAGGGTTGGGAGTACCTCGACCTGGGGAGGCTGTGGCAGATCCTGCTCACGGTGGGGATGCTGATCTGGCTGGTGATCCTGGTGCGGGGGATGCGCGAGCGGCTGAGGGGGGAGCATCCCGGCAACCTCCCCTGGCTCTTCATCTACAGCGCCATCTCCATCCCGCTCTTTTATGCGGCCGGGATGCTCTTCGGAAAAGGGAGCCATTTCGTGCAGGTGGAGTTCTGGCGCTTCTGGGTGGTGCACCTGTGGGTGGAGGACTTCCTGGAGCTCTTCACCACCATCATGGTGGGCTACGTCTTCATGCTGCTCGGCGTGGTACGCTCCAAGACGGCCACCACCATAGTCTACCTGGACATCATCCTCTACTCGGTCGGCGGGGTGATCGGCACCATGCATCATCTGTATTTCAGCGGCACCCCCGAGATCCACATGGCCTTCGGCGCCTTCTTCTCGGCCATGGAGGTGATCCCGCTTTTGCTTTTGACCTACGAGGCCTGGAAGTTCATGCGGCTCGGCGCCCCGGTCGGGCTTTCCATGCTCGGCACCATCGGCAACGTCTTCCCCCACAAATGGGCGGTGATGTTCCTGATCGCCGTAGGTTTCTGGAACTTTCTCGGCGCCGGAGTTTTCGGTTTCCTGATCAACCTCCCCATCGTCAGCTATTACGAGATCGGCACCCAGTGGACCGCTAACCACGGCCACGGCGCGCTCATGGGGGTGTACGGCATGCTGTCGCTCGGCTTCTTCATGTTCGTCGCCCGCTATTTCCTGCCGCTGGACAAGGCCGCCGACCGCGCCATGGGGATCGCCTTCTGGTGCACCAACATCGGGCTCGCCCTGATGCTGTTCGTGAACCTTTTCCCGGTGGGGATGCTGCAGTTGAACCAGATCCTGGCGACCTCCTACTGGGAGGGGCGCCAGCCTGAGTTCTTCATGCAGCCCCTAGTGCGCATCTTCGAGTGGCTCAGGCTTCCCGGCGACGTCCTGTTCATCGTTGGCATCCTGCCCGTCGTCTACCTGGCGGTGCGCATGTTCTTAAACCGCAACTGCCCCGGCGTGCAGCCATAAGGTCCCTCCGCCTGTCATCCTGAGCGAAGCGAAGGATCTGCTGTTACATGCGACCCGGAACTGATACTTCTCAGCGTTAAAGCCCATGACGTCCCCTCCCCCCTTGCGGGGGAGGGAGGAAAAACCCGACAACACTGTACAGGGGAATTGCAGTTACATCGGTACAGTGAAGACGCAAAAGCCCCCGGCAGCGATGAAAGCTGTCGGGGCCGGATTTCCGCCCAAAGGGCCTAGATCTATCAATCGGTAAAGCTAAGCTCGACGCCGGCGACCACCGATTCCAGCCAGTTTTCCCCCTCGATCATGAAGTCGTCGGACACGGTCCGGATCCATTCGGTGTACGGGGAGTCGCCCGCGCTCGCCTGCAGCGGGCAGCTCACCACCGGCAACTTGACGACCGGCGTCCCCTTCACCCGTTCCGACAGGAAGCTCTTCAGCCTCACGATCCGCTCCTGGATGCAGACCTCCAGCGTGGCGATCGCCTCACCGGTGACGATCCTCGTGTGTTCGTGGGCGTGGCCTGCCGGGATAAGCGGCAGCCGCACCCCCTCGTACCAGGATTTGAGCGCCAGCAGATTACCGATATAGCGGAGGTTGGGGGCGATGCGCCGCTCCGCCGGATCGGTGCGCCCCGGCTTGTATTCCTTGGCAAGCGACGGGGTCGGTTCCGAGACCAGTTGATTTTCCAGCACTTCTTTCCGGATCACCTGCCCCGCCGCGGTGATCGAGCCGAAGCCGACGCTTTGCGGGCCGATCATGCCGCTCATGCCGCCCAGGAAGATGCGCGGCTGGTTGAGGAAAACGCCGCGCGGTACGTCGCCCACCAGGGACGCCGTCGCCTTGTCACCCTGCTTGCCCCAGGCGGTGAAGTTGAAGTGGATGAAGCCGCTTCCCACCTCCGAGTGGTCGCGCCGCGAGGTCCCGCCGCACACGAGCGCGTCGCAGAAATTGATCAGCGAGCCGAAGGTCACGTAGCTCATCAGGATGGTGTGTTTGAGCCCCACGCAGTGCGCCGTCGAGGCCTCTTCTTCCAAAAGGCACCCCTCGCGGACGTGGCCGTTGGAGCCGATCTTCGCCCCGCGCAAGAGCACCGCGCCGTTGACGAAGCCGCTGGCCACCTCCGCCTGCTCGCCCAGCACGGCGTCGTCGAGCGTCACCGGTCCTTCCGTTCCCACCTTGGCACCCGGCCCGACGAAAGTTCTCGCGCCGGTAAGCCGCGTCCCCGGATAGAGCACCGCGCCGGCGCAGATCCTGCCGAGATCGACGCTGGCGTCAACGTAGGTCTGCCGGGGGTCCGGGATGACGACCCCCCGCCCCGTGAGCGCCGCCAGCCGCCTTTCCAACTGTTCCATCGCTATGTTTGTCATGTCAGGTACCTCCGATAAGAAGCCGTCGTTTCGGAACAGGGTCTATTGTATCTCCTGCCACCACCCTTGCAGCCCAAAACCGGCCTCGAACAAAATTTATCTTCTGCTCATACTGCACGCTGACCGTCGTCGCCAGTTTTTACGGGAGATAATCCTCTCGCACCGGCGCGAATACCTCAAGAGCCACGCTGTCTTCGTGTGACTCCGCGCAATGCGCGACTCCTCCCGGAATGCACCAACTGTCCCCGGGCATGACCTCATGGCTGTCCGTGTCAATGGTGAGTTTCAGTCGGCCTCTCACGAGATAGCCCGTCTGTTCGTGCGGGTGGGAATGGAACGGCAGCTGCGCCCCCTTATCCAGTCTGAATTCAGCCATCAGCGTTTGATCGCCATACACCAGAGTCTTTTGCGTGACCCCTTCCAGTGCCTGACGATAGCCTTCGTTGGTGCCTCTTTTGTACATAAAGATCCTTTTCCTGGGAATTAATAACAGGACACGTCTGCTACTCACCGGACACAGGGAGACGACGTGAACAGCCGCGACAACATAACACGCGAGGTTAGTCAATTTCAATTTCAATTGATTACTTCTCTCGAATGGCCCGTTGTCAAAAAATCTGCACATTGCGTTTCCAGCACAAACTCAACGTCTCGTGACCTCGTGATGTGCAGGCCTTTTTCTCCACGAAAGAGGGGATGGCTCACGCATTATTTTCGTTTATGGACGAGAAAAGGCCGTAGGCCCCAAAGCGGTTGCAATGGGTCCTACGGCCTCTTCCTTGTCGTTGTTCAGTTCAACTGAATTTCGCCTGTCTCTACTCGACCGTCACGCTCTTGGCGAGGTTTCTCGGCTGGTCGACGTCGGTTCCCTTCAATACCGCGATGTGGTAGGCCAGAAGCTGCATCGGGATGGAAAGTATGATGGGGGTCACGTCTTCGCCGTCGGTCGGGATCTCCAGCGCCACTTCCACCTTGTCGCGCACCTCGGCGTCTCCTTCGGTGCAGACGGCGATCACGCGCCCGCCACGGGCGATGACCTCCTCCATGTTGGAGAAGACCTTGTCGTAGTTGGCCCCCTTGGGAACCAGCACCACCACGGGCATGTGCTCGTCGATCAGCGCGATCGGGCCATGCTTCATCTCGCCGGCCGGGTACCCTTCGGCGTGGATGTAGGAGATCTCCTTGAGCTTGAGCGCCCCCTCCAGCGCGATCGGGTAGTTCATGCCGCGCCCGAGGTAGAGGAAGTCGCGGGCGGCCAGGTAGTTGCGGGCCACCTTCTCCACCTGCTCGTTGAGCTTGAGCGCTTCCTCCATCAGGGCCGGCACCCGCACCAGGGAAGTGATCAGCTTGCGCCCCTGTTCCACGTCCATCGAGCCGCGCGCGCGGCCTAAGCGGATGGTGAGCAGGTAGAGGGCGATCAATTGGGTGACGAAGGCCTTGGTGGAGGCCACGCCGATCTCGGGGCCGGCATGGGTGTAGATGACGCCGTCCGCCTCGCGGGCGATGGAGGAGTCGACCACGTTGCAGATGGCCACGCATTTCGCGCCGCGCCGCCTCGACTCGCGCATCGCCGCCAGCGTGTCGGCGGTCTCCCCGGACTGGGAGATCAGGATAACCAGGGTGCCGTCGTCGATCACCGGGTTGCGGTAGCGGAATTCCGAGGCGATGTCCACATCGACCGGGATGCGGCAGTGTTCCTCGATCAGGAACTTGCCGACCAGGGCCGCGTGCCAGGAGGTGCCGCAGGCGATGATGCAGATCCTCCCCACCCCTTTCAGCGTCGCGTCGTCCACCGAGAAGTTCTCCAGGTAGACATCCCCCTGCTCCTCCCTGAGCCGTCCGGCGATGGTGTCCCTGATGGCGCGCGGCTGCTCGAAGATCTCCTTGAGCATGAAGTGGCGGTAGCCGCCCTTCTCCGCCATGTGCGCCGACCAGTCGATATGGCGCGGCACCTTGTCGAGCGCGACGCCGGCCACCGTGCTGAAGAAGGCCTGCCCCCCCTTGAACACCACCATCTCCCCGTCCTCCATGAAGACCATGGAGCGGGTGTGGGAGAGGATCGCCGGGATGTCGGAGGCCACGTAGAACTCCCCTTCCCCAAGCCCCACCACCATGGGCGAGCCGAGCTTGGCGGCGATCAAGAGCTCCGGCTCGTCCTGACAGACGATGCAGACAGCGTAGGCGCCTTTCAAAAGCACCAGCGCCTCGCGCACCGCGGTCTCGAAGTCCCCGCAGACCTTGCGCCTCTCCTCGATCAGGTGGGAAATGACCTCGGTATCCGTTTCGCTCTTGAACTTGTGCCCCGCCACCTGCAGTTCCTCGCGCAGTTGCAGGTAGTTCTCGATGATGCCGTTATGGACCACCACCACGGCGCCGGCCTGGTGCGGGTGGGCGTTGATCTCCGAGGGTCTGCCGTGGGTGGCCCAGCGGGTGTGGCCGATGCCGATGGAGCCGATCACCGGGTCGACGGCCAGCAGACGCTCCAGGTTGACGAGCTTCCCCTCGCTGCGCCTGATGCTCGCCTTGTGGTCGGTGATGGTGCAGATCCCGGCGGAGTCGTAGCCGCGGTACTCAAGCCTTCTCAGCCCTTCGATGATGATGCCGGTGGCTTCCTGCCGACCCGTATAGCCAACTATCCCGCACATATGGAACCTCGTTGTTCGGCTAAGGGCGCGCGACTAAAGGCTGGAAAAAAATCCTTAGTCACCGTCCTCTGCCTGTAGTAATATTTTACGTTAACCCTTAACCACACTCCCCGCCTTGATCTCCATCTCGTCCGCAACTACCGAAGAGTCTACCACAGCTCCCTGCCCGATCACGCACCCCGCACCGATCACGGAATTCCCCAGGACGCTTACGCCCGGATGAATGATCGTGTCCCGCCCGATCCGGACGCCGCGGTCTATATACGCCGCCTGCGGATCGATCATGGTCACCCCCGACAGCATCAGTTCCCTGTTGATCCGCCACCTAAGTACCCGGGCCGCCTCGGCCAGTTGCACGCGGTCATTGACGCCCATCATCTCCTCGGCGTCGGCCACCTGGTAGGCCCGGCTTTTCAGCCCCTGCATGGCCGCCTGCCGCACCACGTCGGTGAGGTAGTACTCGCCCTGGGCGTTGTTGGCGTCGATCCGTTGTACCGCCTGTTCCAAAAAGGCCCGCTCCACGCAGTAAACGCCTGCGTTCACCTCGCGGATGCCACGCTGCTCATCGCTTGCGTCCTTCTCCTCGACGATGGCCGTGACGCTGCCGTCGCTAGTCTTCACGATCCTGCCATAGCCGAAGGGATCGGCGACCGTTGCCGTCATCACCGTCAGGGTGGCGCGGCTTTGCCGGTGCGCCGCCAGCATCTCGCGCAGGGTCTGCGCAGTCAAAAGCGGCGTGTCGCCGCACAGGATCAGGACGGTCTCGGCATCCGCCGCCACGGCCGGCAATGCGCAACGCACTGCGTGCCCGGTCCCCAGTTGCTCGGTCTGCAGCGCGAAGGCGACGTCGGTGCGCTGAGCGAAGTAACCGCGCACCTTTTCCTGCTGATGCCCGATCACCAGCACGCAGGCAGTCACCCCGGCATCGCAGGCCGCCGCCACCGGCCAGGCTATCATCGGCGCACCCGCCAGCGGATGCATCACCTTGACAAGATTCGATTTCATCCTGGTCCCCATTCCGGCGGCCAGTACGATTGCAGATATATTGGACATCCGACAAGCTCCTTGAAAAGGCGAAACCGTGACAATAAATTTTCTATTTTTAGCAATTATAGCTAGTTCAGTCAAGGCATTTCGCCCCGCGCAGTTGCGCGAACCTCGCTGCCGGCAACGCCTTTTCCATTTACAGCGCTGCCGGTAGCCGTTATATTCAACACGTTGAAGCGGGGAGGAGTTATGGGGGTTGCCGAGGACATACTCCGGCTGGAGCAGGAACTGCGCGAGCTGGTCATGAAGTATGACCAGTACTTCTACGGCATAGAAAAACGGGAGCCGCTTCGGTTGCTGGACAGCGTGGAACGTCTCGCCAAGCGCTACCAGAACGTCAGCATCCCCAACGCCGCGCAGCGGTTCAAATACGACCAACTGGTCTCCTCCCTCAACGTGCATCGGCAAAAATGGACCCGGATCACGCGCCAGATCGAGGAAGGGAAATACGTGCGCGACGCCTTCAAGCCCTCTCCGCCAAAAGCCAGACAGGAGGCTGCCGCCCCGGCACCGGTCGCCGCGCCAAGCTTCGATCAGGAAGTGGAGCGGGTTTACGACGAGTACCGTAGCGCCCGTCTGGCCTGCAACCTCCCCGTCGACGGCATTTCCCGCGAAAAGATCGCCCAAGTGCTCCAGGAAAAGATACCCGCCATCAAGCAAAAGTACCGCTGCGAGGAGGTCGAATTCTTCGTCGCGGTCGAAAACGGCAAACCCTGTCTCAAGGCCCGGCAGAAAACCCCATGAAGATATTACTGGTTTCCATCCATACCGAGCGCTCACCCCAGGCGGTGCCCCTTGCCTGCGCGCTGCTCAAGGGGGCGCTGCTCGACGACCGACGGCTAGCCGGTCTCCTGCAGGTCGAGATCGTCGACTTCTTCCTCGATGACGCCCCCGAGGAGTGCGCCGCGAAGCTGCTGCAGCGCCAGCCCGACCTGGTCGGTTTCTCCGTCTACGTCTGGAGCCGGCAACCTGCCCTGGCCATCGCCGCCGACCTCCGCAAGCAGCTCCCTTCGGTGACCGTCTGCGCCGGCGGGGCCGACCCCACCGCCGAACCGCACGCGTATCTCGACTCCGGCAACTTCGATTTCGTGGTGCGCGGCGAGGGAGAGGGCTCGTTCACCGAGGCGGTAGCCCTCCTTGTTCACGGCTCGCCGCCGCAAGGGATCGCCGGCATCGTCCTCCCCGGCGACAGCGGGAACAGCCTGCCGACGCCGATGGACTTGGCCGCCCTCCCCTCCCCCTACCTGTCGGGGCTGCTCGACCCGGGCGAGGTCGGCGGCGCGCTCTGGCAGCTTTCCCGCGGCTGCGATTTCGCCTGCGCCTTTTGCTTCGACCACAAAGGGAGCGGCGGCGTAAGGCGTATCCCGCTCGCCAGGGTCGAGGAGGAACTGCGCCTTTTTGCCAGGCTGCGCGTTCCCCAGGTGTTCGTGCTCGACTCCACCTTCAACAAGGACGTGAACCGGGCTAAAGAGATTCTGCGGCTGATCGCAAAACTCGCCCCGGAGGTGCATTTCCACTTCGAGGTGCGCAGCGAGTTCATCGACCCCGAGATGGCCGAACTGTTCGCCTCCATCACCTGTTCCCTGCAGATCGGCTTACAGAGCGCCGATCCGGCGGTACTGCGAGCCGTGGGCAGAGGGTTCGACGCCGAGGATTTTGCCTGGCGCGTCTCGCATCTCAACAGCACCGGCGCCATCTTCGGTTTCGATCTCATTTACGGGCTCCCCGGCGACAGCCTTAAGCTCTTCCGTCGTTCGCTCGAATTTGCCCTCTCCCTGTATCCCAACCACCTGGACATCTTTCCGCTGGCGGTGCTCCCCGGCACGAGACTGTACGGCAAAGCCGAGGGGCTCGGGCTTAAATACCTGGCCGCGCCCCCACACACGCTGATCTCTTCGCCGACCTTTTCCGCCGACGACCTGCGGAAAGCGCGGGAGCTCGCCGTCGCCTGCGACGTCTTCTACAGTCGCGGCAAGGCTGTCGCCTGGTTTAACGCCGTCGTTGCCAGCTTGAAGTTCACCCCGGCCGATTTCCTGCTGGCTTTTTCGCGGTTCCTGCTGGAGAAGGGGATCGAGGCTGAGCGGGAGATCGCCGAAGAGGCGATCTGGGGGCTGCAGCGGGAGTTCCTGTCGGAGATTTTCCGGGAAAGAAAGAAGCAGCGGCTGTTGCCGCTGGCCATTGATCTTACCGACTACCATCATCACTACGCAAGCGCCCTGTTAGCGGCCCCGCCAGCACCTCCTTCACCCAAAGAGATGAAGAAGATCGACCTGTTCCAGGTGCCGCTCGTTCTGGCGCCATCGGCCCACTTGGCTACCTTCAACTACGAGATCCTGGACATTCTGGAGGCAGGCGAGATCGAGCTCCCCGACTTCGTCGCCTGTTTCAACGCCGCCCCATCCTGCGCGGTCATCTATCCCTTTAACGGCGAAGTCTGTACGGAATCCCTGTCCAAGCAGTACTTCGACCTGCTCCGCGCCCTCGACGGCAAGAAAACCGCCAAAGCCATCTGTCGCGACCTCTCCCTGAGCCACGCCGACGCCCGCTCCTTCTTGGAATTTGCCGTCTCGGAAGGCATCGTCACCCTCCAGCGCGTCTGATCGGCTGCCGTTCTTTAAACTTCCTGGAGGGAGAGCAGAGGCACGGTGCTGTCATCCAGAACCAGGTACGCCCCTATTGTTTGTCCGTCCTTCGAAATGACCCACAAATCGGCAGCGACATCCAGATTAACCAAGTGATCTGTTCCGCACATCGAAATACAAACCCAGAACATTACCACCCAATGCCCAATAAATCTCATATCATCCTCACCACAACGAATTAAGAGACCCACTCCGCCCCGTCACTTTTGCAAGCTGTTCAGCCAAACACCTGATGTGCCGGCCGTCGGTCCCGCAACACCCTCCCAGGATTTTCAAGCCCAATTCCCCGTGCAAAGCAGCAACAGAATCCCCGAAAGATCCTGGATCTTCCTCCACCAAGCTGGTGCTCTCGTCAAGCTCTTCAGGGCTAAGCGCTGCGGTATTGGCCAACAGCCCGACCATTCGCTGCCGAACCTCAGCTGACGAATTCGTTTCGTGCAACAGCGCCGCCTTGGCAAAGGAAGCGTGGGTGCAGTTCACCATGTAGGCCCAAGGTCGTGGAGTCACGGCAGCGTCGATGGCCGCTATGGCATCTTTCAGTGGCGTCCCATCAAGCAGAGTTCCCTCAGGGCGCACCACGAAACTAATAACATAGGGCTTGCCTGTGGCGGCAAGAGCAAAAGCAAGACCGGTTGCTTCGCTAAAAGCCGGTAGAGTGGCCGCGAGGAGGAAATCTACCCCTGCTTCAGCTAACTTCTCCGCCTGCCAGGAGTGGAAGTCCCGCGCTTCACCGACAGCGAGCGCGTCGCCAGGAGCATAGGCATTTCCGCGACAGCTCATCAAACCGCAAATGGCAACTTTCTGCGCGTACCCGCCATAACTTTCCCGCAAGGCGTGCAGAAATCTCGCGTTGTCCCCGTTGACATCCACCCCGGCATAGCCGGCCGCCTCGATTCGCTCCCTGCTCGCCCGCCAGGTCGGCGTGGACAGCATGAGCGGCAGACCAAACTCGCGACCGATGTCCAGGTACTGCCGGTATATAGCCTCCAGAGCCATCCGGTTCTGATTTTCATAAATAAAGGCCGAATTAACGAGATGAGGGTCGAGTTCCAATCCGCCGTCACGTCGAAGTCTCTCGATGACTGCTCCCTCACCAAGGATACAGGGAAAGTTGTCACAAAATTCCGCGAAGGATATAGAGGCGTCCATACTTAAAGTCCCTTGCTCGATACCCTAAGACTGCCCGGCAGCCGGGTCCTGCAGCTGGTTGGCGTCATCGGTACTAATGCTAACATGACACTTGAGGTTCCAGTTTGGAACCTCAAAGTGACCTTCTCCTCAGACGTGAGTTGAACTGCAAATTCCGCTACAGCATCTCTACCGGGTCTACATCCAGTACCATGCGCACGGTGGAGGGGTGGTTGTAGCCACTTCGGAAGTGGAAGAGGAGCTTGTGCAGGTCGGAACGCTCCTTCCCCTTCAATAGGATCTGCCAGCGGAAACGGCCACGCACCTTGCCCAGCGGCGCGGTTACCGGGCCCAACACCTCTACCCTCAGTCGTAATTCCTGCTTTACCTTCCTCAACAGGACGGCTGCCTGCTGGGCGGATTTCTCGGCCTGGCCGGCGGCTACGGACGAAATGGTGAGCGCTGTCAGATGGGTGAAGGGGGGATAGCCGACTTCCTCACGGAAGGCGATCTCCTGGGCGTAGAAGCCTTCGAAGTCATGGGCGACGGCGCAGGTCAGGGCGTAGTGCTCGGGCGCCAGTGTCTGCACCAGCACGCGCCCGGGCTTGTCGCCGCGCCCGGCGCGGCCCATGACCTGGGTGATCAGCTGGAAGGTGCGCTCGGCGGAGCGGAAATCGGGGAGGTTCAGGGAGGCGTCGGCGGAGATCACCCCGACCAGGGTGACTCCGGGAAAATCGTGCCCCTTGGCGATCATCTGGGTGCCGATCAGGATGTCGACCGAACCGTCTTCCAGGGACTTCAATACCCGGGCGTGTCCCCCCTTCCCTTTGGTGGTGTCACGGTCCATGCGCGAGACGCGCGCGGAGGGAAAAAGCTGCTGTACCTCCTGCTCGATGCGCTCGGTGCCGCGCCCTAAAAGGGTGATCTCGCTCCCCTGGCAGCCGGGACAGATGCTGGGTGCAGGGATGGAATAGTCGCAGTAGTGGCAGATGTGGCGCCCGCGCATACGGTGGAAGGTCAGGGTGACTTCGCAGTTGGGGCAGCGCAGCACCTTTCCGCAGGCCTCGCAGACCAGGTAGGTGGCGAAACCGCGCCGGTTCAGGAAGAGGAGGGTCTGGCCGCCGCAGTCCAGGTTTTCGCCGATCGCCTCGATTAAAGGCGGCAGGAAGCTCTCGCCCTTGTGCCCCCGGCTGTCGAGCATGACGGTGACCGGCATGGGGAGATCGCGCACCCGGTTGGGGAGATGGAGATAGCCGAGTCTGCCGCTTTTTGCGGCGTGGTAGCTGGTGATGAGCGGCGTGGCGGAGCCGAGCACCACCACGGCCGAGGCGAGTTTCCCCCGCACCAGCGCCAAGTCGCGCGCGTTGTAGCGCACTCCCTCGGACTGCTTGTAGGAGGCCTCGTGCTCCTCGTCCACGACGATGATGCCGACCCGCTCCAGGGGGGCGAAGAGTGCCGAGCGGGCGCCGATCACGATCTGCGCCTCGCCGCGCCGGATGCGGCGCCACTCGTCGAAGCGCTCGCCGTCGGAAAGCCCGGAGTGCAGCACCGCGATGCCGCAGTCGAAACGGCTCTTGAACCGGCCCACCAGTTGCGGGGTGAGGGCGATCTCCGGCACCAGCACGAGAGCGGTTTTGCCGGCGGAAAGTGCTACGGCGATCGACTGCAGGTAGACCTCAGTCTTGCCGGAACCGGTGACGCCGTGCAACAGAAACGGCGCGAAGCCGCCGGTGCCAAGCGCCGCCGAGACCCGATCGAAGGCGACCGCCTGCTCGGAGTTAAGCGGCAGGGCGCTGTCGTGGCCGAAACGCTCCAGGCGGAACGGATCGCGGTAGCTTTCCCGCTCGCTTAACTGCACCGCCCCCAGTTCCATGAGCCGGCGCAGCTGGGCGGTGCAGCTGCCGAAGCGCTCGCGCAGCTTGGCCCCCGAGCACTCGCCGCTATCCGCCAGGAACTCCAGGATCTCGAAGGCCTTGCCCCGCGGGCGCGCCGCGGTTTCCGGCACGGCCGCGTAGTAGCGCTCCATCTTGACGCTCTTGCCGCCGCTTAAGACCTCCCGCAACACCGGCGTCCCGTCTTCCCCCTTTTCGCAGCGGTAGCGGCTCACCAGGTTGATTCCCGCGGGAAGCGCCATCTTGATCACCTCGCCCAGCGGGTGGAGGTAATAGGAGGCGATCCAGCGGTAGAACTCCAGCTCGGCGGGGGTGAAAAGTGGCTCCTCGTCGAGGACCTGCAGGACTTCCTTCAGCTCGCCTTCGGCCGGGGTATCCGCTTCGGCCAAAAGGTAGCCGGTCAGCTTGCGCCTGCCGAAAGGGACCAGCACGCGCTTGCCGGGGGCGGCTTGCGGGGCCAGACTCTCCGGGAGGAGGTAATGGAAGCTTCCCTCCAACGGGAGGGGGATGGCTACCTCGACGATATGGCGGAGGGTCGTTGACATGTAGTCTTGGGATGATGGCGTTATTTCTTGGCGACCTCTGCGGCGACGATGCGGCCCAGCGCCTCGCAGTCGGCGATGATCTCGGCCTTGGGGGCGAAGGGGGAACGGACGAAGGGCGCAGGAAGCTTGAGCCCCATCCCCTTGAGCCGGTCTTCCACTATGCGGCAGGCCTCGCCGCTCCAGCCATAGCTGCCGAAGATGCCGCAGACGTTACCTTTCAGGCTGACGGTGGACAGGTAGGAGAGCACGTCCCACATCGGCTTGGGGACGTCGCGGTTGATGGTCGGCGTGCCGAAGACAAGCGCGTCCGATTCCTCCATCAGGTCCCTGATGTCGGCGGCCGAGGCGTGGTTGATGTGACAGAGGGTGACGACGATCCCTTCCACCTCCCCGGCTCCCTTGGCCACCGCCTCCGCCATGCGCTCGGTGGAGCCGTGCGGAGAAAGGTAGAATATGGCGACCCGCTTGCCGCCCGCCTTGGGAAGCGACCAGGTGCGGTACAGCTCGATCGGGGTACGGCAGTCGCTGCGATAGATCGGCCCATGGCTCGGGCAGAGGAGCTTCGGCTCCAGCCCGTCGACCTTGGCCACCGCGGCCTGCACCCGGTCCTTGAAGGGACGCATCAGACAGTCGAAGTAAAAGCGGATGTCGGCGGTGAAATCGGGCATCTCGTCGGCGTAGACGCCGTCGCCGCAGAAGTGGGCTCCGAAGGCGTCGCAGGAAAACAGCGCCGCGTCTTCCTCAAGCCAGGTGAACATGGTGTCCGGCCAGTGCAGGAAGGGAGCGGCGACGAACTTAAGCGTCCGCCCCCCCAGGTCGAGCTGGTCACCGTCTTTGACGATGCGGGACTGGAAATCTTTGTGGATCTGGTTGCCCAGGAAGGTGCGGGCCGCCTGGCTGGAGATGACGGTAGCCTTCGGGCAGTGCTCAAGCAGAAAGGAGAGGGAGCCGGAATGGTCCGGTTCCGAGTGGTTAACGACGACGTAATCGATCTCGGCCGGGTCCATGACCGAGCGGACGTTCTCCAGGAGTTCGTCGCGGCGCTTGGCCTTGACCGTGTCGATGAGTGCGGTGTGGGTGGCGCCCCGCACCAGGTAAGAATTGTAGGTGGTGCCGTGGGCGGTGGGGAAAAGATCGTCGAAGACGGTGAGGGTGGGATCCTTCACCCCGACCAGGTAGATCCCTTGTGCCAGCTCGATTGCTCCTGCCATGCTGTACCTCCTATGGCAATGCCGCGCACCCCGCCGAAACGGGGTGCGCGGATACCGGGTAAATAACAGGGCAGCGGCTTAAAGCCGCTGCCTTGGTCAGCACGACAGTAACAAAAAGGTACGGTTAAAGCAACCCGGGAAAACCCCTACCGGGCATGGTTCTCGCGGCTGCCGGCGTTGTCGCGGCCGCGGCGGTACTCGACCACCACCTGCTGCTCGCGCCGCGGGGAACCGCTGTGTGCGCCGAAGCGTCCCTTGGGAGCACCCGGGCCGGCCTGGCTTTTGGGAGCGCTCTGCCCCTTCTTGCGCGGGTCGAAGGAAGGACGCCCCTTGCGGGCGCCCGGACGGGAGCCCGGACCGCCGGTGCTCACGCGCCGAAGCGGGCGGGTCGGCTCCAGGCCGGGAATCACGTGCATGGGGAGGCTTTTGCCGGTGTAGCGCTCGATCCTGTCCAGATAGGCGACCTCGTTGCCGGAGCAAAACGAGATGGCGATCCCCTCGGCGCCGGCGCGACCGGTGCGGCCGATGCGGTGCACGTAGTCCTCGGCGAATTTCGGGAGGTCGTAGTTGATCACGTGGCTGATGCCGGTCACGTCCAGGCCGCGGGCGGCCACGTCGGTCGCCACCAGAAGCCTGACCTTGCCGCGGCGCATGTTCATGATGGTCCGGTTACGGGCGCCCTGGGACATGTCGCCGTGCAGCGCGGCTACTGCGTGCCCCTGCGCGTAGAGCTCGGCGGCGAGCTGGTCGGCGGCAAGCTTCGTGGCGGAGAAGATGATCGCCTTGGTGACCGAGGCGTCGGAGATCAGGTGCTGCAGCAGCCGGTTCTTGTGCTTCTGGTCGTCGGTGACGTGCAGGCGCTGCTCGATCTTGGGCTCGGTAATCACGGTGTTCTCCACCGCGATCCGCACCGGGTCCGTGAGCAGGCGCTGGGCCAGCTTGGCCATGGCGTCGTCCATGGTCGCCGTGAACAAAAGGGTCTGGCGCTCCTCCGGGGCGGCCACGGCGATGCGGTCCACGTCGTCGGAAAAACCCATGTCCAGCATGCGGTCGGCCTCGTCCAAAACCAGCATCTCCAGGCGGGAGAAGTTGATGGAGCGGCGATCCAGGTGGTCGATCAGGCGCCCCGGGGTGGCGACGATGATGTCCACCGGCTGGGAGAGGAGCATCATCTGCTCCCGGTAGGGCATGCCGCCGAGGATCACGCCGCATCTCACCCGCATGAACTTGCCGTAGTTCTTGACCGCGTCCACCACCTGGGAGGCAAGCTCGCGGGTCGGGGTCAGGACCAGGATGCGCGGACCCTTGCCGCGCAGCGCGGAAGGCTCCAAAAGGCGCTGCAGTGCGGGGAGCACGAACGAGGCGGTCTTGCCGGTCCCGGTCTGGGCCGAGCCGATCAGGTCCTTGCCGGCGAGCGCCAGCGGTATCGACTGTGCCTGGATGGGGGTCGGCGTGGTGTAGCCGCAGGCGGCGATGGCTTTGACAATGGGGGGGGCGAGATTCAGCGATTCAAAAGACATGCGATTCCTTTTCTTCCCCCGCAAAAATAGACTCCGCCCTTCACTCGGTTCCACAAGGGACCGGCATGGGCTAAGTCGGTGAAGCGGGGGCATGTTGAATGTGGGGCGTGACGCACCGTAGCGGCAACAACTGCCGTTAGCGTTACTTAGAGACGGCTAAACACGCCTATGACCGGCAAACCATACATCGTCGCCAACCATGTGCTGCTGCCGCATTGCTCGAGGGGAGTTAACCTGAATGCGAGGGGTTGGATCGATGGGAAGGGAACCTTCTCCGGATGGAACTGATCAGTCAGATCAGGCAACCTACAACAATTCTTTTGGCTATGCAACAAAAAAAACCCCGCTTACTGGCGGGGCTTTCTCAGCGAATGGACCGGCGACCAAAATAAAGGCGCGTCACCGCCGGCTGTCGGCACTACTTTTTCTTGGAGACGGCATCCTTGAGGGCCTTGCCGGGACGGAATTTGGGCACGTTGGCTTCGGCGATCTTGATCTCTTTGCCGGTCTGCGGGTTTCTGCCGGTGCGAGCCTGACGGCTGGACACTTCGAAGCTCCCGAAGCCGACCAGCGTAACGCGGTCACCCTGCTTGAGCGCGTCGCTGACGCTGTTGATGAATGCTGTGACAGCTTTTTCTGCGGAGCCCTTCGGGATGTTGGCCGATTTAGCCACAGCTTCCACGAGTTCGGATTTGGTCATTATGAACCCTCCTTGGATGGATTAAATGAATGTCAATATAATCAGAAAATCAGAGTTTGCAAGGGTTTTCTTTAGCCGCACCCGCATTTTTCCCGCGACAGGCGCGGTTTTAGCTCGATTTGCCCCCCCGCGGCAACGCCCCCTTGGCGGCCGGCACGGCCCCGGACAGAGGCGGCGGGAGGTCGAGTTCCCCTGGAAGCCTTGTTATTTCTGTAAGTTACTGTTCTGGCTCGGCCTGAACGGCCGGCGCCGGGGCTGCCTGATCGTAGGAAGTAGGCTCGGAACCGCTAATGAAGCATTCCTGCACGGAGCCGGGCGAACCTTCGCGCGCAAGCCGCCCGGTACGCGGGTTGATGGTGGCGAAGGTGACGTTTTTCGGGGCGCTGAAGCCCTTCACCGGCACCGCAGCCAGGGCGCGCTGCATAAACTCGGTCCAGATCGGCGCCGCGGCCTGGCCGCCGGAACCGCCGGCGCCAAGGCTCCGCTCCTGGTCGTAGCCGACCCAGACGCCCGCCACCAGTTGCGGCACGAACCCTACGAACCAGGCGTCTTTCATGTCGTTGGTGGTGCCGGTCTTGCCCGCCACCGGGCGTCCCAACGCGCGCGCCCTGCCGCCGGTGCCGCTGGTCACCACGCTTTCCATCAGGTTGGTCATGATGAAGGCGGTTTCCGGCGGAATCACCGGGATCGCCGACAGAAGCTGCGCCCCGGCCGGTCTCGCGACTGTGGGATTACCCGCCTGAGCTCCCGCTGCCGGCTGTTCGCCCGGTTGCCCCGCCGGCTCCGCTCCCTTCGCTCCCTCCCCCTGCAGCTTGCCGTCGCCGTCGTCGCCATCTACAGCCTGCACGCTGGAGATGGCGTTGAAGATGGGAAGCTTGGGCTCCTCGACCTGCTCCATCACCACCCCGTCCCGGTCCAAAACCTTGGTGACGAAATAGGGGGTGGTGCGGTAGCCTCCCGAGGCAAAGACCGCGTAGGCGCTGGTCAGTTCCATCGGCGTCAGGCTGGAGGAACCCAGAGCCAGGGTGAGGTTGGCGGCCAGGGGCGAGGTGATGCCGAGTTTCTTGGCGTACTCGATGGCGGTGGCGACCCCGATGTTCTCCAGGATCTTCACCGACACCACGTTGATCGAGTTGGTGAGCGCCTCGCGCATGGTCACCGGACCGCGGTAGACGTTGTCGTAGTTCTTCGGTTTCCAGGCCTTGTCGCCGCCGCTTTCATACTCGACCTGGCTGTCCTCGATGATGCTCGCCGGGGTCATCCCCTTGTCGAGTGCGGCCGCGTAGATGATCGGCTTGAAGGCGGAGCCGGGGTTGCGCTTGGCCTGCATGGCCCGGTTGAACTGGCTTTTCTTGAAGTCGTAGCCGCCGACCATGGCCCGCACCGCGCCGGTCAGCGGGTCCATGGCGACCAGCGCCGCCTGCGTCTCGGGGTCCTGGTCGAGGGTGAAGATCGCCCCCTGGTGGTTCACGTCCGGCTGCTTGACCTGCAGATCGAGCACGGCCCCAAGGCCTATGGCCCGCCTGGCGGACGGCTTGCCCCAGTTGCTCACCAGTTCGAGCTTGCCCGCCCATTCCATCTCCCGTTTGGGGACGGTGCCGGTACGGTCTCCGACCTTCACGGTCAGTTCATGCTTGGCCGTGTCGACGGCGGTCACCACCCCCTGGTAGGTCGAGCCCTGCCTCAGGTTGAGGTAGTCGATGCCGTCCTCCACCTTCTTGCAGAACGCGTCCACCTGCGACTGGTCCAGGTAGCGGGCCGCGCCCCGGAATCCCTGCCGCTTGTCCAGCGCCTTGAGCCCGTTCACCACGCTGTCGTAGGCCCCGCGCTGCATGTCGGCGTTCATGGTGGTGTAGATCTTCAGGCCGCCGTTGTAGAGCCGGTCCTCGCCGTATTTCTCCACCAGCTGCTGCCGCACCTGCTCCAGGAAGTAGGCCGACTGCTCCGCGTTCACCTTCTTCAGCGCATGAATCAAGATCGGCTCGGCCTTGGCGTGATCCGCCTCGGCGCGGCTGATGTAGCCTTCCTTCACCATCCGCTCCAGCACGTAGCTCTGGCGCTCCTTCGCCTTGTCCAGGTGCTTTATGGGCGAATAGGAGTTGGGTGCCTTGGGGAGCCCGGCCATCATCGCCATCTCGGCCAGGGTGAGCTTGTCCACCTCCTTGCCGAAATAGGTCTCGGCCGCCAGTTCCACCCCGTAGGCGCCGCCGCCCAGGTAGATCTGGTTCAGGTAGATGTAGAGGATCTCGTCCTTGGAGAGCCGCTCCTCCATCCTCTTGGCGAGGATCGCCTCCTTGAGCTTGCGGGAAAACTTCTTCTCCGGGGTAAGCAGCATGGACTTCGCCACCTGCTGGGTGATGGTCGAGGCCCCCTCCTTCTTGCGCATGGAGATGACGTTTTTCACCGCCGCCCGCACGACGCCCAGGTAGTCGATACCGGTGTGCTGGAAGAAGTTGGAGTCCTCGGCGGCGACGAACGCCTGGATCAGGCGCTTGGGGATCTTGTCCACCGGCACCACGATGCGCCGCTCCAGGTAGAACTCGCCTACCAGGCTGCCGTCCTCGCCGAAGACCTGCGAAACGATGGGGGGACGGTAGTCGGCCAGGCGATCCACCTTGGGGAGCGAGCCGAGCAGAAAAAAGAAGTAGCCGATGAAGCCGAGCAATGCGATGGTGGCAGCGCCGCCCGCGATGCCGATAACGACTTTCACCCCCGAGCGCAGCTCGTGCTTGCGGGTGCGGGCCTGTTTGGCTGATCTTCCCTGGTAAATCTCCATATCGAGAACTTCTCCGCTGTTTGCATGTTGGCGCCGAGGTGGCTCCTGCGCGCCAAAGGCGAGAGTAGCGCAGAAAGGCGACCGAAGACAAGCGAATATGTGGATACCGCGGAAGGCGCCGCTGACGCCTGTCCGTCTAAGGTATGGCCCCGCACCTAAAAAATAATTAAAGTTTGCACCTGATACGTCCGAAGGCGTAAAAGGCTGATTTTAAATGCAATCCTTAGGAGGACACATGAAAAAGAGACATCTGGCAGTGGCCGCAGCGCTACTCTCTCTGACCGAGACCGCATACGCTGCCGAATTTCAGCCGCTCGGCACGCTGGGCATCGGAGGCGCCGGCGTCGCCCGCCAAAACGGCGCACTCACCGCCTACTGGAACCCCGCCGGGGGCGCCTTCAACGATAAGAGCTTCTCCTTCGTCACCGGCGGCCAGTTCGGCGCCCGGGGAAACGACGGCCTGACCCAGAACGTCGACAAGCTGAGCAACATCGACTTCAACAGCATCAAAAACCTCAATGGCAACCCCACCCCCCAGGCCGTCACCAACGCCGTCGAGCTCGTTTCGATTTTAACGGACATCAAGAACAAGAACGGCAATTTGGCAATCACCGCCGCGACACCCGTCGGCTTCAGCATCAAGCACTTCTCTTTCGGCATCTACGGCAATATGGAAGGATACGTGCAGCCGCAGCCCGATACCGTCGATATCGTGCCGACCAACAGCGCCGGCACGGCGCTGAGCGTCTCGCAGATCGTCGCCAACATCCCCCAGACGGCCAACCGTCCCGCCGCTACCTTTTTCAGCAACAGCCAGTACGGCCAGCTGGTTGGAGACCTGACCCCCGCGCTGGGCGCAAACACGGCCTCCAGGGTCGTAAACGGCCTCGAAGCGCAACTGCAGAGCAGCGGTTTGCCGGCCGACGCCGCCTTCGTCTCGGCCGATAAGCTGCTGAACACTGCGTCGGGCGCAAACGCCGGCACCAACACCATCAACAACAACACCTCCTCCGTACTGACCAAGGCCCTGCTCTACGTCGAAGTGCCGCTGGCCTATGGTTACCCCATCGACCTCGGCAAATGGGGTAAGCTCGGCATCGGCGCCGCCGTGAAAGTGATCCAGGGGACCGTCTACCAAAACGAGACGCTGCTGGTGAATAACCAGAACGGCTCGGTGAAATCAGGCGACCTCGTCAAGGATCTCACCAAGAACAAGGAAACCACGACCACCTTTGGCGTCGACCTGGGTGCGCTCTGGAAATACGAGGAAAAGCTCAGCGTCGGAGTCGTCGCCAAGAACCTGAACGCGCCGAAGTTCGACGCGCCGACCTACCAGAAACCCGTTCCCGGGTCCACCCCGGTCGCCGTCAAAGGCGAGGACGTCACCCTCGACCCGCAGGTCCGCGGCGGCATTGCCTACGATCCGTACAAGTGGCTGACTTTCGCGGTGGATATGGACCTTACCGAGAACAACGCCGTGGTGCCGGCCACCGCGGTGAAGAGCCGCAACCTGGGCGGCGGTCTCGAACTCCACCCCTACTCCTGGCTGAAGGTCCGTGCCGGCGCTTACAAGAACCTGTCGCTTTCCCAAGGCGGCCCGGTGGCGACCGCCGGCCTGAGCCTCGGCCCCTTCGATCTCGACGGCGCCTTCAGTACCGACACCTTCAAGGTCGGGAGCACCACCATCCCGCAGGAAGTCAAGGTACAGCTCCTCTGCGGCTTCACCTTCTAAACCCCGACGCCTTCCCCCCCCTGTCCCTCCCCCCTGGCGGGGGAGGGACAGGGGGGGGAAGGTGACATAAGCACCGCAGGTGTTTTACGTAAACAGCGCCAGCAGTTCCTCCACTTCCTTCCTCAGTTCCCCCACTTCGCCCCGCAGCAAGCCGATCTCCGACTCCAGTGGGCCCAGCCGGTCTCCGCCCCCGGCAGAGTGTGCCCCGCTGACGGCATCCCGCACGCGGCCGATGCGGGGCGCGACCGGGGCTTCATCCGGGCCGGCCTCGTCCCCGGCGGCTTCGCTCGGCTCGATCTCCCCGACCTCGGGAGCACCCGAGAAAAGCTGCCGGTAGCGCTGTTCCTTGTGCCCCGGCTGGCGCGGCAGCTTCATCACCAGCGGCGGGGCCAGGCGCTGCAGTTCCAGCAGCAGGGCCTCCGCTTCGGCAACGTCGGCAATGGGCGCCATCCGCTCGCCGCGGTTGCGCAACTCGCCTGCGGTCTGCGGACCGCGCAGCATCAGTTCGGCCAGCACGGCCCGCGCCTTGGCCCCCAGCCCGAGCTTCTCGGTCATCGAATGGCAGTACTTGCCGACCCGGCCGCCGGTGGTGGTGAGCCTTGCAATCCCCCGGCCGCCCAGCGCCTTGAGCGCCTCCTCCACCTCCACCTCCGTCAGCGCGAGCTGCGGGTTGCGGTTCGACTTCTGGTTGCAGGCCGCCAAGAGCGCGTTTAAGGTCAGCGGGTAATATTCCGGCGTGGTCAGCTCCTTTTCCATCAGGCAGCCGAGCACCCTGATCTCCAAATCGTTCAGGTTCATCCTCATTGTGTCACTCCCGACGGACGAGTTTGCAGATGACACTCACATCCGGAAAAGGTAATATTAAAGGCATTGTCAACGTCTTATCAGAGGTCTCACATGGGCAAATTCCGCATCCTGGCGTTCGCCGCCTTGCTGACCACGGCCACGGCAACCAGCGCCTACCCGTTCTGCTTCGAGGAAGCCGGCGCCCAGTACGGCATCAACCCGCAGATCCTGCGGGCCATCGCCAAGGTCGAATCCAATTTCAACCCCGCCGCCGTCAACAAGAACGCCAACGGCACCTACGATGTAGGGCTCATGCAGATCAACTCCAGCTGGTACTCGGCGATCGGGAAACAGCGCTGGACGTCGCTTGGCGACGCCTGCTTCAACACCAAGACCGGCGCCTGGATCCTCGCCATGTGCATGAACAAGTACGGCTACACCTGGAAGGCGATCGGCTGCTACAACAGCCAGACCCCCGGCAAGCGCGACCGCTACGCCAAGATGGTCTTCGACCAGTTGCAGCACGTGAAGCCGCTGGCCCAGGAAGCCGCCTACGCGCCGCTCAAGGAGAGGATTGAAGAGCTGGTGAAGGAAAAGGTGGGATCGTGGGTGGACGACGCCGCGCAGGGGAGGAGAACGGAATTCGTGGTCAAGACCAAAGCCTACGTGCCGGTACCCAAGGAGGTGCTGCAGAGCCCTCCGGTCCCCCCCTCACTCACCGATACCTCGCTACAGAGCACCTTGCCCGCGGTCAGCGCCTCACAGGGCGCCTTAAACGGCGGCGCCGGCAACGGCGAGGAAGGAAACGGGCTTGGACAGCCGGAAAACGGCGCCCCGAGCCTGATGCCCTGACCGTCCCCGCCCGACTTATCTGCTGCCGCAACCGGCCGGCAGGACCCATTTCGACAGGGGGTCCGCCGGCTGCGGCGAAATCACCACCCGCCGTCCCGCGGCATCCTCCTGCTGGACCAGATACCCCGTCACCGCTTTCCCCTCGGCCAACGGATGCGCGCCGTAATCCCGCACCACCCCGATCAGCGCAAAGAGTCTGCGGTTCACCTTGTCGAAGTCTTCCTGCCCGTTCAGCCGCAGCACCTTGTAGCCGGCCGCCTCCAAAAGCTTGATCAGCGTGATGTTGTACGGGTCCGACTCGCCGATGCTGACGATGTAGCGCCGTTTTTTGTACTCGAAATAGCGGTCCACCCTGATGCTGAAGGCGGGCTCCGAGGACTGGACGATGCGGTTTTTGCTCCAGGGGACGGAAAGGGCGTTCAGCACCGCGTCGACCACCTTGGCAGGGTCCTTGTCGGTGACCGGGCAGATCCAGGTGATCGCCTCCGGAACGGCGGGAGCCGGCGGCTGGGCAGGCGCGAGCTCGGCGGCGGACGCCGCTGGCGGGGCCTGGGCGGCCTGGGTGGCCGCCGCGGCAGCCGGGGCGACGGCCCTGGCCACAGGAGCCGGCGCGGGCTGGGGAGGTGAGGCAACAGCGCCCGGGGCGGGAGCTGCCGGCTTACCTGCGGCCGCTTCGGCAAGCTCCTCCTCGGCGCCTTGCCGCCTCTCGGCCGGTTTGCGGCGTTTGGCGAGGCGCTCCTGGTCCCGCTTGCCGGGGATGAGCAGGGTCTTGCCGACGGTAAGGACCTTGATGTTCTCGATGTGGTTGATGCGGGCGACTTCGGGGATGAGCCGTTCTGCGGCCTCGTTGGACATGCCGAAGTGGACCATGAGGATCTTGAAAATGTGATCGCCCGGCTTAACTGTATAGCGGGCCATTTCCAGCCCCTCGGGGGCTTCCTGATGCTCTTTGGCGCCGCTGGCGGGTTTCTTTGGGTGCTGCGGTTTCTTCTTTTCCTTACCTTCCTGGCGCTCCAGATATTTCAGGTCCAGGTCGAAAGGCGCTGCCGGCGCAGCCGCATGCAGCCTGGCCGGCAGCACGAAGAACGTCAACAGCAGCAGGGTGGCACCCTGTTTCAGGCTAAGCATCGAATACCTCGGTGGGCTTGCCCCGGCGCACGCCGCATCAATTCGCAAGCCCATAGTTTCACTGGTAGTAAAGTACCACCCCTTTTACCTTCTGGTCCTTCTTCTTACGGTAGATGGTGAGCGACAGGCCGTGGTTCCCCACGCCGCGCTCCATGAGGTAATCACCCTTGTCGGTGGTGGACTGCAGCAGGAAGCGCTTGATGCCGCCGAACTCGACCAAAAGCTGCTTGAAGAGCTGGTTGGAGATGTGCTCCTTGCCGAGTGCCACCACCTGGATCGCCTTGTAGCGGTCGTCTTCCTTGAACACCATGTACTCGGCCTTGCCGTCGGCGTACCGCTCCCAACCCGGGTGGTTCCTGGCGTAGGAGCTGTCCAGCTTGGCTCCTGTCACCACCGAGGGGAGCCGCGTCATGCCCGGCTTGGGCCTGGGCGGCGGGACGGTGATCGCCGGGGCGGCCGCCTGCTGGGCCGGCTTGGCTTCCGGCGCCCGGGGCTTTTGGGCAACCGCCTTGGCAGGCGGAGCCTGCGGGGCGGCCTTGGCGGACGCGGGCGCCGGCATTGGCGCCGGCGCGGGCACCTTGGGCGGCACGGCAGCCGGGGCGGCAGCGTGCTGAGTGGTTGCAGGGGCTGCTGACGGTTTTGCCTGGGCAGCGACGGGCGCCGCGGGCCGGGGAACGGCCGTGGCTACCGCACCGGGCGGAGGAGGGATCGGGGTTCCGCCCGCCTTGGCAGCAGGTGCCGGCACAGGGGCGACTGCGGGCTTCAGCCCTTTGCCGTTCTTGTCGGGACGCGCCGCGCCGGCCCGGGCCGTACGGGCAGGGGCATTCTGCCTGCCGTAAAAATAGGAGACGATCGGCACCGCGGCAAAGATCAGCACCAGCGGCAACAGCCACGGCCAGATGCGCCGTTTGTGTTTTTCGGCGTGCGCCATGGCGTCCGCCAGCGGTATCCCCCGCAGGTAGCCTTCCTCGAACTCCTCGGCAAAGGGTTGCGCGCCGTCCGTCTTGAATTCACGTGCGCCGCCCCCGCCACCGAGATCCACCCGGTCTTCCACCCCCAGCTCGAAGGCGGCAGGGCGCTTGCTCCCCATTTCCAGGATGTCAGCGAACGGCTGGGCGGCGCGCGCTGCCGTTTCGACGGGTGACGCGAAGGGGGGAACCGCGGCGGCAACCGGCTCCTCAAGGGGCTCGTCGGGAGCGGCCGCCGGAGCCGGTTCCGCGTCCGTCGGCGCGGCACGATACGCGGCTTCCTCAACCCGGAGCTGCGGCTCCGGCAGCCCCGCGGCTGCGTCTTCAGCGGCTTCGTCTTCCTCGTCTTCCTCTTCTTCGGCATACATCCCCGGCGCGGCCTGAGCTTCCGATGCGGCGTATGCCTCTATCGCGGCGCGCGCTGCTACTGCGGCGCGGGATTCTGCCGGGACGTAGACTTCCTCTTCGGCTTCCGCCGCCGCGGCGGCGGAGGCTACGACCGGAGTCGGTTCAAAGAGCGGCACGAAGCCGCTTGCCGGAGCCGGGGCTTCGTCCGCGGCGAAAACCGGGGCTTCGTCCGCGGCGGGAACCGGGGCCTCTTCCTGGTCCCGGGCTGATGCCCGTTCGACGGCAGGTGCGGCAACGTCCGCGACGGGCGGAGCCTGGGCCTCTTCAGCGGCGGGAGTCGGAGCTTCGGCGGCGGGGGGAACTGCAGCGACTACGGGTTCTTCGGGGGCCTCACCGGCAGCGGCGGCCGGAGCCGGTTCCTCGGCAGGAGGCGGCGTTTCTTCGGGCAGGGCCTCGGCCCCAGCAGGCGGCGCTGCTTCAGGCAAGGTCTCGGCAACCGGCAGCGGCGCTTCGTGCGGCGCCTCCTCTGCAGCCGGAGCCGGGGCAGGCTCGACGACGTCTGGCGCCGGAGCTGCTGCGGCGGCCTCGACTGGAGCCGGGACCTCCTCGGCCGCCGGTTCCGCCCCCCTCTCCTCGCCCTGCTCTGCTTCGGTGCCACCGCGCCCTTTACCGGCAGCCGCACCGGCGCCGTTGGCGGTTTTCTTTCTGGTTCTCGGTTTCGCGCCGGTCAGAGCGCCCATGAGCGATTCTTCCAGCGAGTCGTCGTCCGAGGAAAGATCGAGGCAGCTGCGCCGTTCCTTTTTCGCCTGGGCCGCTTCCGCGGCGTCCGCAGTCAAAAGGATGGCTTTGGCCCCTTTGGGGAGCACCTTTTTCAGGTGCCTCATCTGGATGTCGCCGGAAAAGCCCGAAACCCGGCTCTGGACAAAGGTAACTTCCGGCACCTCGGCCGCGATCTCCTCGTCCGCCTGCTCCAGCGTCGCGGCCGTGCGCAGTTGCACAAGCCCCTTCGCCTGCAATGCTTCGAAGAGCCGCAACACCCGTTCGGTATCGGTAATGAGCAGTACTCGCGTCATGCGTGGTCCATGATATTCATGTTCGCCATTTTATGGAACCGCAGCAGAATAATCAATATTATTCGGAATATGCAAGCATTTTCACCTTCGTTCAGCACGAAACGCGTTCCCGCCCGCTTGCACGGCCTGGCGCTCCTGTGCTAGATTGCCCGGAACCGGCCTCGAGCCGGGCAGCTCTCGCCGAAGGAAACAAGCCCGGTATGAAGATTCTCGACCGCCTCGAACGTAAAATAGGCCGTTTCGCCGTCCCCAATCTCACCATCTACCTGATCGCCGGGCAGTCCTTCTTCTACCTCATGTACCTGACCGGCAAGCTGGACCGCGGCGCCACCTACTACTCGGGTTCCCGGCTTTTGTCCGGCGAATGGTGGCGGCTTTTCACCATCCCCTTCGATCCGCCGCAACAAAGCCTGATATTCGCCCTCTTCGCCTGGTACTTCTTCTACCTGATGGGCTCCGCGCTGGAGGAGCAATGGGGCGAGTTCCGATACAACGTCTACGTCCTGATCGGCTGCCTGCTCACCATCGCCGCGTCGTTATTGGCACCCCAGTACCCGGTGAGCAACACCTTCCTGGGCGGCTCCCTTTTCCTGGCCTTCGCCTCGCTGTTTCCCGACTACCAGATCCTGCTCTTCTTCATCCTGCCAGTACGGGTGAAATGGCTCGCCCTTTTAACTGCGCTCGCTTATGCCTACCAGTTCATTTTCGGCGATTGGGGCACCCGGCTCTTCATCGTTGCCGCCCTGGCCAACTACCTGCTCTTCTTCGCCCGCGACCTGGCCTTGAACCTCCGGCACGGCCGGCGCCAGCTGGTGAAGAAAGGGTCCCGACTTGCCGAAGCGAAGACCAAACGTGCGATCCACCGCTGCACCACCTGCGGCATTACCGACCAGACCCATCCCGACATGGATTTCCGCTATTGCCCGCAATGTGACGGCCAGTACGGTTACTGCCGGGAGCACATTTTCAGCCATACGCACGTCAAATGACGGGGCAGGCATTACCGGAGGCATGATGCTCGACAAACTCAACGCCATGAATCAGAATCTCAACAACCTCGGAGACGAGGTCTTCCGCAGCTGGGGTCAGGAACAGTGCCGCGAAGAGATCGGCAAGCTGGTGGAGGGCTTCAGAAATGGCCTCCCCGCCTTCATCCTGTGCCAAATGGCCACCTCCATCGCCGGCACCCCCGAGCTGGCCCGCGAGCACCTTGCCGCCTTCCTGACCCGCAAGGAGCGCAAGGCCATCGTCAAGAAGGAAGCCGGCGACGACAAGCAATTGCGCGACCGGCTGGAAGCGATCCTGCTGTAACCGCGTCACCATTCTTGCGCTCCCCGTGCCGGGGAGCGTTTCCCTCGCCCCCCCTCCCCTTCGTCCCAGTCACAATTCTGAGCCTCAACTCTCCCGCAACTTAATCTTCGCCTGCGTAGCAGGAAACACGCATTAGGCTATACTTATCCGGTTGCCTGTCACCTTCCCAGCCGCATTCCAGCCAGCAAGCCGAGGTGCGACGATGATGGACATCCCGCCCGACCAGATAGTGCCACCGGTCCCGAGAATCGCCGAACAGCAGGAGTTCATCGACCTGTTCCGCGAGCTTCACGCCGCAGCCGGCGCCCCCATTTCCCTTACCAACATCTACAAGGAAATGCCCATCTCCCATCCGGCTACCATCGTCGAGATCCACGGTCATCACATCGAGCTGCAGACCTGCGAACTGCAGCTCGCGGCCATCGTCAAGTGCAACGAGGCCTACCTGCAGTCCCCGCTCATCGACCAGGCGATCCTCGGGCGACTCGACCAGCTCGACGTGCGGCTGCAGACCGTCCGGCTGGCCAACTTCAGTTATCAGGAGCTTTTGTTCAACAAACGCTCCACCGTCCGGGTCCGTTTCAAGAAGCCCATCGCCATCCTCGCCCAGGCCGGTCAGAACAAGATATCCGGCTACATCCACGACATCTCGCTCGGCGGTTGCTGCATCAACACCCTGGTGAGAAAGGGGCTGGAAGACGCCGATGACATCGTGCTCGCCCTGAAACTGTTGGAGGAGACTACCGGGCAGACTCTCGACATGCAGCTTCCCTGCAGCGTGGTGCGCTTCACCGGCGAACGCCCCCCGTTTTTGTGTGCCCTGCGTTTCAATCACACCCCCCAGTCCGAACAGCTTCTCTCCATTTACATCAATCAGCGCCAGCACGAGATACTCAAAGAGCTGCGCGAATCTCTTTGAGACCCCGCAACGACCCTTATCGACTCCTACACATATCCTGCTTTTGGTGGTACTGTTCAAAATGAACGTGAATGTCTTACTGGGTTCGCATCTTTTTTCCGCAGTTAAGGTTCTCTTTGCAAAAGGGATTTAGCGGGATTTGCCTTTAGTTCAACAGCAAATCCCCCCTGCCCCCCCTTTTACAAAGGGGGTAACGCTGGTGACGGAGGATCATCGCATCCGAGGGTGGTTACCGTGAGGGGACAGACAGAAAGAGTGACCTTGATCGGCATGCCGGGGTCAGGGAAGAGTTCGGTGGGGAGACTGCTCGCCGCCGGCCTCGGCTGGCAGCTGATCGATACGGACCGGGCCATCGAGGAGCGCCAGGGGCTGCCGCTGCAATCGGTCATAGATCAGGTTGGGGAGGAGCGTTTCGAGGTACTTGAAGAAGAGACCGTGCTCGGGCTCAGCCTGCCGGAGCGCTGCGTGATCTCGACCGGCGGCAGCGTGGTTTACTCGGACGCCGCCATGGAACGGTTGAGCTCGCTGTCGATGATCGTTTTTCTCGACGCCGGGCTGGCGGAGATCCGCACCCACATCGGCTGGGAAGCCCCGCGGGGGATCGTGGGCCTGGGTGCCGGAGGTCTGGAGGCGCTCTTCGACGAGCGGCTGCCGCGTTACCGGCGCTACGCGGACCTGGTGATCACCTGCGGCGCCGGCGAGACGCCGGCAGGTGTGGCGGCGCGGGTGATCGGCGAGTTGCAGCTGGCCGGCTGACCGGTCAGGGGAGCTCCAGCGGCGGCTCGTCCAGGGCGGCCACCTGTTCGCGCAGTTGCAAAACGTGCTCGCCCCAGTAGCGCACCGTGTTGAACCAGGGAAAGGCCAGCGGGAAACTCGGGTCCTCCCAGCGGTTGGCGAGCCAGGCGCTGTAATGCAGCATGCGCAGGGCGCGCAGCGCCTCAACCAGTCGCAGCTCGGCCGGCCGGAAATCGCAGAACTTGCCGTACCCCTTCGCCAGCTGGGCGAGCTGCGCCAGTTGGCGCGGGCGGTCGCCCGACAGCATCATCCACAGATCCTGCACCGCCGGAGCCATCCTGGCGTCGTCGAAGTCGACGAAATGGGGCGCATCGTCCCGCCAGAGGATGTTGCCGGCGTGGCAGTCCCCATGGGTCCTTATGTAGCGTGGCGTTACCTCGGCAAACGCCTCGTCCACCTTTTGCAGCAGCTGCCCCGTGACCGCCAGGTAGCTCTCCCGGTACTCGTCCGGCATGAACCGTTGCGCGACGAGCGCGACGCTCTCGCGGCCGAAGCTCTCGCAGTCGAGCGTCGGGCGCGCCTCAAACGGCCGGATCGCGCCGATGGAGTGGATGCGCCCCAAAAGGCGCCCCAGGATCAGCAGGTTGTCGTCGTTGTCGAACTCGGGGGCGTGTCCGCCCTGCCGCGGGTAGAGCGCGAAGCGAAAACCCTGGTAATGAAACAGGCTCTCCCCCTGCGGGTTTCGCCACGGGGCCACCACCGGGAGCTCCTGCTCGGCGAGCTCGAAACAGAACCGGTGCTCCTCCAGGATCTGCTCCTCGCTCCAGCGGGCCGGGCGGTAGAACTTGGCGATCAGCGGTTTCCCCTCCTCGATCCCCACCTGGTAGACGCGGTTTTCGTAGCTGTTCAGCGCTGAGGTGCGGCAGTCGCAGCTAAACCCCTGGCTGTCGATGGCGTCCATGATGAAGTTGGGGTCCAGCGTTTGAAAGGGGTGCCGGCTATGGGGCATGCTCGTGCTCCTTGGTTTGGTTGGCCTCTACCATAGCATCATTCAGGCCAGGAACCAAGGAGTCAGAACTTCAAGAAACCGGTCACCATGTCGGTTGCGGACTGGAAGGGGCCCAGCGGGTTGATCTGATCCTGCAAGGTGTCGACCTTGGGCTCGCCGCTGGAGAGCTTGTTGGCGACGTGGTGGTTCACGAAGACGATGAGCGCCTTGTAGCGCCACCCCGTCTCGTGGGTCTTGCGCCGGAAGTTCAAGAGGTCGAGCCAGAAGTTGCCCACCCTTTTGCTGTAGATCCGGGTCGGCTCGAAGACGTAGGCCCGGCAGTCCGCGCGGGCGCGGATGCAGGCCTGCAGGCCGGGATCCAGCTCCTTGAGGGGGATGGTCTGGACCTGCGCCGCGATGTCGAGGTAGTTGAGAATTTTGACGTTCGGGGAGGCCTTGACGTCGTACCCCAGCACCTTCAGGTCGTCTTCGGTGGTCTGTCCCACCACGATCTTGTCGAAGGCTTCCTTGGCGTTGGAGTAATCTTTCCAGGCGGATTCGGACATGGCCTTGCCGGAAGGGAGCAGGCTAGCGCATCCCGTCTGCATGAGGACAGCGGCCACTAGCGTCATTCGTCGCACAAGAAAAGGATACATGAACGTGCTCCCGTAGTGATCGGCGCAGTTGCTGGCAGAGGGAAAGGGGTTTATCGGTTAAAGGATTATAACCTAATTTCCCGATACTGCAGCGAAGTGCACAGATACCTCAGGGGGCATGCAGAAACAGTCACAGTCCTGCTACTGTTTTTTCCTTTGAGCTTTCATCCCGCAATACGGACAGCGTTTGTCAGCCACCGCACGGTTACAGGTAGCGCACCAGTACGCGAAGATAGCATCCACGTCGCAGGCTGCACACTCTTTGTGTTCTTTCCCGCCGCAGCAGCCGCAATTATCGTTCTTGTCCATGACCTTTAACCTCTCGCTACTGCCATCAGGAATCCCCCCTCCCCTGAAGGAGCTTCTTCAAAAACTCGCCGGTGTAGGAGCGCTCCACCTGCGCCACCTGTTCCGGCGTGCCGGTGGCGATGATCTCGCCGCCCCGGTCCCCTCCCTCCGGGCCGAGATCCACGATCCAGTCCGCGGTCTTGATCACGTCCAGGTTGTGCTCGATCACCACGATGGTGTTGCCGGCGTCCACGAGCTTCTCCAGCACCTCCAGGAGCTTCGCGATGTCGGCAAAGTGCAGGCCGGTGGTCGGCTCGTCCAGGATGTAGATGGTGCGCCCGGTGGCCCGTTTGGAGAGCTCCTTGGCGAGCTTCACGCGCTGCGCCTCGCCTCCCGAGAGGGTGGTTGCTGACTGCCCGAGCTTGATGTAGCCGAGCCCCACCTCTTCCAGAGTCTTGAGCTTGTTCTTGATGCGCGGGATGTTCTCCAGGAAGACGAACGCCTGCGACACGGTCATGTCCAGGATCTCGGCGATGGAGCGCCCCTTGAACTTCACCTCCAGCGTCTCGCGGTTGTAGCGCGCCCCCTTGCAGACCTCGCACTGCACATAGACGTCTGGGAGAAAGTGCATCTCGATCTTGATGATGCCGTCGCCTGCGCACGCCTCGCAGCGCCCCCCCTTGACGTTGAAGGAGTAGCGCCCCGGCTTGTAGCCGCGCATCTTCGACTCCGGCAGCTGGGAGAAGATCTCCCGGATCTCGGTGAAGAGCCCGGTGTAGGTGGCCGGGTTGGAACGGGGGGTGCGTCCGATGGGCGACTGGTCGATGTTGATCACCTTGTCGAGCGCCTCCAGCCCGTGAATGCCGCGCACCGCCCCCGCCTTCTCCCGGCTCTTGTAGAGTTTCTGGTTGAGGCTCTGGTAGAGCGTGTCGATCACCAGGGTCGACTTGCCGGAGCCGGAAACGCCGGTGATGCAGGTCATCACCCCCAGCGGCAGCTCGACCGTCACGTCCTTCAGGTTGTTCTCCGTCGCCCCCTCGATGGTGAGGAAGCGGGTCCCCTGGCGGCGCTTCTTGGGGACCGGGATGGAGAGCGCGCCGGAGAGGAAGCGACCGGTGAGCGAGCGGGGATTGGCCATGATCTCCTGAGGGGTCCCCTGCGCCACCACCTCGCCGCCGTGCACCCCTGCGCCCGGCCCCATGTCGATCACCCAGTCGGCCTCGGTGATGGTCTCCTCGTCGTGCTCCACCACGAGTACCGTGTTGCCGATGTCGCGCAGGTGGCGCAGCGTCTGTAAAAGCCGCCCGTTGTCGCGCTGGTGCAGGCCGATGGAGGGCTCGTCCAGGATGTAGAGCACGCCGACCAGCGAGGAGCCGATCTGGGTGGCAAGGCGGATGCGCTGCCCTTCGCCGCCGGAAAGGGTGCCGGAGGAGCGGTCGAGCGACAGGTAGTCGAGACCCACGTTCACCAGGAAGTTGAGCCGCTCCCGGATCTCCTTCAGGATGCGTCGGACGATGTCCTCTTCCTTCTCGGAGAGCGCGAGCGTGCTGAAGAAGGCGAGCGCGTCCTTGATGGAAAGCGCCGTCACCTGCTGGACGTTGCGCTCGCCCACCCGGACGAAGAGCGCCTCCTTCTTGAGCCTCGCCCCGTTGCAAGTGGGGCACGGCATGACCGTCATGTACTTTTCCAGCTCCTCGCGCACCTGCTCGGACTCGCTCTCCCGGTAGCGCCGCTCCAGGTTGTTGAGCACCCCCTCGAAGGCCTTCTTGTAGTAGTGGCGCTTGCCGCTGTCGTCTTCCCACCAGAACTCGACATGCGCGCCTCCCGAGCCCTTCAGGATCAGCTCCTTCGCAGCTTGCGACAGCTCCTTGAACGGCAGCCGCGTGTCGAATCGGTACGCCTCGGCGAGCGCCGCGAGCGTCTGCTGGTACCAGCCGGAGAACCGTTTCTCCCAGGGGGCGATGGCGCCGTCACGGATCGACAGCTCGGCATCGGGCACCACCAGCTCGGGATCGAGGTACATGCGGGTCCCCAGCCCCGTGCAGTCCGGGCAGGCGCCGTAGGGGTTGTTGAAGGAGAACATGCGCGGCGTCATTTCCGGATAGGAGATGCCGCACTCGATGCAGGCCGCCGATTCGGAGAAAAGCAGCGTCTCCTCCTTGATGCCGCGCTCGGCGTCCGGCGACAGGGCCAGCTTGACGATCCCCTCGGCATGCGACAGTGCGGTCTCCAGCGAATCGGCCAGCCGCTTCTCGATCCCCGGCTTCACCACCAGGCGGTCGACCACGATGTCGATGTCGTGTTTTTTCTTCTTGTCCATGACGATCTCTTCGGCCAGTTCGTGCATGGCGCCGTCGACGATCACCCGGACGAAACCGTCCTTCCTCAGCTGGGCAAGCTCCTTTTTGTATTCTCCCTTCCTGCCGCGGATGATCGGCGACAGGAGCGTCACCTTGGCGCCCTGCGGCAGCGCCATGACCTGATCCACCATCTGCGAGACGGTCTGGGAGGTGATCAGCTTGCCGCAGCTGTAGCAGTAGGGCTTGCCGACCCGCGCGAACAAGAGGCGCAGGTAGTCGTAGATCTCGGTGACCGTGCCGACCGTGGATCTCGGGTTCTTGCTGGTGGTCTTCTGCTCGATGGAGATGGCCGGCGACAGCCCCTCGATGGACTCGACGTCCGGCTTCTCCATCTGCTCCAGGAACTGGCGCGCATAGGCGGAGAGCGACTCCACGTAGCGGCGCTGCCCCTCCGCGTAGATGGTGTCGAAGGCGAGCGTCGACTTGCCCGACCCCGAGATGCCGGTGATGACCACCAGCTTGTCGCGGGGTATTTCCACGTCTATGCATTTAAGATTGTGCTCACAGGCACCCTTGATGACGATCTTGTCCGTTGCCATGTTACTCCTGCCTGCTTGAGGATCGGTGCGCCGGGGCCTCTTGTTTGGCGCCTCCGGTTTCGTTGAGCCTCTGAATATAGCACAGGGGCGAGGCGTTGTGCACGCCTGTAAACCGTTGCTTGGCCACCCCGGATGGCTTCTCCCCCCACAATCCCATTTTAGTTTTTTCCGCTGCTGCCGATAAGATGAATGCTGACCTGTCTGCCGCGCCTACTCCAGCACGCAGATGATAGTGGCAAACAAGTTCCGGAGGCGCTAGTGAAAAGCCGCTTCGTATCAATAGGGGTCTGTCTTGGCCTCGTTCTCCTGTTCGACCCGCTCACTGCCCACGCCGCGGGCAGGCTCAGGCGCCCGTCCGAAATGGACAGCACCGAGGCTGCGGCCCTGGCCGTGACAGAGTCGAAACTGTCCGCCCTCGCCAGGGAGGCACAGGCTGCTTCCTTCACCGGATCCGCCACCGCCACCTCGTCGGAGGCCCCGGCCACAGGAGGAGAGCCCAAGAAAAGCGCCAGGCACGCAGCCAAAAAGAAACACGCCAAGCACAGGAAGTCCCACGCCAAGGCTACTGCGGCGCACGCCGCCGCCCCGAGCGCTGCCAGCCAGGAACCGGCTGCAGTACAGCAGGTCGCCCTTGCGCCTGCCGCAGGCGCGCAGCCGGCCATGACGCAAACGGCCGCTGCCGTCAGCACGGCGCTGGTCGCCGAGAGCATCGCCTCCGCGCTCGGCGTCGCACCTCCCGCCACCGCAGCGGCACCCGCCCCGACCGCTCAGCAGCCTGCCTCGGACCAGGCAGATCACCCGGAGCAGGCCGCCAAAAAGGCGCACAAGAAGAAATCGTCCAAGAGCGCTACGGCCGGCGCCGATGCCGACGCGAAGGTCCACAACGTCGTCGACCGGCGCCTGACGCGGGCGGAAGTGATGAAGATCCTGGCCACCACCCGCGACTTCTCCGGGACCGACTTAAGCGGTCTCAACCTGCGCGGCATCGACTTCAGCGGCGTCAAGTTCAACCGCGCCAACCTGCACCTGGCCAACCTGGAGCGCACCGACCTGACCGAGACGGACCTCGAACTGGCAGACCTGAGCGGCGCCGACCTGCGCGGAGCCACCTTGAACCAGGCCAGGTTGCGTGGTACTGCGTTGCAGGACACCAAGATGGACGGGGCGCTGTGGGTGGATCGGACGGTCTGCAAGAAGGGGTCGGTGGGGGTCTGCATCGAGTACTGAGCCCCTTCCCGCCAAAGGCGGCAGGACTAACGGAAAAAGGCCCCGGATTGCTCCGGGGCCTTTTTCGTGCTGCATAGTTCGCGTAGAGTTTTAACCCTTGACCACGTTGGCTGCCTGCAGACCTTTCGGTCCTTTCTGCACGTCGAACGTGACCGCGTCACCTTCTGCCAGAGACTTGAAACCGTCTCCACTGATTGCGGAGAAATGCACGAAGACATCCTCGCCGTTGTCCTGCTCGATGAAACCAAAACCTTTGCTGTCGTTAAACCACTTCACTACACCTTTTGCCATTACCTTCATCTCCTGATTCTGCTTTGCGAATAAAGGCTGCCGGGGGACCGCCCCCCGGCAGCTTAGCTATTACTCTAGGTGAGCAGGCTCACACCTGTCAACCTATTTTTCGTCGTACTTCATCTCCGCCATCCGCTTGTAGAGGTCGAAGCGGCGGGCGGTGAGCTCGGTAGAACGCGCCATGAGGGCCGCGGCTGCTTCCGGCTTGTTCTTCTTGAGCACGCGGTAGCGGTTCTCGCTGTAGGCATACTCTTCCAGGCTGATGCTCGGGTCCTTGCTGTCCAGTACGAGCGGGTTTTTGCCCTGCTCGGACAGTGCCGGGTTGTAGCGAAGCAGCGGCCAGTGGCCGGAGGCGACGGCGCGCTTCTGGCAGTCGACGGCGGTGGTCATGTCGATGCCGTGGGCGATGCAGTGGCTGTAGGCCAGGATCAGGGACGGACCGTCGTAGGCTTCCGCCTCCATGAAGGCCTTCACCACCTGGGCCGGGTTGGACAGGGCGACCTTGGCCACGTAGACGTTGCCGTAGGCCATGGCGATCATCGCCAGGTCCTTCTTGGCCTGCGGCTTGCCGCCGGCCGCGAACTGGGCGACCGCGCCCATCGGGGTGGACTTGGAGGCCTGGCCGCCGGTGTTGGAGTACACCTCGGTGTCGAGCACCAGGAGGTTCACGTTCTTGCCGGAGGCGATGACGTGGTCCAGACCGCCGTAGCCGATGTCATAGGCCCAGCCGTCGCCGCCCACGATCCAGACCGACTTCTTCACCAGGTAGTCGGCCAGGGAGAGGAGCTGCTTGGCAGCCGGGGCGTCGCAGCCGGCAAGGGCGTCTTTCAGCTTGGCCACGCGGCCGCGCTGCAGTTCGATCCCCGCCTGGTTCCCCTGGTCGGCGGCCTTGATCTCCGCCACCAGGGAGGCGTCGCAACCCTGGCAACCGCAGCCGGCGACCTGGTCGAGCAGTTCGAGGGCGGCCTGGTTGAACTTGTCCACGGCAAGCCTCATGCCGAAGCCGAACTCGGCGTTGTCCTCGAAGAGCGAGTTGGACCAGGCCGGACCGCGGCCGTCGGCGTTCTGGGACCACGGGGTGGTCGGCAGGTTGCCGCCGTAGATCGAGGTGCAGCCGGTCGCGTTGGCGATCATGGCGCGGTCGCCGAACAGCTGCGACATGAGTTTCAGGTACGGCGTCTCGCCGCAGCCGGCGCAGGCGCCGGAGTACTCGAACAGCGGGCGGGAAAGCTGGCTCCCTTTCAAGGTTTCGAGCTTCACGAGCGCCGGATCGGTTTCCGGCAGGCCGAGGAAGAATTCGTAGTTGGCGGCTTCCGGGGCGCGCAGCGGCGCCTGGAACTTCATGTTGATCGCCTTGTGCTTCGGGTCTTCCTTGGACTTCGCCGGGCAGTTGGCGACGCAGGCACCGCAGCCGGTGCAGTCTTCCGGGGCGACCTGCAGGGTGAACTTCTTCCCTTCGAACTCCTTGCCGCGGGCGTCGGTCGACTTGAAGGTTGCCGGGGCGCCGGCAAGCTTGTCGGCGTCGTAGATCTTCATCCTGATGGTGGCGTGCGGGCAGACGAAGGAGCAGATGCCGCACTGGATGCAGACCGCCTCGTCCCAGACCGGGATGTCGACGGCGATGTTACGCTTCTCGTACTGCGAGGTGGCGGTCGGGAAGGTGCCGTCGGCCGGGAGCATGGAGACCGGCACGTCGTCGCCGTTACCGGCGATCAGCTGGGCGGTGACTTCCTGCACGAACTTCGGTGCGTGGGCGCCGACCACGGGGGGCTTCTTCAGGGAGCTGGAGGCCTTGGCCGGCACCTGCACCTCGACGATGTTGGCAAGTGCCTCGTCCACCGCCTTGTTGTTCATCTCCACGACCTTCTCGCCGGACTTGCCGTAGGACTTCTTGATGGCGTCCTTGATGGCGGAGAGTGCGGTCTGAAGCTCGATGATGCTGGAGATCTTGAAGAAGGCGGTCTGCATGATCACGTTGATCCTGGCGCCCAGGCCGAGCTCCTCGGCGAGAGCTATGGCGTTGATCACGTAGAATTTCGCACCCTTGTCGATCAACTGCTGCTGCACCTCGACCGGCATGGAATCCCAGACCTGCTCCTTGCCAAACGGCGAGCAGAGGAGGAAGGTGCCGCCCTTTTTGAGGCGGGAGAGCATGTCGTACTTCTCCAGGAAGGAGAAGTTGTGGCAGGCGACGAAGTCGGCCTGGTCGATCAGGTACGGCGAGCGGATCACGCCCTTGCCGAAGCGCAGGTGCGAGGTGGTGACGGAGCCGGCCTTCTTGGAGTCGTAGACGAAGTAGGCCTGGGCGTTGTTGTCGGTCTGCTCGCCGATGATCTTGATGGAGTTCTTGTTGGCGCCGACCGTGCCGTCCGAACCCAGGCCGTAGAACATGGCGGCGTAGGTCCCCTCGGAGGGGTTGACGAAGTGCTTGTCGTAGTCGAGCGAGCAGTTGGTGACGTCCTCGACGATGCCGACCACGAAGTGGTTCTTCGGACGGTCAGCCTTGAGGTTGTCGAACACGCCCTTGGCCATGCCCGGGGTGAACTCCTTGGAGCCCAGGCCGAAGCGGCCGCCGACGATGACCGGGTAGCTCGTGAAGGCGCACTTGCCGTCGGCCAGCGCCTCGCCGAGTGCGGTGCGCACGTCGAGGTAGAGCGGCTCGCCCAGGGAGCCCGGCTCCTTGGTGCGGTCGAGTACGGCGATCTTCTTCACGCTGGCGGGGAGGGCGGCGGCGATGGCGTCGACCGGGAACGGCCTGAACAGGCGGACCTTCAGGAGGCCTACCTTCTCGCCCTTGGCGAGCAGGGTGTCGAGCGTCTCCTGCACGGTGTCGGCGGCGGAGCCCATCACCACGATGACCCGCTCGGCGTCAGGCGCGCCGACGTACTCGGCCAGCTTGTACTGACGGCCGGCGACCTTGGCAAACCTGTCCATCTCCTCCTGCACGATCGTGAGGCAGGCAGGGTAGTAGGCGTTGACCGTCTCGCGACCCTGGAAGTAGACGTCCGGGTTCTGGGCGGAGCCGCGCAGCACCGGGTGCTCCGGGTTGAGCGCGCGGGCGCGGTGCGCCTGCACCATTTCGTTGTCGATCATGGCGCGCATGTCGTCGAAGGTAAGTTCCTCGACCTTCTGCACCTCGTGGGAGGTACGGAAACCGTCGAAGAAGTGCATGAAGGGGACGCGGGCGCGCAGGGTGGCCGCCTGGGAGATCAGCGCGAAGTCCATGACCTCCTGCACGTTGTTGGAGCAGAGCATCGCCCAGCCGGTGGCGCGGGCAGCCATGACGTCGGAGTGGTCGCCGAAGATGTTCAGCGCGGCGGCCGAGATGGCACGGGCCGAGATGTGGAACACGGTCGAGGTCAATTCACCGGCGATCTTGAACATGTTCGGGATCATCAATAAAAGACCCTGGCTGGCGGTGAAGGTGGTGGTCAGGGCACCCGCCTGCAGGGAGCCGTGCACGGCGCCGGAAGCGCCCCCTTCCGACTGCAGCTCGGAAACGGAAGGTACCGTCCCCCAGATGTTCTTCTCGCCGTTGGCGCTCTTCTCGTCCGAGATCTCACCCATGACGGAAGACGGGGTGATCGGGTAAATGGCGATCACCTCGTTGGTGGCATGCGCCACGTGCGCTGCTGCGGTGTTACCGTCGATTGTTACCATTCTGCGGGACATTGATTTCCTCCTGTTGGGTTGTCCTGATGAAAAATGGGTTAAAGCCTATCCTAAACACTGTGTTTCCGGTACCAGATGATTTGTGCGGCAGGCTTTCCGCCCGTCTACTACAGTTCCGAACGCCCTTCTACTGCGCGCTGCACGGTGGCCGCGTCCACGTACTCCAGGTCGGAGCCGGTCGGTATGCCGTGCGCAAGCCTGGTGACCCTGATGGCGAGCGGCTTGATCAGCTGGGTGAGGTAGAGCGCCGTCGCCTCTCCCTCCACGGTGAAGTTGGTGGCGATCAGCACCTCCCGCACACCGCCCCCTTCCAGGCGTCGCAGCAACTCCGCGATCCTGAGATCCTTGGGGGTAACGCCGTTTAAGGGCGACAGGGCCCCCTGCAGCACGTGGTAGCGGCCGCGAAAGGCGCGGCTGCGCTCCATGGCCAGAAGATCCTGAGGCTCCTCCACCACGCAAAGAAGGGCGGAGTCCCGCTCAGGGCTGCTGCAGATGCGGCAGGGATCGTCCTCGGTGATGGCGAAACATGCGGAGCAGAAGCGAACCCTGTCTTTTACCTGCAACAGGCTCTCCGCCAACGCCTCGATGTTGCCTGGGGATTTAAGCAGCTGAAAGGCAAGCCGTAGTGCGGTTTTCTCGCCCACGCCGGGCAGTTTCTTCAATTCGCCGACCAGCCGGGTCAACGAGCCGGAAAAATGTAGCATATTTCCCACCGTGGATAAAACATTTTTTTACCGGTTATTTTCACGAAAAAAAATTTGAGTTAATGGAAAAGCGAAACCCGGACCAACGGCAAAAGGGTACCGGATTGGCACTAATCTTTTACCAGCTGCGTCCCCCTTTGACAAAAGAGGGGCTGTGACTCCCTGGCGGAAGATTGGAACCAATCAGGAAAGGCTAAGGGCTAAAGGAAAAGGCTTTTGTTTTTTCCCTTAGCCTTCCGCCCTTAGCCCTTAGTGAGTGCTTTTCCTCTGGCCTTTTGCCCTAAGCCTATACGGGGCTAGAAGAGCCCGGGTATGTTCAGTCCGCCCGTGATCTTGCTCATCTCCTCGGACATGGCCGTGTGCACCTTTTTCAGCGCCTCGTTCACGGCGGTCATCACCAGGTCCTGCAGCATCTCCACGTCTTCCGGGTCCACCGCTTCCTTCTTGATGGTGAGCGACAGGATCTGGTTCTTGCCGTTGACAACCACCGTTACCGCGCCGCCGCCGGTGCTGAATTCCGCGGTCTTCTCCGCCGCTTCCTCCTGCAGTTTCCCCATCTTCTGCTGCATCATCTGCGCCTGCTTCATGATCTGCGCCAAGCCTTTGGACATCTTCCTTCTCCTTCGAATTGTGGTATTGGTCACGCCGGGAATCAATCGTTGAGACCCGTAGGAGCGGGCTCTGCCCGCGATCGCGGGCGAAGCCCGCTCCTACAGTTTGTAGTCGCCCGAAGCGATAACGTCCTTTAGTTCGCCTTCCCTTTTTCCTGCACCGCGGCGATCTCGCCGTCGAACATCGCCACCGCCGCCGCCACCAGCGGGTGCGCCTCGGCGTCGCGCCTCAGGTCGGCCTTGTGTCTGGCGTCCTCAAGGCTTTTTTTTTCCGACAAGGTCGGCCCGGTTCCCTGCGGGACCTCCTTCAGGGGGATCACCTTGATCTGCACCGGCCTGCCGAAATGCGCCTGCGCCAGCGCTTTTACTTCGGCGAGCTGATCGTTGTCCTGCAGGAACTTAAGCTCGAAGCTGCCGGACAACCCCCCGATTTCCACCGACTCGCGGCTGACCTGCACCGGGTAGAGCTGCTCCAGGTAGCTGCCGAGCATCGGTTTTTTCCCCTTGATGAAGCCGACCAGGCTCCCCCAGAGGTTGCCCTCGTCGATCGGGGGTGCCGGGGACTGGCTCCGCAGCTGCCTGTCCCCCTCGGCTGCCGCCGCCTGCGCGGGGGCCGCCGGTCTGGGGGCGGACTGGGACTGATGGGACGGCTGGGACCCGTGCGACGGATGGGAGACCGGGGCGCTTTGAGAGTGCTGGGACGGGGCGGGGGCGGAGGGCCTGACCGGACCGCTTGCCGGCCTTGCCTCCGGGGCGCGCGCATCTCGCGGGCGCGCTGCTCCTTCCAGGGCGGAAAGCCGCGCCAAAAGCTCCTGCACCGGAACCGCCGGCGCCAGCGTCGCCATCTTGATCAGCGCCATCTCCAGCACCAGCCGGGGGAAGCTCGCCTGGGCCAGTTCCGACTCGGCCTTCAAGAGCAGCGCCAGGTGCCGCTGCAGGTCGGCGGTCGACTTGCCTTCTCCCTGCCCGCGCAACTCCTCCAGCTCGGCCTGGGAAAGCTCCAGGAGATCGCCCGGCTCCCCTACCGCCTTTAAGATCAGCATGCTGCGGAAACGGTCGATCAGCTCCTGACAGAACTGCCGCATCGAGTAACCGAAGGCATCCACCCGGGCCACGATCTCAAGCGCCTGCCGCACGTCGCCTAAGAGCACCGCAGCCGAGGCCTCCAGCACCAGGCGACGGTCGACCACCCCCAAAAGGTTGGCCACCTCCGCGTCGGCCACCTCGTTGCCGCAGAAGGCGAGCACCTGGTCGAGGGTGGAAAGGGAGTCGCGCATGCTGCCGTCCCCCTTGCGGGCGACCACGGCCAGCGCCTCGTCACTTATCTGCACCGCCTCCTGGTCCACGATGTGACGCAGTCTTGACACGATACGCGGCAAAGCGATGCGTTTAAAGTCAAAGCGCTGACAGCGTGACAAAATAGTGATCGGTACTTTGTGCGGTTCTGTGGTGGCGAAGATGAATTTGACGTGGGGAGGAGGCTCTTCCAGCGTCTTCAACAGTGCGTTGAAGGCGTTGGTAGTGAGCATGTGCACTTCGTCGATGATGAAGATCTTGTAGCGCGAGCGCGAGGGGAGGTACTTGATGTTGTCCCTGAGCTCGCGGATGTCGTCCACGCCCGTGTTGGAGGCGCCGTCGATTTCGAAGACGTCGACCGAGTTTCCCTCGGTGATCTCCAGGCAGGTCGAACAGACGTTGCACGGCTCGACGGTCAGGCCGCTCTCGCAGTTCAAGGCCTTGGCCAGGATGCGCGCCGAACTGGTCTTGCCGACGCCGCGCGCGCCGGTAAACAGGAAGGCGTGCGCCACCCGGCCGCCGTCGATGGCGTTTTTCAGGGTCTGGCTGACGTGCTCCTGCCCGACCAGGTCGCTGAAGGTCTGGGGACGCCACTTTCTAGCAAGGACAAGATAGGACAAAGGAGCACACCTCTCGGCATTGGTCCGGTTCACAGAGTCGCGCAGGGGGGAGGCAAAGGGGGATACGGAAAGAGCTGATAGCTGGGCTCCCCCGCGGCACACGGTGGCGGTTACTGCCGCTGCTTCCTTCCGGACCTGACGGGGTTGGTAACCTTCCGTTGCGCGGGACCCAGCTATCAGCTCTGTCCGCAAGGAAAACTGAATTTTAATTTATGGCGGAGAGAGAGGGATTCGAACCCTCGGTACGCTATTAACGTACACACGCTTTCCAGGCGTGCTCCTTCAACCACTCGGACATCTCTCCGCAAGGGCTACTACGCAAGAAGCAAAGTATATAATATACACCGCGTCAATTGTAAAGCGATTTCTGCAAGCGCGTCAAAAAGTAAGCGGATCCAGATTGTCATCCCGAGCGTCAGCGAAGGATCTGCTTTCTTGGCCGCGGGAAAAAAGCAGATCCTTCGCTCCAATCAGGATGACAGGCAAGTAGCCGAAAAACAAAAAAGCCCGCCGGTAACCGGCGGGCTTTGCTGATCGACGTTTAGCTGGCGACACCGTCGGGAACTCCTCCCCTCCGGCGCCTGGCCAGCGCGTGCAGAATCTGGCGCTGGTCTTTCTGCTGGGATAACTGCTTGGCGATGATGTCGCGCACCGAGAGGAGCTCCTTTTTGAGCACTTCGGCACTTCGCACCAGGTGCCGCGCCCTCGGATCGCTCCGCACGTACGGCGACAGCAGGTGCACGGCCTCGGTGATCTTCTGGCTCACCAGCACGCGTTCCCGATAATCGTCCAGTTCTCCCGTCCTCAGCCGTTCGAGGAGGACGCGGAACTCCGCCGTGAAATAGTTGAGCACGTCGGAATGGAGAATTTCATCGTCTTTCATTGCTTCACCCATATGCGCTTCCTGCGCCATCGGCAACCTTTCCACCGGCGCCGCCCGCTGCTGCGGAAGGGCCGGAATTTTTGCCACCAGTAACTTTTCGGCAGCTTTTAGATTTTCTTTACTGATTTTTATGCAACTTACCCGCCCGGCACGCTGCCATCTCTGGATAATCGTGTTCTTTTTTGCTATGCTACCCCGTCATGACCTTACCCGTTCCCGAATATCTCACCGCTCTTGCCGCCCAGCTCGGTTCTCAAGGCACCCTGGCCAGCGTGGCCGGGCTGGAAGGCTCCGCTCCCGCCTACCTGCTTACCTGTCTACTGAATGCAAGCAGCGCGCCATTTTTCGTCGTCACCTCCGACCAGGAGAGCGCCGACGAAATCTGCCGCGAACTTCGCATCTTCGCTCAAAAGCCCGAGACCGTGTTCGGCTTCCCCGGCTGGGACGCCACCCCGTTCGAGGCCGCCTCGCCGCACCCGGATACGGTCGGCGAACGCCTGAACACGCTGTTCGCCCTTTTGGAGGGGAGCGCGCGCGCCGTGGTGCTCCCGGTTTCCAGCCTTTTGCAGCGGGTGATCCCCCGCCGCACCCTGGGGGAAGTCAGCCACTACCTGGTAACCGGCGAAGAGCTGGAGCGCGACGAGCTGTTGGCCAAGCTGGTGAAGCTGGGCTACAGCCATACCCCGATCGTCGAGGACCGCGGCACCTTCTCGGTACGCGGCGGCATCCTGGACATCTTCCCCCCCGACCAGGCAAAGCCTGTCCGCATCGAGTTCTTCGGCGATCTCGTCGAGACCATGCGGCACTTCGACCCGCTCACCCAACGCTCCCTGGAACCGCTTGAGGAACTGGTGCTGCTCCCCTCGCGGGAGGTGATCCTCTCCGAGCAGGTACTCAAAGAGTTCGCCCCCCGGCTCAAGCGCCGCTGCGATCACCTGGGCATCGGCGCCGACCGTCGCCGGGAACTCTTGGAGCAGTTGAACCACGCCATCTACCCGCCGGGGATCGACTTCCTGCAGCCGCTCTTTCATCCGGGCCTGGAGACGCTTTTCGACTTCGCCGGTCCGGAAGCTGTGCGGGTGAGCGTCGACCCTGCCGCCGTCGCCGATGCCGTAGAGCATTTCCAGACCGAGCTTACCGAGGCGCTGCGCAAGGCGGAGCTGCGCGACGCCGTCACCTGTGAGGCGAACGAGCTCTTCCTTTCCCCCGAGGAGCTTGCGCGGCTTTTCGCCGCCGGCCCCAGGCTTAACTTCCCCCGCCTGTTACTTGAGGGCGAAGGGGGCGAGGTGCTGCGGCTTGCCTGCGCCGCCAACAGCGACCTGAAACCGGAACTGAACACCGAGGGTGAGCGGGTGCTCGCGCCCTTGGTGGAGCGGATCTCCTCCTGGCTGGACGCCGGCTCGCGCGTGCTGATCCCCTGCCACCAGCCGGGCCAGGCGCGCCGCCTCTTCGAACTCCTCTCCCACTACCGGCTCCCCATCGACCAGCCCGAGGCGCGCTTCCCGCAGGCCGCTGCTTTAGCCTCCGGCCGGGTGGAGATCCTGATCGGCGAGATCTCCCGCGGTTTCCGCCTGGAGGCGGAAAAGCTCGTGGTCATCGCCGAAGAGGAGATCTTCGGCAAGAGGGTGAAAAGGCGCGGGCTTTCCGAGGCCAAGAAGAAGCAGCTCCTCACCTCGCTTGCCGAGCTCAAGCCGGGCGACCACATGGTGCACGTGGATTTCGGCGTCGCCCTCTACCGGGGGCTGCAACACCTCTCGCTCACCGGCCTGGAAGGCGACTTCCTGCTGATGGAATATGCCGGCGGCGACAAGCTCTACCTGCCGGTGGACCGCATCAACCTCGTGCAGCGCTACGTCGGCGCCGAGGGGGTCGAACCGAGGCTCGACCGGCTGGGGACCGCGGGCTGGGAAAAGGCCAAGGCCAAGGCGCGCAAGGAAGTCGAGGAGATGGCCGCCGAGCTCCTGAAGATCCACGCGGCCCGCGAGGTGCAGGAGGGACACCGGTACGCGCCCGCCGACGACATGTACCGCGAGTTCGAGGCGGCCTTCGCCTTCGAGGAGACCCCCGACCAGGCCGCCGCCATCGACCAGGTGATCGCCGACATGGAGAGCACCCGCCCCATGGACCGGCTGGTCTGCGGCGACGTCGGTTACGGCAAGACCGAGGTGGCGATGCGCGCCGCCTTCAAGGCGACCCTCGACGGCAAGCAGGTCGCCATCCTGGTGCCGACCACCGTCCTTGCCCAGCAGCACCTGGAAAGCTTCTCGTCCCGCTTCAAGGACTACCCGGTGCGGGTGGAGATGCTCTCCCGCTTCCGCACCCCCCAGCAGCAGAAGCAGATCCTGGAAGGGGTGAAGAAGGGGGAGGTGGACGTCGTCATCGGCACCCACCGCCTTTTGCAAAAGGACATCGTCTTCAAGGACCTGGGGCTTCTCATCGTCGACGAGGAACAGCGCTTCGGCGTCGCCCACAAGGAGAGGCTCAAGCAGTTCCGCGCCGTGGTCGACATCCTCACCCTGACCGCCACCCCGATCCCGCGCACACTCTACATGTCGCTCATGGGGATCCGCGACCTCTCCATCATCGACACCCCGCCGGTGGACCGGCTGGCCATCAAGACCTTCGTCTCCCGCTCCTCCGACGAACTGATCCGCGAGGCGGTGCTGCGGGAGCTTAGGCGCGGCGGGCAGGTGTTCTTCGTGCACAACCGGGTACAGACCATCGGCGCCATGGCCGACGAGCTCAAACGCATCGTCCCCGAGGCGAAGATCGTGGTGGGCCACGGCCAGATGGCAGAGAAGGAGCTGGAACAGGTGATGCTCTCCTTCATGCACGGCGAGTCGAACCTCCTTTTATGCACCACCATCATCGAGAGCGGCCTCGACATCCCGAGCGCCAACACGCTGATCGTCAACCGCGCCGACACCTTCGGCCTCTCCCAGCTCTACCAGCTGCGCGGCCGGGTCGGGCGCTCGCGCCAGCGCGCCTACGCCTACCTGTTGATCCCGGGCGAAGGGGCGATCTCCTCCGACGCGCGCGAGCGGCTGAAGATCATCCAGGAACTGACCGAGCTGGGCGCAGGTTTCCGCATCGCCACCCACGACCTGGAGATCCGCGGCGCCGGCGACCTTTTAGGAGCCAAGCAAAGCGGCGACATCGCGGCGGTCGGCTACGAACTCTACGTGGAGCTCCTGGACGAGGCGGTGCGCACCATGAAGGGGGAGGCGATGCCGGAGCGGGTGGAGCCGGAGATCAAGCTCAAGGTCCCCGCCTTCATCCCCGAGGAGTACGTGCGCGACCCGAACCAGCGGCTGCTCATCTACAAGAAGCTCACCCAGCCGGCCGGCGAGGCGGAGATCGACGACATCCGCGCCGAACTGGTCGACCGCTTCGGCGCGCTCCCCATGGCGGCCATCTACCTTTTGGAGGTGATGCGCATCCGGGTGAGCCTGAAGCGGCTCCTGGTGAAGGAGATCGAACTGGCCGGAGGCGAGCTGGTGCTCTCCTTCCACGAGCGCACGCCGGTCTCCCCCGACGCCATCACTAAGCTGTTGCGCGAGAAGTCGAAATACCGCTTCACGCCCGACTTCCGGCTCTATCAGAAGCTCACCGACAGCTCCTTCGACGGGGTGCTTTCCGAGGCTAGAAATCTCTTGAATAAGCTCAGCTGATATGCTAGCGTCTACCGGATTGGATGAAACTTACTGACACAAAAGGAGTTTATTGTGCACTTCAGGAAATTTGCCATACTCGCACTCGCACTCGGCGTGGCGGCAACCGGCTGCCAGAAGCAGTCCGGCACCGCCCAAAGCGGCGAAAGCAAAAAAGGCGTCGTGCTTGCCGAGGTGAACGGCGTCAGCATCACCGATAACGACTTCTACAAGGAGCAGGAAAACCTTCCTCCCTACCTCAAGCCGATGACCGAAACCCCGGAAGGGAAGAAGGAAATGATCGACACCATGGTCGTGCGCGAGCTGATCATGCAGCAGGCCAAGAAGGACGGCATCGACAACAGCCCCGCCGTGCAGGCCAAGGTCGAAGACCTGAAGAAGCGCGTGATCGTGGAGGCGTTCCTGAAGAAGAAGGTCGAGGAGTTGGCCAGCGTGAGCGACGCCGAGCTGCAGGACTTCTACAACAAGAACAAGGAGCGCTTCAAGACCGGCGACCAGATCCGCGCCAGCCACATCCTGATGAAGGGCGAGGCCGAAGCCAAGGACGTCGAGAAGCAGCTGAAGGGCGGCGCCAAGTTCGAAGACCTTGCCAAGGCCCACTCCATCGACGGCGCAGCCGCCAAGGGGGGCGACCTCGGCTGGTTCGGCAAAGGTGCCATGCTCCCTGACTTCGAGAAGGTAGCCTTCTCCCTCAAGGAAGGCGAGACCTCCGGCATCGTCAAGACCAAGTTCGGCTATCACATCATCAAGCTGACCGGCAAGCGCGCCGCAGGCGTGCGCAGCCTCGACGAGGTGAAGGACCAGATCAAGGCAGCCCTGCTCCCCGAGAAACAGCAGGAGACCTTCAAGAAGCTGAAAGAGGACCTGAAGAAAGGTGCCAAGATCCAGGTCAAGGAAGACAAGCTGAAAGAGCTGAAAGGAAAGGCGCCCGAAGCAGCCAAAGCCGCCTCGGCCGAGCCGCAGAAGTAAGCCTACTTTCCCATCGAACCATCAGCGGCCGGACGTAAAACTCCGGCCGCTTTCGTACCAGTACCTTTTTCAATCGAGAGACCAATGGCAAAGATCCTCACGAGCATCGCCCCACTGACCTTGCTGACGCTTACCCTCTGCTCCTGTGCGACCACCGCGCGGCCCCTCCCAGTCGCCACCTCTGCCGCCACAGCTGCCCAACCCGCAGCCCCGGCCGCCTCTGCTGCCAAGCCTGCTGCCAAGCCTGCTACCCCGGCTGCGCCGGCAGGTGTCCCTGTCGACGGCGTCGCCGCCACGGTCAACGAAGAGTTGATCACCACGGTCGAAGTCGACAAGGAATACCAGGTCATGGAGCAGGAAATGGAGCGGCTGCCGCCGGTGGAGCGGATCGGCACCAAGACCGACGCCCTTAACCGCCTGGTCGACAAGAAGCTCTTGGAACAGAAGATCCGCGAACTGGACATCAAGGTCCCGGACGAAGAAGTGCGCGCCACCATCGAGGACGTGAAGCGGCAGAACCACCTGACCCAGGAAACCCTGGTGCAGGCGCTCACCACCCAGGGGCTCAGCTACGACGCCTACCGGGCGCAGATCAAGGACCAGTTGGAGCGGATGCGGCTGATGAGCCAGGAAGTCCGCGACAAGGTCCAGGTGGGCGAAACCGAGATGCGGGCCTACTACGACGCCAATCGTCAAAAGTTTGGCGCCGAAGAGATGTTCCATGCCCGGCACGTCTTCTTCAAAGTCGACAAGAAAGGTGGCGCCGAGGAACTGGTCCGCATCGAGGCCCTGGCCAGCGAGGTGCTGAAGCAGGCCAAGGACGGCAAGGATTTCGCCGCCCTGGCCAAAAAGTACTCCACCGACCCTGCCGCAGCCAAAGACGGCGGAGACCTCGGCACCTTCAAGAAAGACGACATGCTGCCGGAGATCGCCAACACCGTCGCCTCCATGAAGCCCGGCGACATCAGCCCCATCGTGATGAGCCCCGTCGGGCTGCACATCATCAAGCTCGAAGAGCGATTCCAGAGCCCCGGCAAACCCTTCGACGAAGTGAAGGGCCAGATCGAGGACACCCTCTACAAGAAGAAGACCGACGACCGTTTCAACCAGTGGGCCAAGGACCTCCGCAAGTCCGCCGCCATCGACATCAGGATGTAACAGCCAGAGGCCATCTAGTTTACGCAGCACAAATAAGAAGGGCGGGACCATCCAGGTTCCCGCCCTTTTTTATTTACAGCTCCCCTACGCAAACAAACTTAACTAGGCTGCGGCAAGCCTTCGATCCGCGCCTTAGTGTCTTTCAATGCTTTTCGATAATCTTCAACCATAGGAAAATCCTTCGCAAGCTTCGTCATTATCGCCAGACTCTCGGCATAGGCGGTACGAGCCTCCTCAAAGCAGTTCAGTGCGCTATTCACGTCGCCGGCTTTATTCAGTGAAACGCTCAGGTCACGCAGCGACTGAGGGGTCTCTCCGGTGGCGGCGATCAGACGGCGGCTTTCCAGGCTCTCGGCGTAGACGGAACGAGCCTCCTCAAAGCGGTTTAAGGCGCTGTCCACGCACCGATCCTGTCCAAAGAAATGCTTAGGTCACGCAGCGCCTGAGGGGTCTCGCCGATGGCGGAGATCAGGCGGCGGCAGATTTCCAGGCTCTCGGCGAAGACGGCGCGAGCCTCCTCGAAACGGTTCAAGGCGCGATCCACGTCGCCGACATTATCCAAGGAAACGCTCAGGTCCCGCAACGTCTGAGGGGTCTCTCCGGTGACGGCGAGCAGACGGCGACGGATCTCCAGACTCTCAGCGTAGGCGGTACGAGCCTCCTCAAAGCGGTTCAAGGCGCGGTCCACGTCACCGACCCTTTCCAAAGAAACGCTGAGGTCCCGCAACGCCTGAGGGTTCTCTCCGGTGACGGCGATCAGACGGCGACAGATCTCCAGACTCTCGTCGTAGGCAACGCGCGCCGCTGTGGGCGTGCCAAACGCCATCTCGACATCTCCCTTGAAATCGAGGGCAATACTAAGCTGGCGCAGTACGCCTGATACTTGCTCCCGTGCCGTGATAGCCTCCAGCACCTGATTGACCAAAAGTCGCGCCGCCTCGAAATCCATTTTCTTTAAAGCAGCATCGATGGCGGCAAAACCCGCTTCCGGCGCCAGCCGTTTTTTATCTCTCGTCGTTTCCCAAAGCCGCTGCCATTCCCGTTCCGCCCATGCCGGTTCGCTTTTTATCAGCGCCGGTGGAACTGCAACAGGCTCCGTTCCGCGGGCTCCGGTGACCACTGCCGGGGTCGGCAAATCGGCAGTGAACGAGCGGACACTCCAAAGATCCGGAATCATGCTGGGAACATCCGGACGAAACTCCGCCGATAAGACCAACACCACCGGGCAGGCCACGTCCCGTTCCAGCAGGAAGCGTCGTTCGTTTAGCCGCGACAGTAGACGCCATACTGCGTTATTGAGATCCTGGCGTTGCCCTTCGTTTCCCCGTTTCTCCCACATGTCGAGCCAGATCGGCGGATGCTTCCCGCCAAGAGGGCGGCTAGAAAGTATCGTAGTCAGTAGATCATCGACCTGCGACGGATCGGTCAATTCATAGGCGCGTAAGGGCAAGGTTCCAACACTCAGCACTTCGCGAAGTCGCTTGCGCAACTTTGTCACCGGCGCCGGATGGCGGGTGAACAGCACGGCCAGCGTAAAGCCTTCCGCCCATTCCAAATGGGGGCGCAGCTTTCGCCAGATGCCTTCCAGCGTTGATTTGTATTCAGGGTCGGTCATTCGGAAGCGATTGCGGCGCGCAACAGCGGGTGAACGTCGTACCAGTCGTCGCCGTTACGGTAGTTGAGGATATATTTCCCCTCAGTCAGCCGCGCGAAGTCCGGCAGCCTGTCAAGGCTCTCCAATTCACGGTCATGGCTGTTCTGGATTTTTTTAAGCCACTCCTTGTCGTCTCGTGCCAGCGGCATATCATTACGCAAGGCGCTTTCGGCGCTGTCGATCACGCTGTCCGGCAAAGGTAGAGCCTGCTGGTATAACGCCTCGGTCACGCACAGACCGACCAAACGGAAAAAGTCGCGTAGATCTCCCCCTGAATTTGCCGCCAACCGTTGAAAACCACTTTTTTGCCCGGCGACGTTTTCGAGCGGATTGTGTCCAGGGCGTCGTTGACAAAACCTCGCGCTTCCTGAACCAAACGCGCTACATGCCCTCGGGTTTTTTTCTGCATTTCCTGCTTAAAGGTCGGGTTCTGCTGGAGAGACATCTTGAGTTTTGCCTTGATGTCGCCAGTTCCTCCCTCCAATTCCAGCCCCTCAACCTTGACCTCGCTCGTGAGGAAGTTCCAAACACGCTCGAAGAAACCAGGCCGCGCCGGATCGGCGCCATAACGTGCGTCGATCTTTTCCGAGAAACCGCCCAATACGCTAATAAGGAAATCGGTGATTTCAACAGACACGGTCAGGTTAAGATATTCTGCCATGTCCACATAGAAAACCTCGCAGTCCAGCTCCCGCAGCATCGTTGCCAGACGCATGAGCTCAGTCGTCTTGCCCGTTCCACGATTGCCGAAAACAGATACGTGCCGCCCCCTTCATCAAAATCCATACGGTCCGCGAGAATCCGCATCAAGTCTTTGCCGCCTCCATGCAGACATGGGACATAGAGGTCTTCATTCTCACCACGCTCTATGAGCTCTTTATGGCCAAAAATGATCGGACGTGTCGCATCCAGTGCGTTGATGCACTTTTTCACTTTCGGACGCAATTCGGCGGTATTTACCATGGAAATCCCTCTTGGAGCATAGGATAAGCTTTTGTTTATCCGGCGCTTGCTGATATAGCATCAGCTTGCCCCATCGTCAATTCAATTAAATGCCAGTATTACCGTTATGGCCCCCTGCCAGCCAATGCCGGCACCTGCGTATTCGGTGCCTCAAACTCTTCGTAGGATACCCTTGGACTGGTTGGTAACGGATTGGTGCAGAGAGAGAAAGACGCCCGAACGGTTGCTGTTGCGGGTCGTCGTCAGTAGGCTACTCCCGCCGCCGTTGAGCACTCAGCCCCTCCCGTCGTCTCCTGTGACCATTTTGCGCGGTCTATCAAAAGGAGTGGTCAACGTCTCTCTGCTGCTCGCTGTCCCTTACCGGCCGGTCTGTGTACCCGACTTTTGACTCATTGTACGCAGCACGCTCCCTGTTCGCTACGCCGGCCCGTTTGTTTTCCATAACGCGCCGTTTGCATGCTACGCCGGCCTGCTGGTTTCCTACACCGGTGCGCCTGTGTAGGAAACCAGCCCCGATGTTGTTTATGACGTCAGTAACGCCTCAAAATCTCAATGGTTCCCCGGAGGCCTTGTTCACTATGACATTCCTTTCGGTGTCCATACCCTCGGCGCAGGTTATCCAACCATCTTCGATGGTGACCCGCGCAAACGGCAAAAGCGACAGCGCACGATAAAAAAATGCATCATCGCATTGATAAACTCTAACTTGAGTATAAGCTTTGTCCTGTTGCGCCTTCCTACCAATTGTTTTCGGAGGTCACGCCATGAAACCAAAGCTGGTCGTCAAGTTGCCACGGAAGATCTTGCAGGTGGTCGACAAGGGCAGAAGCGTTTACACCGCCATCACAAGTAACCCCATGTTCAAGGATATTCCTTCGGAATTCGCTGCTGCCCTGGAACGGCTCGCCTTGATGCTGATGACCGTAAAAACCGCGTACGACGAGGCCGCTACACGCGATACCAACAAGATTGCCAGGCGTAATCAACTGCATGAAGAGCTGAAGGCTCTTCTGGTGGAGACCTCCCGGCACGTTGAGAACTTTGCCCAAGGGAACGTAAAGGTACTGGAAAGCTCAGGCTTCGATGTCATGTACCAAAAGGTGCGGAAGATCAGCTATCCGCTGGTAGCTGCCATGATCGTAGTGTTGCATGGCGAGGAAAGCGGCACGTTTACGGTGAGGGGCAAGCGGTTGCCCGGCGCCTGGC
>Ga0209415_10000291_pt1 | contig 89804 bp, 92 predicted proteins | sample PeaSoiSIISIP2007_FD_187696 | JGI IMG/M metagenome (GOLD analysis project Ga0209415, IMG submission 187696) | Peat soil microbial communities from Weissenstadt, Germany - SII-SIP-2007 (SPAdes) (version 2) | ecosystem: Environmental > Terrestrial > Soil > Wetlands > Peat | place: Germany... | reverse complement strand
CAGTCCCGCCATCGTGCAGGCCGGACCCATTGTCGGCTCCCACTCCTGAGGACAAAGCAGTCTCCAGCGCGGACTGCGATGAACGAAGTGCTCGTGGGCCAGTTTAACGATCTCTTTGGGATCCTTCGGCTGTTCAATCACGCAGACCTCGTTCCATCCCTCGGTCGGTTGAAGGTGACTACGGATGTAGAAGTCCTCCGATTCGATGTACCGCGCGCCCGGAAACATCCTGACAGTCGTTCGGCCGAATTCACGATGGGTTCGCACTCCGGCCGCCAAGACCTCGCGTTCTTCGGGGGTCGGCGGGTACGGCCGGGGGGGCCAGGTCGTGGGCATGTGTCGCTGAACTCGGCGTGTGAGTTAAGACCGCCGATTCGACCTCGAGTTCCCCGTTTGGTCGGTGGCCGACGGACCGATGATTATCGCGAACCCGGCGCACGTCGCGCGCTCATCGCGTTCCCCTATCGACCGCGCGGGTCCATCATGAAGGCGCCGCGGCCGCCGCCGCCCGCGTCGCCATCATGAGGACCCGGGCTCGCGTCTCGCTCGCAGCGAGCCCTGCGCGCTCGCTTCGCGCCGATGACCGCAATCAACGCCTCCAGCGCGACCGAGAGCGATAGCCACGAGACCGCGAACCCGTTCCCCGAGCTGCCCGCGAGCCGCTGGCCCTTAGGGATGTGCGAGAAGTCCTGAGTTGGGTTCGGTTTCCCCGACGCCGACCTTATCGAGCTTCAAGACCGGTCAACGCGTGCAAGGACGCTGAGGGCCTCCACGGTCGCCCAGCGGCTGGGGACGCCAGCCTGCTCCAGTACCATCGGGAAGATGGCGGTTGTCCACCACCGTTCACCAGGTTCCATGACCTCGTCCGGGTGAGCCGCGTCGAGCGCCCAGGTCCCATCTCGGGAGCGCTTGCGGCGGAGCCAGCCAAGCGCCGGGGCCATCCGGGGGTCCGAACCGTAGCCGAGTCGGGTCAGGACTCGCAAGCCAACGAGAACGTCGTAGAAGTAGTGGTTCGGATAGTGGATTCGGTACCACGGCGGGTACGGCTTGCGACGCTCGTTCATCAGATGCCGCCGAAGGAAGAACTCGGCCCCGCGCTCGACCGACCGACGGACGGACCCGCTGCGAGCGGACTCCGGGATTTCCGCCAGCGCGGCCAACCCCTCCCAACTATCGAGGGTGCCCGTCCGCGACTTGAAGCAGTGCCAGCCTCCGTCCTCCTTCTGCGTCCGGACGATCCACGCAATCGCTCGCTGGACGACCGGATCGTCGATGTAGCCAAACCGGATCAACGTTCGGACCGCATTGCCAGTAATACAGATCTCGGCCCCGCGACCGCTCAACTCGTTGCTCCGCCGGCCCCAGCGATCGAGGACCAACTCCGCCATCCGACGGATCCGACGGTCGGCTCGGGTCATCCCGAGCTCGGCGAGCACGATCGCGCGCCAGTTGGTCACCAAGAACTTGGGTCCGTAGAGCTCGCGCGGCGAGGTGCCACGGGTGAACCAGTGTCCATCCGGCATCTGGTGCTCCAAGAGTGACGCCGCCCACCCAGTGCGGCCCATCGACCGGAGTGCCTCCCGAACTTCGGGATCTCGGGCGGACCTCCCATCGACCTCCAGCCAGAATCGCGCCCGGACGCTCGGGTCAGCGGCTGTTTCTGTAAGCCATCTTCGGATTCGAGGAGAGACGCGCATCGGTTCTTGCCAACCTGCTTGGTTCCTCAAGACAGTTCGCATTGTCAGCCCTTCATTCACGCCCCCGGGGGGCTCTACCGTCGAGTTCGTAACAATTCTCGCAGGAGGAGTTCGTCCTCGCGCCCCTCCCTGCGCTCATTGTTGTCCTCCATCGACCGCACGCGTTTCACATCAAGTTCGCGGCGAGCTTCGCTCGCCGTTCCCTCGCTCGCGGACGCTCGTTCGGACGGGGCGCCTTTCAATCGGTTTCCCGCGGCACCCCGTTCAGGCGTTGCCCTCGATCAGTCGGAGCCCTCTCCAATGGAAGTAAGCAACGGTCCCGGCCAATAGGATCAACATGCCCCCGGCGGTTCCGATGAGATAGATTGCGAGACCGGCCCCAAATGACGTGGGGGAGTTCCCGGTCGAGTTGGCCGAGAAACTGAAGGCATAGATAGCCACGAGCAGGGCGATGCCCGCCACGAGAAGCACGAGGCTGAGGCGGTAGTCGCGCCTCCATGTGGAGAGCATGATTTGCTCCGACGTAGTCGCGTTCTGAGCGGCCATGGGCCCCGTTGTGGTACGGATTCCGTGACCTTGTAGATTGCTACCGACCGCGGGGACGCGGACGTTCCGCGTGACGTCCCTGGAGGTTGGTCCAGGTTCCGTCATGGTGTCTCGGCGCGCGCGCTCATCGCGGTCCGCCCTCGACCGAGCGGGTCGTCACGGCGCGTTGCAGGATACCACTTCCAGGTCGACCGTGATCGCCGCGGACCCTGGGTTATACACTAAGATGAACCAAGTCCCGTTGCCCATCAAGAACGTGTGATTGGTCGATGTGACCTCGCCCGAGCTCCAGAAGTAAACGCTCGGCGGTCCGTGAAGGACGCTGCCGTTGAAACCCGTCCCGTTCGCCGAGGTGAACGCATCGTATTGATCTTGAGTGAGCAGAAAGACATCGTGCACGGCGGTCGATTCGGACAAGATTGTGAGCCGTGAGCCGCCTCCACTGGTTGAACCGACGTTCGTGTCTTGGCCGGCGGGTACGCTGTTCGGATAGAGCGACAAGGGCAGCGAGGCGCAGGTGGGGATGAGGGCCGGGGCTGAATGGGATCCTTCTATAGGTAGCGCAATGAGAGAGACCGGAATCGCGACCATGGCCGCGACTCCGACGACGAGGAGGAGGAGCGGGGAGGTCTTCATTTCGTTCGCAGTGGCGCGGTAAGGAACATGACGGTTCTAGGCATGAGCCTTACGAGGGCTGGACCTCACGCCCTCCTCGCGGTCCCGTCATCGGCCGCGCGCGTCCTTCATTCGTGTCGCAGACAACGATACGCCCACAAGCTCGATGCAATCACAAGAATTCCCAGGGTGGCATAGACGATCGTGACCACGATCGGGAGTCCTCCCCCGACCTCCAACCGTGGTTGAGTGTTGACGACCAACCTAAGGCTCACTCCGAGTACCCCAAGAACAGCAGCCCCCGCGAAGCTCCACGGCCGGCCCCGGCTCTCGAAGTACAGAAAGAGCAGGGTCAGCGCGATGATCGGACTCACCAGGGACCCCGCGATCAACCGAACGGCGGGCGCCACTGAAGACAATGTGATGACCAGAGCGACGACGATGGCGACAAGGAACAGGACAAGCAGCGCGATCGCGATTCGCTGGGCCACGAGGGCGCGTTTGCCGAGTTGAGGTTCCGTCGCGTTAGATTCAGGAGGCCCCCCCGATCTTCCCTCGTCGCCGCTCATCGCGTTCCCTCATCGACCGCGCGGGTCGCCGATAAAGCCCGCGTGTCGCCCGCCGCCCGCACGCCCCGCCTGCCAAGCTCAGGGTTGGGACTGGATTGAGAGCGCTACAGCGCACCGTAACTGAATGTAAGGTTCACAGGAGTCGGGCCACATCGCGGGCCGAAGCCGCACCGGAGGTCCTCAACGTAAACCACGAACGTGCCGCCAGAGTAGTTGAGGGTGCAACTGGCACTTTCATTCAGCGTAAGGGTCCCGCAGACGCCATTCGACCAGCCATACCCAATTCCCTGAGAGTTCCCGAAGAAAGTATAGATCCATCCTGTCGGAGCGTCGACTTGGATCGTGACACGAGATTCCCAGGGAAATGTCAGATTCTCTTGGTAGACGTTCGATGCGCCTCCCCCCAGCGTGATACGATCGGAACGGTGGTAGACCTGCCAGTCCACACCGACGACGATGACGGTAAGGGTCAACGCGATCGCCAAGCTGAGAATGGCAGCCCAGCGAAGCTGACGCCGCTTCGCGGCGCTGTAGCGACTCTTTCGCTTACGCGGGGGATTCGGACGCCCCGGCGGGCCTTCGCCTCCCGCGGACGAACTGTCGGGTGAACCTGCCTCCCGAGGTTCGATCCCTGACATTGTTCAGCCCCAGTCCCCCGTGCTTTGTGTGTCGTGGGCATCGAGGATTCTCGGGAACTTAGTCCCTTCCTCAAAACGCACGGCGCGCCCTCCCTGCGGTCGGTCATCAATGTGCGCCGATCGCGGTCCCATCATCGGCCGCGCGCGTCCCACGTCGAACCCGCGGTCGCGCTTCGCGGGGTCAATCCCTGCGTTCGGAAACGGTGAATCATTGTGGGACGATGGGACGTGCGGAGGCTCACCGGAAGCGCAGGGTGTCGTTGGTGCTCCTCATCTCCTTCGGATCCAGTAGTCTTGAGTAACGTTCCAAGCCCCCCTCGGACTGAACCGCGTCTCAGCTCTCCACCGAAAGGAGGCAGGGCTGACGTCCGAGAAGATCCAATGTTCCCCGTTCCACCCGCGTTCCCGCTCCCGGAGGACGATCTCCGCCCCCTCTCTGCGCCCGATGAATCGTCGGACCTTTCGCTGGTACGGCGCAATCCAGGTGCTCCGCCAAGCCTTCAGCTTCGGGTCGTAGAACCTTAACGTAGAGCCTTGCGGAACAAGGCGTTTCGATCGGGAGTCAATATGGCCCCAAACGTCCTGGACGCCCAGTCCCCCAAGAACCCACTGCCAGTGGACTTCACCAGTGGGTTCCCGGCGAAGTCTGGGGTCGTCCGCAGCTTCTCGAGGAAAGATATCCCAATCACCGACAAACTGGCCAAAGAGCTTCAGCTCTTCCCGGAACGTTTTGACGGGTCCCTTCGCCCCGAGGCCCACTAACATCCATCCGGAGTCTCTGCGCTGCTGGAGCATGAACGAATCGAGATTCTCGGCCATGCCCGTGCTCGGTTCAGTGACACGGTGCCGATATGAAAACCCGGGCCTCCAGGCGTCCCGTGTGCTGATTGCGGTCAGGTCATCGGCCGCGCGTTCCACTTCAAACCCGCAGGTCGCGCTTCGCCGAATAGGTTCCTGCGTCCGGAAATTGGTGGGATTTATGTCTCCCAATCTGGCTTCATTCCCCCTATGACACCAGAGGACGCGGGTGGCCCACCCCCCGACACTACGACCGTCTCCGGTCGACAGAGATCGTACGCGGTCGTTGCCCTCGTCCTCCTGGCGACCGTGCTCGCGGAGGCCCTTACGGGCTCGACGCCCGTGCCGATGCTGGTCAATCCGCTCACGTTTCTCTTCGTGGCGGGCAACTACGGCGCGTGCGCCCTGCTCATCCGGGAAGCCACCGTCCGTTGGAACAAGGGTTGGGCGAGCGTGCTCCTCCTGGGGGCCGCATTCGGGGTGGAGAGCGAGGGCCTGGGCGCGAAGACCCTGATCGACCCCACGGGATCGGTGCTGGGCTCTACCCAGCTCTACTCGTATTGGCTCGGGGTCAACTGGGTTCCGTTCGTCTACCTCACCCTGTTCCACGCGGTCTTCAGCATGGGCGTCCCGATCCTGCTCGTGGAGCTCCTGGCCCCCCGAATCCGGGGAAAGCGCCTGACGGGGGTCAAGGGGCTCGCGCTGGTGGCCGTCGTCTTCGCGCTCGACAGCCTGTTCCTGATCGCCGTGGCGGGCCCACACTACTTTCCTCCCCTACCGTTCCTCTTCATCGCCGGGGTGGGGACCGCCTACGTCGTCGTTGCTTACCTGGTCCCGCGTGACCTGCTCACGTCAGCGCGCGATCGGCCCGACCGCTCTGAACAGTTCTACTGGGGGCTCGGGCTGGGGTTCTTCGCGGGGTTCTTCCTGTTGTCCAATCTCGGCCCGCGTGCGCTCCCCGCAGCCGCGACGGTGGCCCTTTTCCTCGGCCTCGGCGCTGTCTGCCTCTATCTTGTCCAACGACATGCGGGGACTTCGCACAACGAGATCGCCAAGGTTGCCGTGGTGCTGGGACTGGTGAGCGTGCTCGTCCCGATGGACGTCCTCCTGGAGATCGGTGGGGATGTGGGCGTTTTGGTCGTCACCGCGCTCACGATAGGTCTGCTGCTCCTCCTACGGAGGAAGTGGCTCCGAGACGCGGAAAGAGAGACAAGCTCTGGGGCGGGCCTGAGCTGACGGGCCTCCGCGACATCGCGCCGACCTCCCCTCGTCCCGCGCGCTGATCGCGGTCCGGTCATCGTCTGCGCGCGTCCTTCATGAAGCACGCTCAGCCGCGCGCGCTCTCTAATCCTCAAATAGAGGTGAGCGGCTTCTCGACCCGTCTGGTCTTGGAAACGGGGTATGACCAATCCGCCGAGCCGCCGTTCGACGATTGCGGCATTCTCGGTGACAGCTGTAGTAATGGTCGTAATCATCGCGTTGTTTGTTTGGCCAGGAATCTGGCCCACGAGTTGTGCATCGTCTTCCGGACCAACCCAGTCAATTGGCGGCCGAGAGTACTGTTACGTGACTGTCCCCATACCGCGGTTCTTCGCGAATTACACAACATGGAACTATGATTTCCACTTCCACTCATTTTCCACTCCTGGCGGCCCCCTATTGAATGTCACAGTGACTGCACCGAACGGAACATCATATGCCGGTTGGTTGGGGTGGGTCGGCCCGATAGCCCATAACTCCACGAGCACGTGGATCTGCGTCGATGCTTCGTGCGGGGCGACTGCTCTCTGGTACGCCCAGAACGTCTCCCTCTTGGTTGAACGATAAGCTGTCGTCGCCTGACTCGCCGTAGGCTCGGACGCCGAATCGACCTCCGCGCTTGTCGCGGTCGTTTCATCCGCCGCGCGCCCCCTTCTTGACGTTCGCGCGGAGCGCAGCCGCCCGCGCGAACATCAAGAGGGTTCGGCCGCCCTCGCGGCTCGATTCGCCGCTCGGTCGGCCTGCGCGCTAACCTGCGATCCCGATGACCGCGACAAGCGCCTTGAGCGCGTCGAACGCGAACCCGTTCCCCGACCTCGCCTCCGCCGGTGCGGTGCTGCGCACCGTGCTCCTGCCCGGGAGCCCCGCGACGTACGCGAACCGGGCCGCGCTACGCGAAATGGACCTCCGCTGGGACCCCGAGCGGCACCAGTGGCACGGCACGACCACCGCGGACCGCGTGAAGGTCCTGCGCGAGCAGCTCGGCCTCGAGGTCCGGTGCTTCGGGATGCTCGATCCGCCGCCCCGCGGACCGAGTCCGCCGAGGCCCACGGCACCGAGCGTCGGGCCCACGAACACCGTAGTGTCTGTCCGCGACCCCGCGCCGCGTGCCCACGACAGTTCGCGCACCCATGCCGAGGCGCGGATCCTCTACCGCGTCCCCGAGGAGGACGGTGCGCGCTCGCGATTCTCCGAGCTGGACATCACGAGCGGCCTGCCCGACGACTCGCGGGAGGCGGACGAGCGCGTCGCGGAGCGAAGGCTGCGTGAGCTGCGCGGGCGCGTCAAGGCGGCACGGGCCGCGATTTCGGCCACGCCCGGCGCTGAGCAGGTCCTCGGGCAGGACTGGATTAAGGCGGCACGGTTCTACACAAGGTTCGGGATCACAGAATCGATGTTCCGGACGGGCGTTCCTGCCTCCGAAGCCTCCTCGGCGACCGAAACCCCCGGTAAGGGGTTTGACGTCACCTATTTGCTTGGCGAGAAGCCCTTTGCGGAGTTGTGAGCTTCGGGCGGGGCCACACCCCCCATCGGTTCACGGTATGGGGCCACGCCGTGGTCCTCGTCGTCGCGCTGCTCTTGCTGGCGACTATCATCATCGAGGGCACGAGTTCTGCTGCCGCCTCTTCCTTCCGCCTCGCAAAGGCCGGAAACAACCGAGCATCCGGTCTCGGGCCGGCATCTGTGCTCACAAAGACCGTGGACCTGAGTTCTAAGCACGATAGAGGGCTGTTGTCTTCTCCCGCATCACCCACTCAGTTGACCACGATTCACCTCGAGGGGGACCCCATCGGGGAAGCGTACGACCCGGCGAATGCGCGGCTTTTTGTGGCAGACTTCCAGACGAACAACATTTCGGTTATCGATACCATCACCAATCAGGTGGTCTCGGTCATTCCACTCACCTTTGGTATCGAGCAGCCGGTGTATGACAGCGGCAACGGTCTCGTCTACGTTGGGGACTGTTGTTCTTCAGTCTACGCGATCAATGCGACTACGAACCAGGCCGTGGCTTCCATTGTGCTTGGGGCTGGATGCTATCCAGGATGCGCTCCCTCCGACGCTGCGTACGACTCCGCCAACGGGGACGTCTACACGGTCGACGGGTTCACCAGCAACCTCAGCGTGATTCACGGTACGGTGGTCGTCGCTACAATTCCCGGAGTTGGGTCGGACCCCTACGGCATCGGATACGACCGTAGGAACGGCGACCTCTACGTTTCCAATGAAGGGAACAACAGCCTCGCTGTCGTTGATGGTAGCACGAACCAGATTGTCCGTTGGATTCCCTCCATCCAGGCCGGACCCGCGGTGGCCGTCGACACCTCAAACGGGGAGGTATTTGTCGGTGGAAACAACGGATCTGGTCAAGCGGAGGTGACCATTGTAAACGGAACCACGGACCAGATCGTAGGTACTCTCCTCACCAAGAATGCCTCCGGGAGCGCTGCGTTTGATCCCGTCACCCGTGATGTTTACGTGGCCCAGCGATTCAACGACAATGACACTCCAATCGACGTTTGGAATGTCTCGGTCATCAACGCCACGTCGAATCGATTGGAAGGAACCTTGCCCACGCAGAGGGGACCGATAGGGATTGCTTACGCCGACTTCAATCACGAGATTTACGTGGCAGACTCCGACACGAGCAACGTCAGTCTACTCTTCCCGCTTCGTTCTATTTCGTTCGTGGAGACGGGTCTGATGCCCGGGACGGCTTGGTCGGTGACCCTGAACAACATGTCGCTTTCGTCGAACACGTCACTCGTGCCGTTCACGGGAGCCGACGGGCCGTACCAATATGCGGTGCATTCGATTCGCAACTACACGGTCTCCCCGCGATTGGGAAGCTTCAGCGTCAACGGCACGAACCTGACGGTGGACATCACCTTCGTTCCGGTGACCTTCTCGGCCACGTTTAACGAAACGGGACTGCCGAACGGAACGACGTGGTCCATTAGCCTGAATGGATCGACCCATGCAGGCGCTACCGCGAGTCTCTTGTTCGCCTTGAAGAACGGCACCTACAATTACTCCGTGACTCCGCCAACCGGATTCAGCGTGGTTCCCAAGAACGGTTCGGTCACAATCCAGGGTTCCAACCGGTCCTTCAGCGTGGTCTTCAATGCCCTCCCCGCAAAACCGACGCCAACGTATTTCGGCCTGACCGCGACCGAGTGGGAACTGATCGTACCAATCGCGGTGCTGATCGCTGCCGTCGCGGTCTTCGTGCTGATGCGTAGGAAACGCCAGGCCAAACCATAGACCGACTCGCCCTCTAACGGGGACGCGACGCGCCCCGGTCGGTAGCCGGCCCCGTCGCGAAGCCGTCGCGGGCGGTGGTCGCGCCCCTCCCCGCGCCGGGCCGAGACGCTCGCGCGCGACGGGCGCACGGCGGCGCGGTTCTACGCGCGGTTCGGGATCACGGAGCGGCAGTTTGTGAAGGGAGTACCATCGGAGCCTGTGTCACGCGTCGATTCGGAGCATTGCCTATACGGCCTCGAGCCGTGACCAGAGTCGGATGAGTTCGGGCTCAGCACCGGCGAGCAGGGAACCGATAGCCGTGGTGCTTGTCGTCGTCGTGGTGCTCCTTCTGGTTCTTGCTGCCGTCTCCTTTCGCTCGGCGAACATCGGTTCCCCAAGCTCAGCGCCAACGGGACCGATTACGTACTCAACAGAGATATTCCAGATTCAGTCGAGCGGTCCGCCGTGGGGGCCGATTACGAACACGAGTTTCGAGGGGGTCCAATTCCTGTTTTGCCCAGAGTTCTCGTCTCTTTCGACATTCTATCTTCAGGGCACCGGAGCGGAACTCACCGGCGCACGTTTCGCCTTCTTGGTTGTCGAAAACAACTCCACCGCCTTAGGGAGTGGGTCTCCATTGATCCCGTCCGTGGGCGTTCGGGAATGGTTCTCGCCCGATGGCGTGTTCGGCGTCGCCTGGCTTTCCACCACCGGACATTCGATTGCCGTCGAGCTCTCTGTGGCAAACCCGCTGCCTGTATTCTTCTCAGGGAATCTGACACTCAAGCCGATCGTCAACTTCACCCGGGCTCCGGAAACCGCCGTGTACCTTGGGGTGACCTTCAACCTCCAGGGGCTAGGGAGGGGACCGGGCGGGACGATGCTGAACGCCACCGCAACGATGCCCAATGGGACCGCGTACCCGTTGAGCATGTTGGCTCGACTCCTCTTTGCCTGTAGTTCGACGAATGGCGTCCCATTTTGGGTCCCCGATCACGCGACTTGTCTGGCGCGTGGCTCGCCTGACCACGATGTCGCCATCCTTTGGGACGGCAACCTCAATGTCACTCTGATGGTTCGAAGCGGCTGATAATTCGCGGTCGCATCAGGGGCCGAGACGCTCGTACGCGTCGGGCGCACGGCGGCGGGGTTCTACGCGCGGTTCGGGATCACGAGAGCCCTCTTCCGCCACGGCGCCCGCGCCGCTCCGGAAGCCGAAGTTGATAATCCCATAGACCAGTTGCACTCACCCACGCCCGTGGAGGCCCGGTTGGCATCACGAGAATGACCGAAATCGGACCGGCTCCCGCGGTGTTCGACCTTTCGAGCATCTCTGATTCATTTTACCGTGCGGGGTCCAGGACTCTTCGCAACATCTTCGCGGCGGTGTTGGTCCTTGTGAATGGGGTCGCGGTGTGGCTGGTCGCGGCGACCGCGGGCGTTCTTTCGGACCCCTTCTCTTTCGGGGAGAGCCTGTTCATAGTGGTGGGATTCGGATCAGTTGCGGTTTTCGGCATTACCTCGTTGTCTCCGGGGGCGGTCCGCGCGGAGGTCACGCGCGCCGGCCTGACCCTGGGCTACCGGAACGGGCGGACAAGGGAATACCAATGGGACGCGCCTAGCACGAGGCTGACGCTCTGGCTCTCGCGGCCCACGACCTCCAACATTCCGAGTCACGAGATTCGGACCCGGTTCCCCTCCGACAATCCGCTCACTCCGGAGGCGTTCGACGCCATTCTCAGCTCCGCTCGTATCGCGGGCCTGGAGATTCTAACCACAGAACAATCGGGCCGTCCTCCACGGACCGTCTTTCGGATTCGAGGGAAAGCGCCCTCGTGACCCCGGTGCGGGCGGTGGTCGCGACCCCCCCGGGCCGGGCCGAGACGGCCGCGCGCGACGGGCGTGATGCAACGCGAACCAGACGCGGACGCGGTTCGAGTCGCGGGTCGCGTTCGGCGGCCCGGACGAGGACGCGGAGGAGGTCAAGACCCCGGCGCGGCAGTTCACCGTCCTCGAGATCACCAGCGGCCTGCCCGACGACTCGCGGGATGCGGACGAGCGAGCCGCGGAGCGGAGGCTACGGGACCTGAGGGGGCGCGTGAAGGCAGCGCGGGCGGCTATTTCGAATGGTCCTGGAACGGCGGAAGTTCTCCGGCAGGATTGGGTGAAGGCTGCACACTTCTACGCGCGCTTCGGAATCACGGAGACGATGTTCCGGACGGGCGTTCCTGCCTCCGAATCCGCCCCGGAGGGCGAAACCCCCGGTGAGGGGTTTGACGTCATCTATTTGCTTGGCGGGAAGCCGTTAGCAGAGTAGTGAGCTTCGGGCGGGGTCGCACCTCCTATCGGTTCCCGGTTTCCGTGCTGGCCGCAGTCGCCCTAATGTTGCTTGCTACCGGGCTTGCGCAAGCGGGGAATTTCGACTCGTTTGCGACCGCTTCCCACCCTGGGGCCGGGAGTTACCGGACACCGCGACAGGGGTCAGTTCCCACGCAGGCGAAGGCTCTTGCCGAGAACCCCCTGCAAGCCGCGGGGCCTGCACCAAGGCTCGCTTCACCGGCGCTTCCACCTCCGATTCCTGTTGGGGGATATCCGTTTGGCATGGCGTACGACCCCGCGAACGCCCGACTCTTTGTGGCCGACTTCGGGGACAGCAGCATCACGGTAATCGACACGGTCACGGACCAAGTGATTGCTGGGATCCCGCTCTCGTACGGGATTTCAGATCCTGTCTACGATAGTTCGGATGGGCTTGTGTACGTCGGGACGTGCTGCTCGTCGATTTACGCGATCGACGCGAACTCCAGTGAGGTGGTGGCATCCATACCCCTGGGGGCGGGTTGCTCACCGGGGTGCGCGCTCGGACCCTCGACGTACGACTCCTACGACCAAAACGTGTATCTCGAGGACGGCTTTACAAACAACCTGACCGTGATTCACGGACAGTCAATCTCCTTCATCGCAAACGTCGGACCTGACCCGTACGGTCTTGGATACGACAGCAGGAATGGGAACGTCTACGTTTCAAATGAAGGGAATTCCAGTCTGACCATAATAAACGGGAGCAGGAATCAAATCACAGGCTGGATTCCAGGGGTTCAGCCCGGGCCAGCCGTCGTAGCCGACGCCGCAAACGGCGAAATCTTTGTCGGTGGAAACAATGTTTCCGGCCAGGCGAACGTAACGATCGTCAACGGAACAACCAACCGGATAGCGGGGACTGTCCTCTCACGAAACGCCTCTGGCGGAGCCGCGTACGATCCAGTCACCGGGGACGTCTACGTTAGTCAGCGGTTCAACTTCGATTACACCCCTTCTGATGTTTGGAATGTCTCAGTGGTTGATGGCACGACCAACCGACTTGTGGGTACCCTCCCCACTCAATGGGGTCCAATTGGAGTTGCCTACTCTGACTTCAACCACGAAGTCTACGTGGCTAACTCGAACAACAACACGGTGACAGCCCTCCTGCCGCTTCGCTCAATCGACTTTCATGAAACGGGGTTGCCCGCTGGGACCCCCTGGTCGGTAACAGTGAACGACATTCCGACACGGTCGAGCACGGCCAACGTTGCATTTTCCGGCGCGGACGGGCCGTATCAATACGCGGTACCCTCGATACGCAACTACACCGTCTCGACGTCCTCCGGCTCGTTCGAGTTGGCCGGCAGCAATCGGACCGTTGCCATCTCGTTCGCACCTTTGGTAACAACGCCATCCTACTCGATACAGTTCAACGAGACCGGCCTACCGCAAGGGTCGCCCTGGTCGGTCACGTTGAACGGATCCCCACAGGGTGGCGCAGGGCAGACGATTGCCTTCAAGGTTGGTAACGGGTCGTTCAACTTCACCGTGTCACCCCCCCCGGGGTTCGAAGCCACTCCCACGAACGGGTCATTGTCCGTCCACGGCTCGAACCGCCACCTAGGCGTGCAGTTCCAGGCCGCTGGCGGGGTGCCCCCACCCGCGGGAGATTACGTGGGCCTGAGCGGGAGCGAAGCGTCGGTGCTTCTCTCCGTGGGATTGGCCATAACCGTTGTGGAAGCGCTCATTCTGGTCCGGTGGCTGAGAACGAATCGCCGCGTAGGGGACTCTGGAGATTGAATGATAGTACCGCGCTGGACCACAGTCGGCCAACGAAGGTTCCCCAAACCGCAATCCACCCCGTTGGTGCCCGTCGCTCCAAATCAACTAGCATGGGAAATCGAAGAGGGTAGCCCTTCCGAGGCTCATTGCTGCTGTGGATCAACGTTGGGAGCGTCGTCCGACGCGAGCATTTGGGGGGTTCCGAAATGACGTGGCGATGTGGCAACCCCCGACCATGCGGGCGGAGAGTCCTGCGGGTTTCCCTCAGCTTTGCTTTGGCGTTAACCCTCTCGGGCGCAGTTCCCACCGGAGTCCTCTATTTCACTCCCCGGGGGGGAACGGGGATCCCGGGTGTTGTAGCGGAGCTCAAGCCCGGTTCGGGAGGGATCGCCGGAACCTTCCCCTCCCCGGCGGTTCTTTCCGGAACGACCCGATCAATCGGTGGCCTCAGTCAGATGCACTCCGCACCGGCTTCGGCCGATGGAGCTCCCTCCGTAGCCGAAACGCTGGTGCTTCTCAACAACACGTTGGTCCCGGGAAACTTCCTCGCGGCGGACGGCCTCTCACCCTATGGTGTCGCCTACGATTCAGCCAAGGGCGATGTGTTCGTCACCGATTACCTGGGTAACAACGTAGAAGTGATTTCCGGCCAGACGAACTCCATATTGGCCACGATTCCAGTTGCGGGCGGACCGTTCGGTTTGACGTATGACCCGGGAAAGGGTGAGGTGTTTGTCGCCGATTTTGGCAACAACAACGTCACCGTGATTAATGACTCGTCGTACCGCGTCCTCACGTCCATTCGCGTGGGGTCCGGGCCGTACGACACGGTGTACGACCCGAAGAACGGTGAGATCTTTGTCTTCCATGAATGGCCGTGGGACGCAGTCGACGTGATCAACGATACGACGAATAGGGTGGTGGCGGCGGTCAGCTGGACTGCCCCTGGGGACCCCGCCGGTGGTGCGGCGTATGACAGCGCCCGGGGAGAGATCTTCGTCAGCTACGCCTGCGAGGGATTCGGATGCTTCTACCGGTGGGGAGGAGTTGCGATCATCAATGCCTCTACGCATTCCGTCACGGGCTCGATTCCGCTGGGGTACGGCGCGGGCGGCGTCGCTTATGACCGTTCGGCAGGGGAGGTGTTTGTGGCCAACGGGGGCTCTAACAACCTCTATGTCGTCAGCGACTCGACCAACTCTGCCACGGCCGCGATCCAAGTAGGAAGCGGACCATACGGCGTCGCCTATGATGGCACGAGAGACGAGGTCTATGTCGTGAATACCGGCTCGAACAGCCTGTCCGTGCTGAGCGCAGTCACGAACACCCTCCTGACGACGACTCCAGTCGGAATCACCCCCTTCGACGCAGCATACGACAGCGCACGGGGCGAGATGTTCGTGACTAACACGTTCTCAGACAACGTGAGCGTGATTCTGGACTCCAGCCACACGACCGTGGCGAACGTCCGGTTGGGTACCTCTCCATACGGGCTCGCCGATGACACGGGTAAGGGAGAGGTGTTCGTGGCGAATTACGATTCAGACACGGTGAACGTGATCTCGGAGGCAACTCATGCCGTCGTGACAACCGTTCCAGTGGGGGTCGAGCCGTACGCAGTGGCCTACGACAGCGGGAGAAAACAAGTGTTCGTCACGAACTCCGGGTCGAACAACGTCAGCGTCATCTCGGATTCGACCAATCGAGTGGTTGCGACGATTCCAGTCGGTCTACTCCCCACGGGGATCGCATACGACCGCGGCAAGGGGGAGGTCTATGTCAGTAACATCTCCTCGAGTTACAAGGTCACTTTGGAGGTCATCAACGACACATCGGATAAGGTGTCAAGCACTGTCTCGATTCCCCAGTACACCTACACGACCGGAGTAGTCTACGACTCACGCAAAGGGGAAGTCTTTGTCGGGAGTCCCTACTCGGCTAACCTGAACGTGGTCAATGACACGACGAACGCTGTGGTTGCCACGATTCCCGTAGGTAACGGTGTTGGCGGCCTCGCTTACGACCACGCCAAGAGCGAGGTATTCGTCACCAACACGATCTCGAACATCGTCAGCGTGGTTTCGGATGTCTCGAACTCAGCGGTAGCCACTCTTCAAGTTGGCCAGAATCCCCTGGGCTTGACCTACGACGACGCCTCGGGCCAAATCTTCGCAGCCAATTCTGGCGCAGACACGGTAAGTGTGATCTCCGGTGCGACCAACACCGTCGCCTCAGTCCTCAAGGTCGGCTCGTACCCCCAATTTCTGACCTGCGACTCCACTAACCAGTCTGTCTATGTGGCCAACTCGAATCAAGGCACCATCTCGATTATCTCGGCACCCCCGCCCACTTACTCCATCACCTTCACCGAGAAGGGACTTCCACCGAACACGACCTGGTCCGTGACCTTGAGCGGAGTTCCGGAGCCGGCCAATTCCACGGTTACGTCTACGGCGACCACGATCACGTTCCTTGAGCCGAACGGAACTTACCTCTACTCGGTCGGATCGATTTCCGGATACAGATCTGCTCCCTCTGACGGGTCCTTCTCGGTGGCCGACTCGCCGCTGGCACTTTCGATCGGCTATGTCGCGGTGTATTCGCTAACCCTCATGGAAACCGGACTCCCCAGTGGGGCCAATTGGTCGGTCACGCTGATTGGGGCCCCCACCGCCATCGTCCTGGTTTCGCCACCAGGCAACGCCACCGTGAACCTAACGCGGTGGTCCAACGGGGCTTCCTTTGTCCATTTCAACGTCTCGAACGGGACCTACGCGTATCTCGCCACCGCGGCGAGCCACGCGAACAGGACCGGCGACCTCACTATGGCCGGTGGAACTCCGGCTTCGATGGTGATCGATTTCAGGACGACATTCTGGTCGTGGACCGACCTCCTGGAGATCGCGATGATCGCTGTGCTGGTTCTGGCAGCGGGGCTGGGGGGCGCCATCGTCGTCCTCCGCGCTAGATCTGGAATGCACGAAGCGCCACGAAATTCTCCGAACCGCTGAGTCCCGACGGGGCCTGCACCGCGACGACCGAACTCGGGCGTTTGAGGCTCTTGCCATAGTCTCCCGGCGCTGGCGGCGTTCGCGACCCCCCCCGGGCCTGGCCGAGACGCTCGCGCGCGACTCACTCGCGGCAGGGTGCCGCCTTCCTCAGGCGGGATTGACCGAGCTTGGTGGGAAATCCGCGACCAGGTCAGGCGTTCCTCATCTTGGCGCGGGAGACGAACCCCTTCTTGTCAAGGAAATACATGTAACCGTCTTGGCGCTTGATCTTCTCGGTGCCGACGCGTCCCTTCTTACCGGACTTGTTCACCCTCGTCGGGGTCTTCCACAGGAACCCGTCCTTGCCGAGATAGTACAGATACCCCTTCACTCGCTTGGTTTGTTCCTTGCCTACACGTTCCGCCATGTCGGTGACCTCACGGTGAGAACGAGGGCCTCCCTATTTAGACACACTGACGGACTGTCGACGGAAAAATCGAGTTCCCCTGACGGAGAATCGCGCGGGACCTCCCCGCTCGCTCCGCTCGCGGGTCCCCCTCAAGTCGTCGCAAGCGTCACGCCGAGACCGCTGGCTTCCCTCGCGCCGCCCTGACCATGAGGGCCCCTGCGAGAATCGCCGCCACCGTTATCGCGAGGCCGAGGAGAACGACTTGCCCGTAAACGGGATCTGGTGCAAGGATAGGGGGGCAAGAGAAGCTGCAATTACTGAGGATTCTTCGGTTTTCCGCGGCGGCCGCTTGCAGCATCGTCTCGCCCCAAGCAAACAACGTGACCCCTACTGCGAGCAGGGCCGCGACGGCGATGATCCTAATCCTGCGGTCCACAGCCACCACGACCGAGGAACGTTATCACGGCACTCCCGATAATCCTCCCCTCGTGTCCCCACGAAGCGGGCCCTCCCCGCTCGCCCCGCCCGACTCCTAACCCCGGGTCACCGACCCTAGGACACGTGTCAGTTTAGGGGACGCGGCCAGTGATCGAACCAACCACGAGTGACTCGTCGTGCGACGAACGCGCAAGCGAGGTAGACGACCGCCCCCGCGACGAGAATCGCTCCCAGTGGGTGGTAGACCGTCCCTGAGGGGCACGAGCAAACCCTCCCAGTGGGACAGTTACACTGAGCCGGCTGGGAGATCGGAATCGTGACCAACAGTACGATGCCCGTGACGAGCAGAACTATTCCCGGCGAGTAGATCGCAAGATCGCGGATCCATGTTCGCATGGCATTCACTCAAAACGCGTACCCAGCTCGCGACACAAGAACCTGTCTCTTTCGGCATCCAAGGAAGAAGACCGCGGGTCCTCCCCGCTCGCTCCGCTCGCGGGTCCCCCTCGCTGTAATCGCGCCGAGGAAACGGATTAGACCGTCAGTCACCGTGCACACTGCAGGTCATCTCATGCCGTCCTCCGGACCCACGAGTCGCCCGAGTCGCGGCTCGTCATTCATCGGAGCGGGGGTGGGCTTGGTAATGATCGGGGTGTGGACCTCGTTCGCGGAGCCGGTTTGTCGCCCCGCCCCGGGCCCCTTGCTTCAAATGTGCATCGTCGAACCACTCCTTCCTCTGGCATTTCTTTTCCTTCTGGCCGGCGCAGGTCTGATCTGCGTCGGTTCGATCAGCCTTCTTCTCTGGCGTCGCCGTGGGTAAAGCGCGGGTCCTCCTCGCTCGCTCCGCTCGCGGGTCCCCCCCCCACGCCCGGACAACGCGCTCGCGAGGACGGATGATCACACCGGTCGCCCAACGCTAGGTCAGACCGATTCCTTATCGCGAGCGAGCCAGTTATTCACTCGGGCTGATTCGGATGACGGCTGCTTCGCGACACATTCCCCGCATGCGCATCCTACGCCTTTGGGCGCCGGTTCTTCTGATCGCTGGCGGGTTCGTCCTCTTCGTTGCTTCAGTGTTCTTTGGGGCCTTGGACCCCTACGTTACGCCGCAGGAACTGGTCGCAGTCTGGGGCGGCTCGTGGGCTCTGGGGTTCGTGTTCGTCCTCCTGGACTTCAAAGAGGGACCACAGTCCAGCTCCTCCCGTGGCACGGTCGGCCATAAGACGCCAGGCAAGTTCCTGGCGATCGCATCCATCGTTGTCTTGGCCTACGGGTACGTACCATTCGCCCTCCTCGTCACGACCCCTCGACCCGGCCCCCAGGGCTGTCAGGGCGCCGAGCCCTGCTCCATCGTCCAGGGGACACTCGTGGCACTCTGGCCCGGTTTGACCATCCTGCTAGACTTGCTCGTGATGATTCCGCTGGGACTCTTGGTCCTGGCTGTCGCGGTCGACCGCCACCTGAACGCGAGCCGTTCGGAGATATAGCTCGTTGAGGGAACCTACACTGCCGCCCCTCTCGCTCACTAGAATTGAGACCGCGTCGAGGGTCCTCCCCGCTCGCTTCGCTCGCGGGTCCCTCGAGCCGAAGGCTAAATCGGCGCGCGCTTGCCGGATAATGCAGATGGAATCGCGTCCCTACGGTCGGATACCGACCCCGCAGCCCAAGAAACACCGTGTTTGGCAGTACGCAACCGGGGTGTTTGCGATCTCAGTCATCGTTCTCTTGGTTCTCTTCGTGGCGCCGTGGGGCTCGGAGAAGGTCACGGCGATCGACTGGCACGTGTTGGTTTCGACCTCGTCGTTGCACCTCTTTGACGACGGTGCGTTCATGCCGTCGCAAACACACTGTGTCGGATCCACTTCCTACGTCTGTAGCGGACTCAGGGTGGCGTTCAACTGGTCCACGTCCGACGGTCGTCTGATGTCCTTTGCCTTCCAAGGTCAAGGGTCTCCCTACGCCGTGACGATCTACAATTCGACGAATCAGAGTTGGGGCGGCTACTCGTTCGTGTGTGGAAACGAGCCCCGTTACTGTGGTGAGCCGTTCGACATCGTTACCAACGACAAATCCGGCTACGCGTGGTCGTTCGACTGGCAAATCATCTACAACTACACGACCCCGGCCCCGTTCCTCTGACCGGGTGGGCGCGGGTCCCTCCCACTCGCTCCGCCCGTGGGCCCCTCCCGCGTCGGTCGGTCTCGCCCTTTCTCCCTCTCATTGCGAGGGAGAAAGATGCGAGAAGGCATCTCGGATAATTCATCTAAATCGGGGACGAGTTCGCGGATCGTCTGGAGCGGCGCCATCCTGGTGACGATCGGCCTTTCGGTTCTGTTACTCGCGGGCGAGTGGTTCGCGGGGTTCGATGCGTGCGTCGCGAACCCGACCTGCAACCCGGGGGCCTCGCCTTCCACGCTGGAGATCTATCTCGCGCTCATGGTCGTAGGGGTCGCGTTCGCCGTGGCGGGGGTGACCATTGCCCTGGTCCGTGGAAGGGGCCAGCCGCCGCGAGCGATGATAATCTGGGTCTAAGCGGGTTACCTTGCTACGGCCGATCAGGTATCCCAGAAGGGAAATCCTCGCCTGCCGTCTGCGCCATGCGACAGGGGGGACCATGGCCGACACTGATGGAGAGCGGGCCGAAGATCCTCGGAGACATCGTCAGGTACGCATCGCGGTTCTGACCGGGGTAGTAGCCGCCGTGTTTCTTGCCGGAATCGGCGTCGGCGCACTCGTTGAGGAGACCCAGCTCCCAATCATCCAAGTGACACCTAATCTCGTGCTTCTTGGCCTTTGGGATGGAAACGTGACGTTTTCGTCCTCTTGCAACGGAGGAAGCCAGTCATCGTTCAACGGGTACTTCGAGTGCACGGTAACTCTCGCGTGCATCCAAACAGGTCCCGGAAACTTCGCGGTCCAAAATGCCAGCGCCCCAGCCGCTTCGAATCTCGCGGTCACGCCAACCTTGCCCCATCTCTTGTGGTGCAACTCGGCAGGGGACTATCGAATCGCCGGCCAACTCGGCTATACGGGCTCTGTCACGGTTTATCTCACGGTGAATTGACCACCTCGGAGCGAGGTCCAATCTCGTTCACGGTGATGTCGAACTCGTCACCCGAGGGACCTCGTCGCTATCACGAATCCTGGTGGACCGACGCTTCCGAGACCCCCTTTACTAATCATTCGGGTCCCGTCGGGTCATCGGGTCCCGCGTCTGGTCCTCTGACGAGAAATCAGGTACCCGACGGTCGGAATCGCGTTTGGTCCCCGCAAGGTTCCGATTCGGGTCGGGTCCCGGTGCCGGGTCCCCACCCGGAACCCCGTCGGGTCCCTCCTGAACCTTAGGGCCAGCGAGATCGTAGACCCGGAACCGAACCCCTCTCTCCTTCAGTCGTCGGGACGGCATGCCCAGCATGGCGAGCACCCTGCCCACGCGCTTGTCTGTGGCCGCAGGTCGCAGGTCGATGGGCAAGCGGTCGCGAAGCTCATCGATCGTAACCTCGGTTTTCTGGGCGGTCACCAGGTCTCGGATGATCGACCGCATCTGGCGCACTAAAGGGTCGGTGTCCCTCAGCTGCCCCGCAGGCCCTTCGATCTCGGGCTCGTCATTGTCTTCCGGAGCCTCGAAACCGGGGATGGACCCGCCCTCGAGAAAGGGCCAGACCGCGGTTCCAGGGACTTGATGCGGTTGGAACATCCCGTCTTCGCCTCTCCACACGATTCCCACCCCATCCGGCCACAGCCGTATCCCGGGAAACGCCGCGTCCAGAATCGCAAGCGCCCGCGTGACTCCGGATTGGTTCGGCAGGACGATAAGTACGCGGTGCCCCGCCTCGCGGCCCTTCTTCACGTTCCGTACGACCTGCTCCGCGGCTTTCGCGACCGTGGAGCACTCGACCCCGCGGCCGCCCGCGAGGCGAGGGCGCGTGCTCTCCAGGTAGGCCAACATCGATTCGAGGTCGGACGCGGAACGCGCGCCGAGGGAGTACCGGACCCGGCCGGAGGTTTCTCGGTGGATCTCGAGCCAGAACGGCTCCCGGGAGTTCCAAACGAGCGGTGAGACCACCGGGTGGTCCGCTGACGGCGATGGCAGGAGCAATTCGCGGTGGAAGGACTGGTCGTCCATGCCGGGCCGAGCGGGTATTCCGGGTGATAGACGAGCATCCCCCGGTGGATTGTGGAATGAGGAACGTCGTTGCCGATTGAGGGAAGATGCGCTTCTTGCTTGCCCGCTCAGGCTAACAGGACGTCGTTTTCAGGGGTTGTTCCAACACCGTTCCATTGGTCGCCGAGACCGCTGAAAACAGGACCCCAGGGGGCGTTGGACCGGGCCCGTTAGGAGGGCCCCCGGGGGCGGGTTGCCAGAACTCGTCGTTGCAAGCGCTCAGGTACACGAGCCAAATCGCCCCGAAACTACCGGGCTCCAGCTGAAGAAGGACATTCGAGGTGGCGAAGTTCGCGGAGTAACGGGTCCCATTGGCGGTGGTCAAGACGCTGTTCATGGCGACCGAGCTGTCGAGAGTCATCCCAAGCGAGAAACCGCCGCCACCCGGCAGGCAGAAATGTGGCATTCTACCAACCAATTCGGCCGACCCACTCCTGACGTCGAGGAGGAGTGACAGACCCCCGGGCGCGAGGGAAGCGTACATCAAAAGCCACAGAATTGCGCCGCCCGTGCGGAAATCCCCAGAGCTGGGTCCATCGGGGACGATCCAGCTGCTGGCGTTCGTGGGGGAGCAACTCAAGGTTTGTCCGAACGCACCCAGCTGGAATGTATTTGGGTTGGTGAATGCGAACCCTTCAGCCGAGGCAAGCTGCCACGGTCCCCCAGGAAGCCATCGAAGGAATTGCTGCGCCAAGAAGGCTGCCTGAGCTTCCGTGTATGCCGGCGGGGGGGTACCGTTCGGAAAAGGATCGAACCCTGGGACCAGCCCAGCGCTAACAACCAGGACGGCAATGACGACAGCCGCCGTCGCCGTAGCAACGAGTGCCGCCTGTCCGTTAGTGGGAGGACTCATTGGCGGGATCACCGGACCTCTGGATCGAGGGAGAGAGGATCCTCGAACTCACACGGTAGGGCCTGAAGGCCGTATATGAACATCCTCGCCGGCGGCTCCGCGCGTGACAGTCACTTGTGTATCGGGGTAGGAAGTCGCAGTCGCTCTTTCCACATTTCGCCGGCGAAGCCCGTTAGATAGACCCCAATCGACTCAGTCGCCTCGGTGGCGGCGGGAATGGCCCGCGGAGCAACAATTGCAGGGGCGGGAGCCCCCACTACTGCCTCCCGACCGCCATCTCCTCCAACTCTATCGGTGCTGCCCCTCGGGTCGAGCGGAGAGTCCTTCAACCTCCCCGGCTTTTGGGCCTACTCGGAGGAACCCAACGTGCCCACGGGGCTACGTTGGTGGAACGAGAGGGCAAGGACATTCGCGAGGGAGAAGCGAGGAATCGGCGAACGATGGAGAAGAACGATCCGCCAGTATCTGGAAGCGATGCCCAGCGCGTTCCGGCGCGCCGGGCGGACGCCTCCCGCGTCCCCCATGGACGTGACCGAGCAGGGCCTGCAGGCGCTGAAGGACGCCCGCTTTTGGGCCAACTCGACGCTGCACACGAACCTCGTGGCGCTCCGGGAGTTTCTGCGGTGGTCGGAGAACCCTCTCTCGGAGGACGCGGAGGTTTGGCTCGCGCCCGCGGGCCAAGCGATCAACCGGCGGTGGCTGACCGCGGCGCAACTCGGCGCGCTCTACACCGCTGCGCACGGACGCGAGCGGATGCTCGTGGCGTTGGAAGGGTTCAACGGGTTGAGACGGATCGAGGTCCTGCGCCTGCATGTCCGGGACCTGAATCTGGTGCTGCCGAACCCAACGATGCGAGTGCTGGGGAAGGGACGGCATGGCGGGAAGTACCGCACGATACCGGTCCAGCCGGTCGCCTACGCCGTGCTGGTAGAGTCGACCCTCGGAAAATTGGCGGCCACGGCGATCTTCCCGCACCACGAGCGGACGGCGGACCACGACCTGAGAAGGACCGCATCCCGGGCAGGGCTGGCAGTGAAAGTATCGGGCCACGACATGCGCCGGTCGTTCGGGCGGATCGCCTACCAGGCGGGGGTATCGCTGGTCGACCTGAAGTATCTCTACGGACACGAATCGGTCGACATGACCACCCACTACATCGGGCTCGACGAGGAGTCCGCGCGACGCGGCCTGACCGCCTTTGGGGAGGCCATGCAACCCTTCATCCGACAGGTCCAAATGGGGGCCGGCCCCTAAATGACCCAAAACCGGGGCCGGTCTCTGAGGTATGCCGCCATAGCTCAGTCGGTAGAGCGGCTGATTTGTAATCAGCAGGTCGGGAGTTCAATCCTCTCTGGCGGCTGGAGGATACCGCGGGCGTACGCCCGGCCCTTCCACAATGGGTGGGCTTCCGGTCGAGACGCAGCGTTGCCTCCCCTGCGGGTGCGCGCGCTGATCGCAGTCCGGTCATCGGCCTCGCGCGTCCGGGTCGCATTCACGCTAACAAAAGGCGCAAATACCGAAACTATGCATATTTTGCTCTCCAGCGGACCCCATGAGTGACCGGGAGAATCTGTTCCGACCCATCCACAAGGGCATTCGTTTGATGCTCCTCCAGTCGGGCGCGGGCCTGCAAGCTACGAGTTTCGAGGACGTGAACGAGTCGAACCGGGTTGTGCTGCGTCTGAAACACGATCTCGGCGACTCGCTCTCGAATTGCATTCTCTGTCTGCTCAACGTCCACACACACCACGAGGAACGGGAGATATTCTCCAAAGTGCGCGCTCACGACCCCGACGTGGTCCGCGTGGTGATGAAGGAACACGTGGAGGTAGCTATGCGCATCCATGAAGTTTCTAAGACCTGCGATGAGGTTTCGAAACTCACTGAGTCGGACCGTCGCATCGAGATCGGCGATCGCCTAATCCAAGAGGTCAACGAAATGACGGCCAGCTATCTTTCGCACTTGAACAACGAGGAAGCCTTGCTCGTGCCGGTCATGTGGGAGTGGTTCACCGATGAGCAACTCCGCGCCATGCGGGACGTCTTCTATCGCAATCTTCCCCTTCCTTTGTTTGAGACCTGGATGCACTGGACACTGCCTGCCATGAACCAGGAGGAATTGATCGTTCTCTTCTCGGGGCTGAAGCAGAACCCCGAGAGCTCCCGCTACAAGGATTGGGTTCGGCTCGCCCACGAGACTCTGGACCCAGACCGGTGGTTGGGGCTTAGGGAACGTGTGGGGGTAGAGCTTCCTTCGGAAACCCGACCTCGTGAGTAGTCCGAAGGCTCCGGTTTCCGCCCGATCAAATCGGTCACGGTCCGAGCGCTCCTCCAGGTCGGTCCTGGACCGCGCGCGTCGGACTTGAAATCCAGCGTTACACTCTAACCACTCGGACCGGAGAGACTCAGCCTATGGTCTTCGAATCGTCGAGCTCAATCCGTCCGAGGGGCTTGTACGTCAGGACCGCCACCCCGTTCTTGCTCGTGAGCGAATCGACCAGTTGAAACCGTTCGGGCGGGAAGCCGTCCTCGAATAGCCGCGCGCCCCTCCCCGCTACGACGGGGAAGACAGCGAGTCGCAAAAGGTCGAGTACATTCGCTTTGATCAAGGACCCGACCAGCGTGGGACTTCCATGGACTCCAATGTTTCTGCCGGGCTGATTCTTAAGGGCCAATACGTCGTCTCGCAGATCGCCGTTAAGGAGGTGCGCCTTACCTTTCGTGGGCCAGGTGACCGACTTCAAGGTCCTGGACACAACATACTTTGGAACCCCGTTAATGTGGCTCGCAAATGGCTCGATGTCCGACTCCGGCCAAAAGTGAAGCCACTCCTCGTAGGTCTTCCGACCGAGGATCATCGCATCTTCCTCCGCAATCTTCGAGGCGGAGTCTCCCGCGACCTGTTCATCGATGAGCTCCATGATCGCCCCATGAACAGAGTCAAACTTTGCGACGCCGTCGAGCGTGAGGATCATGTGGGCAACTACCGTTCTCGCCAAAGGCATTACCTCACTACCCGTAGATGAGCGAACGATCGGGATCGAGCTGTAGCCACTGGTCCCAGTTTCCTCATCTCCCTCTCCCGACCGCCGCCCGTCGATCGAACCCGAGCATGTCGAATCCATAAGAGATGCGTCGGGCGCTTCTTGTTCCAGCCTGCCCCATGACCCTCTCGCGCGCCCATCGCGGTCCGGCCACCGACCGCGCGCCCCGTTCATGAATGACTTATGCACCGCAAACGAACCCTGGACACGCCGAATCACTCTTTGCTTCCGGACAAGTGCGCGTTAGATGCACCCGCGTCCCCCGGCGAGCGGACCGCTCTCTGAGCCAGCGGTTCCCGGTGTACCCGATGAGTTCGATCACTGCAGGGTTGAACAGTTCAGCATCCCCCTCTGGCGGCTTGCGCAGGGGCCGACTTGGGCTCGGCATCTGCAAACCGAGAGGGTGGTCGAGCGGCTCCGGAAGCGAGTTCCATTTCGGACGCTCTCCTTGGCCCCCGGAGCGACCGGGTCGGGAGAAGGCGTAAAGTCCGACTCGGGTAGACTTGGGCCGTGGTACCTCGTAGCCCCCTCCGCTTTGAGGTCGCTCCCAAGGTCTCCAACAGGGCCCTGAATGCTCTGTACCGGACGTCGTGGCCCCACCACATCCATTTCGATTTTGCCCGAGTCCTCCGACACAGCTTGACCTATGTGTGCGCCTACGGAGGAACGGAGTTGGGGGGTTTCGTCTACCTCGCGTGGGACGGTAGTCAGCACGCCTTCCTACTCGAACCCACGGTATTGCCACGCCTTCGTCATCGGGGCATCGGGAAGGAGCTCGTGCGCCGAGCCGTTCGCGAGGCAAGGAAGGCCGGGATGGATTGGGTACATGTCGACTTCAAGCCGCGACTGTCCAAGTTCTACCGGGCCTGCGGATTCGTTCCCACGCCGGCGGGGCTCATCGACCTCCGACACAAGCGAAGTTGAGGTTCCCCCCGAGTGAAACCGGACCACCCGGACAGGACGAACCTCACGAGCCGAGCGGAGCCCGACCGGGTCTTTTCCGCCCTAGGCGACCGAGGGAAGCTCAACCGCGTCCTGCTATGGTCCGAAGGACAAGGGAGTGAACTCCAGGTGTGCCCCTCGGACGGCCAAGACGATCGAGATCCGAACGGGCGTTTCCCTCGTTTGCGGCGTCGGGGCCTGGCCCTCGCACCTGGCCCCTCGATACAAATCGGCAAGGGAAGGTTAAATAGCGCTAATACGCATGAATACGTCAATGCACCGTCGCCGACGCTGGAGTCTCCAATCTCGTAGGGGCATTTCGGAGACGATCGGAGCGGTCCTATTGATCGGGCTCACGGTCGTCGCAGGAACGATCCTCTGGACGTTCCGATTCTACGCACCGGCCTCACCGCCGACGGTCAGCTTCGTCGTCCGCTCGGGGGGCAGCAACCCGGTCTGGGGGGACCCCACTGACTGTCAGCCTCAGGGAGCCTGGCACTACCCGCTGAGCGGTGGGACGAACATCAGCAATTGGAATACGGGTTTCCGAAACCAATGCGCCTATCCCGAAGTGACCGGTAACTACTCGCTGCTCAACACGACGCAGATCATCTTCTCGGCGCATGTCCCCGCCGACATCCCCCTGGCCGATATCGAATTGACGTTCATCTGCAACGGGACGGTCCTCCTCAACGGATCGTTCGCCGCAATGACCTGGTTCCCGGGAAGTTCGTTCACGGTCGCCGCGAACGCACCGACCCTCGGATTCTGCGGCACGTTCGACGCCGGAGGGTACGGCGGCGGAGCGTTCAGCACGTACTACAACCGCCTCGGGATTTTCGTCCCGATCCGGCAAAACGTGTCCGTCCTCGAGAGCGGGGACACGTTCATTCTGTACATTCACAACGGGGGCTACCCATTGGATTACGCGTGCACGACCAGCTGGATCGTCGGGTACTACGGTCTTTGCGGCGGAGTGACCTCAGGCCCGATCTTCGACTTCGACGATTACCACGGCGTTCCGCCCTGGTGTTTCACCAGCCCGGGGGCGTGCACGATTTACCTTACCTATACCGGAGCCGCCTCGACCTTGCTCGCCACTATCCCGGTATATACTCTGGTCCCGACCCCCACCCAGTAGCGTTCCGGTGGACCAGGCTCGGGGCGAGTCGAGAACCGGTGGACCACCTATGACGAGACACGCCTTGCGGCGCAAGTTGATCGGTTGGGCCGTGGTAGCTGCGGCCGTGGTCGTGGTGGTGCTAGTCGTCCTGGTAGGGACGGGTATACTACGGCTCCCGACCTCCTCGAGCTCCGCGGGCACACTGACGGTGACGGAAGTCCAATGGACGATCCTGCAGGGAACGATCAACTCCTCCTCCAACGTGGGATGGTTCGGACCGAGCCACCTCAATTACACCCTGGCCGAGGGATTCCCGCTCCAGACCGCGGCGGGCGGCACGTTCACGGTCGCCCTGATCGTCTCCGACCTCGGGAACCAAGCGCACACGGTCTACACGGCGGTCGCGGGGACGCCATTTTCCGTCGTTTCGTCCCATCCGACGCTGCCCGTCCTCGTCCCGGCGGGCGAAGATGATGCGAGCTTCAATTTCACGATCCACACGCCGTCGACGCCCGGCGTGAGCCTGGTCCTATTGATCACTGTGAGCGCGTTTCCGCCCTGAGCTGGGGCCGGGACGCGGTGGCATCGCCCCGCTCGCTCGCCGCACCCAGGTGCCCCCGATGACCCAAGGAGGCTCCGGACCGATCGGGTCGACCATGTCGGAGCGGTACCGCTCGACCGCCCGCTCATCCACCTCGATGCCGAGTCCCGGACCGGTCGGAATGGCGAACTCACCCGCCTCGATGGAATATCCCCGCACGAGCGAGCGTTTCCAGTCAGGCCAGCTCGCCTCGAAGCTCTCCTGAAGGAAGAACGTCGGGAGGGTGGCATCGATCTGCAGGGTCGCCGCGGTCTGCACCGGCCCGAACGCGTTGTGGTAGGCGATCGGAGCCCCGTGGGCCGCTGCGATGCCGGCGATCTCCCGACCGTAGGTGAATCCTCCGGAGTTGGTGATGTCCGGCTGGAGAATGTCGACCAGTCCGCGCCGAAGGAAGCTTTCGAAGTCAGCCGGGGTAAGGAGGCGCTCTCCGAGCGCCACGGGGGTCCGCACCACTCTCCGGAAATCTGCGAGGGAGTCGCACAGCTCCGGGAGAACGGGTTCCTCCATGAAGCGGGGGTGAAACGCATCGAGAGCCCGGCCGGCGCGGATCGCTGCTTCGGGCAGGAACCGTCCATGGTACTCGATCAGGAGGTCGACCGCGGCTCCCACGGCCTCGCGCACCGCCCCCACGCGAGCCACCGCAGCGTCCAGGCCCTCGGGGGACAACATCCGGTATTGGTCCCCGAACGGGTCGAACTTGAGCGCGCGAAAGCCGACCCGGACCATTTTCCGAGCCTTCGAGGCGAACTCCTCGGGAAGGATCGCGTCCGAATACCATCCGTTCGAGTAGGCCCGTACTCGTTCCCGGATCCGCCCTCCGAGCAGGGTGGAGATCGGAGTTCCCAGCTCGTGACCTACCAGGTCGTGGCAGGCGATATCGACCGCGGAGAGAGCGCTCGTCGCTTCCATCGAGCGAGACCGATAGAACGAGTAGCGCTCGAACTCTCGCAGGCATCCTACGTGCGCAGAGAGCTCGTGGCCCTCGTAGAATCGAGCCACTTCCCGGACGCTTTCCCGGACAGCGTGGGTCATCAGCGTCGTGGGCGCCTCGCCCCAACCCACGGCTCCGGTGGACGTCGTGACCTTGACCAGGATGACGGTCGAGCTCCAGGGTGAAGAAAGTTCGTCCGCGGGAGCGGCGACCTCGATCGGCTCGACGGTTCGGATCTTCACGGACGACCCTCCGGAGGAATCCGGCCAAGCTTTAGACAGTTCCCGGTCGCCGAAGAGGGGTGTGACCGACATCTATGGCGGGGCGCGAGAGGACCAAGCGTCGGCGGCTTTCAGATGAGGGCTCGGAAGGAGACCCTCGACGACCTCCTCGATCCGGCCGTCCTTGCCCACGAGAAACGTGACCCGCTTCGCCACGCCGAACATACCGAGCACTCCGTACTTCTGGGCGGTCTCTTTGGTGGGGTCGCCCACCATTGGGAACCGGGACCCGCACCGGGCCGCGAATCCCGCCTGGGTGTCCGCCGTATCGACGCTCACCCCCACGACCTCGACTCCCGCACGCTGGAGTCGGTCGTACCGCTCCGAGAAACCCCGAGTCTCCGCGGTGCATCCGGCGGTGTTGGCCTTGGGGAAGAAGAAGAGGATCACCGGGCGTCCGCGATAGGTGGAGAAGGCGCGCGTCGAGCCGTCCGGCAGAAGGAACGGGAAGTCCGGAGCAACATCCCCAACGCCCAACACGGTTCCCCGAAGCGGAGTTTCTATTTCACAAATCCGAGCTGCGCCCACTCCTCCGTATCGAGCGGCGGACTCGACCCGAAGCCGAGGACCTCGTCAAACCTTTCCGGCGTAGGGAGGGGAATGACGACCGTGGCCACCCAGGGCCATGCTACGACGAACCGCAGCGCGGCCTGCGAGAGGGTGCGTCGTCGATGCTTGGTCAGGAAACCGAGACGAAGGATCGGGTCGAACTCCTGGTGGAGACGTCGCACATCGACCGGCCGGCCGCCGGGACCTCCCGGAACCGAGGCCGCGGCAAAGCGGCTTCCGTCCAGCCGACCGCCGGAAAACGGGTCCCGCGCGATGAGGGCCGAGGATGGTCCTCCCTCGGCCTGCTCGAAGAGGCGGACGACCTGGTCGTTGAGCAGGGAGAGCTCGCCGGTGTAGAGCGGCCGAATGGCACCAACCCCCGGAAGGGAGTTGATGCGGGACGGGATCCGAATCGACCAGGCGAGGTCGGCACCGAGGACATCCCATGGGGGTGGCATGGGGGGGTCCGCCTCCGCCGTCGTGGTTTCTCCGGAGGTCGAATCCCATTCGACAATCGAGACGGCGAGCGGTCCCAGCCTTCGTCGACTTTGGGCTAGGGATTCCCGAAGCAAGCCCGGCAGGTCGGGAGCGCCTAGGGGGTTCCCATGGAGGTCTCGCTCGCTCGCGAGCGTATCGACGGACCGCCCTAGGATGACCCCGAGCTCGGGATCGGGCGAGGGGAACGCGGTGGCCAACATCCGCTCCGCTCGGTCGGTGAATCGGGCTCGCGCCACATCGAAGGTAGTGACCCCTCGCTCTCGGGCGCGACGGAGCAAGGCGATCGAACGCGCATCGGCCGAGGGGGGTGCGACCGCCGGTGGGTCGACGGAGATCGCGAGCATTGAGACCATCCTTTGCGACTGGGGGATCGGTCGACGATCGATCCGGGGGGCGGTCTGCTCCTCCATGATGGCGACTCACCGTGCCAGAGACTTGAGCTACTCAACCGTTCCGGGTTCGCTCGCCCCGGCATTCCTTATGCCCGGCGACCGCTGCCGGGGCGATGAGCTCCCGGGCGGCTTCTCGCCTTCCGCTATCGGAACGACTGCGCCCGACCCGTCTCGACGACATCGTCGGAAACGCTCGGGCCCGGTACGAACTGCGCGCCTGGGCAACGCAATGGCAGGAAGGCCGCACACCGGCTCGCCGGGCCGCGGTGCTTTCCGGACCACCGGGGGTCGGCAAGACGACGGCCGCCATTGCTCTGGCCGCCGAGTTCGGCTGGACGTTGGTGGAGATGAACGCGTCCGACGCGCGCAACGAGGTCGCGATCGAGCAAGTGGCCGGTCGGGCCTCCGTAAGCCACACTCTGGATGCCGCCGGCCCGATTTCCGGGGCCCGGCATGCCCTCATCCTCCTCGACGAGGCCGACTGTCTCACGGGGCGCCTGACCGAGACCCCCCGAGCCCGTGCGACGCCGCCCCCCTTGGGGGATTTCCTGCGAGGGAGATATGGGTCGATCGAAGCGCTGAACGAGGCCTGGGGCTTGCTCCCCAAGGGGAAGCCCCGACCGTTCGAGGATTGGGGCGCGGTCCCGCGCACACCGGGGAATTCCGGATGGGCTCGACTGCCGGCGGCCCGTCGCGACATCGACGAATGGAAGTCGACCGGTCGTTCGGCCGACCTCTCGGACCGCGGAGGGCTCGGCGCGATCACCCGGCTCGCTCGCTCCACTCACCACCCGATCGTCCTCACGGTCAACGACGATCGGACCCTGACCCGATACTCTCCGGTGTTCCGCACGGGGGTAGTTCGGATCCGGTTCTACCCGCTCCGGGATTCCGAGATGACCGCGTTCGTGACCGGAGTTGCCGGTTCTGAGAGGATCACCCTCCACCCCGGCGTGCTCGAATCGATCGTCAAGCGGGCGCATGGCGATGTCCGGGCCGCGTTGAACGACCTCGATGCGGTCGCCCCGCTCGCCTCGGGTCCCTGGCAGCTCTCCGTAGTGGGATTCCGTGACCTGACCGCGGATTTCGTCGCTCTGACGGAGGAGGCCCTCTCCCACCCCCGGTACTACCGTTCGGTAGAGATCCAGGACCGACTCGACGCCACCCCCGACGACCTGCTGCCTTGGATTGAGGAGAACCTCCCTCTCTTCGCGGCCGACCCGCGCCATCGAGATGCGGCCTATCGAGTGCTCGCCGTCGCCGACCAGTTTCTCACCCGAGCCCGGCGGGCGAGGGTGTACGGGCTCTGGAGTTACGCGTCGGAGCTCATGACCGGCGGGGTCTCGTTCGCGCTGTACGACGGTCCCGGTGCGCCCGCGCGGGGCGGAGTGGCGTTCCCGCAATTCCTCAGCGACATGGGACGCTCGCGCGCCCTACGGGGCACTCGGGACTCTCTCGCGAAGAAAGCGGGGACACGGTTCCACCTATCTAAGAACAAAACACGCGAGATCATGATCCCGTTCCTCGAAGGTATCTTCGCAGCCGGGGTGAAGCGTGGGGCTTCGATCGAGCTGAAGCGGACCGCCGCTCGAATCGTCCGCGAGCTCGAGCTGACTCCGGAGGAAGTCGGGTTCGTCCTAACGGCGGAGCCGGATTCACGCGCGGTCACCGAGCTCCTGGCGGCGGCCGGATCTCCTACTCCCCCGGAACAGCCCGAAAGCGAACCGCTCCCGAATTCTGCCGCTGCGGCATCGATGGCGCCCGGGCAGGAACCCACGAAGCGGGTCCAACGCCATCTGTCGGATTTCGGGGCCTGAACCCGCGACGACCCGACGCGTTATTCGAGCTTGGCGCGGAGCGAGATTGCGACGTTGCCTTTCAGGGCGCCCGAGATCGGGCATCCCTGGCTCGCGGCCTGGGCCGCCTGCTGGAATTCCGCGTCGGAGATCCCGGGGACCTTCCCGGTAACGTCCAACTCCATGGTCGTGACCTTCCAGGCGTCCCCGACCTTGTCGAACGTCGCGGTCGCCGAGACGCTGAGACGCGTGGGGGGCTTCTGCATCCGCCCGAGGCCACCGGAAAGGGCCATCGAAAAGCACGCGGCGTGCGCGGCCGCGAGGAGTTCCTCCGGACTGGTTTTCCCGCCGGGTGCCTCGGTCCGAGCGGCCCAAGAGACCCCCATCTCCCCGAGGGCGCCGCTCGTGCCCTTGACCGTACCGTGACCGTGCATGAGGTCGTTCTCCCAAACCGCCATCGCCGTGCGCTTCGCTGCCATCGGTCCGAGGAGCTTCCCGCCCGATTTAACCTCGAGCATTCTCGAGGAACGATTCGGGCAACGCTTTCCGTGGACGTGCCCTCGGGGAAGCGTGGCCGTCGCCCTGCGAGACCTTCCTAAGTTCCTCGTCCTCGACCCGTTGTCCACCATCCGCGTCGAGATGCGGCTCACCGCGTCGGCGTGCGAGATCGATGTGGAGCTCGACAATCCAAGTCCCGGGCGATCGTTCGTGCTGTTGATCGGGCACAAGGATGGGCCGTTCGTCCAGCGCGTGCGGCTCGCCGGGAAGGCCCGGATCTACTTCGACCCGCAATCCCCCGGTGACTACGTCCTCTTGGTGGCCAACCCGCAGAAGGAACCGATCGTCCTGCGCTTGAAAGCTCGAGACGTGGGTCTCGTGGTGGTCGGGAAGTCTCGGGCCTCCCGTCGAGCCGGGACCACCTCGAAAGCACGTCCGGAACGATCCGCTGCCCGCGGGTCTTCGACAAAGCCTCGGGCGACTCGTTCCACCACCTCCCGGCGGCGCTGAGGGGCCTCGGAGTCGGCTCGGACGGTCCGGGGGAGGTTTGAAGGCCCCCCGGGACTCAGGCCGGGAGGAGCGTCCAACTTGGCGGATTTCCTCGTCTACGTCGCGATCTTCGTCACGGTGTTCGCGCTCGTCGACCCGATCGGCGCTTTGCCGTTCTTCGTCGCCTTGACCGACGGATTCGGCGAAGCCGATCGGGCCGTCGTCATCCGGCGTGCGGTCGCGGTTCTCGGCTCGGTGCTGATGGTCTTCGCCTTGGTGGGCCGGTTCCTCTTCGCGGCCTTCGGGCTCACGCTCGCCGCCTTCGAGATCGCGGGCGGGATCCTATTGTTCATCGTCGCCTACGACATGCTGCACGGAGAAGTGACCCGGACCAAGCTCACCAGCGAAGACCGCGAGGAAGCGATCGCGCGCCGCGACGAAATCTCCGTGGTCCCGCTCGGGATCCCCTTGTTGGCGGGTCCCGGAGCGATCTCTACCGTGATGATCTACGAGGGGAGCGGCGCCAACGACCCGCTCGCCGTGCTGGCAGTCTTCGTTGCGATCGCGATCACGACCGCGGCGACGTACGTCACCCTACGCTACGGCCAACGGATCTTCCGCTACCTCGGGAAGACCGGCATCATGGCCATGACGAGAGTGCTCGGCCTGTTGCTCGCGGCGGTCGGCGTCCAGTTCGTCGTCAATGGGATCTTCGGGGCGTTCGGCCACCCATAGGACGGGTCGAGCCGCCGGCACGGCGGGGCGGTGGGTTGGGGGGGCGTTCGTTCGACCTTCGCACGCGACCCAGGACCGCCCCGGAGGGGCTCTTTGGGTTCCGGTCCGCGGCCCACGCCTTCTCTCCAGCCCGAATGGCGACCGGGAGGTCGTTCTCCGAGGGAGGAAAGGCGCATTCGAAGTCATCGGTGTACGCGCAGTAGGGATTGAACGCGCGGTTGAAGTCAACGTCGTACTCGTCGGCTTCGTTGAGCTCCAGCGTGAGGTACCGGCCCGGACCGTAGCTATCCTTGCCGCTGGTGAGGTCGCGGAAGGGGACGAACACGGAGGCTCCGACGCCTTCGCCCGCATGGTAGAGCCGAAGGTGGAGAGATTCTCCGCTGAGGGAGAACCGGAGGTCTCCGATGTATCGCATCACCGCCTGGTTGTCTCGATTGGTGCGCAAGTACACCTCTTCGGGGATCGGGCGTCGATCGAGCGTCCCTCGGACGCGGAACTCCCCGTCGGGCGGGAAGTACCGGAGCTCGTGGAACAGCACCCGACCGACCACGAACGGCGACTCGGGGTCTCGCGCCATGAACCCGTCCTTCATCGTCCGCTCGGTCTCGAGCTCGGTCCGCCAAGACTTGGTCGCGGCCATCGTGCCTGAGGAGAGGTGCGTCGGCTTAACGGTTCGCCCCGGTCCCACGAGGGTTCTTCGAGAAATCGAGGACCATCCGGTCCTCGTCCAGGTACTCGTTCCCGCGCTTCACAAGCCGAGGGAAATGTCCGCAGGGAGTGAATCCGAATCGGCGGTAGAGTCGTTGTGCCCCCACGTTGACGGAAAAGACCGAGAGGTAGACCAGCTCGAACCTGGACCGAGCCTCGTCGAGCGCACTCGCTAGGAGGGCGGAGCCCACTCCCTTTCCGCGGTACTCCTGACGGACCAGGATCCCCAGCTCGCCGACGTGGGACATCTCGGACGTCGGGCCAAGGCCGGCACGGTGGATCGAGCAGGTACCGACCACCCGGTCGTCGACCTCGGCGACCTGGAAGATCTCGTCTCCGGCGAGCACCCGACGAAACGTCGCGGCGAACCAGTTCGTCTCGTCCGACATCGAGGGGCGTTCGGCGAAGAGCGTGATCCCGATCGAGGGGTTGGTGACCCGCTCATCGTAGAGCCGGAAGTACGACTCGCGAACATCGTCGAAATCGTTCCACCGGACGGACCGGACGACGATGCGAGGAGTGGGGGTCATCGGCGGACGAACGGGGCGAGGACGTCGCTAGGCGTACCCGAACTGACGCTTGGCGAACTCGCTCATCCGCTCCGGGCTCCACGGGGGGTCCCAGATCATGTCGACCGTCGCGGACTTGATGTTCGGGACCTTCTCGATCGCGGCCTTGACCTCCTCGGCGAGGATCCCGGCGACCGGGCAGCCGGGGGCGGTCAGCGTCATCTTCAACTTGACCGCGTCCTCCGTCCATTCGAATCCGTAGATGAGACCGAGGTCCACGATGTTCATCGGGATCTCGGGGTCGTAGATCTGCTTGAGATTCTCCGTGATCAGGCGTTCCCGTTCCGCGTACGGGCCGCTGGAGGCCGGAGCGAACGGCGTCGAGGGTCCCGGCGGAGGGGCGGGGGCTGCGTCGCTCATCCTCCCTTCTACGGGTCGGGCGCCTATAAGCCTGCGCGCAGAGGAGGTTACCTTGAGGTGAGGTGTCCCCAAGTCGTTTAAGCGCACTTCCCCGTGGGTCGCCGATGCGCGACATTCACGCGATGTCTCCCGACCGGGGGCGTATGCGCCTTCGGTCGGTGGGCCTCTCGGGGATCCGCAAGCCGTTGACGGTCCAACGGAGGGGTGCGACCCACACGCTCGCCGTCGAATTCCACGTGGGCGTCGACCTACCCTCCGAACGCAAGGGGTCGGACCTTTCGCGCAATGCCGAGATCCTCGCCGAAGTCGTGGACGACACCGTCACCCGCCCGGTCGAGAGTCTGGAATCCGCTTGCTCGACGATCGCCCGTGAGCTGCTTCACCGTCACTCGTACGCCACCGTGGCATCCGTCGAAGCGTCGGCCGAGTACTTCCTTCGGAAGGGCATCTCGGAGGAGAAGCGGAGCTTCGAGGATTACACCCTGATCGCCGAAGCGCATGCGACCCGGTCGGCCGACGGGTCGGTGGTACTGGCTCGGGCCGTGGGCGCCGAAGCAGTCGGAATGACCGCGTGCCCATGCGCGATGGAGACGTGTCGAGACCGATTGACAGCGGAGTTCCCGGCCCTCGCCGCCCCCGAATTGAAGGACCTCCCGATGATCTCTCACAACCAGCGCAATCGCTCGCGACTCGTCTTCGAGCTCCCCGACGCCACCGAGGTTGAGGTCGACGACATGATCGCGGCGATCGAAGCGGCGCAATCGAGCCCGACGTATGCTATCCTGAAGCGGGGCGACGAAGCGCAAGTGGTCCTGGACGCGCATCGTCATCCGAAGTTCGTCGAGGACGTCCTGCGCGACCTACTCGCGAGCCTTCCCGAACGGTTCCGGACGGTTCCGGACTCGACGGTCGTCCGGGCGAGCACGGTCAGCGAAGAATCGATCCACAAGTACAACGTCGAGGCCTCCCACCAGGTCACCCTGGGCGAACTCCGCCATTCCGGCGACCGCTAGGAGTTCTGGAGGCGACCGTGCGGTACGCGCTGGACGCCCTACGCCGGCGCCCCGGACGCTCCGCGATGACCGCGCTCGGGATCGGCCTCGCGGTGGGATTGGTGGTGTTGCTGCTGGCCCTCTCGAACGGGATCCAAACGAGCGCCACGACCCTCGCCACCGAAAGCGGAGTCGACCTCATCGCGGCGAGTGCCAACACCACGCTCCTTTCGGGCCAGTTTCCCCCTATCCAGGGCTCTCACTCCCTCGCGAATCGCCTGACTGCGACCGACCCAAACGTTGCGACGGCGAGCCCGTGGCTGATCAGCGACCTCGTCTTCGGGAACGCGTCGCTCTGGGCCGCCGCGAACGCAAGTGCGGTGCCGGGAGACTGGTCGCCGACCGAGTCCGGGATCGTCGGCTGGATCCCCTCGGACAATAACGGGATCCAGACTCCCGACATCTACAATGGTTCCGGGTTCACTCAGACCGGCGACCCTCGCTATGCCGGGGGATCCTACTCCGGCCCCTCCACGCACCAGATCGTCCTCGACCAAGGACTCGCGTCCGTGCTCCATCTGCGGGTGGGGGACGGGGTATGGTTGGGAGCGGCACAACCCCCATCTGCCCTGGCATTGGAAGGATGGTACGCCAATGCGACCGGCTTCCGCGTGGTCGGAATCTCCGGGCCCTTCTGGCTCGTCCCGTCCGCGCTCCTCGCCTTCGTCTACCTGTCCGAGCTCCAGGGGATCGTCGGCGGCGCCTCCTCGGTCACCGACTACTCCTCCTTGGTGCTCATCCATCTGACCGACCCCACGACGGCGGGTTCGGACCAGTCTCGGCTCGAGACCGCCTTCCCCGAGTTGACCGTGTTCACCCTCTCCAACATCCTCGGGGCGATCCAGCACGTGGTGAACTTGTATCGGACGTTCGGCGAACTCATCGGGATCATCGGAGTGGTGGTGGCCGCCCTTTTTGCAACGACCGTCCTCCAGATGTCCGTCGACGACCGATCCCGGGAACTCGCGCTCCTCCGGGCGATCGGTCATTCGCGACCATCGATCGGGTCGATGGTCGTGGAGGAGGCGCTGCTCCTCGCGTTCTTTGGCTTCGCGGTCGGACTCCCTCTCGCCTACGTTTCGGCCTACGGACTCAATCTGTACCTCACTCACCTGCTCGCGGGCCTACCCACGTCGTTCACGTTCGTCTCGTTCGATGCCGGGGTCCTCCTGGACGGGGTCGCGCTCGTGCTCGCGGTCGGTCTCGTGGCGGCCGTCGCCCCAGCGGCCCGGGCGATGCAGCTCCCTGTCGCTGAGGAGCTCCGAGCCCCATGATGCGATGGGGTAGGGGTCACTCCCTCCGACACTCGCGACTGCAGGTCGTACTCGCCATCGCCGCGATCGGTACGGCGGTCGCTCTCCCGGTCGTCCTGTTGAGCGTGGGCGGGGGTGTCTCCGCGCACGAGCTCGCGAGTCTTCAGAACGCAGGCTACCAGATCGTGGTCAGCGCCGCCGGGCTCCACGGGGTGACCCACGCGCATGAATACACCTCGAAAATTCTCGCCCTCCCGAGCGTGACGGCAGCGTCCCCCGTGCTCAGCGAAACCATCGACGCCTTTGCCCCGGCCGGCTCGGTATCCCCCGTCCTGGCGGAAGGCGTGATCCCGGACCAGTTCACTCCGACCTTGGGACCGAGCGAATCAGGGCTCTTCCCCTCCCCTCTGCCGCTCGGCGACCCCACGGACTCGGTGCATTTCGCCGGCGGAGCGTACTCGGGACCCGCTGCGTACGACGTCCTCGTCTCGTCGCCATACGCCGGAGTGCACGGCATTTCCCTCGGTCAGCACTTGATCCTGAGCCCGGTCGCGAATCGCTCGCTCGGGACCAGCTACAACGTCACGGGGATCTTTGGGGTCCCGCCCACAGCCCTCGGACCTACCGGCGCGTTCGCAGTTCTCGTTCCCCTCTCCAATCTTCAACTGATGACCGGATTCGCCGGCGGGTCGGCCCCGGCGCCGGACGCCGCGGATACGATCCAGGTCGCGGTCACCGGCTCCGTGGCGACCAATCCGGGCGCGCTCAGCCACGTTCGCGCCGAGGTTCAGGCGCTCTTCCCGTACTACGGCGTCAGTTCCCTGACCCAAGAGGCCGCCCAACTGCAGTCCGCGACGGGCGTGCTCACCGGCTTCTACCTGGCCCTCTCTTCCGTCGGTCTCGCCGTCGGGCTGCTTTTCCTCGCTCTTGTTCTGCTCCGTCGCGTGGAGGCGGACCGTCGCTCGATCGGGATCCGTCGCGCCCTCGGCATCCCCGGTCGCTCGATCGCCAGCGAGATCGTGGAGAACGGAGCGGTCCTCGCCGTCGCGGGGGCCGTAGTCGGCCTGATCGGCGGGTATCTCATCGTGGAGTCCCTCGCGAAATGGTCCACCGACACCGTTCAAGAGGCCGCGCAGCTCGCGATCTTCGACCCCGTGGTGCTCGGGGAGCTCGTCGCCGGAGTGGTTGCTCTATCCCTCCTCGCCGGGGCCATCGCGACGCGGGCGGCCCTACGGGAACCGATCGCGGAGGCGCTTCGGTGACCGCGAACCAAGCTCCGTCGATCGAACTATCGCACGTCGTCCGAACGTACGGCGCGGGAACCCCCGAGGAGGTACGGGCCTTGCGCGGGGTGGATCTTTCGATCGCCCCGGGGGAGCTCCTCTCGGTGGCCGGCCCGAGCGGATGCGGCAAGACTACGCTCCTCAACCTCCTCGGCCTCCTCGACACTCCCTCGTCGGGCGAGGTCCGATGGAACGGGACACCGGTCGGTCACCGCACGGACCGGGCCCGGGCCCGACTTCGCCTCGAAGGGGTCGGGTTCATCTTTCAGCGGTTCTACCTGCTGCCGACCTTGACCGCACGCGAGAACGTCGAGCTCCCGATGCGGGCGCTCCATGTGCCCCGCCCCGAGCGTACACGCCGCGCGGCGGAGCTCCTCGCCGAAGTCGGCCTTGGGGGCCGCGAGCGGGCGTTCCCGCACCAGCTCTCGGGAGGCGAGGAACAGCGGGTCGCGGTCGCCCGCGCGCTCGCCAACCGCCCCGGCCTGCTCCTCGCGGACGAACCGACCGGGGAGCTCGATTCGGGCAACACGCAGGCGATCCTCGCCCTCCTCGAGCGGGTCCGCCGAGACCACGACGCGACGCTCGTGCTCGTGACCCACAACCCCGAGGTCGCCCGAAGTGCAAAGCGCCACGTGACGATGCGAGACGGGCTCGTCGTCGAGGACGTTCGGGAGGCTTAGCGGGCCGATGGCGCGAATCGCAATCCTCCTGCGGGACCGATGCCACCAGAAGGAGTGCCAGTGGGAGTGCCAAGCCTACTGCCCTCCGGTGAGGATGGGCCAGGAGTGCATCATCGAAGGGCCGGATACAAAGCCGATCATCTCCGAGTCGCTGTGCATCGGATGCGGGATCTGCGTCCACAAGTGTCCGTTCGATGCGATCAAGATCCTGAATACCCCCGAGGCGAACGAAGCGGAGATCGTGCACCGATACGGGTACAACGGCTTCCGCCTCTACCGCCTCCCCATGCCCCCGACGAAGGGGATCACGGGACTCCTCGGCCCGAACGGGACGGGAAAGTCAACGGCACTTCGCCTGCTCGCCGGCAACGACGTGCCGAACCTCGGCGACTTCGAGCACCCCGGCGATTGGTCCAAGGTGCTCGCGCACTACCGCGGCACCGCATTCCACGCTCATTTCGAGCGGGTAGCGAAGGGCGAACTTCGGAGCGTCGTCAAGCCGCAGTACGTCGACCGTCTCGCGGACGAATCGGTCACCGCCCTCGAATTCGTGGCGCAAGCGGGTGGACGGGCTGCCGGGATCCTCGAGGAAGTGGGTCTGGGGGGCCGCGGCGACCGTCGCCTCGGGGAGCTCTCGGGCGGGGAGCTACAGCTCGCGGCGATCGCGCGCACGCTCGCGACGGACGCGGACCTCTACCTCATCGACGAGCCGTCGAGCTACCTCGACATTGTGCACCGCCTCGAAGTCGCCCGTATCCTGCGCCGGCTGGGAGAGTCGAAGAGCGTCCTCGTGGTAGAGCACGACCTCGGACTGCTCGACTACCTCGCGGACCAGGCCCATCTTCTCTACGGCGAACCCGCCGCGTTCGGGGTGATCAGCCACCCGATCCCGATGCGCTCCGCGATCAACACCTACCTGACGGGGTACCTCAAGGACGAGAACGTCCGGTTCCGGACCGACCCAGTTCGATTCGTCGCGCATCCGCCGAAACCGAACGTCCGCCAAAACCTTCTGGTGGAATTCCCGGCGCTCGAGAAGGAGTTCCCCAAGTTCCATCTCTCGGTCGCGGGCGGCGCCCTCGCGAAAGGCGAGACCGTGGGGGTCGTGGGCCCCAATGCGACCGGCAAGACCACGTTCGTGCGGATGCTCGCCGGGGCGGAGACGCCCACGAAGGGAACTCCTCCGAGCGGCGTCACGGTCAGCTACAAACCGCAGTACCTCAAGGCCACCCAACCGGCGAGCCTGCGGGAACGGTCGAACGCCCTCGCGGGGGACCCCTCGTTCGATGGCAAGCTGTTCGAGCGGGAGCTCGTTCCCGGTCTCCACCTGGACGAGGTGCTGGACGTCGCGCTCACTGACCTCTCGGGAGGGGAGCTCCAGCGGGCCGCGGTCGCGCTCGCTCTCGCGCGACCGGCGACGCTCTATCTTCTCGACGAACCGTCGGCCTACCTCGACGCCGACGAACGGATGTCGATGGCCCGGTTGCTCCGCCGGCAGGTCGAGCGCCAGGCGGTCAGTGCCCTCGTGGTCGACCACGACGTGTACTTCCTCGATCTGGCGTGCGATGCGCTCATGGTCTTCCGCCCCGAGACGCCCGACGGCTCGCAGGGGCGTGGCGACGGACCGTTCCCGATGCGCGAAGGGATGAACCGACTCCTGCGCACCGTGGACATCACGTTCCGCCGGGATGCGGAAACCTTGCGCCCGCGGATCAATCGGGAAGGATCGGTGCTCGACCGGGAGCAGCGGGCGAAGGGGGAGTACTACTACGAAGCCGCCGCGTGAGGCTGCTTCGACCCCTCCCGGGTCGACGCGGTCGGATCGGTCCGGAACCTATCGTCAGCACGGCCGGATCTCCTACCTAGTGGTGGGGACCTATGTCGTCCTGATCCTGATCGTAGCCATCGTCCTCCCGCACAGTTCGACCCTGCTGTTCGCCGGGGCTCCGTACGTCCTCGGAGCATTGCTCCTCCTCTTCCTCGTGCGGTATCTTTCGACGACCTACGCGATGAACGACGTCTACCTGCGCGCGTGGCGGATCCTCGGCGGCCGGCAAGTGCGCCTCTCGGAGGTCCGCAAGATCGAGTACACGAGCATGCGGGACCTGGGTCCGACCGGGGGCATCTTTGGGTCCTGGGGGTGGAGGGGGAGAATGTGGACCCCCCGGATCGGACGGGTCGACGCGATCTACACCGATGCGTCGAAGGGTATTCTCGTGACCGTCGGCGATGTTCCGATGTACATCACGCCCCACGACCTCCCCGAATTCGCCCGGGAGCTCTCGCGACGCGTGCGGTCGTACACCGGTCGGCTCCCAACCGATGTGGGCGACCCGCTCGGGTCGTCCGACGACTCGGCTGAATAGTCGGCGGCTCGCCTCGCACGGGGGAGTGGGTCGTCAGTATTGAGCGAGGGAGGGGTCGACCTTCTGAGCCCAGGCGTTGATCCCACCGCGCAGCGACCGAACGTTCGAGAAGCCGAGGTCGAGCAGCAATCGGGTCGCGTCGGCCGATCGGGTGCCGGCCCGGCAGTAGAGCACCAGCTTGGGGGCGCGAGTGAGCTCGTCCACGCGGTCGGCGAGCTCCGCCTTGGGGATGAGGTGCGCGCCGGGGAGGTGGGCGATCTCCCACTCCTCCGGCTCCCGGACATCGACCAGAAACGGAGGGTCGGCCGATTCAAGCTCCACGTGGAGCGCCTCCGGTTCTATCTGGGGAACGGAGCCCGCGGCCGGCGCCACCCCGTCGGCCGGGACGCCGCAGAACGCCGGATAATCGATCAATCCCTTCTGGGGGGCGTTCGGAGAGCAGAGGACGCAGTGCGGGTTCTTGTGGAGCTTCAGCTCGCGGAAAGCCAGGCCGAGCGCGTCGAACAGCAGGAGCCGTCCGATGAGAGGCTCTCCTTTTCCGATGATCAGCTTGACCGTCTCGGTCGCCTGGAGCACGCCGACCAGACCGGGCAGCACTCCCAGCACTCCGGCCTCCGCGCACGACGGTACGAGGTCCGGGGGCGGCGGCTCGGAATAGAGGCAGCGATAGCAGGGGCCGTGCCGGGCGTCGAAGACGCTCACCTGGCCCTCGAACCGGTAGATCGAGCCGTAGACATTCGGTTTCCCAAGGAGAACGCAGGCGTCGTTCACCAGGTACCGCGTGGGGAAATTATCGGTCCCGTCCACGACGATGTCGTAGGGACGCAGGATGTCGAGGGCGTTCTCGGAGGTCAGGCGTTGTTCGTACCCGACGACCTTCGTGCCGGGGTTCAGCCCTTCGATCCGTTCCTTCGCCGCGACGAGCTTCGGGCGTCCGACATCCGCGGTGCTGTAGAGGACCTGGCGTTGCAGATTCGAGAGGTCGACGGTGTCGAAGTCGACGAGGCCCATTTCGCCCACGCCCGCGGCCGCCAGATAGAGGGCAGTCGGAGAGCCAAGTCCCCCGGCTCCGACGAGGAGAACCTTCGCCTGTCGCAGCTTGCGCTGCCCGGCGACACCGACCTCGGGCAACAGAAGATGCCGACTGTATCGGCGGAGCTCATCGCGCGTGAACGTCTCCGCGGGCGCAGGAGCGATTCCGACGAGCTTCGGGCTGCGGCCGGACTCCTGGGATGTGGAAGGGGCGCCTCCCGCGACGGCAGGTACGATCGAGACCACGTCCCCTTCTTTCAGGGGCGTGGCCTCGCGTTGAAGGTAGCGGATATCCTCGTCGTTCAGGTAGACGGTGACGAAATTGCGAAGTCGCCCCTCGGGCGTGAACAGGTGACGCTGGAGCGCCGGGTTCGCCTCGGTGAGCGAGCGGATCACTCCTCCCACGGTCGACCCTTCGAGCGATAGTTCGGACGCCCCGCCGGCGAACGGTCGGAGGGGCGTCGGCACCTTGACGGTGGTCTTGGGCATCGTTCGTTCCCTCCCCTTTCCGCCTCTTAGGTTCGCGCTTACCCCCCGACCACCGCTGAGGCTGGGACGGGTTTCGGAGTCACGCTGAGTCGGAGTTCTCGGAAGACCGATCGGTCGGGGTCGAGTTCGAAGGCACCCGCGCCGGGGACTTCCTGAGCGGTGATCGCAAGGACCACATACGAGTACCACGGCCACGCGTGATCCTGGTCGAACTGGGACGGACGGGCCGGATGGTCGGGGTGGGAGTGATAGAACCCGACGACCTGCCGCCCCGAGCCCTCGAGTCGGCGTTCGAGGATGCGCAGCTCCTCGGGCGGAATGAGGAATCGACGCCGGCGTTCCCCGTCGAATTCGTTACGCGTCCGCTCGAGCGCGAGGATCTCGCGATCCGGCCCGAGGGATTGCTCCGATGTAGCGCCGATGAGGACGCCGCAGCATTCGTCCGGATACGTCTCGCGGGCGTGCTGGCACATCCGCTCGAAGAGATCGGTGGGAATCGTCACCGAATTCATATCGGCGCCTCGGAGCTCGTATCGTGGCCCCCATCCGGGAGGATCGTTACGACGACGGCTTCCGGAGAAGATCGCCCGATCTCCGCCGCGGCCCAAACGGCTGCGCCGGCCGAGGAGCCCACGCTCAGCCCCTCCTCCCGGGAGAGACGGGCCTGCATGACGAGCGCCTCTTCGGTCTCGACCCGAAGCGTCTCGTCGACCAGTCGCGCGTCGTAGGTCGATGGACGCAGGGCGGTCGGAAGGTGCTTCAATCCCTCGATCCCGTGGATCGGGCCGGACGGTTCTACGCCGATGACCCTCACGTAGGGGTTTCGCTCTTTGAGGAATCGGCTCACCCCGGAAATGGTGCCACCGGTCCCGACGCCGGCGACCAAGTGCGTGATCCGTCCGGCGGTCTGTCGCCAGATCTCCGGGCCTGTGCTCGTGTAATGGGCCCGATGATTGGAGGGGTTGTTGTACTGGTCCGGGTAGAAGTACCGATCGGAACCGGCGAGCGCTCGCCGCCGCGCTTCGCGTTGGGCCCCGTCCGTTCCGTCGGACGCGTCCGTAAAGACGATGTGGGCGCCGTACGCGCGGATTCGGGCGACCCGCGAGGGGTGCGCATTGGCCGGGAGGATCAGCTCGACCGGGAATCCCAGCCGGGCTCCGAGCATCGCGTACGAGACCGCCGTGTTCCCGCTCGACGCGTCCATCAGCGTGCGTCCCTGATCGAGCCGGCCGTCGGCAAGGGCATCGAGGACGATTCCCCGAGCCGTGCGGTCTTTCACGGAGCCAGTGGGGTTCAGGAACTCCGCCTTCGCCCAGAGTTCGAAGTCGCCTCCGGCCCGAGCGACGATCGAGCCGAGCGAGACGAGCGGGGTGTGGCCGATCGACGAAATGAGGGCGTCCTCCGAGGGCCGCGAGCGGACCGGACGGAGCCCCTGTCCGGTAGCAATCCCGGTCGCTACGTGAGTTGGATCAAGTGAGTACACCGCATCCCTCCGTGGCCGATGGAGTCCACCAGGTCCACGCCGGCTTGTCCGAGGAGCGCCTCGGTGAGATGCTTGTCGAACACTTCGCAGAGCAGGAACGGGTGGCTCAGGGCGCTGTGGCGAAAGACGCAGTTCGTCCGGACGATCCGGACCGCGCCCTCCGGAGTTCGCTCGGTCGAGCTTCGGAAACCGAGACGGTTCAGCGAACGGACGACGTTTTCGGCGCGCTCTTCGGTACTCCCCGAGCGAGGAACTTCCTTCGCGACCTCCCGCGCCATGCGCTGGGCCGCGTCCGCGAACAGCGCACTGACGTACCCTTCTCCTTCGCGGGCCAGCAGTTCGTCCACGACCGTGTCGAGGATCAGGTCGTACTTCTTCGGGAAAAGCTCCTGGGCGGCGCCGGTGAGTGCGTAGCGCTTTCGCGGGCGACCTACCCCTTCCCGTCGGAACGTGGGGACGACGAGACCGCGCTCCTCCATCCGACCGAGATGGCCTCGAGCCGCGCTCTCCTGGATACCGAGCTTCAGGGCCAGGTCCCTCGCCGTCTTCGGAGCCACCGCGAGCTCCTCCAGAATCCGGCCTCGAGTGCCTTCTAGCTGCTCAGGGTCGGTCATTGCGCTCGTGGTCATGGGAATGGGTCCTAGGATTTACACACCGCGCCATGCTTAAATAACGGTATCGGCTCGTACGGGTTCGATGCCGAGCGAAATGCTGAGCGGTCCTCACACGCTGGTCGTAGAGGACCTGCACGCCGAGGTAGCCGGCAAGGAGATCCTGAAGGGGGTTAGCCTGAGCCTGAAGACCGGCGAACTGACCGCTCTGATGGGGCCGAACGGCTCCGGCAAGAGCACGCTCGCCTATGCCCTGATGGGCCACCCGAAGTATAAGGTGACGAAAGGCCGGGCGTTGCTCGATGGCCAGGACATCCTCAAGCTCACGGTCGACCAGAGGGCCCGCGCGGGCCTGTTCCTGGGGTTCCAATACCCCCAGGAGGTCTCCGGCCTATCTCTCTCGAAGTTCCTCTGGACGGGATACATGCAGAAGCACACCGCCCAGACCGCGGACACGGTCCAGTTTGACAAGGACCTGAAGATGCACCTCGAGTACCTCGGGATGGACGAGTCGCTGCTCAAGCGCTCACTGAACGAGGGCTTCTCGGGCGGGGAGAAGAAGCGCGTCGAAGTCCTTCAGATGGCGACGTTCTCCCCCCGGTTCGCGATCCTGGACGAGCCCGACTCCGGCCTCGACATCGACGCGGTCCGGGCCGTGGGGGAGACCGTCGCGAAGATCCAACGCCCCGACGCGGGCATTCTAGTGATCACTCACTACCAACGGATCCTGAAATACCTGAAGCCCGACAGCGTCCACGTGATGGTGGATGGAGTCATCGCCCTGTCGGGGGGTCGCGACCTGGCGGAGCAGCTCGAAGCGAAGGGGTACGACTGGGTCCGCCTGGGCGCCGCGACGCCGCCGGCCTAATCGGGACCAACGCCTCTCCCGGTCGACCGATGGACGTTGCCAAGCTTCGCGGGGACTTCCCCATCCTCTCGCGGATCGAGCACGGGCATCCCCTCGTCTACCTCGATTCCGCCGCTACTTCGCAGAAACCCCGCAGCGTGATGGCGGCCGAGGAACGGTACTACTCCGACTCCAACGCCAACGTGCATCGGGGGGTCTACGCCTTGAGCGTGGAGGCGACCGATGCCTACGAGGGCGCCCGCGAACGGGTGGCGCGGTTCCTCCGGGCGCCGGACCCCTCCGGGGTCGTCTTCGTCCGTGGGACGACGGAAGCGATCAATCTGGTCGCGACGAGCCTCGGTCGGAAGTTGCTCTCCCGGGGCGACCGGGTGGTTTCCACCGTGATGGAGCATCACTCGAACATCGTCCCCTGGCACATGCTCCGGGAGTACTCGGGAGTCGAACTCGAGTTCATCGGGGTGGACGACGAGGGCCGTCTGCGGATGGACGACCTCGACCGCCTCCTCGCCGACCACAAAACCAAGGTGGTCACCCTGACCCACGTCTCGAACGTCCTCGGCACGGTGAATCCGGTCCGCGAGATCGCCGACCGAGCCCACGCCGCCGGAGCCCTCGTGGTGCTGGACGCGGCGCAGTCCGCGCCCCACATCCCGCTCGATGTCGGTGCTCTGGGCGTTGATTTCCTCGCCTTCTCTGGGCACAAAACGCTCGGGCCGATGGGGATCGGAGTCCTCTGGGGAAGGACCGAGTTGCTCGACTCCATGCCTCCGTGCATGGGCGGGGGAGAGATGATCCGCGACGTCCACCTCAATCGGATCAGCTACCGCGAAAGCCCCGCCCGGTTCGAGGCCGGGACCCCGAACGTGGGAGGAGCGATCGCGCTGGCGGCCGCCCTCGACTACTTGGAGAAGATCGGCTGGGAATCGCTTCGCGACCACGAGGTCCGTCTGCAGCGCAAGGCGCTCTCCCTCGCGGTCGAGAGGTTTGGCGACCGGCTCAAGATATTTGGGCCCCCCAAAGCCGAGGACCGCGAGGCCGTCGTTTCTTTCTCACTTCAGGGGGCCCACCCACACGACATCGCGAGCCTGCTCGATGCCAAGGGGATCTGCGTGCGAGCGGGCCACCATTGCGCGCAACCGCTGATGGAGCGATACTCCGTGCCCGCGCTCACGCGCGCGAGCCCGTATCTCTACAACACCGAGGAGGAGATCTCCCAGATGTTCGACGCGCTGCAGGGTGCCTCGGTACTCCTCTCCGGCTCCGAGCCCACTTCCACCGCGTCATGAACGCCCGAGACTCGAGAGCCTCGGGCGAAGGGCCACTGTAGCGCTCCGGATGACAGGATGCCCTGGGGCGAGTGAATCCTTGACAGACGTGCATTTGTCGCCGCGCGGACGACCTCTTATTTAAATACGCCGGTGTGATGGAATTACCGGAGGCTCTCATGGCTCAAACGGCTACCGATATCACTCCGCTCGATTACACGCGGTACGACTTCAAGAACCCCGAAACGTACCGACTGCGGATCGCGAAAGGGTTGAGCCGGGACGTCGTTCGCGAGATCTCCAAGTTCAAGAGCGAGCCTGCCTGGATGCTCGAGTACCGGCTCCGGGCGTACGACCATTTCGTCCAACGCCCGATGCCCGACTGGGGGCCCAGCCTTTCCGACATCGACTTCGATTCCTACACGTACTACGCGAACCCGATGCTCGAGGGCGAGACGAAGCGGACGTGGGATGACCTGCCCGCGGACATCAAGAACACCTTCGAGAAGCTCGGGATCCCCAAGGCGGAACGCGAGTACTTCGGCGGCGTGGGTGCGCAGTACGACAGCGGAACGGTCTACCACAAGATCCGCGAGGACCTCGCCGCGAAGGGGGTCATCTTCTGCGATACGGACACCGCGGTCAAGGAACACCCGGACATCGTCCGGAAGTACTTCGGGAAGGTCGTTCCGTACAACGACAACAAGTTCGCGGCCCTGAACAGCGCCGTCTGGTCGGGCGGGAGCTTCGTCTACGTGCCCCCCGGGGTCGACGCGGGAATCCCTCTCCAAGCCTACTTCCGGATCAACGCGAAGAACGTCGGACAGTTCGAGCGCACGCTCATCATCGCGGACAAGGGCGCGAAGATCCACTACATCGAAGGCTGCACCGCCCCGGTCTACTCGACCGATTCGCTGCACGCCGCGGTGGTCGAGGTCGTCGCCGAGCCGTTCGCGAAGCTCCGATACACCACGGTCCAGAACTGGTCGAAGAACGTCTACAACCTCGTGACCAAGCGCGCGGTCGCGTACGAGGGGGCGCTCGTCGAATGGGTGGACGGCAACATGGGGTCCAAGATCACGATGAAGTACCCCTCGGTCTACCTGCGGGGCCGCGGCGCGCGGGCCGACATCCTGTCGGTCGCGTTCGCAAGCCAAGGGCAGATCATCGACTCCGGGGCGAAGGCCGTGCACTCGGCCCCCGATACCTCCAGCAAGATCGTCGCGAAGTCGATCGCGATCCGTGGTGGCCAGACGAGCTACCGGGGACTCCTCCACGTGGCGCCCGGCGCCACCGGGGTGAAGGCCGCGGTGCGATGTGACGCTCTGCTTCCGGACGAGGAGGGTCGGTCGGACACCTACCCGTACAACGAGATCCACGAGGAGGACGCCACGATCACTCATGAGGCGGTCGTCGGGAAGATCGGCGAGGAACAGATCTTCTACCTGATGAGCCGCGGGCTGAACGAATCGGACGCGATCCACCTGATTCTGATGGGCTTCCTCGCGGAGTTCGCGAAGGAGCTACCGGTCGACTACGCTCTGGAGCTGAACCGCTTGATCCAGCTCGAGATGGCGGGCGCGGTCGGGTAGGCCCGGCCGCCCTCGACGGCGAACGGGAGCCGCGACCGGCATTTCCCTCGGGTCGCCTCCCTCCGCTTCAGGACGAACCGGCGCGTCGGTCGGGGCAATTCGAATCCACTTGGTCTTTGATATATCCCGCATCGGTGAGGGAAATCCAAGGAATCGCGATGCCCGGAAAACCTGACGGTCAAGGAAGTGGTGCTTGGTGGTCGAGAAATGTCGCGCCCATGAACGCGATCCTCCGCGTCCTCGTGGGAGCCGTATGGACTGTGGACGGTATTCTGAAGTTCTACTCCGGCTATGCCGGACAATTCCTGAGCCAGCTCCAAGGTACCCAACAGGCGGCTCCTAGCTGGCTCTCCGGCTGGTTCCAGTTCTGGGTGAATGTTACCCAGTCATCTCCGACGACCGTGGTCTATGTGGTCGGCGTATTCGAGATACTCATCGGAGTCGCCCTGCTCGGGGGGTTCATGCGCAAGATCGCCTACATTGGCGGCTTCGTTCTGGCCCTCATGATCTGGGCGATACCGGAGAACTTCGGCGGACTCTACAACATCACCGTGAACACCACGGACATTGGAACCGGGATCCTCTACGCCTTCGCGATGATGGGGCTCATCCTCATCAACGCGGCGCACGGACCGAGTCGGTACAGCGTCGATTGGTACATCGAACGCCGATTCCCGGGCTGGGCGCGCATCGCGGAGTACTCGACGCCGCTCTTCGGAGGCTCCGCGGCGAAACCCGCAGCGGAAGCGAACCCCCCGGCCGCCTAGGTCACGCGAGGCCCGGGGGGCCAACCCTTTCCAGCCCATTCTCTCCGAAATAGGTTCGCCGAACGGAGAGGAGACCGTCGGACGGCGTCGGCCCGCGAATTCAGCTCGGGGGTCGCTTCCGGGGCACCCGGGGCACGTCGGTGTGGGACTTCACGAGGTCGATGACGGTGACCATGGTCGCGTACGCCAGGTTGACCTCCGCGACCCGGGCCTCCGGGGTTCGGTCGCCGGGCCTATCCATGACCGCCAGCGTCGATTGAAGGAGGTCCCGGGCGGTGTCGAGGCTGGCGGGGTCTCGAACGGTCCCGGCCGGTTGAGTCACGAGCTCCTGCGTGGCCAGCAGGTCTTCGCGCAGCGACCGTTGGAGCTCCTCCAACATGCTCGCCGGAACCGATGCGGAATCGAAGATCAGGGGCATGGTTGACCTCTCCGTCCCACGACTCTGCTGCGCCGGATTACCGCAACTTGGAGTCGAACCGCCAGTCCGGGGCGGCTTCCGTGCCCGTGACGTCGAGCCGAGGCAAGGCCGGATACTGGCCCTCCTGCCAAATGATCGCATGGCCGTCCCACCGAGCTTGCAGCGATGGGTAGAGGATCTCGCGCAGGCCTCCGATGGGGACCCGGTCGTACACGTTGGCGAGGAAACCCTCTCCGATCATCCGGATCGCGTCGGCCTGGGGCATCCCGCGAGATTCGAGGTAGAAGATCTTCTCCGGGTCGACCGGGGCGACCGAAGTGGAGTGCGTCGCCTTGACGTCTCGGCAAAGGATCTCGAGGATCGGGATCGTGTCCGAACGCGCCCCCCGAGAGAGGAGCATCGCGTGCTCGGAGATCAGCGCGATCGTCTTCCGCGCCTCGTGCTCGATCCGCACGAGCCCGCGGCTCATCCCCCGCGCCTGGTCCGTGAACACGCCCCGCGTGACCGAAGTACCGTGGGTGTCGGTGGCCGTGTGGGTCAGGTCGAACGAGCTGTCGTACGACTGGTCGCCCGACCCGTAGAAGGTCTGGAAATCCTCGGCCACCGAGGCCCGACCCGTGAGCCGGGTGTGGTTCCTCATCTTGACCCGATAGCCGCCCAGCCCGTTCCACATCCACCCAATCCGCGACTCGGCTCCCGTGGTCGCCGTTCGCCGGTAGACCGATACGGCCGCCAGATCCGGCGCGTGGACGGTGAGGAAGAGCGCCTTGGCGTAGTCCGCGAGGTCGATGTCGGTGTTGGAAGCGTACAGGCGCTGACCGTCCGAGGATGCCGCGGTCGAGTAGACCTCCTCGGTGGCCAGGAGCTGGGCGCCCTGGCCGACGCGCACCGCCCGTCGGACCGAGAGGACCTGTTTGGGGACGGAGAGCAGGCAGAATTCCTGGACCCGGATGGGTTGCGGGAAGTGGTCCGGGATGTCGAGCTGGTACCCTCGGTTCAACGTGGCGGTCGCCAGCGCGGAGAGTCGATCGGTGGGTTCCTCGGTACCCCGAAGGAATCCGTCCAGGTCTTTCTCACCAGCGCCCCAGATCTCGGAGAGGGGAGCGGCACGAACGCCCCTCTGTCGGAGTTCGTCCGGAAGCTCGATCCGTGTCCCGGAAACGTCATGGACGATCCGCACTGCCCCCTCCAATCGCGGCGGCAACGCGACCGGGGGTCCCTGGGCCGCCGGGTCGATTCCGCTGAGGTCGACGTTGGTGAAGTAGCCGTACCCTCGGTAGAGCGGGTTCGGCTCGATCGGAAGGTGACGAAACCGTTCGTAGGAATCGGTGCGCTGACGGGCGAATCCGGCGGGGTCGGAGAACCGATGCGACAGGTCGGCGACCTGGTCGGACCGGAGCCACTCCTCGAATCGCGGGACCGCCGAAGCCATCGAATTTACACACTCGGGTGTGTTTATAACCTGAGCGGGGAGCTCACCGCCGGAGGAGGAATTCACGAAGCGAGCTCAGAGACCGGCGACCTCGTCGGGCTAGTGGTGGGACCGGTAACGCTCGAGGGGTGAAAGGGTGGCGAACCCAAGGAACGAGGCTCAGGTCAATGAGACGAGGGCCCCCGTGGGGATTTGTAGGGCCAGACCGTTAGGCCCGACGATGTGTGACTGGGAGGAGGAAGAGTACGCGGAGTACCTACTCTGGTCGGCCGCGCAACGCGCGACGGCACCCGCCGCTGGAACGACCGCCGGCCACGTTGAGACCCGGCCAACCCGTCCGCTGCTGACGGCACTGCCGGCCGTCGCCGCCGAAGCGTAGATGTACCCTCGGGATTCCGACGGGGCTCGCCACTGCCCACAAAGCCGTGCGTGGTAACCCGCCCACCACTTCGTCGCCCCGTGTCTCGGAAGGCGTTTAGTACCTCCCCGCCGGTAAGTTCCACGACGGATACTGACGATGTACGACATGTATCAAGAGGTCATTCTTCAACACTATCGCACCCCGAAGAATTTCGGCCCCCTTGAGAACCCGGACCGAATTGGCGAGGAGTCGAATCCACTCTGCGGGGACCACATCACGTTGCGTCTCAAGGTCGACGCGGGGTCCCAGAAGATCTCCGAGATCCGCTTCCAGGGAGACGGGTGCGCAATCAGCGTCGCGAGCACGTCGATGTTGACGGAAAAGGTGGCGGGCCTCACGTTGGACCAAGCGGGGCACCTGACCCGCGATGATGTTCTCCAGCTGCTGGGGATCCCCCTCTCCCCGGTCCGCGTCAAATGCGCCCTCACGGGGTTCGCCGCCCTCGGCCGCGCTCTCCATCCCGAGACACTTCCGCCGGTCGCGTAATGTCTCGCCCTGGCGCGGGGCGAGCTTCCGGGCGCCCTAGTCGCTTCATAGTTCGTCCTTCCTCGGGGACGCCCTAGGTACGGCGCGCCCGATGATCGTCATCGACCCGGACACGTGCGTATTGTGCGGTTTGTGCACGGCTGTTTGCCCCCCCGACGCGCTGGAACTCACTCCGACCCAACTGGTCGTCCACTCGAACTGCACCGAGTGTGGATGGTGCGTACCGTACTGCCCGGTGGGCGCCATCTCCGGCGGTCGCCCCGTACCGCGTCGTCCGAGGAGCGCCGACTAGCTGCGTAGGGCGAGCTCGGTCACGACCGGGTGGCTCGAGGGTGGATCGGGCACGACCGCTTCAACCGACAGAATCGGCACTTCTCGGGGGGAACCGGGGGGATCGGTTTGCGCAGACGTCCGTATTTGCGGCGGGGCATCGTTCCCGGTTCCGCTGGGAGACGTGCGCTGCTCTTCAGGGTGACGAGCCTTCAACGCGCCAGACTTCCTCAGGTCTTCTTTTTGAGGCATCTCCCCCGTCGCTGTCATGGCCGCGCTTTCCGGGAGTGCGACGCCGGAAGGCACGGCCCGGTTCCGGGATCGCGCGGTCGGAGCGCGCAAGCTGCCGCCCGGGCATTTCCGGGAAGCTCCCGGGGGGTTGGCCCTTTCGTCCCTGGGGCTCGGTACCTATATCGGCCCGCCGGACGCCGCCACCGACCTCGCGGTCGAGCAAGCCGTCACCGTGTGCCTCACGTCGGGCCGGGTCAACGTTCTCGACACCGCGATCAACTACCGGTACCAACGGGCCGAACGCAGCATCGGCCGATCCCTCGCCCGGCTGGTCGAACGAGATGAAGTGACCCGCGACGAGGTGTTCATTTCCACCAAGAACGGTTACTTGGCGCCCGACGGCGAGTCATCCACTCCCGTGGACCGTTGGGTCGAGAAAGAATTGGTGCGACCTGGGATCCTCGACCCCGCCGACATCGTCGACAACTGCCACAGCATGAGCGCCTCGTACCTCGCCGACCAGTTCGAGAGGAGCTGCCGGAATCTCGGGGTTTCCTCGATCGACCTCGTCTACCTCCACAATGCCGCGGACGCCCAGATTCCAATCGTCGGCCGTGAGGAGTTCTCCTCTCGTCTCGAAGTCGCCTTCCGCCTCTACGAGAGCTACCGCGACGCGGGGCAACTTCGGGCCTACGGACTGGCCACGTGGGATTGCCTGCGGACCCGACCGAACGACCCCGGGTTCTATCCCATCGAAGCGGCCGTACGGATCGCCCGGAAAGTGGGGGGCAAGGACCACGGGTTTCGGTTCATCCAGTTCCCGTTCAACATCGCGATGCCCGAGGCCACGACCGTTCGCAACCAGCCGGTCGGCGATTCGAGGGTGTCGCTGTTCGACGCGGCGCAGCGCTTGGAGCTCGGATGCTTCACGAGCGTGCCGCTCGTCCAGGGGCAGCTCGCCCGCTCGGGGCCGAAGCGAAACGGTCTCTCGTCGGCCCAGACCGCGCTCCAATTCGCCCGCTCGGCTCCGGGGACGATCGCGCCCCTCGTCGGTCAGAAGCGAGCCGAGCACCTCTCGGAGAATCTCGAGGTCGCTTCACGAGCGCCGTGGGATCTCGAGCAGTTCCGCAGCTTGATCGCGTAGGTGGCCGGAGTCCGACCTAGGGGACTTCGGTGTCCGGGTCCTTCGGCGGCGAGGGGGTCGTGCTCCCACCGTTCCCCTCTTCGAGGAGCGAGCGGCCGTCGACCTTCTGAACGCGGACCACGCGGTCGGCGATGGCGGCCAGTTGGGATTCGTGCGAGACCAGGATGACCTGAGGGAGGGCCAGCTCCTCGAGCAGCTCGCCCATACGGATCACCTGCTCGGGGGAGAACCCGTCGGTCGGCTCGTCGAGAAGGATCGTGTCGAGCCGGAGGCTCCCCATCGAACGGACCACCTGGGCGAGCGCGAGCCGGAACGCGAGAGCGAGGCTCGTTCGCTCTCCTCCGCTCAGCGCCTCGGCCGGGGTCCATTCCCCCTCGATCATCACGAGCGGAGTGAACGCGGGGTCGGTCCGCGCGACGAGACCGGGGTCGTCGACGAGCGACGCGAAGTACCGAGCGAAGTTCCGCTCGAACAGGGCTTGCGCATGGGTCAGCAGTTTCTGCTCCATGGTCAGGACCGAGGAACGGAACGGTCCGCCGACCCACGCCGCCTTCTCCTCGACCTCCGTGGCCTCGGCGATGAGCTCCGCCCGCTCGCGTCGCCCGGCCTCCGCGGCGCCGACGCGACGGACCGCCTCGTCCAGTTGAGCATCCAGGCGTGCCAGAGTGGACCGCTCGGCGGTCAACCGCTCCTCCGCCTGCCGGAGCTCTCGCTCGAGCGTGGACGCGGCCGAACGCAATTGGGTCACCTTCTCGCCCTCTGCACGGAGGTTCACGACTCGCTTCGCCCGGTCCGACACCCGAGCCTTCAGCGCCGCCGATTCGCCATCCAATCGGACTTCCTCCGCCTTCAACATCTCTAACGCCCGCACGATCCCTCGTCGGCGCTCCGCCGCGAGGACGGCGCGCTCGAGATCTAGGGATCGGGCGGCATTCGCCTGCTCGGACCTAGCGATCTCGGCCCGGAGGGCCGACTCGCCCGCCTCCTCCGGCGCCAGTCGCTGGACCGCCTCCCGAGCCTCCGAGGTGAAGCGTTCCTCCCGCTCAACGTCTCGGATGGATTCTGCCAGGGTGGCGCTCTCTCGGCCCAGGGCAGACCGGGCCGAGATCCGGCGTGCCTCGACGTCCTTCCACCGGTCCCGGGCGCGCTCGTACCGTTCCCGAGCCCCCCTCACTTCCTCGAGCCGGTGGCGGTCGGCTTCCGCGGTCGACAGCGCGGCTTGAGCCGCCTCGAGAGCGTTCTTCGCCTCCGTTCGATGGCCCGCGAATTCTGTGGGACGAACCGTTTGACGGCATCGAGGACACACGCCGGCGGAGAGGAGCTCTTCGAGCTCGCCGAACGAGCTCGTCGATTGCGCGACCGTTTGAAGGGCCGCCGCCTCCCGCTGACGAGCGCCTTCCAGCCGGTCGGCGATCGTGGCCAGATCGTCGGGAGTCGGGGCGGGGGGCTCCTTCGTGGGACCCTCCCCCAGGAGTTGAGCATGCATCCGACGTGCCTCCGCTTCTTCCGCTCGGTGGGCGGTCGCCGATTCGGTCGCCTCCCGCAGGCGTCGCTCGGCCGAATTGAGCAAGGCGCGCGCCTCGGCGAGGGAACGCAGCCGGGCCGCCCGAACCTCGAGCTCCCCGCGGAGCCGAGCGAGATCCGCGGCGGCGGTGGCGAGCGCGTCCCGGCGCATCGGGAGCGCGTCCGCATCGGGACTTACCCCTTCAACTTCGGCCTGACGACGTTGCGTCTCCTCGGCGCGTTCTGTGCGAACGCGATCTTGTTCTTCGAGCCGGCGTTGGTCGGTCTCTTGCTCGCGAAGGAGGTTGGCGAGCTCGCGCTCGTCTGCCTCGGCCTTGCGGCTTCGCGCCTCGAGTTCGTCTCGGGCGGCGCGTTGCGACGCGATGGAGCTCTCGTGGTCCCGGAGCGCGCGGTCCAAGGTGGTGCGGTCGACCCGGATCCGGTCCGCCAGTCGGTTCCCTTCCGCGAATTCCTCGTCGAAATGGCGTAATCGATCGGCCTCGGCCCGTCGGGAGATCGCGCTGCGCCGGAGGTCCGTGGCAAGCTCTTGGGCATTCTCGGCGGCCGTGCGATATCGTTCCACTCCGAGCGCTTTGCGCACTGTCTCCAGGCGGTCCTGAGGGCGCGCCCCCAGGATGTCCCGCATCCGTTCCTGAGGGACGTACACCGCCCATCGCCAGAGGTCGGAGTGGGCTTGCGGGCTCGGGTTGTCCGGAAACCCGAGCAGCCCGATCACTTGCTGACGGAGCTCGGTCGCAGAGTACGAAGTCTCCGCGTCGTTGACCGTGAAGCGGATCCGCTCCGCCTCGAACGTATCGCGACCCTTTCGCCGGAGGCGGCGAAACCGCCGGGAGATCTCGTAGCGCTGGTCCGGTCCCTCGAAGCCGACGGAGACCTCGGCGTGGGCGGCTCCGTGGCGCACGAGATAGGCGGCATCGACCTCGGCGACCCCGAAGAGCGCCATCTCGATGGCGTAGAGGAGACTCGTCTTGCCGGACCCGACGTCCCCGGCGATGAGGGTCGTCCCGCTCCCGAACTCGAGCTCGGCCGCCTCGTAGCTGCGGATGTTCTTGACCCGAAGGCGGCGCAGCTGCATCCGGCTCTCCTAATCCCCGGATCGTTCGAGGCGGACGCCGAGCAACCGCCGCGTGCTGCCCAACCGAGCGTTGGCGTAGTCCTGGCGAGATTCGCCCTCCGATTTCGGCAGGCCGAGCTCTCGCAACACCTCTCGTACGAGGCGCTCCCCGTCCGCGCCCTCGAGCCACGACCGTCCGGGAAGGGTCTCCGCGAGAAGCCGCCGGATCTCCTCGGTCTCCACCGCTGATTCGGACGTGAGGCCGGTCTCTTCCGCCGCGGCCGGCGCGAGGTCGCGGACGTCCCAATGGACCGTGCCGGCGTGCGGGCTCCGACGGCGGGCGAGTTGGGTCAGCGCGAGGCTCGCCAGCGTTCCGTCGGCGAGCGTACCGTGCACGCGAGGGAACAGGAGCGCTCCGGGAGCGCTCTCGGACGTGAGCCGGCGCTCTACTTCCGAACGGGCTTCCTCGGCCGTCTTCCCAGAGACGTCCACGTCCACCAAGTGCACGCTGTCGCGCGGTGCGGTGTCCACAAATTCCGCCCCGGGTCGACCCCGATCTACCGTGACGATGACGACTCCCTGATGCGTTCGTCCCTCCTGGCCGTTCTCGAGGTCGGTCCGGCTGGTGCCGAACACGGCCCCGGGGTTGACGAGCAGTCCCCCTCCCGGCCCCTCCCCAAAGTACGTGAAGTGAATGTGGCCGCCCGCGTAGTAGTCGCAACCGAAGGGGAGGTCGTCCTTGCGGATGCCGTGGATGTGCTGGCGGAGATTCTCGGGAAGGTACTCCTCCACCGCGGCGTGGAATTGGAAGATCTTGAACCCCGGTTCCGCTCGGAACGCTTCCGAGTCCACCCCGCGGAAGTACTCTCGGTCGAGACCGTGGGACCGCCCCGAGATGCCGGCGATCCGGGCGCCGGTCGGGCCGTCGACCGTGAAAGGGAGGGACCATCGGGTCCCCTCGGACCGAACCGCCTCGGGAGCCACCTTGAGGAAGACTCCGGTCTCGGCGAGAACGTCGAGCCAGCTCGTGCGGTGGGCCACGTAGTCGTGCGACCCGTAGATCACGTAGATCCGTCGGCCCTGGTCCACAAAGTGGCGAAGGGCGGCGGCGACGGGGGCCACCTCTCCCGGGTCGGGGACCGGAGTGTGGAAGAGATCCCCCGAAACGAGCAGGAACTCCGCATTCCGGTCCTCGGCCACTCTCAGCGCCGCGATCAAGCTCCCTCGGAGGGCGGAGCGAACGGCGGGGTCGCGGGGCCACGCCCCGACATGCGCGTCCGCGAGGTGGGCGAAGACGAACCGGTCCGGCCCCATCGACTACCCCTTCGGGGACGAGGCCCTCGAGGCAGGGCCGCTGCTCGGGGCGGGTCCGGGAGGGGCGGAAAGTTCCTGGAACCGTTTGGTCATCGCGGCGAGCAGACCCGCGCCGGCGCCCATCGCGAGGAGCCCGATGAGGAGCAGGTCGTCGCCCCCCGCGGTCGGTGCGGCCGGGGGGCGGGGAGCCGCGGCCGGCCGGGCGGCCGACGGAGGGGGCGGAGGAGAGCGCATGAGCACAGCCCGAGCGGCCTCGCTGGTCTGGAGCATCCCCTGCATGACGGAGAAGAGCTCGGTCGCCTCTTCCATCGTCATCTGGCGGTTCCGCAGTCGGCCCACGAGGTACGCATACCGGGCGTTGCGGGTGGCGTCGCCGGACCCGCCGCCGGCCGATCCTCGGTCCGGAGCGTACACGAATCGCCCCACCACACGTCCGCACTTGAAGAGGCGGTCGCCCGGAGGACCGGGCCGAGGGCGTTATAGGAACTGAGCCGTTCCTCGGTCGATGACCGCTTCCGACGCGCCTGCCACGACCGAAAAGGACCGACACCTGCATGTCCGCATGGCCGACGAGCGCACTTCGATCTACGACCTCATCACCGAGTACCTACAGGCTTCGGGCAAGGCCCCCGACTGGTACTGGCGTACGGCCGGTCGGCTCGAGGGGAACGAAGCGGACAACCTCGAAGAGCTCCTGTCGAGCGCGTTCGAGGCCGGGGCGTTCATCACGCACGACCACCCCGAGGACCTAGAGTTCGTCTGGGTCACCGAAGAAGATTGCGAGAAGGAACGACGTCGCGAGGAACGGGGAGGCCAGAATGACGCCTCGAGAAAGGAACGATCAAGCCTGAGCCATTACGCCTAGGCCGCCGAGCCGATAGGCCTCGGCCTACGGCGGCGGTGTCTCTCCGGCCGTCGTCCGGACTCGATTACGAGTAGGCTCGGGCCGCTACGGCTTCTTCTTCTCTTCGTTCTGGCAACCGCAGGTGTCGCACATGGCCGACCTCGGGGGTCGTATCTCCCGGTGGGATAAGAACCCCTCGGACTCGCCTGCGAGACAACGGCGTTAGAGGCCGATCACCGAGTGCGCCACGATGAGCGCGATGAACAGGATCGATATCGTGTTCACGACCTTGATGAGCGGGTTGATGGCCGGACCCGCCGTGTCCTTGGTCGCGTCGCCGACGGTGTCTCCGACGATGGCCGCCTTGTGGGCTTCCGACCGCTTCCCGCCAAAGTGACCGCTCTCGATGTACTTCTTTCCGTTGTCCCAGGCGGCGCCGCCGGTGGTCATCGTCAGGGCGAGCGGGAACCCCGAGACGATCGTTCCGAGCAGAAGGCCGGCGAGGGCGATCGGTCCGAGGAGGAATCCCACGGCGAGCGGAGTGACCACGGCGATGAGGGCCGGGACGGCGAGCTGCTGGAGGGCTGTGAGCGTGACGATGTCCACGCACTTGCCGTAGTCCGGCTTCCCCGTTCCCTCGAGGAGGCCCGCGATCTCCCGGAACTGCCGGCGGATCTCGAAGACCATCTTTTCCGCCGCGACGCCGACCGCATTCATCAGGAACGAAGTGAACAGGAACGGGAGCGCGGCGCCGATGACCAGGCCCGCGACGACGAGGGGGTTGGAGAGGGTGAGGAGACTCGTGAACGAGCCCCACGGTTGGCCCCAATCCTTCGCCGCGGCGAACGTGTACGCCGCGAACAGGGCGAGCGCGGCGAGAACGGCCGATCCGATGGCGTACCCCTTCGTAATCGCTTTGGTTGTGTTCCCCACCGCGTCCAGCGGGTCGGTAATCGCCCGCGCCGCCTCGGGAAGTTTCGCCATCTCGGCGATCCCTCCCGCGTTATCGGTGATCGGGCCGAAGGCGTCGATCGAGATGATCATCCCCGTGACCGAGAGCATGCTCGCCGCGGCGAGTCCGATCCCGTAGAGACCGAAGTAGCTGTCCGGACCGTGGCTCGACGTGAAGCCGTTGTACCAGCCCGCCGCCGCGTACGCGATGAGCGTACCCGCCACCAGGATGATCGCGGGCATCCACGCCGATTCGAGCCCGACCGACAGACCGCTGATGACCGTAGGACCCGCGCCCGCCTGGGAAGCCTCCGCGATCTTGTGGACCGGTTTGTAGCTCGCGCTCGTGTAGTAATCGGTCACGACCACGATGAGGATCATGACGATGAGACCGACCGCGGTCGCAACGAAGATGCCGAAGTTTCCGCCCATGAAGTAGTAGACCAGAACGTAGATCCCCACTAGGCCGACCGCGGTCGTTGCGGCGAGGCCCTGGTAGAGGGCCCCCATGATCGTTCCGCCCGATCGCATGCGCACAAACAACGTCCCAATGATCGTAGCGACGATGGCCCAGGCGCACACGAGGAGCGGGAACAGGATTGCGTTCGGGAACACGGCGCCGAGCGGCGAGGCTCCCGGAACGGCTTCGATGAGGAACGCGAGTAGCATCGCCGCGAGAGCCGTGACCACGTACGTCTCGAACAGGTCGGCGGCCATACCGGCGCAATCGCCCACATTGTCGCCGACATTATCCGCGATGACCCCCGGGTTTCGCGGGTCATCCTCGGGAATTCCTGCTTCGACCTTTCCGACGAGGTCGGTCCCCACGTCGGCACCCTTCGTGTAGATACCCCCGCCGACCCGCGCGAACAGGCTCATCAGGGAGGCTCCGAACAGGACGCCGACCATGTCGAGAACGTTCCCGCCGAACGCCCAGTAGAATCCGATCAGCTCGAGGAGAGCGAGGCCGGCGACCGACATCCCGGTCACGCTCCCTCCACGGAAGGCGTAACTCATCGTCGCCCCGAGGTTGCCCTTCATGGCATGGGCCGCCGTGCGAACATTCGCACGGATGCTCACGAGCATGCCGACCGCGCCGGCAAGGGCGCTTCCGGCGACCCCGAAGATGAATCCGACCGCGAGTCGGGCCCCGTCGCCCGTGATCCCGAAAGCGAAGGCGATGATGACCGTGAGCGCGCCGGCCGCGGCGAAGACGAACGTGTACTCGCGGCGCAGGAATGCGATTGCTCCCTCTCGGATCGCCGCCGAGATCTCCCGCATCCGGTCGTTGCCTTCGTCCTCTCGGAGAACCAGAACGGTCTGAACCCCGGCATAGGCGAGACCGAGCAGTGCGGCCAGCAGGATCAACAACTCTAGTTCGCCGGTCGACAGGTCCATGAGGTCCCCTCGAAATCTGACGCCGCTCTAGGGGGCACGTAATTAAACTTTGCCGACCGCTCGCGCACCCGTCTCGTCGCGCGTGGCGCTGGTGGGTCTTTATCCCTCACCCCCCGTCCCTCGACTGATGCAGCCGACCAGCCCCCGGGAGGCGGACATGCGGCGTTCCCGGGTCCCCTGCAAGGTCTGCGGACGGCCGGTCGAGCTCGTCCGGATGCGCGACCATCTGCGCTCGGAACACCAGGTCAACTCCGGCGAGCTCGAGACGATGTACCTGGACGCGCGCATCGAAGCGCGGCGCTCGCGACGCTCTCAGCGGTAGGGCTACGGGTCGAATTCCCGTTTGCGCACTCGCTCGGCAACGTGGGCGAGGAACTCCGGTCGCGAAAAGGGGCGGGTCTCGCGAGAGCCGCGGACTCGAAGCGCGACGGTGCCCTCGGCCACTTCCTTGTCTCCCAGGACGACCACGTACGGTACCCGTTCCACCTCCGCGGTCCGGACCCGCTTCGACAGCGACTCCTCCGTTCCGGAGGCGTCTGCTCGGAGGTGGCTTGCGCGAAGCTCCTCCACCAGTCCAAGGGCTGCCGGGGCATGTCGGTCCGTCACCGGGAGGACCCGGACCTGCTGCGGGGCGAGCCAGGGAGGGAGACGACCGCCTACGTGCTCGAGCAAGACTCCGAAGAATCGTTCCCAGGTCCCCAGAATCGTGCGGTGGATGACGACGGGGGCATGCAACTGCCCGTCGGCCCCCTGATAACCGAGGCCGAAGCGCAACGGCATCTGGTAGTCGAGCTGGATGGTGCCGGTCTGCCACGGGCGCCCGAGGCTGTCGCGGATGTGAATGTCGATCTTCGGGGCGTAGAAGCCTCCTTCTCCCGGCGAAACGCGGTACTTGACCCCCGATTCCTTGAGAACCCTCTCGAGGGTCGCCTCCGCCCGATCCCAGACCTCCTTCTCCCCGAGGAACTGGGCGGGGCGGGTCGAGAGCTCACAGCTCCAATCGAGGCGGAAGGTCGCGAACACCTGACCGATCAATGCGAGGAGGGTGCGGATCTCGGGCTCCGCCTGCTCCTCGGTCACAAAGATGTGGGCATCGTCCTGGACGAACTCTCGAACACGAGTGAGCCCGTGCAGCGTGCCGCTCGCTTCGAGGCGATGGAGCGGAGCGAACTCTGCGAGTCGCATCGGGAGCTCGCGATAGCTTCGGGCGCGGGAGCGGAAGATGAGCATCGAGCCGGGGCAGTTCATTGGCTTCCAGCCGAAGGTCCTGCCCTCGACCTCCGTGAGGAACATGTTCTCGCGGTAATGGTCCCAATGTCCGCTCGTCTCGTAGACGGATTGCGCGTAGAGCAGCGGGGTTCGGATCTCGACATACCCCGCGGCGTCAAGATGTTCCCGGATGAACCTCTCGAGTTCGTGGACCACGATCATCCCGTTCGGTAACCAGATCGGGAATCCGGGCGCCTCGTCGATGAAGGTGAACAACTCGAGCTTCGCGCCCAGAACCCGGTGGTCCCGGGCTTCCGCCTCGGCCCGCAACTTGAGATACGTCTCGAGCTCGCCCCGGGTCGGGAACCCTACTCCTCGGACCCTCTGGATCGATGGTGCGTCCGGACCTTCCTGGGCGATCGCGGAAAATCCGAGGACATGCACGCCTTCGAGCCATCCCGTGTTCGGTACGTGCGGGCCCCGGCAAAGGTCGGTGAAGCTCCCCGTATCGTACACGGAGACTCCCTCTCCCTCCGCCCCCTCGGAAATGTAGCGGAGCTTGTGCGGGTTCCCGGAGAAGATCCCCTGCGCCTCCGCTCGAGAAATTTCGCGTCGCCGGAACGGCTCCTTTGCGCGGACGGCTCGCTCCATCGCCGTTCGTACGGCGTCGAGGTCCGCCGGAGTGAGGGGTCGGACGTCGAAGTCGTAGAAGAACCCCTCTTCGGTCGGGGGGCCGTGGGTGGGGCGAGCCTCCGGGATCACCTCTACCAGCGCCTTGGCGACGAGGTGGGCGGACGAGTGCTGGAGGATGTCGCGGCCGGCACGGTCCTCGAAGGTGAGTGGGGCCAAGCTGCCATCCGAACGAAGAGGGGTCGCGAGATCGACCGCGACCCCGTCCCATAACGCGGCGAGGGCGGACCGGGCGGTCACAGGGTTCCACCCTTCAAGCGCCGCCCCCGCGAGAGACCCGAGGGGAAGCGTCTCTTCCTTCCCGTCGGGAAAACGAATTCGTATCGAGGTGGGGTCCGGCATGGAATTGTTGGCGCCGAGCGACCGGTCCCCCCCCTAAAAGGCTTCGGCGGTCGCTCGGTCCCGTCCCGAAGGAACCCGATTCAGTGTGGAACGACTGGGGATTTCGGCCGGTGTGCAGGAGCCCAGAACTGCTCGCGGCCGCCTTCAGAGAAACGGGGACGAATAGTGCCCGGTGACCGTCACGGTCTCCGGAGCGGGCGACGTCATCGATACAGTGTACGGAGAATTGATCGCCGTGAACGAGAAAGATCCGCTCGTCCCGTCCCCGGCGTAGATCGCGTGACCGAGAGAATCCGTGATCTGCAGAATGACGGATGCTCCTGCGGCTGTCCACGACCCCGACACTCCGCTTCCGCTGGGAGGGGCGAAGGCGGTGGCTCCGGTGCCGCTCAGGGACGAGGTGACCTTCAACGAAAACGGGTGTTCCACCGGTACCAGAAAGAGGATCAGTATCACGGCCAGCGAGGCGACAATCACCAGGATGATCGTGACGTCGCGACCTCGATGTTTGGCCCGATACGGGGTGAAGGAAGGGGAGGCCTCCACGGGAAAGAGATGGGTTCCCGGCGATAAGAGCGTAGGGTTCCGCGAGGCCCGAAAGCTCCGGTCCGACCCCGGCCGCCCCAGTCCTGAGTTACCTCCCCTGATGGGAATGAGGTCCGATTCCCTCCATTCGATTCGCCGGCGAGGCCTTCGAGTGACGGTCATATCTCCGGGCGGGCATCGCTGGGAGGGGCGGATTGCGTGTCTACGCTTGCGCGACTACGGCGCGTGATCGAGAGCGTTCCTCGGGGGAAGGTGATCACCTATGGCCAGGTGGCGGAAGCGGGGGGTTTCCCCGGGGCGGCACGGCTGACCGTGTGGGCGTTGCAGGATGGCGTGGGCTTGCCGTGGCATCGCGTCGTGGGCGCCGGCGGTCGTATCGCCCTGCCCGGAGAAGAAGGACAAGAACAGCGATTGTTGCTAGAGATCGAGGGTGTGAGGTTTCGCGGGGGAAGAGTCCGAATGGACCTCCATAACTGGACCCCCAGGCCTCGGAAGGTGCCCCGGAATCGAAGCGGTGAGCCGGGGCCGCTCGCTAGCATGCGGGGCCGGCGAGGGTCGAAGCCACCAGAGTATGGAGATCGAGTAGATCGGTAATCCTGGACACGGAGTTGGGGGGGGCGATAGCATCGAGAGTCTCAAGTGTCTCTAGGAGGAAAGCCCGCAGGCACCTCCGCGAACAGAAGGCACCGCCCAGGAGCTGGGCCTGCAACGACCAGGGAACTGCCGTGAGGGAGACGACGGGCTCACCGCGACGAACTTGGGTTCCGCAACGGCATTGAACCTCGACCGGGGCGTAGGTCTGTAGTATTTGGCTGATTGGAGGCAGGGTGAACTGCGTTTCGATTAGTTGCACATAAGGCTCGACTGATAACCGCGCGACCCCACGATGACGTGTAACGACCGTCTGAATCGATCCGCACCAGATTGGGGGCCAGGCCGGGTCCCGCGTGGCCCGCAGCGGCCCAATGGCGCGTCCCGGCGGGGCGTCCTTGGCCTGGGCACGAACCAAGCCAATTACGTCATGCCCATTTCTGCGCTCATGGCGGTAGCCACCTCGCCCGCGCGCCGATTGCGGTCCCATCATCGGCCGCGCGCGTCCCCCGAGACTCGGAGTGGACTCATCCGGGGGCAGCGGGAAGCCCGTAATGCGTGAAGGGGCCCTCCATGTATTCGAGAACCTTCTCTTCTCCAAACTTTTGCCCTATGTCGTACGCGAGGCGGAGCGCGGACGCGATTTCCTCCGGAGTAAGAGGTGCGATGATCGCGGAGGTGGTTTCGACAGGGCTAGCGTGCCGATTAATGCAAACCAGGACAGTCTCGAACCGCGGAAATGCGATTTGAAAAAGTCGCAACTGCAACGCTACGTCGGGAGGCGGAGGGATCGCGGGGTAGCTCTTCATCTCGTAGATCCGGGTCCTGCCATCCCAATAATCCGGTTGTGCGTACACGCCAACCTGACCTGCAATCATGATGACCCGCGTTTTCGGGCGCGCGAGACCAAAGATTTCGCTCTGACGGTACGCTTGCAGCATCCCTCGGAGTTGAGTCACTATCTTCTCCCTCTCGGAGGCAGAGATCTCAACACCGGCCTCCTCCAGCGCCTCGTCAAAGAGCCTCTCCCCGACGGTTCGCATAGCCGTGGCTGAAGGTCTGCGTCTCTCACGGACCTCGTGGCCGAGTTGACTCATCGCGCCATCGAAGGCCCTCCCGGCGGCCTTGGCAATTTCATCCTGATCCGTTGCGGGTGGCCGTGGATAGGTCCGCTCGACAATTTCGTGCACTGGAATCGTACGGATCGTTGTCATGATTCGCGGCGATGAGCGGACACGCGCGCACTCATCGCGGTCGTGTCATCGCACGCGCGGTTCCTTCTTCAAGCTCGCGGCGAGCTGCGCTCGCCGTCCCCTCGCCCGGCCTTGCCTCGCTCGGCGAGCATGAAGGGGGCACGGCCTGCCTCGCGCCTCGCATCGGCGTTCGGCGGGCCTCCGCGTTCACTCCGTGTCGATGACCGCGCAGAGCGCCCCCGCAATCGACGCCGCGAACCCGTTCCCCGACCTGCCCGCGATCCGCTGGCCCGACGCGAGCCCGCAGTCGGCTCGCGATTCCGGGCCGACTCCCGATCAGGACCGCGCCCCGAGGCCTGCAGGGTGTTTCCGGGCAAAACGGCGCAGCCAGGGCGCGTCCTCTGCGCCGGCGCGCGCGAAGATTCTCAGCCACTCTCGCTTGATCTCCTTGGGGGAAAACTCGGAAGATCGCATGTAGCAGAGTATGTCGACGGAGGTCTTCCTCCCTCGAGGACGGTAGACGTGGACCGTCACCGATCCAGCGTACGGTCCCTCGAGATCTTCCTTGATTCTCACTGCCGGGCGTATCTCAGTTATCCGAGAGGCGAACTTTGTCCATCGACCCTGTGATGTTCGCCTCTCAAAACGGATGAGGTTGGTCACCTCCGATAGGGTCTTGGCCTTCATGTTCCGCAGCGTAGGCGCGTGAGCTTTGGGGTGAAACTCCTCGTCCTTTTGCATGAAGTCCCACACGACCTCGAGCGGCGCGTCGAGGACGGTCCCTCGATCCTCAAAGTAGGTCAAGCTCGGCGACGAATGTTCTCGCTGCTTCTTCGTAACCTTCTTTCTCGGACTCATGACCTCCGCCATCGCCTGCGTGGTCAAAAACGGTTGGGTGAGGGAAAGAATGCCTATTCCAAATCCAAAGGGGGCTAACCCCCCCCCCGCAAGGAGACGAAAGAAGAGCATCGTGTACGTTCCTCGCGATCGCCCCTCGTCCCGCGCGCTGATTGCGGTCAGGTCATCGGCCGCGCGCGTCCTACGTCCTGCCGGGCTGATGCGGACCCACCTGGCCTCCGCGGAGCCGGTGACCAAAGCTCGACCCGGGTGGTCCCATTAGGGTGCATTGATATCTCACGTCGATTTGTCGAATTCTAGTGCCGATCCTCCTTATCGAGATGGTCGGTGAATTGAGCGCACCACGAGAGGACTTCGCAAAGGAGCTGGCGAACGCTTGCTCTCCCGCCTTTCCGCCGGAACACGGGGAAGTCTGGGTCCAGCTCCGATTCGTGCCCCGACAGAACTGGGCGATCAGCGGCCGGGAGTCGACCGAGACGAGCCCCGTCTTCGTACACGTCCTTAGAGAGGTCAACCCCAAGGGTGAGGCTCTAAATCAAGAGGTCCGAGGTCTCACTTCGGCTGTAGCCCGATTGACGGGCAGGTCACTCGAGGACGTTCACATTCTGTACGAACCGTCCGCGCAGGGTCGAATGGCATTCGGTGGGCGACTGCTCGAGTAGATCATTGCGGGCGTTGGGTCGCGCCGACCCATCCGGATTCTTCAGGACGTCAGATTGTAAATCAGCCCAAAAGGGTCCTTGACGTAGCATCGCGGAACATCGGGTTCGTCCTTGACAATTTCGCAACCGTTCTTGAGGAGCCGGGCCTTGGCATCTCCCACGCTCGGCACGCTCACTTCCAACACCGGTCCCAGGGGAGGGCCTCGCTCAATGTACAAATTGATGTGCTCGCCTTCGAGGCTGATCATGTTCGGTTTCTCGTCTGTGATAGCGAATCCGAGATGTTTCACGTAGAACGAGGCCGCTTTCTTCGGATCTTGCGCTTGAATCAGGATATCTGTTCCAAATTTGTTCGCCATGGGCGCTCGCCCCTGACTACCTATGAAGCCGGCCTCTTCAAAGCATTCATCGTGAGTTAGCGGGCCAAAAGGAGCATATCGGTCACTCCCCTCGGGTTGAGACGTGAAACCTCATCCGCGCGCCGGGGTGCAGGGCTAGCTCGCACGGTCCTAGATCGGCCCCGCCTCGGGCCTTCTTCGCACGTTCGCTCCCGCGTTTGACGCGGTCAAGGTCACCGGCCGCGCGCGTTCTGCTTCAACCCCGCGGGTCGCGGTACACGATACTCCGCACGGCTCCCGAAACTCGACCTCCCGCGGTCAACGGTGGGAACTCTCGGGAACTCGTTCAGCGACGCGGGGTCTTCGGACGCTTCGTTCTCGTTTTGGTGCGTCGGTGCATCCACGGAACGTGTGAGATACCCACGATGAGCCCGTCTCTCGTCTGGAATCGGGCGACCGTCTGCCCCCAAGGATCGGTCCGGGGGCCATGCAAGAGACGGTATCCCTTGGTCTCGAGTTCTGAAGCAGCGGTGGCAACGCACGCAGGGCTTCCGAATTCGAACTCGATGAACATCTGGGGGATCGGGTATCCGGCCGGCCAGCTCTCGCTGCCAAAACAGCTCTTGGCCGCCTCCGACAAGGGCCAGACTCCGAAGTACTTGCTCCCTTCCAGTTTCTCGCTGTGCAAGAAGTTAGTCCCCTCCACTTGCACCAATGGCAAACTTAACGCATCGACGTAGAGTGTTCGGCCCTCTGCGAGGCTATTCGTGATCACGCCTACCGCACCGATGAAGACCGGTTTCATGTGTCACCCCTGAGGCACACCGAATCGCCTGTAATCACGACGACTCAAAGCGATTCCTTTGTGGCTGTTGCTCGGCGCAGCTACGTCCTGGACGAGGCCCTCGCGTTCGAGCCTTAAATTCGTCGCGCGCTCATCGCGGTCGGTCATCGAACGCGCGGTCCCTTCTTCAAGCTCGCGGCGTGGGCTGGATTGCGCCGACCGGAAATCGCGTCCCCTCGAGTTGAGGATGTCACAATGGCACTCGGCAACCCGCGCATGGTCGTGACGCGGAAGGGCGGACGGCGTCAGGAACTCCCGATCTCGAAGGCCGTCCTCAACATCCTGCGGCCGTGGGTGCTCGGCCGCGGAGAGGACGAAGCGGTGTACCCGCAGGGGTATTTCGCCATCCAGCGAGACGCCGAAGCCCTTGGGCGAATCATCGGTCGACCGGTCTCGTGCCACGATTTACGCCGGTCGTTTGGGCGGATTTTGTACAAACGCGGTGTCGACGTCTACACGATTCGCGTTCTGTACAACCACTCGTCGAGCGAAATGACGCTCTACTACATTGGGGGAACACTCGACGGAATGCGAGCCGCGGTCGAGAAGTTCGACCTACCACGAACGCCCGTAGAAGCACCGATTTTGGGGGTCTAGAACCTGGCCCCCGGAGCCCCCCCCAAATGGTCGAAAACCGGACAAAAAGAGGGAAATTCTCTCCCGTGCGCTCAGCCCGCCCATTACTCATCATATCTCAGCTGGTTCTAGTTTTCATCATCGCGCGTCGGGGATCGTCTCGCGGAAGGGGTTCCCTCGGGAAGCGGTTTCTCGTTCCAGTGTGCGAGGAGCTCGTCAATGTGGAAGATCCCTCCGGAAGCATGGGTCACGGCGAGCTGCGGCACGTCCCGGGGATGGAAGGAACCATCGACCCAGGTGGGACCTCCGCTCGCGAGACGGGCCACGAGACTCCAATCGGGATCGGTCTCCCGGGGGGAGATGATCAGATGGTCGGGGCCGATCTCCCGAACCATGCGTGCGACCTCGAGGGCATCCTCAGTGCCCCACGTCTTGTCCCCGAGGGCGAGACGCCCGGACTCCATCTCCATTTCGAAGACGAGCTCGGTCGATAAGCGCCACGCTCGCTTGAGCTGGCGAGGCCCGTGCAAGTACGCGCTCGAGAGCACCGCTCGTCGGGCCCCGGCGACGAGGATGTCGATCGCCTGCTCCGCCGTCCTCACCCCCCCATCGACCCAGAGCGTCATGTCCCGGGAGATCTCCTGGAGGTAGTCGAGCTGGGGCTCCTGGTGTTCGATGCCATCCAGGTCCACGACGTAAAGCATCGAGTACTCCTTCGCCAACCGGTCGACGACGTCGAACGGGTCGAATGCCGAACCGTCGTCGGTTCGAGCGGTGACCGGACCCTCCGGGCCGGGAACACAAACCTCTCCCTTTCGCAGAAGGAGGCACGGCATGACTGCGGGCCCCCGGGCGAGGCCGGTGGAGGGGACATCCCCCTTGGCTTGGGAAGGACCCGACATGGTTGAGGGGACTCCGCGCGGGTTATTCGGTCTTCGCTCACCTAGGACGCAGGGTTAAAGTCGGCCGCCCGGTGGCGGAGAGCCGCCCCGCATCGGGGGGCCGCGAGTCCGCATGAATGGGGCACCCCCGGCGAGTTCGCAGGCGTCTCCGTCCGTGTCGGCCTCAGCCCGCGGACGGCACCGGCGCACGGTCGTGATCTCGGGGATCCTGGCCGGGGCCCTCGTCGCCACGGCAGTTCTGGGCTGGGTGTTCCTCGGGGGAGTTTTCTCCCCGTCCAACTGCGGGGGACCAGTCCTCGAAAATCCCCCTACGTCCACCCCGATCAAGCACCTGTTCGTCATTGTGAAGGAGAATCATGCGTTCGAGAACTACTTCGGAGGCCTCGCAGGGGTCACCGGAAATCCTCCCAATGGTTCCTTTCCACTCGCGCTAAACGGGTCCGGCAGCGTCCAGCCGTTCCCGCTGACGGGCTACAGTACCGATGACTTCCCGCACGACGTCGGCAGCAGCGTCAAGGATTACAACTCCGGGAAGAACAATCTCTTCGTCGCGGTCGCGAACGCGGCCGGGGTCGGCCGCCCTCAAGACGCCGTCGGCTACTACGGCCCGGCCCAACTCCCCGGTTACTACGCGTACGCGAAGGAGTACGCACTCGGCGACCACTTCTTCTCGGGATTCCTAGGACCGACGTTCCCGAATCGAGTCTTCGACATCACGGCCTACGCGGGCAGCTGGGGAAGCGATACTCCGCCCCCGTCGATCGTCGCCCAGCAGCCCACAATCCTCGACCAACTCAATCACGCCCGCATACCCTGGGAGTACGATTGGTCGTTCGCGTCTCTCGCGCTCGCCCCGACGTTCTTCCCTTCGCTCGATCCCAACCCCTGCAACTCCGGCCAACTCGACCCCGTGAGCGGGCTCGGAACTCAGGTCGCCGGTCCCTCGTCGCCCTCGGTGGTCTACATCGACCCGGCCGACGACCTGGTGTACAGCGAACATCCCCCCGAGAATGTGACGGTGGGCGAGGAGTGGACCGTGGGACTGGTGAACACGATCTTCTCGAGCCCGATCGCGAACAGTTCCGCGGTCCTGATCTGGTTCGACGAGAGCGGAGGGTTCTGGGACCCGGTACCGCCACCCCTTACTTCCACCGGCCGAGACGGATTTCGCATTCCGTTCCTGGTCCTGTCCCCTTGGACGCCAGTGGGAAAGGTCTGTCACCAGACCATCGATCCGGCGTCGGTGCTCCAGTTCATCGATCAAAACTGGGGGCTATCCTATCTCAATTCACGGGTCGCCGGTGCTACGAACCTCTCCTGCTTCTTCAATTTCAATTCACCGGCGCGCCCTCCGCTCTTCCTCCCCAGTCCCGTGACCTTCCCGGCAGGCGAGGGACCCACACACCACCCTGCGGTCTCGGGCCTCCTTCCGAGCGGCATGAACCCGTTCGAACGGAGCCAAGTGGCAGTTTGGCGCGAGCGACCGGCCCCATCGGAGCCTTTTTCAGTCCCCATCCCCTCGTTCTCGCGCTAGGAGGTGGAGGGCAGCTGACGGTGGTCCGTGCCGGCAACGGCCGGCCGCTGAGGAAAGTCCCCACTCCGGGACACACGGGGTCGGGCGGGAGCCCGACAGGCGAGAGTCTGAGCTCCGGAGCAGAAACGACACAGTCCGATGGCACGGTGATGGCGATGCGTCGGAGGATCCATCGGAATATGGTGAAACGGCCGACTCCCCGGGAGCAAGCCCTAACGGACGGGATGAAGCGTTTCCGTGACCGTCGAGGAGAGCGCGCAGTCGAATGCTGTCTGAAACAGGATGGGGCTTACTACCACGACCTAGCCCGGCCGAGGTAAAACTCGGCCGGTTATCGCGCTTCCCACCCCCGTTGCAGGTACTTTCACCCGCCCCCGTGGCTCCGTTCCCGAGGGACGGTCTGCGCAACGGCGCCCCCGGTCGGGTCACCCCTTCGGGGTAAGCCGCGGCGCGGAAGAACGGTTCCTGCCATAGTAAGGCCCGCGCATCGGTCGGGGGGGCACGTTCTAAGAGCCTCCCACGCATGGAGGTGCGAAAAGGCCGGATGTTCGACCGAATTCTCGTGGGCTTCGACGGCTCGCCGCATTCCCGCCGCGCCGTCCAGGTCGCTTCCGAGATCGCTGGGAAATTCGCGTCGACCCTGACGATCGCCGTGGTCCGCCCCCCGTCCCGGGGAGAGGACATGTCGCGACTGGACGCCTTGGTGCCCATCGGGGAGGATGGCCGGACCCTCGTGTCGATCCTGGAGGAACTCCGCGCACGGGCGCTGGCCCATGGCGCTCGCCTCGTGGAGCCGGTGACCTTGCATGGTGAGGTGCTCGACTCGATGCTCGAGTACATTTCCCGCAACCCGCAAGATCTCGTGGTGGTCGGATCTCGCGGGCTCACGCGCAGCCGACGGCTGTTGATGGGCAGCGTCTCGGCCGGCCTCGTGAATTCCGCGCACTGTCCGGTCCTAGTGGTTCGGCCTGGACCACCTCACCCCCCCAAGCCCGGAGCCCACACCGACCCACATTCGCCCAAGCTCCCGTCCAGCGATGTCCCCTAGGATTCCGTCCCAGCAGCAGCCCTGGGAGGGTCGGAGGCGCCCGGCGCTCGCCCGATCCCGTAGATGCTCGCGAGGACAAGCACCACACCGATGAGTTGCCAGGCAGAGAGGCGTTCGCCAAAGATCAAGGCTGAGGCAGTGAGGGCCACGACGGGGACCAAGAACAGGTACGCACTCAGGGGCGCGGCGCGCGTCCGACCGAGAAGATAGTACCAGATGGAATAGGCCACCGCCGTGCCGACGATCCCCAGCCAGACGACCGTTCCCAGCAGCTCCGGAGAGAGCGGGGGTGCTTGAGTCGGAACGAAGACCAAGGTGAGAACGACCAGCCCTGCGGTCCCCCCCACGAGTTGAAACAGGTTCGCCTCGAGCATCAGCTCTCGACGGAACCGGCGCTGGAAGACCACGGTGCCGACGGCCCACGCGACCGCGGCGAGAAGGAGTTCTGCGATCGCGAGCAGCGAGATCGATGCGCCCGCGAGGGTCCCGACCTGAGAGATGAGGGCCACGCCGGAAAACCCCACCGCGGCCGAGATCCAATGCCGCCCCGTGAGGCGGTGGGCCAACACCGGCCCGGAGAGGACTGCGACCCACAGCGGGTAGGTGTAGATCGCCACCGCCGTGACGCCCGGAAGGACCGTTCGAGCGGCCGAAAACCAGAGCGCGAAGAAGAGCATCGTGTTCGGCAGTCCGAGCAGCATGGCGTCCCGACGTCCTCGTAGATCGAGTCGCTGGCCGGGTCGCAGTATCACCCAGATCACGGCAGTTCCCGCCGCTCCGAGTCCCGCGCGAAACATCGCGAGCCAGAGAGGGCCGGCGACCGCGAGCCCGAAGTTCACGAAGACGAAGTTGAGCCCCCAGACAAGCGAGAGCAGGAGGAACAGGCTCCGCGTGGCCGTGGACCAAGTGCGCTCCGGCACCTCACGGCCGGGCACACTCCCCCGCTTAGGCATTGCGCTCCGCAGGGAGAGGGAACGAACCCGGCGTTCGCCCAAGAGAATGCCTTAAACCGTGGGCCTCTCTCACGCAGCGGATGTCGCTTCACGGCCGCGACGTGATCTCCATCCGGGACCTCTCCCGGGAGGAGATCGAAGAGATCCTGTCCTCCGCTCGAAAGATGGTTCCCTACGCCGAGGGAACGAAGGTGATGCACCCGCTCGAGGACAAGATCGTGGCGATGGCGTTCTTCGAGCCGTCCACGCGGACCCGACTGTCGTTCGAGGCCGCGGTGCAGCGGCTCGGCGGGAGCTGCATCACGATCGCGGATGCGGGCGCCTCCTCGATGCGAAAGGGCGAGAGCCTCCACGACACGATCCGGATGCTGTCGAGCTACGCCGAAGCGATCGTGATTCGTCACCCCAACGAAGGCTCCGCCCGCCTCGCGGCCCGCGCGTCGGATCGGCCGGTGATCAACGCGGGCGATGGCGCGGGACAGCACCCGACCCAAACTCTCCTCGACCTCGCAACGATGTTGGAATCGTTCGACACCCTCACGGGCCTCAAGGTCGTGCTGCTCGGGGACTTGAAGTATGGACGCACGGTCCACTCCCTCGCCTACGCGCTCGCGCTGTTCGGAAGCGAGCTCGTGCTCACTTCGCCACCGTCGCTCGGCCTGCCGGAGGAAGTGGTTGAGCGTCTCGAACATCTCGGGGCGAAGGTCTCCGTCGAGCCGGACGTCCACAAGGCGGTTCACGATTCGGACGTGCTGTACGTCACCCGGATCCAGAAGGAGCGATTCCCGGACGAGACCGATTACCGCAAGGTCGCCGGCTCGTATCGGATCGACGCGGGAGTGCTCCGGGAAGCGAAGCCCCGCCTCATCGTGATGCATCCGCTCCCGCGCGCCGGCGAGATCTCCCCCGAGGTGGATGATACACCCCACGCCGCGTACTTCCGCCAGGCGTTCCTCGCGGTCCCGGTACGGATGGCGCTGCTCAATCTGATCCTCGGCGCCGCGAAGAAGGGGGGATAGACGATGGTCCGTGAGTTGAAGATCACCCCCATCAAGAACGGGACGGTCATCGATCACATCACGAGCGGACTCGCGCTCGAGGTCCTGCGGATCATCAACGTTCAATCTCTCGACAAGGATTCCACAGTGAGCGTGGCGATCCGGGTACGTTCGGGAAAGCTCGGGTGGAAGGACATCGTGAAGGTCGAGAACATGGAGCTCTCCCCCCGTAAGGTGAACGCAATCGCCCTCGTCACCCCGCGGGCGACGATCTCGATCATCCGGGATTTCAAGGTCCAGGAGAAGCGGTCGGTGGACCTGCCGGACCGGATCGTTGGGATCTTGAAGTGCCCCAATACGAACTGCATCTCGAACCAGCCCGAGCCGGTGGAGAGCGAGTTCGAGGTCACCGAGCGGCGGCCAGTGGTCCTCACCTGCGCCTACTGCGAGCGGCGTGTGGAGAGCTTCCTCGACCACCTTACCTGAACGGGCCGGCGGAGAGCGGGCGTGGACCTCGGGTGGCTCAGCGGCTTCGCGATCGTCTTCGTAGTGATCGCGGTCCTCGAGGTATTCGACCGGACCAGTTTCGCTCTGATCGCGCTCGCCGCGCGGTCCCATCCGTTCCAGGTGTGGGTCGGGGGAGCCACCGCGTTCGTTCTCACGACCGCGGTGTCGGTCACCGTCGGGACCGCCCTATCGGAGGTGCTCGGGCCGAGCCGGATCGGGCTGTTGCGGGTGGCGGGCGGTCTCTTCCTGATCGGCTATGCGGTCTGGCTCTACCTCCACCCTGAAAGTGATGACCCCAACCGAATCCCGCGGACCGCGCGTTCCGCGTTCGTCACCGCGTTCCTCACGATCTTTCTGCTCGAGCTCGGGGACACTACGATGATCTTCCAGATCGTGTTCGTCTCCGATTTCGGTTGGCTCATCGTGCTCGTCGCCGGGGCCCTTGCCCTGGTCACCGTCGCGGCCTGGGATGCCTACTTGGGGTCCCACATCGGGACGCGCCTCGACCCGAAAGTCCTCCACCGCGTGGTGGTGTCGGTCCTGATCATCGTCGGAGCTGTGACGATCGCCTACGGGCTAGCGCCGGGGGCGTTCCCCACGATCGGCCTTTTGCGGGCGTTCTAGGCCCTTCAAGGTCGGCGGCAGCGGCGAGCCTCCGTGGTCGCTCTGCCCCGCGCGTTGTTCCAGCTCGTTGATCCAGAGCCCCCAACCGGGCGGGAACGCCGACTTCAGGTCCGGGGAGTCCAGGAGCAGGATGAGGTCCGCCGCATCGTCGGAGCGGTGCGAGGAGTAGGCCATGAGCGCGAGCCGCACGATCGCTTCGACCTTCAGGCGGGGGATCGCGTCGGCCGCCGGTTCCTCGGCCACGGCCTCCCACCGGTCTCGGGCGCTGTCCAACGAATCGCTGAGCGCGAAGAGCCGGCCCTCGAGGATCCAAAGGCGCAATAGACCGGGGGAGGGGGGAATGAGGTGCAACATCTCGGCGATCACCCGAGCGCGTGCGAGCGCCGTGTCCGCCCCTCGGCTGGTGCCTTTGTTGAGCAGGATCTCCGCGATACCGAGTTGGTGATACAGCTCGATCGCCGGAAGCTTCGCGCGTTGTACTCCGGGCAGACTTCGTTCGCGAAGTTCGCGCGATCGCGCCGGCTCTCCCTGGTTCTCGAGCAGGCGAGCCTCCAGGTCCTCGGCGAGGTAATCGAGCTCCCAGCGACGCGCCCGGCCCAGGAGGGTCCGCGCCGCCCGAAGGAACTTCCCGGCGAGCTCTTGCTCCTCCGGCGTGCCCTCGATCCGGGAGAGGCCGACGGCGAGCAAGGCCACCGCCTGGAGGTGACCGTCCGGAAGCTGACGGGCAAGTCGTGCAGCTCGGTGCGACTCTTCTCGGGCCTTGTCCGGCAGGTTCCGTTCGTAGTGGAACTCCGCGATCATCGCTTCGAAGAGGACCTCGAGCTCGACCATCCCTGCGTCGTGGCATCGTTCCGCAAGCTCCATGAGCGTGGTCGAGAGCGAGGGTCTCGGCCCGACCACGCGCATCGCAAGGATCAGCGGTTCGACCCACTCGGCGAGCGCTCCGGGAGAGACGGTCGCCTTCAGGGCCCCCTCGACTCCTTCGCGGAGCTCTCCCTCGGCCTCCGACACGCGTCCCGCCGCGAACAGTGCCTCTGCGTGCAGAAGCCTCAGCTCCGGCTCGAGCGGGTCCCGTTCCGAAGGAGGGAGGGCGTTGAGACAGCCGATCGAATCCGCCAGGAGCTCTTCGGCCGTATCGAACGAGGAGAACTCGAGGGCGAGCTCGGCCGCTTCGAGGAGGTGCCGGAGCGCCATCGGGCCGGGATACCATGCGAGGTAGTGACGGGCCACGTCGATCCGTCGCGCGAGCGTCGGTTCGGGGGAGAGCGCCGAAAGGGCGTTGGCGATCTCGAGTTGCATTTCCTTGCGTTGTGCTTCAGGGAGCATGTCCGACGCGAGGGGGGTCCACGCGAGGTGGGGGATGGCGACCTTGCCCTCCTGTACTTTCAGAAGGCCGACCCCGGTGGCCGGGAGGAGTGCCTCGGCGAGCTGCGGGAAGTTGAGCCGCGCGACCCGGGACAGGACGACCTCTCCCGTCGTGCCCCCGAGGAGGGCCACGAAGCCGGCAACCCGCTGGGTCACCGTGGGAAGGTCGTCCCAGATCGATTTGAGCCGATGGGCCTCGCGGGGGTCCGGCTGGCTCGCGGAGAATCGGATCCAATCCACGTCCGCCCGTCCCAGGAACGCTTCTTCCCATGCGACGAAGCCGGGCACCGACGTGTCGAGAGCGAGCGCGATGAGAAGGGGTCGAAGTCGCGCACGCCGGGAGAGGGAGACGATGAACTCTCGGCTCTCGGAATCAAACAGGGAGCCGTCCTCGACGAGGATCGCCACAGGGTGTCGCTTTTCCCCCCGGAATTCCGGCAGGATTTCCCGCCAGTAGGAATCCGGGTCGCCTTCGTTCGCGGAACGGGCCCGCACCGGCTGACCAAGGAACGTGGTCCGGGGCCGGTCGGCCCGGCTCCGTCGACTGCGCGGGAGGCGCTCGGAGAGGTACGGGAGATTGGGCATCGCGCCCATGGGAACGTTCGCGTCGACGCCTTCCTCGCCCTCGTGGCTCTCGGCCCCCTCTTCGGGGGCTCCCGGGACCGGGACGACGCCCGGTCGGAGTCCGTCCAAACCCCCGTAGGGGATCGACCGACCCCGGTAACTTCCCCGGAGCTCGATCACGCGAGCGCCCTGCGTCTTGAGGATCCCCTTGAGCTCGTCGAGCACCGCGGTCTTGCCGCTGACCGGCGGTCCCGCGATGACGATCGTCCGACCGGAGTTCTCCGCGAGACCTTGCACGGCGCGGAGAACCGGTGCTGGAGTGGCGGGCACCCGGAACCCTCGTGTCGGATTCCTCCCTGAAGGATTTAACACTCTCCCAAGCGCCGGCCCGGGAGCGGAATGTCCGCCGAGCAGCGTTTAAGTGGCGGGTCGGGTTCGGACGCCTGTGCCGCGCTCGATGTCGTCGCGACGCCGCGAATTCCTGAAGAAGCCGGTCCGCTCCGTCGACGTCACCCAAAAAGGAGGTATCGGGGGACTGCTCGAGCAGTTCCAGTCGTCGTCCATCCAGGCCCGGAACCTGGGCCGATGTCTCGAGGTCTGGGAGAACGCGCTCCGGGATCCGAAGCGCCCCACGATCTTCCTCGGCCTATCCGGACCGCTGATCGCCGCGGGACTTCGCAAGGTGCTGCGCGACCTCGTGGATTGGGGCCTCGTAGACGTCATCGTCTCCACGGGCGCCGTCCTGTACCAGGACCTGTATCAATCGGTCGGGGGCCGCCACTGGATGGGCACGCCGACCGCGGACGACGTACGACTTCGAGATCTCTATCTCGACCGGATCTACGACACGTACGTCGATGAGCTCAAGTTCGAGGACACCGACCGGGTGATCGGGCGGATCACCGAGCAGTTCCCGCGCCGACCCGCCTCCTCGCGGGAATTCCTCGGGTTCCTCGGCTCGCGTTTCCCGGACCCCGACTCGATCCTCGCCACGGCCGCTCGAAAGGGCATCCCCGTGTTCTCCCCCGCGCTGATCGATAGTTCGATCGGCATCGGACTGACCCTCTATTACCAGAAGAACCGGAAGCGGGCCGACCGCTTCATCTTGGACGCCGTTCGGGACAACTACGAGCTGGTCCAGATCCTCTCCCAGTCTCCCCGGACCGCGGTCGCGTACATCGGCGGCGGCACTCCGAAGAATTGGATCAACGACGGGATCGTGATGGCGAACTACGCCTTCGGGCGCGAGGGCGAGGGCCACTTCTACGCGCTCCAGATCACCACCGACGTGCCGCATTGGGGAGGGCTCTCCGGGAGCACCCTCGATGAAGCCCAATCCTGGGGGAAGATCTCGCGTACCGCGACCCGGGCAATGGCCCATGTGGATGCCTCGATCGGCCTGCCGCTGCTGGCCGGCGCTCTATGGGACCGAAGGAAACGCTGGCAAGGCCGGCCCCGCTTGGAGTTCGACTGGACGGAAGACCAGGTCCGAATTCGTAAGCGACGTCGGTAGTCCTTGAGTCGTGAATATGCGGGTCGGGTGAAGCGATCGAATGGCGGCCCGAGTTCCCCCCGGCCAGATCACCACGAACGGCTGGCCGGTGCTCCATGCGGGGAGCGTGCCCGAGAGCCTCACTCCCGACCGATGGAGCCTGTCGCTCCATGGCGAGGTGCAACGTCCCATGACCCTCTCGTACGCTCAGCTCCTCGCGCTCCCCCAGAAAGAGATCACGTGCGACATCCATTGCGTGACGAGCTGGACCAAGCTCGGCATGCATTGGAAAGGAGTCCCCTTCATGGCGATCGCGGAAGCAGTCGCTCCGGCGCCCACCGTACGCTACGTGGTCATGGAATGCGAGCAGGGGTTCACCACCTCCCTCCCGTATGAGGCCCTCCGGGAGGACGACGTCCTCCTCGCGCACACCGTGGAGGGGGTCCCCCTCCCCCGGGAGCATGGGGGGCCGGTTCGCGCCCTGGTGCCGAAGCGATACTTTTACAAGTCTGCGAAGTGGTTACGGGGATTGAAGTTCGCCCGGGAAGATGAGCCGGGTTTCTGGGAGGTCCGGGGATACTCCAACATCGCAGACCCATGGTCCGAAACGCGGTACGATGTGGATGATGTGAAGGTCATCCACCGAATGAGAAAGGGGGCCCTCTTCCGTCCGCTACCGCCGAAGAACGCGTCAGAAACGTGACGACGGGGCGCTCAACAGAAATCTATTCTTGATGCGCATAAGCGCGCATCTATGCGGGCGGTATATCTGACACCGGACTGACGGTGCGAAATCGGGCCGTTTAAATACCCTGGATTTCAGGGCGTCTATCGGAGGTGAGACACCGATCATGCACGCCTTCGTTCCCGCTCTGCCCCCGCTCCCGCGCGACCAGCTGTAATAGGCTTCGGGGGTTGAACCCCCTGGCCAACAGCTAGTCCATACCGCGCTTGGACACCGAGCAGCGGATGAGCACCTCGCCTAGCCCTCTGGGAAGACCAGGGGTTTGAGATCCGCTAGAAGTTTCTCCTTGATGTAGGGGAGTTGAAGCTCATCCGCCAAGGCAATGGCCCGGTTGTAGTGAAGGGCCGCCTTTGGTCGATCTTTCTGACTGATATAGGCCTCGCAAACGTACGCATTCGCGAGTGCGAGGGAGTCTGACGGCGGCAGCTTCCCCAGTACTTCCAGACTCCGCTCGCCGTCCGCAATCGCCTCCGGGACTAGGGTGGAGGACGGGTCACCTTGAACGATGGATTGGCGGTTCTTCGCGGCACACAGGAGGGCGAGACTGTGACCAAGAACGAAGTCGTTCCCCAATCGCTCGGCGAGCACACACGCTTGTCTCGCAAAATCCACTGCACCGCCCCAATTCTCGGTATCAATGGCGAGTGAGGCCAGACCGCTCAGCGCGTAGGTGAGTTGGCTCATGTAACCTAGCGATTCGGCCTCCGAGCGAATCGTCCTCATCTCCACTTCGGCAAGCTGGAATTGACCCAAGCGGACGTACGCCCTCGCTCGAACGATCTGGAGGTTGAATGCGATGTCCATCCGACCGGCTTGTCGTGCCTCGGGTAACGCGTCCGCAATCAATCGCGGGGTACCCTCCGGGCCGCTGTGGATTTCTGCCAGGCGAGACCATCCTGCCACGCTCTCCAGCGCAAGATCTCGGGCTCGAATCTTCCTACACACATCGAAGGCTTCCTCGAACCTTGCTTGGGCTATCCGATCCTCTCCGCGAGCTTGCGCGAGTCTGGCCTCCGTGAGAACGAGGTATGCCTTCAACCGCCGGCTGACCGGCCCGAGAGCCCGGGCGACCTCGTACTCTTTCGCCGCTTCCTCGACTTGATGCAATCGAATGTACATCTCGGCGATCGACAGCAGACACTCCCCGGTGACTCGTGGCTCCCGATCTGCCTCCGAGATGGCACGGCGCAGGGTCGAAATCGAGTCGGCGTAGTCCGAGTGAAGGCGAAGCAGAGTCGCCTCAACCTGAAGGATCCGCACTCTCGCCGGGCCGCGCGGCAAAACGTTCGAGAGGTGCCGCAAGGCATTCCGCAATGTTTCGGAGTAGCCCAGCCGGAGGAGTGTCGTCTCCTGCTGAGATAAGAGCGCCGAGGCGGGTTTCCATGCCTCGCTCTCGACGAGGTGGAGGAACCGTTCCCTAACCGCATCCGGGCGGTGACTTCGAGAGTAGAATGCCGCGAGTCGGGTGTGCGCTTCCCGAATCTCCGGGGGACTGGCTCGGGCCAGGAGCGCCGTCTTGACAACCTGCAGGACCTCTACCCGGCCCTGCAACGTTCGGTGAAGGACCCCCATTCTTTCCAGCTCCAGAAAGCGCTCGACCGGAGTGCCATCGATCTCGCTCGCGAACGCAGTAGGAATCGGCTCATTTGCAAGGGCGACGGGAAGAACAGCACGAAGGTCCTCGGTAGATAGCCGCCCCACGACCGCGTTGGGCAAAGTCACCGCATCCGCCTGAACGTCTGGGTTGGATACCGCGAGTTCCAGGAGAAGGGGGGACCCGAGGGTAGACTGGTAAACGGCTTCGAAACGATCTGCGAGGCCACCCCGACGGTCCGTCAGGTCGTGGGCCGCCGCGCGGTCCAGGCCCCCGATTGTGAGCCGGTGGTTAGAGGCGCCCAGCACTTCGAATGCGGGGCCGGCCTGGCTCACCAGGTAGATCAGGTGGCTCCCCCGGCTCACGAGGAACCGCGTGAACTCCCCCACGAACGCCGCCATGTCGGGTCCCGCCTGTTGGAGGTCGTCGATCACAGCGGCTAGCGGACGATCCCCGAGCGAGCGAGCCACCAGGTCGGCGACCTCGCGCGCGACCGGAGAGCGAGGCAACTGCGCGTAGTACGACAATTGCTGGGCGCCGATGATTGACAGAGCATGGGAGAGGGAACCGACGAACTGCCGCGGGGAGCTCGCGGGTCGGACTGAGAACCAGAATGGTATGCGTCCGCGTTTCACCGAGCGGAGGTGTCGGCTCACGAGGGCAGTCTTTCCCATTCCTGGGGGCCCATCGATGAAAGTGATGCCCCCCCCTTCCTTCGCGAATCCTGCCAACTCCGCTAGCTCGTCCCTTCGACCCAGGAATGGGTGCGGGGGGGGTGGGATGTCCCCAGCTAGGAGGGGGACTTCCCGTGTCTCCCTTCTCAGCCGAGTCCGACCGGGGTCAGTAATTCGATATACGATCTGTCTCCGAACGCCGTCTCGGACCAATCCACGTTTCTCGGTAAGGAAACCATCACCCACCAGCGAGCCAAGGGGGCGAGACATCGAGCAGGGATGGTACCCGAGGGCCTTCGCCATCTCGCGCTGGCTAATCCCATAGGGCGAGTCCTGGGCAGGTGCGTGAGTCTCGATGTAGTCGAGAATCTCGATTGGGAGGTAGGTTTGTGCCCCCATCTCACCTTTCGATAGCCTTCCCCATACTTAGATTTATTTTGTACAAAATAACTCCCGACGTTTAAGTATCCAAAACGCCCAACGAAACATCACCATGAGCCGGACCCAGGAAAGCGGCGCCTACCTCGGAGGCATCGGTGCGATGCTCGAGATGGCGGATGTATGCCCTGGTTGCGGGCAGGTCCACTCGGACCGCCAGTTCGGCTTCAAGCACGGTGCTCCCCGAGAGTGCCCGTTGGTGGTCATGGGCAGCTTCCCCGTCGTGAGCCTTCCGAATCCTCCCGTGGAAGCCCCGGTCCGGGTCGTTACCCCGCGCCGACCCCGGCTTCCCGAGGCACCTTCGGCGGGTATCCCGATCTCGACTGGTTCGCTTCCGTTCCCGTCCGCGGAGTCCGACCGCGGTCGGAGCCGGTCTCTGGGCGTTCCTTGGCTCCCCCCACCGGACCTTGGAGAGGTGCTCTAATGTTGCGCGCCGAGCGACCCCGGATGCCGAGCGAGACGAACGACGCCGAACGCGCTCAGATGAACTCCCGCGAGCTGCTCCTCGCGGTCGCGCCGCCCCCCCATGCTCACGCTTTCGCCCTTTCCGGGTGGCCTAACTGGCTGATCCCGCAGTACCGCTCCGGCGGACACCGACCCCAAGTCGATCTCCTGGAGGAGGAGCGATGATCATCCTCTCCCCGAATTACTGAAATCACGATGATCTGGCCCCCGCAGAGTACCCGGCTCTGCGGGGGTCGCCTTTTTCCCTTGCTCGAAGGAACCGGGGTCGTTTCGCGAACTCACCGCTCGCGGCCAGCGCAAAAGAGAGATACCCGAGGCTCGTGGCCGCCGGTAGGGTCACTCGCATGCCAAACTCCAAGTGCGCGGTCTGCGGAGGTCCACTCGAAGCCGGTTTCGTCTCCACGACCAACGGTTCCGGGCTTTTCTGGGCTCAACACTCCACCGCGGCCCGGTTCCGCCCGAAGGGGCTCGAGGTCTTGGTTGGGACGGGGTTCGGTGGGACCTATTCCGCCAATCTGGCGGGCCAGCGGTGCGTCAAGTGCCACACCATACTGCTCTCGCTGCCGGAAGGAAAGTCACCCTGAGAAGGGGAACCTACACCCCGCCCACGGCCAGCGGCCGGACGAGGACCGGGGGCGACGACACGGGTTCCGAGAAGGCGGCGGTGGAGCCCACCGCTTCCAGCCGGGTCATCAGCGAGGGGGCGCCCTCGGAGGCGAACGCGATGCCCCCGACGGTCCCGCCGCGGATCGACTCGGCGAGCTTGCCGTTCTGGATCCGATAGCCGAGGCGGATTTCCCCTCCGAAAGCCCCGGTGAGGGGGTCGGGCGACGACCAGCCGATCTGCTGGATCAGTATCCCGTCCCCCGCAGTCTCGAGTAGCTCGGCGTCGGTGCCTCCCCCTCCCGGACTGAGAGCGATCGTAGAGGGCGAGAGCGCAGGGGGTTGCAGGAACCGGAACCAGCTCCGGAAACCAAATGACATCCCTCGAAACCCATTGCCCGTCGATCGGGTGTCGAACGCGCCGGCATGCAGGGAGTCGTAGAGAATGTCCGAGACCGCCCCGTGATCGAGCAGGGTTCGACGGCTTTGTGGAAAGCCTTCGTCATCGATCGGGGCCGACATGGGCGCCCAGGGAATGCGCCCGTCATCGTAGACCGTGGCAAGGTCAGTTCCGAGTTTCGTGCCCGGTTCGGGGGCCACCTGCTGCAGGCGGGCCGACCCGGTGAACCGGCCGCCGAACACAATCGGAAGGATCCCGGCCAGTACAGTAGGCGGGAGCACCACGGCCATCTCCCCCGTCGGGGGCGGCCTCCCTCGGCGGACGTCTTCGGCGTACCGGGCCCACTCGTCGACCCGGCCGGCCAGTTGTTTGGGCTGAAGGCGGCGGTCCGAGTCATTCACCCAGTACTCCCCCGGGGCCGGACCTTCGGCCCCTCCGAATGCCTTGACGGCGAACTCGAGGTCCACGGTCGTGTGCCCATACCCGGTGCGCAGCCCCGAAGAGTTGCAGATCGAGGTCTCCGAGAGGGTGGCCCGAACGGACCCGAAACTCACCGCGGTCTGCTTGCGCCCCTCGAACGCAGCCCGAAGGGCGGCCACGTACGCGTCTAGGGAGTCCATTGGGTATTCCCAAAGCCCCCGGTCGAGGACCTCGACAATCCCACCGGTCGCGCCATGCCCGCTGGGGAGATCGAAACGTCCGGTCGGGAACGATGCGTACCGAGCCGCGCGCTGCGCGTCCTCCGCGGCCGCGCGAATCCCCTCGTCCGAGAAGTCGTTGGAAGCTTGGTAGCCGATCCCCGTCACGTTGTCCCGCTTTCGGAAGACCCGGATGCCGTATCCTTCCAACGCGATCGGACCGCGGGTCATCTCGATCTTGTCGCCGTTCAGGTGGATCTCGTAGCGGCGGATCCGCTCGCCGAACACCTCCCAGGGCTCCTGCCCGGTAAGCCGGTCGCCCACGCGGAAGGCTGCGGCGTCACCGGGCTGGGAGCTGCTCATGCTTGCCCCACCACCGCGGTGCCCAGCAGGTAGGTCCCGCCCGCTGAGTTGGGGAGGAAGTCGGTCCGCCCTTTCCCGCAACTGCCGGTGTCGAGTTGGAAGTCTTCTTTTCCGCTGACCCCGCGGATCGATGCCAAGAACTCAAGAACTTGCCCGGAGAGGGCCATGGAGCTCACGAGCTCGGTGACCTCGCCGTTCTGAATGAGGTGGCCCCGACGGGCCTTGATCTGGATCTGGCCGCCCTGGGGGTCTTCGATCCCCGCGACCCCCGCTTCCAGGAGCACCCCGTCGCGAGCTTCCTTCACCAGCTCTTGGAACGAGCGGTCCCCGGGCTCGACGTAGGTGTTGGTCATCCGGACGAACGAGCGGCTCAGGAAGTCCGAGCGCCGCGAGTTCCCGGTGGGCACCGCGCCCAGGGCCGCCGCCGTGTCCCGGTCGTGCAGGGCCCCGACGAACCGGCCGTGGTCCACGAGGACGGTCCGCTGGGCGGGGTGACCCTCGTCATCGCAGTAGATCTCGCTCCAGGCTCCCGGAGAGGCGCCATTGTCCACGATGGTGAGCATCTCGGGTCCGACCACTTGCCCGAGGATCGGCTTCAGGTACGATCGATCCCGCACGAACTGGTCCGCCTCCGCGCCATGACCAAACGACTCGTGCGCGAAGTAGCCGGTGACGCTGGGAGAGAGCAGAACGGTGCGCTTCCCAGCCGGGGGGGTCTTCGCATGGAGCATCTCCCGGGCGCACTCCGCCGCTTGCCGAGCCTTCTCGGGGGTCACACCGTCTAGGACTTCGCGACCCCCCACTCCACCGTGGATGAAGTAGTCGGACTCGAGCCGACCGTTTTCCATCGCCACTGGTTGGACGGAGCCGCGCACCCGGGTGATCCCTTGAAGGCAGCGCGCCCCGGCGGAATTGATGTACAGGCGCTCCTCCTCCCGCCAACCGACGACCACCTGCGTCTGACGGATATCCGGGACTCCCTCCGTCCAGGAAAACATGTCGTGAGCCATCGCACTCATCTCTTCCTCCCCCATGTCCCGCATCGGCCGGGTGGTCGGGGTGAATTTCTCGATCCGGGCCGTGGACGAAGCCCCGGGAGGGCTATCGTGCGCGGGACGTCGTGTTAGGAGACGTTCGATGGCCCCTTCCACAAACCGCAACGAAGCTTCGTCGAGGCCCGAGACCGAAGCCTCGGACCACCCTCCTCGGGTCCACACTCGAAACACCGCACCCCTCAAACGCGGCGGGGACTGGAAGGTTGTCGAGTGGCCGTCGAACCGGACGGAAAGCCCCGTCGCCCCCTGGGCCATGACCTCGACGAACGGACCGCGCTGGGCCAGTCTGGCGAGCGTGTGGTAGAGCTGTCCTTCCGCGTCGGAGAGCTCTCCCATGCGTATCCCTATCGATGGAGCCAGCAGGCATAAACCCCGATGCCGACGGTTCGGGCCCCCCGAGCCCCCCTCCGGGGCATCTCAGACCCGGACCGAGCGGCTATAGCGGGGGACGGTTGTCGGCGGACCGTGCCGAGCCGTCCCGCTCCCAGAGAATTCGGTCTGGTGGGGTTTGACCACGTCGAGGTCCGGGTCCGCGACCGGGCCAAGGCGAGACGGTTCTTCGTCGAGCAACTCGGCATGGACGTCATCGGGGAAGCCATCGACCACACGTTCCTTCTGTTCGGAGACCAGGTGTTGGGACTCCGGGACGCGAAAGATGGCGAAGTCCTCGGGGGCTTGGACCACATCGCCCTCCGAGTGAGCGAGTGGACCGGCCTCCGCAGCCGAGTCGGACGAGCCCGCGTGGTGATCACGGGAGAGAAGGAGCGAGAGGATTCCCGGTCGCTCTTCCTGCGTGGGCCGGAGGGGATGAAGATCGAGCTGGTGTGGAGGCCCGACCCGCACAGCCACTCCTGTTCGCACCCGGCGCCTCCGCCCGTGCCGCAACCCGACCCCGAAGAGTGATCCGACGCGCCGGTGGGCTACCGGCCGAGGGTCGGAGCCACCCGTGCCAAGGGTGGCACCAACGCCAGCCAGTCCGAGTATTCGGGTGCCTCGCCCTTGATGGCCCGGAAGAACACGCCCATAATGTCTCGAGTGACCGGTCCGGGAACCTGAGTGCCGATCGTGTAGTGACCGACCTCTTTGATCGGTGCGATCTCCGCATACGTCCCGGTAAAGAACGCCTCATCCGCGGAGAGTAGCTCGTTCACCGACAGCTGCTTCTGGATCACGGGGTAGCCTAGGTCCCCCGCGATTCGGATGACCGAGTCCCGGGTGATCCCGAGAAGGATGTCGGATTCGAGGCCGGGCGTGTAGACCGTGCCCTTTCGGACGAGGAAGACATTCTCCCCGGTCCCCTCGGCCACGTACCCCCTCGAGTCGAGCATGATGGCCTCTTCGTAGCCGTCCTTGGTCGCGTCCGCACCGGCGAGGTAGCTGTTGATGTAGTTGCCCGAGGCTTTGGCGAACGAAGGTATCGCCTCCGATGGAGGCTTCCGGAACGGAGAGATCTTCGCCCGGATGCCGGATTCGGAGCTGTCGCCCAGGTACTTCTTGGCGGGGATCGCGGCGATGGCGAGCGAGACCTTCCCCTTCAAGTTCTTCACCCCGAGGGCAGGCTCTCCACGGTAGACCAGGGGTCGGATGTACGAGGGCAGGATCTCGTTCGCTGCCTGCGTCTCGAGTATCGCGCGCCCGATCTCGTCCGCGGAATAGGGGATAGGCATGTGGTAGAACTTTGCCGAAGTGATCAGTCGCTCCACATGCTCCTTCAGACGGAACACTGCAGGCCCCCGGGTCGTCGCATACGCCCGGATACCCTCGAAAACCCCTACCCCGTAGTGCAGGGTGTGGTTCAACACGTGGACGTGGGCGTCGGCGAAGTCGACCAGGCGCCCGTCCATCCAGATCTTCTTCCCGTTAGCTGCCATCATGAGTGCACCGCACCGAGCGAGCTCGGCACCTCCCTACCTCTGTAGGGGGTCCATAGTAAAAGCCCTCCCTTTTCCGGCCCGCCCTGGTCGCTGCATTTGTCCGCTTCTCGGCGCGACGCGCCGCTCGCGCCCGCCCCGAATACGTGCCAAAGTTCGACGTTTGTCCAATTACGATTCGGCCCTCTCGCGGCCTCCGCGCATCCGCACACCTCCGGAGCGCGGCCTGCCCGAGAGGGGTCTGAGTACACTGACTAGTCCGCGGTCCGGACCGTAGTCTCCAAACGGATTCTCCTAATCTCAACATATGCATATGCATATACACATTCTTGGTCGCACCTTCGTCGTGCTGGTGTGCGATGGATCAGACGGGGTGGTTGGTCGGTCCACGACACCCAGGAGCTGGGGGCGCCGCAGAGAAGCGGCCCCTCCTCAGGTAAACAGGCTCATAGAAGTTGGTGTAACGATTCTACCGTTCATTACGCGCGCTTGTTGGATACTCGCAGCCTTTCGGGCCCTCCTCGGCCGTCCGAGCGCGAGCCAGAAGCTTTCGGGCGAGCCGGGTGGAGATCAAGGCAGCAAGTCAGGATTACTGGCTCGATTTGCTTTGGAGGGTTCGATTCGGGCTGTGTCCAAAGGGCAGATCCCCCTGAAAGGCGAAAACTAGGCCCGAAAGGTGGGGTAAACGGCCCAACATGCCTCCTTTCACCCCGGAAGGGCGTACGACCCCTCTGCGGTTCGTATAACTCGTGTTATACGCCGCTCTCTCGGGTTGCCTCCTCGCCATGCGTGAATTCGATCGGGGTCAATCTCCAAAATGCGAGACAAAATTATGTTGCATGCGTTACTGACGTGTCGATGGCAATATTAGACGGATTTCGCTAGACCCAGACTCTCCTTGTTATCGAATCGCAGTCGGGAGGTTCTACGACACGGTTTCAGTACTCTGAGTAATGGTCGTACCGTTGTATACGCTATGTTGAACTGTGTCTAATGAATCGAGTCACCGAGAACCCCCAACGGCCAGTGCATTCCGAAGGATCAGATGTGAAGAACTCATCACACCCAGAA